>Ga0074045_10005311_pt1 | contig 11280 bp, 8 predicted proteins | sample BogForMeECP23OM2_FD_94442 | JGI IMG/M metagenome (GOLD analysis project Ga0074045, IMG submission 94442) | Bog forest soil microbial communities from Calvert Island, British Columbia, Canada - Bog Forest MetaG ECP23OM2 | ecosystem: Environmental > Terrestrial > Soil > Wetlands ...
TCTTCGTTCTGGATTCTTTGGTGTCACTCACAAAGCGCCCCCAGAGCCATGTGCCTTCAGCAATTTTTCCATAGCTCACCTCGGTCAAGATTTGTACAGGAGAAAACATGAAGAGATCAAATGTAACGCTCTCGGCAATAATCGCATCGGTCCTTGGTGTCATTCTACTCGCCGTTTGCACCCCGTTTCCGGCCAGGGCCCAATTTGCGAACGGAGCAGACGTTGGATGGCTGTCGCAAATGGAAGCACAGGGGTATGTGTTCAAGGATAATGCGGGGATCAAAGAAAACTGCTTGGAAGTTTTGAAGGAACAAGGAATCAATGCGCTGAGGTTTAGGGTGTGGGTTAATCCGAGCGGCGGCTACTGCGGAAAAAAAGACGTGGCATACATGGCTCACCGTGCAGACAGCATGGGTTTCGCCGTGTTGATAGATTTTCATTGCAGCGATACCTGGGCTGATCCGAGTCACCAAACTAAGCCGGCAGCATGGGTAAACGATTCGTTTCCCCAATTGCGCACAGATATTTATAACCACATTTACAGCGTTCTAGATACATTAAAATCGCTCGGTGTAATTCCAAAATGGGTGCAGATTGGAAACGAAACCAACGACGGCATGTTATGGGAAGATGGCAGAGCTTCAACACATATGAATAATTTTGCTGCATTGATTACCAGCGGATATAATGCCGTTAAAGCTGTTGATAGTTCGATCCAGGTCATCGTTCATTTGTCGAACGGGAATGATAACGTGATGTTCGAGCAGATGTTCGACGGTCTGAAGAACAATGGCGCCAAATGGGACATCATTGGCATGTCGGTCTATCCCTACTGGGCAAATTTGCCGTGGGCTACCGATGACAGCCTGGCATTGATAAACATGAAAGATATGATCAAGCGGTATCAAACGAAAGTAATGGTCGTGGAGGCTGGATATCTGTATAACCAGCCGGTCGCAGCCAATCAGTATCTTCTGGACCTCATCGCAAAAACGAAGTCGGCGGGAGGACTGGGCGTGTTCTATTGGGAACCCGAAAGCTATAACTGGCAAGGATATCAACTCGGCGCATGGAATCCTGCAACTGAAGAACCTACAGCTGCTATGGATGCGTTTTTGGGCATCAATGCTACCCTAGTACGAGACAGAGAGAACAACAATTCTCCCTTCAATTTGAACATTTATCCAAATCCCTTTAATCCAAACACAACCATAGAGTACACAATGCCCTCATCATCGCGTACATCTCTTGTTATCTATGATGTGCTTGGCAGGGAGGTTGCTGCGCTTGTCGATACTTTCAAGAATGCAGGCAATTACAGTATAAACTGGGCTGCAAATAATGTCCCCAGCGGAGTATACTTTTGCAGAATGACCTCCGGAAGTTTTATAGAGACGAAGAGAATCATGCTGCTCAAGTAAGTAATGGATTCGCAACCATCGGGCAGTGGCACATACACTGGGGTACGCCAGGAGGTATACAGGCAATAAATAGTTCGTTGCGATCAACTTAGCTGAGAATCAGTACCCCCTTCGTTTGTTTCCAGCAATAAACAAAAAATCCCTGCTGTCTTTCAACAGTAGGGATTTTTTCTTTGGACTAGTAGCGGGGGACCCCGACACAAAACGTCGGGGCGGGCAGGATGCCGCCAAAGAGCAGCGGCACTTCGTCGTGGCGCTTTCGCGCCTCTCCTCAGCTTGGATTAACTTTTTCCGATTACTGCATAAAAAGTAATGCCCGACCTTTCGGTCAGGCATTACTTTTTAGTAGCGGGGACCCGATGTGAGGTCTACAGAGAGATCCATTACGCAGGAATGGCCATGACCAGGTAGGTTTTGGCCACTTCGTCCTGCTAATGCCTCAAGAGATTTACACCATGCCATTGGCAAATAAATTTGTAATGAGCCACCATTTTAAAAAATTGACGGTTCTCTCTACCCAAGTGGTCTCAAGTATTCTTTAAAAATGTCGATAATGCATAAAGCGGGGGGAGATTAACTATTGAAAAGGTGAAGACGATGGCAAAACAGAACTGTTGGGAATTCAAGAAGTGCGGTCGGCAGCCGAATGGTGCAAAAGCGGGCGAGCTTGGAGTCTGCCCCGCGTCTACCGAAAAACGAGTGCATGGCGTTAACAAAGGGATGAATGCCGGTCGTGCTTGCTGGGCATTGGCTGGTACGCTTTGTGGAGGTCAGGTACAAGGTGTGTTCGCACAAAAGCTGAGCAATTGCCTGAAATGCGAGTTTTACCAGCTTGTGGGAGCCGAAGAAGGAGCGAATCATCAAAGCTCAAAGGAAATTCTTGCGCTGCTCAGGTAGAGATGAATTTAGAATGTTGAGCCATATTTCTATCGATTACGCCTTTACATGTATCGACCATCGTCGCCGAAGCTGGCAATGTAGACAACCTAGTGCCAGGTCAACAGGAAAGGACTGAAAACATAAAAATTCATAGTGTTCCAGGGAAGCTCGAATGCGAATGGCGTGATGATGTGAGGGCTGTTGTGGATACTTGGACGACATACGCGGTTTCTAAGGATGAATTTCGTGAGGCCGTGCTGGTTAAGGGCGTCGCCTATGCCAAGGCACATAAAGTAGTTGCTTGGATTGTGGATTCGAGCAAGGCAGTAGGGACATTCTCATCTGAGATACAGAATTTCATTGGGACAGACATCTTCCCTACATTTGCGAAGATCGGCGTGAAATACTTCATCACGATTAACTCAAAAGTGAGCGCCCTTACCAAGCTAACCGTTTCTCACTACTCAGCGAAGGCTGGACCGAATGGATTGCAACTGCTTGAGATGAACAGTGTTGAAGATGGAGTTAACTGGCTCAAGACTCATGCGTGAATGCAAGAAGAGTGAGGTATTTCGATCTGGTATCGATTGGAAATTCCGAGTGGGACAATTAATGTGACGATGGACGTCCGAAGGAAAAACGATGGCACAATCAAAGCTCGTTTGGTTTAAGCTCTCCGTTAAAAACTGAAGGAACGTGAAAATGTTCCAAATCTCATAAAACAATTTCTAAAATTTTATTATTCAACCAACACGAGACGCGGGATAGCTTTATATCGCACGGATAAATCCAATTTCTATTTGATCAGCGTGCCCGATAGCCTGGGGGAATTGTCCGATTCTTCATTTGGCAATTACAGGATAGTCCCTTTTGAGGTCATGGTTTTTTCAAAAATTATTTTTGAATCTGGGGACAAAAATGCTTTCGATGTTTAACTTTTGGTTATCTCGGGTTTCAGAATCTTCAAACAGTTTATTTCCAGGTTATATCCAGCTATTTAAGGCATCGAGAATAAAGGAGCCCCAGATGGTGAATGTCTGAAGCTCTGATTCCACTTAGGCAAGCTCGGTCTACTTGACGACTGCCGGCTTTTTCATGTGCACAAAATTGTCGGTCCCGATAGATGTACACCACAACATCCCCGCACTTGACAATTGCGCTAGATATCCGCGTGGAGCACATCCGGGCGTCTCATTCTGACAATATCAACGATTACACATATGGCTAATACTCGACAGTAGAAATTCCACACATCCCCTCTATTCGTTTAATTTCACAGAAAACGGGGTTCTTTTGAGTATTGCAAACTAATCGCCCTTCGCATAATCTGGCACGTGCCTTGAGTAAGATTCAGTATCACTGATCGATGAAAAACATCTATCTGGCGGGGGTAATTTATCATTTCAACGCAACCTTACATATCATGAGGCATTGCAATGATATGGTTCTATAATCTTAAAATCGCTACGAAGCTGTCGACTGGCTTTACAATAATTACGCTAATTGCCGCAATGATAGCTTTTGCTGGTTTGACGGGAATCAATCAGGTAAATAATTCGGCCCACTCAATGTATGAAAATGAGATCGTGCCGTCTGGTGAAGCCGCACTGATCGCAAAAGACTTTCAACGGATCCGAGCTAATCTCGCCTTCATGATGATAGCAGTTGATGAGAATGATTTGGAGCATGATCATCAAGTAGTGATAAAATTATCCAGTGAAATGGACTCTCTGAATTCTTTATTTGGAAAAACGATTGCGACCACCGAAATGCAGGAAGTCTACGGCAAATATCTCACAGCCTGGCATGTATTCCGTCCGCTTCAGGATCAAATAATATCGCTAACACTTTCAGGGAAAAAGGCAGAAGCACGATCGCTTTTTCTCATCGGAGATGCCAGAAATGCCGCGCACGAAATTGAAGCGAACAGCGACAAGTTGATCGCCCTTAAGCTTCAAGATGCTAATACCTCGATTGGGTCAAATGATGCGACTTACAGAGAGGCTCTGGAGTTAGCTTTCGGTTTGCTCGGAATCGGAGTGACCATTGCAGTAAGTCTGGGATGGTTCATATCTCGAATTATCAGCAAACCGTTGAAAGAAATTGCTGGACAAGCGGAAACTATCGCTAACGGCGATTTGAGAGTAGAAATAACCGTGACATCAAGTGACGAAGTCGGTCAGGTCGCAGCAGCGTTCCAAAAGATGATCAAGAGCCTGCGTGAAACGATTGGCCAATTCGCCGAGGCGTCCTCCGCTGTCGCCAGTGCAAGCAGTGAGATCAGCAGCGGCACCGAACAACTGGCAGCGGGTGCCCAGGAGCAGACATCACAGGCCAACGAAGTTGCCAGTGCTGTAGAGGAGATGGCCAGAACAATCGTGGAGAACTCGAAGACTACTTCGAAGACGGCGGATACAGCGAAGGAGGCAAAGAAGTTGGCGCAACAAGGGGGAAATGTGGTGCAAGAGACTGTGTCTGGGATGAGGCGGATCGCGGATGTTGTGAAACAATCAGCTGGGACGGTGCTGGAACTAGGCAAATCGAGCGATCAGATCGGAGAGATTGTCGGAGTGATCGATGATATCGCAGACCAGACAAATCTGCTGGCGTTGAATGCAGCGATCGAAGCCGCTCGTGCTGGAGAACAAGGAAGAGGGTTTGCGGTCGTGGCTGACGAAGTGAGAAAGCTGGCAGAACGGACGACGAAAGCGACCAAAGAAATCGCGTCGATGATTAAAAAGATACAGATGGATACCGAATATGCTGTAGGCGCGATGGAAGAAGGAACCAAGCAGGTGGATGACGGCATAAAGCTGGCGGACAAGGCTGGTTCGGCGCTCAGCGAAATTGTCGGTATCTCGCAAAAGGTCACCGATATGGTGAATCAAATAGCTGCTGCCAGCGAACAACAGTCGAGTGCGAGCGAACAGATCTCGAAGAACATGGTCGGAATAAGCAACGTCACGAGTGAATCGGCGGCGGGCGTTCAGCAGATTGCACGTGCGGCAGAAGACTTAAGCCGACTGACGGAGAACCTGCAACAAATCCTGGGCCGGTTCAAGTTGTCCGGAGATTCGGCGCAGCAAAAAACCACGACCCCAAATCGCGAACCAAAGTTAGAGGTGAAACGTAAAGAAGAGAAGTCAAATATTGCCGTGCGAGAGAACGGTGCATTAGTGTCGCATGACTAGTCTGTTGATCCTACTCGATTTCCTTTTAAGGAGCAACTATCTTGGCAGACATAGTTGACATTAGAATTAAAGCGGAGAACAGTGGAATGAGTGACGAGCTTCTTCAACTTGTGAGCTTCACAATCGGAAAGGAAGAATTCGGCGTCGACATCCTGAAAGTACGGGAAATCAACCGGATGTTTGAAGTGGCTCGCGTTCCAAACGCTCCTGAATATGTCGACGGGGTAATCAACTTGCGGGGAAAAGTGATTCCCATCATCGATCTCCGTCGACGGTTCGGAATGGAACGAAAGGAAAGAGATAAGAACACGCGCATCGTCGTGGTGGAGTTAAGCGGAAAGATTGTCGGCTTTGTCGTGGATGCTGTCAGAAAGGTGTTACGTATCCCGAGAAGTGTGACAGAGCCACCGCCGATCGTTGCCGGAATCGAAGCCGACTATATCACCGCTGTCGGAAAACTAGAAGACCGGCTTCTCATTCTGTTGGATGTTGACAAAGTCTTTTCAGCCAATGAAGGCATCGGGATAGAATCAGCAGCTTAATGCTGATGAAAAATGAGCTTCCCCTGACCCACAAAGATAGTGCGGATTGAAGACTTTCAACACTTCGGTCCGCACTCCTTCCTTGTTAGGGTGGAGGATAGCGGAAAAGTCTTACCCCGGTTTAGTGATTAGATGTGTACAACATAAGTTCTGCAGATAATGATTTGGCGACAATTATTTATATCATTCTTAAATTAAGGACAACGGAGGACATATGCATACGATCGAAAAGAAGCCCTGGGGTTTCAGGCTTACTTTTAGTGAAACAATCTCAGTTGAAGAAATGAAAAATTGGGTAAAAGAATCCCAGCAGGCGCTCGTCGGTTCATCCGGAAAGTTTGGTGTGTTTGTGGATATGCGGACGTTAAAGCCCTTAGCCCCGGAGGTTCAGAATACCATGGTAGGGGGACAACAGCTCTATAAAAAAGCTGGCATGGAACGATCCGTAGTCATTCTGAACAGCATGGCAGTAACCCTTCAATTCAAACGACTTGCGAAAGATAGCGGGATTTACCAGTGGGAGAGATACATCGACGCGTCAACGAAAGCAAATTGGGAACAGGTCGGAATTGATTGGCTCACGAAAGGGATTGATCCGGACAAATAATCGTTCAACGTTGATGTCAGTCCATTGACCGGATGAAGGTGAAATTTGACATTTCATGATCGAATATCCTTGTAATGCGGACAGGCTCTAGGCTAGCGACAATTGTTAAAAGAGCTAAGTGCAATCTACGCTACTGAGCATCTAACGATCTAAAAATCCGGCATTTGAAACAATTATATTGATCGACGAACGTCCATGTCTCACGTTATTCGCTCTTTCCAACTATGCTAGAAACCCTCTCCAAAAGTTCAGCTGGCTTATACGGTTTCTTGATAAAATCAAGCGGCCGAATATCGCCAAATCCTGACTTCATTTCATCTTCCGAATAGCCAGAGCAAAGAAGAACCCTGACACCCTTATCAATCTTCACCAGCTTTTCAAAGGCGATCTTGCCATCCATATCGGGCATCGAGTAGTCAAGGATTACAATCGATATCTCTCGTTGATGTTTACGATAGAGATTGATCCCTTCTATCGGGTTATGAGTTTGGAGCACCTTGAAATTCGCATCATTAAAGACATCACTCAAGAGCTCAAGCACGGAAAGTTCGTCGTCGATCACAAGAACAGTTTTTCCGTTCCCGTTTATGGGAGTTGCGTCTGACCTCATTGGAACATCGATCTTTACAGAGCGTTTCACCAGCGGAAGGATAATCTCGAAAGTCGTTCCTTTGCCTACTTCACTTTCGATACGGACTCCTCCCTTATGAGCTCGAATAATGCCCAGAACAGCCGCGAGCCCAAGTCCCCGTCCGGTGAACTTCGTGGTGAAGAATGGGTCGAAGATGCGAGATAGAACTTCTGGTCTCATTCCTTGTCCGGTATCGATCACCTGTAACAAAACGTATGTTCCGGGTGCAAGACGAGTATCGGTATATTTCCAGAACTGGGCATCGTTTTTCTCTATCTGAATACGACTCGTACGAAGAGTGATTGTTCCGGGAGTTGGCCCCATAGCTTCCCCGGCGTTGATGATGAGGTTCATGATAATCTGCTGAATCTGTCCGGCATCTCCATGGACATAGAGTGGTGAAGAGTCCAATACATATCTCAACTCAGTGGCCTTAGGCACTGAAACTTCCAACAACTGCGCATTCTCTTCCACCAAACGGTTAAAATCAATTTCTTCGTTGACAAATTGCCCTTTACCGGAATAAGCCAGCAACTGTTTCGTCAGATTTGCAGCTTTCTCTGCTGCCTTAATCGATTTTTCGATGTGATTTTTTGCAGGGCTCTCTTTTGTGAGCTTCCCAATAGCAAGGGTAGATTGACCCAAAATCGCGTTGAGCAAATTGTTGAAATCGTGAGCTATGCCGCCTGCTAGGGTGCCAATACTCTCCATTTTCTGCGCGTGGCGCAAGGCGTCCTCTGCCCGTTTACGTTCCGTGATATCCTCTTTCACCGCCACGAAATTAGTAATAACGTTGTCTCGATTTTTCACAGGAGAAATAGATGCCGCTTCCCAAAACAATTCACCATTCTTTTTTTTGTTGTGAAATTCACCTCGCCACTCCTTGCCGGATGCGATCGAATCCCACAATCTCTTGTATTCATCTTGTGGTGTCACACCCGATTTCAAAATGCGAGGATTTTTTCCGATCGCTTCTTCTCTCGTATAGCCTGTAACCTCGGTGAACTTTGGATTGACATATTCGATATTCCCTTTCGTGTCGGTGATAACGATGGAAGCGGGGCTTTGTTCGACAGCAAGAGAGAGTTTGTGCAATTGCTCCTGTGTGCGCCTACGTTCGCTGATGTCAAGCAACGAGGTAACCCGCATGGCCGTTCCCCTCCACATCATCATCCGAGCGTGAGATTCCACCGGAAACGTCGAACCATCCTTTCGTTTGAGGAAGTGTTCGTACGGCATTTCGTAATTCTCGCCTAAGTGGCCCAGCACAAGCGACAGAGATTCAGTGGCAATAAAATCTGCAACCGGTCGTCCAATCATTTCTTGTAGTTCGTAGCCGAGCATCGTTGCAATCCGCGCATTCCCATCGATGAAAATTCCCTTCTCTGTGAATGCTATTCCCTCCACGGCTGCCTCGGCTAGTTGTCTGAAACGTGATTCGCTTTCACGTAATGCTTCTTCCGCTTGCTTGCGCTCGGTGATATCTTCTACGCTGCCGTCATAGTATAGAATTCTTCCGTCAGCTTCATGGATGGCTCTTGCGCTCTCTCTAATATGGATAATTGATCCGTCCTTGCGACTCCATGCTGCTTCCAGTCCTTTAACTTCACCAAACATTTCCATTTCTTCGATGAAATGTTTTCGATCATACGAAGGTTCGAATCCTTCATGTTCAAGATTTCTCGCTGCAAGCTCTTCAAACGAAGAGTACCCAAGTTTTTTAACAAGTGTGGGATTAGCAAGGATAATAGTCCCATCAGGACTAGTTCGATAAAGACCAAGAGTGGAATTCTCATAAATCGACCTGAAACGTTCTTCGCTAGCCCGCAAGGATTCTTCGCCACGCTTTCTTTCCGAAATGTTACGAACCACATAGACGAAACCTGACGGCTCTCCATTGGCGCCACGCAGAACGTCCCCATTCACCTCACAATCCACAGACGCACCGTTTTCGAATTCTATCGCATATTCTCTCGGCCCCAGTTGAGTCTCAAGCATAAGCCGGCTATTACGCACCGCACGATCTCGGTCTTGCGGAGACACGAGCGTAAGAATATTTTTTCCTAGAAGCCGTTCTTTGGTTGCCAAGCTCCAATCTGGAAGAACTGCCTCGTTTATAAAAGTAATATTTCTATCGAGATTAGTCCTGATAATCAAATCCGGGACTGAGGTAACAAGTATTCTGTATAGTTCCTCGCTTTCCCGAAGGGCTTCCTCTGCTCGTTTCTGTTCCGTGATGTCGCGGATCGTAGCCTGAATGAAGACTTGGTCGCCGTTAACTGCTCGATTGAGCACCACATCGGCGTCCAGTTCTGTCTTGTCCTTCCGGATGTGTTGCCAGTAAAAACTCTGAGGAGTGCCCCCCAACGCTGCCACAATTCCGTTCATTGCTTTTTCACGGGAGCTTGCCCCATCGGGCTGAAGAGGAGGGCTGAATTCCCAAAACTTCCGGCCTACGATTTCCGCCTTGTCAGTGTAGCCAAACATCGCTAGCGCCGCCATGTTGCATTGGACAACAAAGCCCTCCTGCATAATAAGTAATGCATCCTTCGCTCCCTCGAACAACGTCCGGTATCGTTCCTCGGAAGCTTTCAATCGATCCGCCTGGTTTCTGAACTCTGCTTCATCGTTCCTTGCACGGTTCAGAGTTTTGATCAGATTCTCGGAGAAGAGGCGTACGGCCGTCGCAGTGATCCCCAAAATGACAGCTACATCGACGATATCGAAAAGGCTAGTATGTCCGCTATAAGCGTTTTGCAGTACTTTGCTCGTTTCTAGCAACCCAGTCAACACCACAGTAAGAACGGTGGTGATCGAAAAAGTGACAAAGTGCCTTTGTTTAAGAAGAAGCCCTGCCATCACGAGAACGCCGGGAACTGCATACATGCAGGTATCATGGAACCCGTCATTCGTCCATGAGAGATACAATAAGAGGATCATAAGGATCCACAGGAACATCCGGCTCGCAAGTTCAATCAATCCTTTGCGCGTAAAAGTGAGGAATGAAATGAGGCAGAAAGCTGTTGCGAGTAAGGGGACTGCGATCCGAAATTCGGCGATGACAAGGCGATAGAAAGCAAGGAACGTAAGACCGCCCACCGTAGCAATAATTGTAAAATGAAGTATGCCCGCAATACGGTTCTTCTCCTCATCCACTAAACGGGGAGCTGAAAGTATTTTCTTTATGATGAAATAGAATTTCAATTCGATGCTTCTCACTTCTTCTTCAATTTTTCGATTTCCGATTTCATGTTAACACCCGCGGTCGCAAAGATGGAGGCTAAATCGGAAAGATTCTTTACCATTCCTTCAATCTCGTCGGGAAGTTCGAAATAGAAATCAGCGCCTTCCCTCAGGCACTGGCGGCGATACTGTTGATAACTTGAACTCGCGGTCATTATGACGACAGGTGGAAATTCGAGTTGTTTTGTTCGTTGAAGAACTTTTAGGCCCAAGCCGCCTTTCAGCTCGAAATCAAGGATGACAATATGAGGGCGCTTCGAAGAAATCATTTGCACGGCTTCCTCCACTTCACTCGACTGTCCGACTATTGCGACCGTCTCTAAGCGTGACAAGTGGAGAGTCAAACTTCCTCCTACATAGAGAGAACCGTAAACGACAACGAGATTCAACATAACACTTTCTCCTTTTCTTTCTTTGATTAATATCGTAATCACTCAAAACTTCCGAAAGCGCAATAAGTCCATATTCTCTATCGCAAAAAATACGATACTGTGGGAAAGGATGCTGGAGCTATAGTGGAGAGTGCAAGTGAAGATTTACAAGGGTATGATCTTAGGAGGAAAGATCTGCCGTCTATTCGGAGGTGTTGGACAAGTTGTTGTCGACAACATACTTAATAATCTGCGCAGTATTCTCAAGATTCATTTTCCTGAGAATGTGGGCTCTATATGTGTTTATAGAAGAGAGGCTTAAAGAGAGGATTGATGCAATTTGCGATACAGTCTTTCCACCTCCCAATAGACAGAGTACCTGGAATTCCCTGTCA
>Ga0074045_10005312_pt1 | contig 11279 bp, 6 predicted proteins | sample BogForMeECP23OM2_FD_94442 | JGI IMG/M metagenome (GOLD analysis project Ga0074045, IMG submission 94442) | Bog forest soil microbial communities from Calvert Island, British Columbia, Canada - Bog Forest MetaG ECP23OM2 | ecosystem: Environmental > Terrestrial > Soil > Wetlands ...
CCCGACGGATTTGGTGCGACCGACAGCTGGTAAGCGCCGGTCGTTTGTCCTGCAGTAACGCTCTGGCTGCAAGGAGCCGCGCAACTGACTGAGAAATCCTGGATCACGGTGAGCGTGAGCGGCGGTTGGAGCGTATGGCTCGGAGTTCCGGATGAGTCTGCGACCGTGAGGCCGATGTTGTATGCCTCGGGCGCGGCCGTATTGGGGATGTTGAGAGCTATCGTCACGGTCACCGCCGTCTCGGCAGTGATTGCAATTGGATTGGCTGGTGTGATCGTGCACTGTGCTCCCGGCATGGCGCTCGTGTCGCAAGCGGCGTTGACCGAACCGCTGTAGTTGGAGGTGACGGACACTTTGGCCGTCTGCGATGACCCCGCAGTTACGCTGGCTGGAAACGCCTGCGCCACTGCAAGCGTGAAATCGTTGCCCACGACAGTAGTCGCCAAGGTGAGGGAGACGGTTGTCGAGTGAGAAACCGGACCCGATGTTCCCGTGACCGTGACCGTGTAGGTGCCCGTTCCGGTTGTGGTACTGGTGGAGATGGTCATCACGACGGCTTGCGATGAGGTGCCCGGAGTTACCGAAGTGGATGGGCTGAAAAGGCACGCTGCGCCTGCGGGGAGTCCGGCAGAACAAGACAGAGTTACTGCATCGCTGAACGACGCGCCTAAGGGCTGAATGGTTAAGTTGTAAGGGCCGGTAGTCTGGCCGGGGGACACGGTCTGGTTAGAAGTTGCCGACGTTAGCGAGAAGTCCTGGACGGTGAGTGGCAGATGCAGAGTGTAGTTGGGCTGTCCGGATGAGTCGGCGACCGTAAGGATGATGTTGTAAGACTCAGGTGTGGCGTTACTGGGCACTCCGAGAGTTACGGTCAGCGTCACGGGCGTGCTCGCACTGAGGGAAATCGGACTTGCCGGCGTGACCGTGCATGTTGCTCCAGGCATGGCGCTGGCATTGCAAGTAGCATTGATGGAACCGCTGTAATTAGGAGTGACCGACACGGTGGCTGTCTGGGACGACCCGGGATCGACGTTGGCGGGGAAACTCTGGCTCACCGCTAGCTGAAAATTGTCGCTCACTACAAGAAATACGGTCACTGAGTGGGAAACTGAACCGGACGTCGCCGTGACGGTGACCGAGTAAGTGGTAGCGCTGGTTGAGACGACGGTGGAGATGGTCATCGCGACTGGTACCGAAGTGTTCCCCGGCGTTACGGAAGCAGATGGGCTGAAAAGACACTTCGCCCCTACGGGGAGCCCGCTGGAGCAAGACAACGTTACAGCACTGCTAAACGACGCACCCACAGGTGAAATAGTTAAGTTATAGGGCGCGGTGGTCTGCCCTGGGATCACGGTTTGACTCACGGGTGAAGGCGTGACGAGGAAATTTTGTACAACTGTCAGAGATAAGGTGAAGCTGTGGCTGGGCGCTCCCGTTGTGTCCTCGGTATTGATGTCGATGTTGTACGTTCCGAGCGCGGCGGCGCTGGGCACGGTGATGGTCGCAAGCAAAGATGCTGTTGATCCTGTGTTGACGACGATTGGATTCGCCGGGCTCAAGGTACAGGTTGCACCCAGCAGCGCACTGGTATCGCAAGTCGCGTTAATTTTCCCGCTGTAGTACGTCGACGCCGTGATAGTGAGGTTCTCCGTGCCCTGAACTCCCAGCCCAACCGTAAGCGATTGGGAGCCGCTCAGCTGGTAATCTCCTACGTTGAAGGGCGCCAGCAGCTTATGAGTTGTACTGCCGGAGGTGCCCGTAACCAGCAGTTGATAGCTTCCAACCGCCAAGGCCGTCGCGTTCACCGTGACATTCGGAGTCGATGGGATTGAGGTCACTGTGCGCGGATTTGCGCTGCAACTGCCGCTGCCGGAAACCAAAGAACAAGTCAGCGTGATCGTGCCCGTAAATCCGCTTGGCGCAGTCACGCTGATCGGTCCACTCGTGGCGGTGCTGCCCGCGTTCACGGTCGGAAACGGAGTCGGTTCGCTAAGCGTGAAGTCCCGGCTATTGCTGAGAACGTGCAGGACAGCGGCGACCTGGTGCGTCACGTGATTCGAATCGGAGCCGACGCCTTGTATGTTGAAGTAGTAATCGCCGACAGCTCCGTCGGCGGCAACGGTGAAAGGAGTATTGATCGCCGGCGTCAGAGTGGACGGCGCGGGGGTACAAGTGCTCGGCGGTGAAGTTACGCCGTCTGTGCAGCTTAGCGTGACGGAGCTGGCATATCCGTTCAGCGCGGAAGCCGACCCATTGAAGGTTGCGGTTTGCCCAACCGTGACGGTCTGCGGCGAGTTGGAGAGGGAGAGCTCGAAGTCCGGCGCTGCGACGAGATTGAATTGCCATACGCCGCGGCCATAGGTGGAGGCACGCAGCAGTTCTTCGCCGCCGGAGTTGAACAGGCCGAGTGCGGTGACGGCCACATTGGGCAGGAATCCTTTCTGACTGGGGCCGGGCGTCGGGCCGACTTCTGTCCAGCTGGCAGAAGAGGTTGAACTGACGAACACACCGACATCAGTGCCGACGTAAACCTGTGCGTTTACGGGATCGATGACGACGGCGTTGGTGGGGGAGTCGGGCAAGTCGGCGGTGAAGTCAGACCAGTTCGCCCCGAAGTTGGTCGTCTTCCATACGTGACCGGCGCCGCCGGTGAAGCCCATCACCGTAACGTAGGCAGTAGCTCCGGTGGCATCTGACGAATCGATGGCCACGCCTGAGATTGGAAACTGGTTGGGGTTGATGCTGCCCTGCAGACCGTTGTCGGTAACATCGGTGAAGCTGGATGATCCGCCTGTGGCATCCGTGGTGACCCAGACGTTACCACCTGCGGGCGAGGAAAGTGGACCGTCGAGCGGCCCGAGGCCGCTGGTAGTGGTGTAGACGACCTCGGAACCGTTGCTGTCGGTCGGGCCTCCGGCGGCGAGCGCGCGCACCTGGTTCACTTCGCTCCCTGAACAGGTTCCTGAACCTAATGTGTCGAAGTTCGGGCTCAGTACGCTGTATGCACCGCCCGTGCGCGGGCCCCGCCACACACGGCATGTGCCGATCAGCAGCGCCGACGAGGATTGCGGATCAAGAATGTAGGGAAAATGAAATGCGCCGTCATCGCCGCCGACGGTGCTGCTGGTGACCACGAAGCTGAAGGTGCTGTCGAGGCAGTTCACCCCGTTGGAACAGAGTTGAATGCCAAGGCCGTCGGGAGGGATGTCGGGGTTGGAGGCATAAAAGTTCAAGGGGGTGTTGGGATCGATGGCGTTGTAGCCGCCATCACCGCCGAGAACGTTGACCCAGGCTGGATTCGTTGTCGCCTGACTGGTCGCCGGGGAGCCGTTGCCCTGCGCACCGCCGAGCAGAGTGTTGGGGTCGGTTGGGTGCTGGGAGAAGCTGACGAATTGCGTCATTGACCCAAGATTCTGGTTGAGATCGTCGAACTGGTTGGTGCCGGAGCAAGAGCCGCTGGTAAAGCCTCCGAAGCCGTCAAGGGCGCGGTAGATGCCGCCGTCGTTGGCGAAGTACATCAAGTCGTTGCCCAAGTCGCTGCCGGAAGTCGGAATCAGGTAGGCCAGCGCGTGCTGGTCGGGATGCACGTGGGCAGGCGCGGCGATGGGATCGCATCCGTAGACGTGAGTAAGATTGATGAATGGTGAGGAGGCACAGGTGGGGTTCTGCGAATTGATGGAGCACTTGTAGAGATTGATGGCGCCGGCATAGAGATCCGTGCCCGAACCGTTAGGCACGCCCAGCAGTTCGAGATTGTAAGCACCCTGCTGGACGCCGCAGCCGTCGGGATCGCCGCAGTTGGTGATTGAGGTGTCGGGAATCGAAGTCCAGGATGCGCCGCCGTTCAGGCTTTGCCAGATGCCGCCATCGACAGGGCTGCCCGTCGAAGATAGGTAAATGAACCAGACGTACATCTCGTTGCGGCCGGGCAGAACTGTGATCTCGGCGCGGTAGATGGGGCAGGCATAGCTATTCGAGGTGGATTGCGGCGGGCAGGCCGTGGTGCTGAGCGCCGTGCCGCCGGGCTGGGTGGCGAGACGGGTCCAGTTGATTCCGTCGGGCGAGGAGTAGAAGCCGTGGTAGCGAACCGCAGCAAAGAACTCCCCGGCGCTCGTGTTGTAGACGACTGAGGTTGCCGAAGTCGCGTCCGTCGCGCCGCCGGGATCGGCCAGTGCGTCATAGGTCCAGGTCTGACCGGCATCGAGCGAGGTGTACAGGCCACGGGTCGTGTTGGCGGTGACAGCGCCGTCCACCAGGCCCTCCGACGTGGTGGCCATGGCGGCAACCACAGTACTGGGGGCGACCGTGCTGAAGGCCATGCGCGTGCCGCCCAGACCGGCGAAGGAAAGCGCGCCGTCATTGGCGGTGGAAATCAGAGTCCAGCTATTACCCCCGTTGGCAGAGCGCAGAATGCCGAGGCCGAAATAGGAGTCGGCGGAGTTGTTGGCTTCGCCCGTAGCAGCCAGAATCACCGCGTTTGCAGGATTCGTGTTGCCGGGTTGGATGGCAATCGCGCCGATCGAAAGCGTAGCTTGATCGTCGGTGAGCGGTGTCCAGGTCACGCTGTTGGCCGTGGTGTTGGCCGCAGTGCCAGATTTCCAGACACCGCCCTGTGCACCGCCGATGTAGACGGTGTTACCAGAGGGGTCGGCGGGATCAATGGCGACGGAGGTGGCGCGACCGGCGACCTGGTGGTAATCCTCTGTACCGTTGCCGCTGGCGTCGGAAGCTAACGGCACAGGGCCAAGGGGCGTCCAGGGCACGGATAACGCAGCGGCCTGCTCTATGGCCGACGCGGTGGCGAGGGCCGCGACTCTTTGCGCACGCATCCGGAGCTTGGCCTGATAAGCGCGGCGGCGAAGTTCGGCGGAGGGCTTGCCGGGAACGATGCGTCCGCGGAAAAACCACTCGTTGCGCTCCTTCGCATGATCCGCGTCGGAATCAGGAACGGAAGTCTCAGCTACGCGCTGCTTCGCGCCCTGAGCTTGTACTCTCGGCACAGGGAGGCAATTGGGAATGAGTAGGAATATTGCTAACGAGCGAAGGAAACGAAGGCTGGACATAATGACCTCGCTCAACTGCCAAGTATGGAAACGAGACGAGGGCGAATCAATGCAAAAGCACGGCAAAAATGTGGCTGCGGACCACTTTGGGAATGGCGATGCCGGGGGCTTGTAGTCCCACGGAATTGGCTGGGCCTGTACAATCTGCTTTTCGTGGTTCGGGGTGCGACATGAAGTCGGGGCAACGGCGAAACGTGCAATCTCTCTACTATGCATTTGTGGCAGCAGGTCTGCTTCTGCATTCGACCTTCGGCTGGACGCAGGAAAAGAAGAACACTCCGGAACTGGTTGTGGCGGCGGCGGCGGACCTGAGCACCGCCTTGCAAGAGATCGCTCACAATTACGAAGAGAAGACCAGCGTGAAGGTGAAGCTTTCGCTGGGAGCCTCGGGGGCGTTGACGCAGCAGATTCAGAATGGCGCGCCTTTTGATCTTTTCTTCTCAGCGGATATGGATTATCCGCGGCAACTGATTGGGGCAGGCCAAGCGGATGGGGCGAGTCTCTATCAGTACGCGGTGGGGAAGCTGGTGTTGTGGGTTCCGGCGGATTCTCGTCTCGACGTTGAGCGCCGAGGCATGAAGGCTCTGCTTGACCCCTCAGTGAAGAAGATCGCTGTAGCCAACCCGCAACATGCTCCCTACGGGCGGGCCGCGGTGGCAGCGCTGAAGCATTATGGGTTATACGATCGGGTAGCGGAACGCCTGGTTCTGGGTGAAAACGTCTCGCAGGCAGCGCAGTTCGTGGAGTCAGGCAACGCGCAGGCCGGATTTGTGGCGCTGGCGCACGCGCTGGCGCCGGGGATGCAAGGGAAAGGCAAGTATTGGCAGGTCCCGGCGGAAGCCTATCCTGCGCTGGCGCAGGGGGTGGTGGTGCTGGCGAGCTCGACGCATAAAAAGGAAGCGGCGGAGTTCGTGGAGTACGTCAAAACGAAAGAGGCAGCGGACGTGCTGCGGAAGTACGGGTTTACCGTGCCGGAGTAGACGTAGCGCCGGCATCCCTTCGACTCGGCTCAGGGCAGGCTTTGCCGGTTGTCCCGAGAGCGTCGCCCTCTGCGTGGCGGGGCGAGGACGTCCGCCCCTTCGGCAAGCTCAGGGCAGGCTCCCAGCCGCCGGGACGGCGGCGCTACATAACACCCATGACGATTGACTGGCAAGCATTCCAGCTCACGCTGCAATTGGCCGTCACTGTCTCGGCTATATTGCTGCTGATTGGTCTGCCCGTAGCCTATTGGATTGCATTTTCCCGCTGGCGTTGGAAGTTCCTGGTGGAGGCAGTGGTAGCGCTGCCCATTGTGCTTCCGCCAACCGTGCTCGGTTTCTATGTGCTGGTGGCGCTGGGGCCACGCAGTCCGCTGGGCCGCTGGTGGATTTCGCTGACTGGCCACACCTTGGCATTCACCTTCGGCGGGCTGGTGATTGGATCGATCCTGTATAGCCTGCCGTTTGCGGTGCAGCCGCTGGCAGCGTCGTTCGCCAGTGTCGATCGAAAACTGATGGCGGCTTCGGCAACGCTGGGCGCTTCCCCGTTGCGCACTTTTTTCCGCGTGATCGTGCCGCTTTCGATTCCCGGACTGATCACAGGCGTGGCCCTGAGCTTCGCTCACACCATGGGTGAATTCGGCGTCGTGCTCATGGTCGGCGGCAACATTCCTGGCGTCACGCGGACGGTCTCGATTGACATTTATGACCGGGTGCAGGTCTCCGACTACGCTGGCGCGAACGGCACCGCGCTGTTGTTGCTCGCCTTTTGCTTTGCGGTGCTGGCCATCGTGTATGGTCTGAACCGCAAGGCATTAGCGTTTGGGCCCATAAAGTGATTTGCTATGAATAACCCACGCACCGTCGAGGCAGGACAACGGACAGCGCCAGTTGCACCAGCTTGCCCGGACACGCCTCGCAGCGCCTTGCTCGAGGCGCGGCTTCGCAAGCGCATGGCCACCCCGGGGCACGAGTTCGTCCTGGAGGCTGAGTTCCAGACCGCACCGGGGTTCACCATTCTGTTTGGTGCGTCCGGAGCGGGCAAGACGACGCTGCTCGATTGCGTTGCGGGATTGGCTCGGCCGGATTCCGGATGCATTGTCATCGGCGGGCGCGTGTTGTTCGATTCTCAGCCGGGCGTGAACGTGCCGGTCGCGAAGCGGCGCGTGGGATACGTGTTTCAGGATCTCGCCCTGTTTCCGCATCTGACCGTTGAGCAGAATGTCGAATACGGCCTTTCGCATCTGCCGAAGAAAACCCGCAGCGAGCGGGCGGCCACGATTCTGCAGGCATTTCGCATCGCGCACCTGGCGCGGCGTTCAGCGCGGGAGATTTCCGGCGGCGAGAGCCAGCGCGTGGCTCTGGCTCGAACGCTGGTGATCGATCCCGCGGTGCTGCTTCTGGACGAGCCGCTGGCCGCGCTCGACGCGCCGACCAAGGCGAAGATCATCGACGACCTGCGGGAGTGGAATCGGGCTCACCGCATTCCCATTCTCTATGTCACCCACAGCCGAGAGGAGGTTTTTGCCCTGGGCGAGCGGGTGATTGTGCTCGACGCCGGACGCATCGTGGCCGAGGGTACGCCGCACGAGGTCATGACCGCGCCGCAGCAGGAAATGGTGGCGCAACTGGCGGGCTTCGAGAATATCTTCGACGCCATCGTGGAAGCGGTGCATCCGGAGCGCGGGACCATGGTCTGCCGATTGGCGACGACGGGGCACGCGGAACCGGTACTGCTCGAAACTCCGCTGGTGCGGGCGGGGGTGGGATCGGCCCTGCGAGTCGGAATCCGCGCAGGAGATATCTTGCTGGCGACCTCCCCGCCGGTTGGATTGAGCGCGCGCAACGTGATTGCGGGCCGCGTTGCGTCACTTGAGCAGCACGACGTAGTCGTGTCCGCGCGCGTGAACTGCGGCGTGGAAATGGAAGTCCATCTCACGCTGGCCGCGCGCGATTCACTGCAACTCGCGCCGGGCAAGGAAGTATGGCTGGTGATCAAGACGCATTCCTGCCACTTGATGCAGCGACTGTAGACGGGGAATCTCCGCGTTCAATATCTCCGCTCGCTCCATCTCGATCACCGCGACCCACTGGCCCCTGCGCTCTTCCGAGTACACGATGTGGCCGCCGAGAATCTGTGCCGCGGCTGCGGGTGGCAGATCGCGATGGAAGCCGAAGAAGCGGCGCTTCAGATTCGTCCACGTCGTCCAGCGATCCAACAGGGGATTCGGCGGTTCGTACTTGGTCGAGAACACGAGCGCAACTTCAAAGTGCGAGCGGAAATCGGCGGCGGAAAGCACTTCTTCGAGCGAGAAGTCCTCGATACGCACGACTTGCACCGGGCGCGTGGTGTAGCCAAGCCAGGGACGCGACAGTTCGTCGGAGGCGGGCCAGGCCGTGAGCGCTCGCGCCATGGGATATCGGGCTTCGAGGAAACGCTCGGCAACCTGGTGCAGAACAACGTAGTCGCGGTAGGCGAGATTGTCTTCCGGCGAGAATCCGTAGGGCGGATTCCAGAACCACCCGACGATAAATGCACCGCCAACGACCGCAACCGCCGCAGGCCAATAGCGCAGCCGCCTGCGCAACGTGGAGACGGCAACGATGATGACGAGCGGCACAGCAGGCAGCATGTAGCGGGCCAGCACCGCGCCTCCAATCAGCGCCATAGCGACGACATAGGCGGCCACGACGACAAGAAAAATAATCTGGACGGCAATTGGAATTCGTTTGCGTTCGGCGGTTGTCGAGCTTAGCTCGACCACCCGGACGGGGGCGTCCGGGCCTACACGGTCTCCTACCGGAGGTAGAGCCATGGCCAGCAGCATGGCGAGCGTCAGCACCCACAAATGCAGATACCCGAATGTCTGCCACAGGCGCAGTGCGAGGGCCAGCAGGAATCGCAGAGGATTCAGCGTGGTGGCAACGTTGTAGCGGAAGAATTCCGGGTTGCCGAAGATGTATCCGGTTCGGGCGTAGTGATAGACGTACCAGAGGATGAGGGGCAGGAGAGGAACGAAGAGCGAAAGAATGCGGCGCGACGGCCCGGTCGAGCTTCGCTCGACCGGACGGGCGAGGGCGCCCGTCCCCACACGGTTTTTGCCAATTCGCAGAGCAACAAGCTGCACCAATTCCCACCCTGCCAGCGCGGCCGGCGCGAGAATCGCGGTTTCTTTCGCCAGTGCAGCGAGCGAGAACCAAATCGCAACCACGACCGGCCTGTCTTCGAGATACGCGCACAGGCCCCAGAACGTGAGTCCGGCGGCGGCCAGATCTACCTGGGCGAGTGAACTTTGGGCAAAGAAAACGGGATACAACGCCGTGCACAGCGTGGATGCGATCGCAACTTCCGCATTCGCGGCGCGCTCGGCCAGACGGAATAATCCCCGCAGAGCAAATGCCGCCACCAATAACATGGCCGACCGCGTCACCAGCGGGGCGTAGCCAACGCACTTCCACCACAACGCGAGCCAGGCCATCACCAGCGGCGGGTGCGCGTTGGAAAGCGTCGAGTGCGGAATCAGGTCCCCGGTGAGGAGAAGATCACGTGCGGCGGGGACGTAGTATCCCGCTTCGTCCCAGAAATAAGGAAGCTGGAGCAGCGGCGCGTGCAGTAGAAAGATCACTACGAAGATGACGGCGAAGACGAGAGCCGGATGGGGAGAGCGCATGGGTTGGCGACATTCTACGTCAGATATCAGGCGTCAGACCTCAGACGTCCGACCTCAGGCCATAGATCTGACCAGCGGAGCCTGAGGTCTGAGGTCCGAAGTCCGAGGTCTGGGTTCAGTGCACCGGCCCGTGCGGAGCCATGCGGGGATCGAGCTTGATCTCGCCGAAGGCGGTCTCATAGCCGGCCACGTTCTGCTGCAGAAGTCCGAGCAGCGCCTTGGCCTGCTGCGGGCTGAGGTAGATGCCCTGAAAATTCTTGATCTCCACCATGGCCTCGGTCTGCTGCTGCAGCGTGCCGAAGACGAGGAAAAAGTCCCATATGTTGACGCGCATCTGCACGCTGTTGGCGTAGTTTTCGCGGTATCCGCCGTCGTTTACCAGCTTCACGTTGGGTTGCGTTGGCAGGCTCATGCCCCGAGTGTACTGAGTTTGTAGCCGCGAAGGAAAGACCTCGGTCTCTTGTTCGAGACCTCGGGTTGCATGGTTGCCGGTGCACGTGACACAAAGTGTCACCGAATTGATGGTTTGCGGCTGACCGAAGATTGGCCGCTGCCCTGCCAAAAGTCACCCGTTACGCTCTCGTTTGATGAAAACAAAGGCCTTGCTCCGTTACTTTGGGAAGTACCTTTTGGCGCGTAAAGTGCGGTACAGTGAGTATGCTTCCAATGGTAAGTGGAGATGTGCGGGCTATGACGCAAAACAACGATCACGGGATGGAAGAGATCGTTCTTCCTGAACACCTGCTCCCCCTAGAATCCGTCCTGGGTCAGGGAGTTTCTGCGCTGGACCTGAGCATGGTTCTGGCCAAGATATTTCGCGTGCAGTACACTGAAGTTGCGATGCTGCGTCTGGAAAAAGGCTTACTGCGTTTTATCTTCCCCGAGCACTTGCGCACCACGGGCGCCATTCCGCTGTCGAGCAAAGCGGTAGCCGCGCACACCGCGCTGAGCAAGAAAGCGGAGATCTTCAACAACTTTGCCCGGGTAAAACACGCCAGTATTTTTGAGACCATCAAGCCGACGACCACCGATTTTGAGGATCCGCCGCCGCCACCGATTCAAAAACTGATGTCGGTGCCCATTATCGATCGCGGGGCGAACGTAGTGGGCGTAATCCAGATTTCGCGCAAGGGTCTCGATCCCAAGTACGCGCAGGATTTCAGCCGCGAAGACCTGCACGATCTGGAAATAGTGGCCGGGTTGCTGGCCACGGCTCCGGCGCTGCTGGCGAATTAAGCCTCCGTACTTACCACAGAGGGCTCAGAGATCGGCGAGGAATTCCTGGGCCGAACCCTTCTCCCCTCTACCGCGACGCCTTCACCGGAACCCGCAGATCCGCTCCAGTCATCTCTTTCGGTTCATCCACTCCGAGCATTCCCAGCAGCGTGGGTGAGATGTCGCGCAGGGATCCGTTCGGTTTCAGCGTGAACTGCTTGGCATTTTCCGAGACGACGATGAAGGGGACCGGGTTGGTTGTGTGGGCGGTGTGCGGGCCGCCGGTGGCCGGATCGATCATGAGCTCCGCGTTGCCGTGATCGGCGGTGATGAGCATGGCTCCGCCTTTGGCG
>Ga0074045_10005313_pt1 | contig 11274 bp, 12 predicted proteins | sample BogForMeECP23OM2_FD_94442 | JGI IMG/M metagenome (GOLD analysis project Ga0074045, IMG submission 94442) | Bog forest soil microbial communities from Calvert Island, British Columbia, Canada - Bog Forest MetaG ECP23OM2 | ecosystem: Environmental > Terrestrial > Soil > Wetlands ...
CCGATTTTCCAAGTGGCACAAAATGCGCTGGAAAAGGGATTTGGTAAGAAAGCCGTTTTTATCCGCGAAGGCGGATCCATCCCGTTCGTCACGCAGATGCACGATACCTTCAAGGTTCCGTGCGTACTGATCGGTTTTGGTTTGCCAGACGAGAATGCTCACGCGCCAGACGAGCATATTGCCCTTGAGAATTACTTCGGCGGAATTAAAGCCATTGCGCACCTCTATGAGGACCTGGCGTCGCTCTAGGAATACGCAGTTCTCTTTCTAGGCATTGGCAAACTTAGAGGCTGGCTAATTCCTGACGGCGGCCTTTGGCGTAGCGAAGAAGTGCGGTGTTGGCGGAGAGAATTGTTTCTAGAGCCAGCGCGATGGCCACGAGATCTTTCCCCCGTACCACAACGTACATTTCCTCCTCGGACAAGCCGGTATAGACGCGATTACCGATACAACCTAGGCTCGTGATCGTACCGTGCTCTAACGAAGCTGGCAGAGCCATGCACGTCGGGCGACCCAAGGTTGGCGCGCCGGTTCGAACCCCCGCGCGATGGGCGGCTTCGGCTAGGAGCATTGCCTCGGCCGGCTTGCACGCGAAAAGGACCACATCGGGCTCGGAGGTGGCGTCCCCGAGTGGCGAGTACAGAATCGCCTTCGGAGTTTTCGCAAGCCTTGGAATCTGCGGCACTTCCAGTGGTTTTATATAGCCCATATCAAACATCATCTGCAAGGTTTGCTCGGTTTCCTTTTCGCGTTCGGGAGAAAGGGAAATGTTGTGGGTATAGGCGCCCACCGCGCAGTTAAAATGATTTTCCGGAACGGTGTAAAAGGTACGGCCATCGGCCGCTAAGCGCCAAAAGCTGCATCCGGAAGGCTCGGTACCTTCAAATTTTGTGACGCCCGGCGGTGGCGCATCGAGAAAGGTCACAGCAACGGCCGGGCGTCCCGATTTCGCCACAGTTGAGAAGCATTGATTCAGTTCCTTCCAGTTTGGACTCGTACACATGGCGCCGCCTCCTTGAATGGCTAGAAAGTAAAAGAATAGCACACGCAAAAGACGTTTCCGGCAATGGTCGACTAGCGTTCGGCCGCATGAAATCAGCCTGTTTTGCACATACCGCAAAAAAAATCGCGTTTTTCCCTTACTTTTTGCTGTTTGGCACTTGCGTTCCCCTCGCTCGTTCGCTATAGTCCGATGCGGCCCGAGTTATTTGCAGTAAAAACGTGCGTTTTTGCTCGTGGCTGGCCTCGATTGTTTCGAGGTGGATAGACATCTCAGGAGGATAAGCAGAATAAATGGCAGCCAAGCCTTTGAGCAAGACTAAGATCGTGGCGGTACTCGCCGAGAAACTCGGAACATCGAAGAAGACCGTAGTGACCTTTTTTGATGAACTGCATAAGCTTGCCGTTAAGGAAGCCAAGGGCAGCGCAGGAAAATTCGTCATCCCGGGCATCGGCCGCGTTGTGAAAGCACACCGCAAGGCGCGCATCGGCCGCAACCCCCAGACCGGCGAACAGATCAAAATCAAAGCGAAGACGGTTGTCCGACTCCGCCCGGCCAAGGCCCTGAAAGACGCCGTTCTGAAGTAGATTTACTTCCGTAAGGAAGAGAGTGGAATTAGCAACCCCCGGAAGCCACGCGGAATGAGGCGGCCGGGGGTTTCTCTTTTGCTTTCAGCAATTTTGGAGCGCAGATCTATCGCTGCTTCCGTCCTCCGGGAAAGACTCCGGCTACAGAGTCTTCACGTAGGCGATTACGTCTTTCAGTTGTGCGGGCTCAAGTTGATCCTTGAACGGGGGCATCAACTGATCGCCGTTTTCGATCCAGGTTTTTAAGCTGTCATCGGTGATCTTGTTTCCGTTGACGCTAAACGTGCCCCGCTTGTTTAGTCCCTTGAGGCCCGGACCGATTTTTTTCTGGTCGCTGGTGTCGTAATGACAGAGGGCGCATTTCTCCTGAAAAACTGTCTTCCCGCGGGCTATGGATGCGGCGTTTGGGCCGGCTGTTTTCTTGCTGGTGTCTTGTGCAAAAAGCATTCCGGCACAAACTATGGCGACACAAGCACCGATGGTGATGAATTTCTCCGAAGTACGGTTCACAGTTCCCCCTCGCTGATAGTGCACACCTATATTTTGTACGTTCTAGGAAGGAATTTCCACCGGCACCCCGTCATATAGGACAGTATCCCCCTATGCACAGCTAGCACTTTCGTACCTTTGACGTGGTTCACTTCGGCCGTCCACAATGGGCATATGAATCAGGAGACTCTGACTCGCGCGTGGGAAGTATTGCAGGATGCATATCAGGCACAGATGGAAGGCGATTACGACCACGCCGTACAGCTCTACCAATCCTCTCTGGATTTGCACCCCACTGCGGAAGCACACACGTTCCTGGGGTGGACGTACCATTTTCAGGGACGCTTGCTGGAGGCGATTGCCGAGTGCAAACGCGCCATTGAGCTTGATCCTGATTTCGGCAATCCCTACAACGATATCGGCGCGTACATGATCGAGCTCGGTCAGTTCGATGAAGCGATTCCCTGGTTGCAGCAGGCGGTCGAAGCGCGGCGATATGAGCCGAGGCATTTCCCCCACTACAATCTGGGGCGCGCCTATCTTGGAAAAGAAATGTATGCCCAGGCGATGCGCTGTTTCGAGAAAGCGCTGAATGTTGAGCCGAGGTATACGCTGGCCCGGCAGGCACTCGATTCGCTGCGGCGAATGGTCAACTAACACTAGAAACCGGGCCTTCCTCCGCTCTGCCGGGCTGCACGATCCGGTCGTAAATCCATAACAACAGAGTGGTCGCGACGCCGATGGCGGTAAGAGCCCACAGGAACAGCTGTGGCTCGTGGCGAACTTCACCGAAATGGTGAAGCAGGGCACCGCCGATTGGGCCGCCGAGGAACGAACCAATGCCCAGTGGAAGAAACGCGAAACCCATGTAGGTACCTTGCTGTCCGGGCGGGGCCAAGCGCGAAATGTAATCGTAGTAGCGCGGCTGCTGAATCAGTTCGCCGATGGCCATGACGACCAGCACGGCGTAGGCAGCCCAGATGCTTGAATGGAGAGCGAGGATCGCGAAGGCCACCATGGAAACAAGTGTGCCGAGAACCACCGCGCGAAATGCGGTGATCCTTTGCGTTAGAAGGCTGACGACGACAGTGAATGTTATGACGATGATTGGACCCGTCGAGAGCATGCGCTCGGTGTCGGCCGCGGGATCGACGTAATCGTGAATGTAGATGGGAAGCGTGATGAATTCTTGCCAGTAGACGATCCAATATCCCGAAAAAATGAGAAGAAACAGCATGAATTTGGGATTGGAAATCACCTTGCCAAAATTGCGGATCGTGACGGCGATACTTTCGGTCGGCATTTCGCTGGATTTGCGCGGTTCGCGGAAGAAAAGCAGTACGGCAAAAAACATGAGAAAGACGCAGAAAGCCGAGACGCGGAACACATTTTCGACGCTCATGTTGCGGTGAACCCAGGAAGCGACGACGGGACCGAGCGCGCCGCCGATATTTACGAGCGTGTAGTAGATGGAATAGCCGATCGAACGAACGTTGGGACTAGAGGCGCGAGCGGTCGTGCCGACGACGCAGGGTTTCACGAGGGCCACGCCAAGAGCGGGGAGCATCAGGATGATACCGACAAAGAGTCCGAGGGGAACGGCGTTGCGAAGGGGAGCGAGCCAGGGCGAGCCGATAGAACCGAGAGTGAAATAAGCCGCCGCGAGAATCAGGTAGGCGAGAGAGAGGGCGCGGCGAAAGCCCAGACGATCGGCGATCGCTCCGCCAAAAATAGCGAGGAACCAGACCAAGCCACCGAAAAGACCCGAGAGGCTCGAGGCTCGTTCGGTTGGAAAGTCGAGGGCTTCATGCAGATAGCGAGCCAGAGAAGCGAAGGCGGCGTAATAGGAAAGACGCTCAAATAATTCGCTGATGTTGGCGACCCAAAAAGGGCTCTCGAACCCGGTGCGAATTTCCGTAAGCCTCTGCCTAACGTTCATCGAACCTCCATGACGACGCACACGGCGGGAATGATAGCAGAGACTGGAGATAGAGGAAGGTAAGTTCATTTTGGGAATGGGGGACAGGGCTTAACAAGCGTTCCGAGTTGTGGATTTCAGAAGATAGCTGGTGCGGGAATGGCCATGAAAATTTCTCGGAGGTGTGTACATTCAAGAAGAAAGCTCACGCGTACTCCCCATGCAGTCACGAAATTCACTTTGGGGGGTATCGTATGCATGCGTTCACGGAAGACCGGTTTTTTGGTGTGGGACTCCGGCGGAGGTCGTTTTTGCGGCAAACGGCGTTGGCGGCGGCGGGGCTGGCTGGAGTGACGCTGCTCGGAGGAGTACACGTATTGGGTCAGGAGCGGGGGTTGGATGACGATGATCGCGGTGATAAGGATGACAAGAATGCAGACACGGCGCAGGAGATATTCACCGCAGCACTTGTCGCAGAAGGTCTGGCGACAACGATGTATTACAACTCGCTGGTGGGAGGAGTAATTCAGGATCCCAATCTAGCGGGGCCGGGCGGGTCGCTGGGGAATCCAGCGAGTCTCGCGAATGTAGGTTATCTGCAAGGGGCGCTGTCGGTAGAGATTGCGCACGCGAATTTGTTGCGAGAATTGACGGGAGGCACCTCTGCCGGAAAAGATCCGGTGCAGACATTTTATTTTCCGGCAGGAACGTTTGATACCCTGACGAACTTTTTGCCAATCTTGCTGGCGCTAGAGAATGCGTTCATTGGGGCATATTTAACGGCCGTGCATGAATTCAGTTTGATGGCAGCGAAGGTGGAACCTTACGAGCATGAGCAGAAGGACCCGGCCGGGAAACCTTACGGGCGCGACGACCTGGCTTATTTTTCGCAAGTGGCCGCAGCCATCATGGGCGTGGAATCGGAACACCGGACGCTAGCGCGGGCGCTGCCTGCGATCTCGCCGGGGAATACCACGTTTGCAGGAATCGACGTATTTCCGGCCGACAATTTGAATTATGAGCAGACCGATGGATTGAAGACCGTTTACAACGGAGCGAACTCCGCGGTGGCGGCGTTGACGCCATTTATAACCCCGGGTGCCGGGAAAGTTGCGTTTTCCTATGCGACGGCGATTTCCGGTTCAGGTGGCGTATCGGTGCCGACGACCGGAGGATTGCCACCTATGCGTTGAGAAGCGTTCTGGAAAATAGAGAAGGCCTCATTCACGTGTCGCGCGTGTGGGGCCTTTTTGTTTTGTTATGGGAAACGGTTCGAGGCGAACTCGAGTGAGGCGGGAATGTGCAGGGCGAAGTACTGGTAATCGTGGCGACCGGGGTAGAGATGGAATTCGTGAGGGATGTGGCGAGCGGAAAGCAGTTTGTCGAGGGCAGCAGCACCGGTTTCAAAGCCGTAGTCGTCTTGCTCGCCGCAATCGAAATAAATTTTCAGGCCGGCGAGATTCGCCGTGCGCGCTAGGGTGAGCGGACTGTTCTCCTCCCAGAAAACGGGATCGAAGGGACTGCCGAAGACGGCACCAAAAATACGATTGCGGGGAGTGGGTGGAGCGGCGGAGAGGGAGGAAGGAATCTTGTCGATGAGCGCGGCACTATGGGCGCTGACCGAAGCGAAGAGTTGAGGATGGCGGAAGCCCAGGCGAAGCGCGCCGAAACCTCCCATGGAGACTCCGTCGATGGCGCGATTGGCCCGGCCTGGTGCCGCTCGATAGCGCTTTTCGATGAACGGGAAGAATTCCTCGATCAGGAAATCCTCGTAGCGGTTCTTGCCGTCTTTCGAGTTGATGTAGAAACCGACGCCCGCGTCAGGTGTGGCGATCAGAAAATCCTTGAGCTCGTGTTTGTCGCGCATGTCCTCGACGACATTCCAGAGGCCGGAGTGGATTAGGAACTGTTCGTTGTCGCCGAGGCCGTGGAGGAAATAGAGGATAGGGAAGTGCTTGGTCCGCTCGGTGTCAAACGTGGCAGGGAGAACGACGCAGTAAGCGACGGGGTGGGCCAGGATTTTGCTTGTGACGGAGTTACATTCGACGCGGCCAGTGGCGTGAAGCACCGCAGGAGACAGAATCAAGAAGAGCAAGGAGAGCGAGGCCTCCGCTCCTCTGAGCACCCCCGGCCGAGAAAGCACTGCCCGGCCGGGTCTAGTTTGGAAAGAAAAGCGGGAGCTATTCATAGCGAAGGGCGTCGACGGGGTTGAGCTGGGCGGCACGAGAAGCAGGATAGAGGCCAGCGGCGAGGCTGACAAGAATGGCGAAAGCGATCGCGGAAAGAATGAGCCACCAGGGAACGGAAGAGAGTTCGATTGGGTTGAGATTTTGCCGTTTGAGATAGACGTTGGTGCCAAAGGTTAGTGCGCGGCCGATGAGCCAGCCGAAGAGAACGCCGAAAATGCCGCCGAGGAAACCCATGACTCCGGCTTCGACGAAAAACAGTTGCCTAACATCGGAGTCGGCGGCGCCCAGAGCCTTTAGGACCCCGATTTCGCGGCGGCGCTCGAGAATAGCCATGACCAGCGTGTTGACGATCCCCAGTGTGGCGACGGCCAGAGCGAGGCTGCCGAAGATCCCCAAAAGAAGGTCGAAGACCGAGAAAAAGGTACGCAGGGATTTGCTCGCGTCAAGAAGCGAGAAGGCGCTAAAGCCCATGGATTTGATGGCGAGCTCAAGGGGTTCGACAAGAGAGGGAGATTTCGCGCGGACGGAAAGATTCGGATAGGTGATTTTGCTCGCACTACTATCGCGAACGATGTCGCGAAGATCGTTGACTTGCGCGGCGCGAAGAGTGGAAGCAGTCCTCAGAGGAATGAGCAAGCGCGCGTTGCCGTAGCCACCAAAGCCTTGCGCCGGTTCGGTTTCGACGATGCCTACAATTTTGAGGTGAAGCTCTTTGGGGACTACGGAAAAGCCGCCACCGCCTGCGGCGGGGTCAGAGGAATTCGTGGCGGCGTCATCAGAAGAAGCGGGAAGAGCCTGACGTTCGGCGTAGCGGAGTGCCAAATCTTGGCCAACGAGCGAACGAGTGTCCGACGAAAGTTCTTTGGCGAATTCAATTTGAAGAATCGCTTCATCGGCGGTTGGCGAGGAAAAGAAATTGCCCTCGATGCCGTCGAAGGAGCCGGAATTTTTGGAAGATTCGGGCATACCCGCGACCACCGTAGCGAATGGTTTGCTGTGAAAGCGGACTTCGGTAAAGAAACGGACTTGCGGATAGACTTCAATAACGTTTGGCAGCTTTTCGATTTCGTGGCGAGCCTCCTCGTCAAGCGCGCGCGGTGGTTTTTCGGAGTCCGCTTCGGCTTCACGGCGAGCAGGTCCGCCCATGCCGCGCAGGTTATTCTTGGGCGTGACGATGACCGTGTCGAAAAGACCGCTCTGCGAGAGCCGCTTTGAAGCTAACTCCTGCAGTCCGACCCCCAGTGAGAGCATGGCGACAAGCGAAGCTACGCCAACTGCGACACCGAGTGTGGTCAAGGCGTTGCGAAGTATCGCTTCGCGAAGATTGCGCAGAGCAAGGTCGGTGAGGTCGCGCGTTTTCATTGCACTTGTTCCTTGACGGCGGCCGAGGTGGAGAGCAATTTTCCGTCGCCCATGATGGCCAGGCGGTCGGCAAAGCGTTCGGCAAGCGGACGCTCGTGGGTGACCATGATGATGGTCGTGCCCAGGGTGCGCTGGAGTTCGCAAAGAAGATTGAGGATGGATTCACCGGTGGCGGAATCGAGATTGCCGGTGGGTTCATCGGCGAGAAGAATTTTCGGGCGATTGACGATTGCGCGGGCGATGGCAACGCGTTGCTGCTCACCGCCAGAGAGTTCTGTAGGCCGATGGCCGAAGCGGTGGGTGAGGCGAACGCGCTCGAGGGCCTCGCGGACGCGCGCGGAGCGATCGGCGTAGTCAACTTCTGCCAGGCGAAGAGGAAGTTCCACGTTCTCCTCAAGTGTCATGCGCGGGAGGAGGTGGAAGGATTGAAAAATCATGCCGATGGTATTCGACCGGTAGCGAGCGAGAGCAAGAGAAGAAAGCGTGGCGATGTTCGTACCGTAGGCGATAATCGAACCGGAACTGGGGCGGTCGAGGCCCGCAATGAGATTGAGAAGGGTGGATTTGCCAGAACCGGAGGAGCCCAGTAATGCGAGGAATTCATTGCTGGCAACCCGGAGAGAGACATTGTCGACGGCGCGGACGCTTGTTTCGCCCATGGTGTAGTGGCGGGAGAGGCGATCGAGTTGGATGGCGGGTTGGGAATTGGGCATGGGAAGTGGCGTCAATAGATGATACGCAGAGAAGCAGTCCTTTATTCAACGAATGACAACAATAGGATGCGCGGGGGTGGTGGGCGGTTGGGAAGAGAAAAAGGATATGGTGTGCGAACTGGACGGCAACCCGGAGGTGAGGAAATGCCAGCGATGGAGGGGAACGAGGCGGTTGTCTGGATTGATGAGTATGTGGAGGGGAAGAGCGGGAAACTAGGTCCTGTTGCCTGGGGATTGCGGAGACTGATGAGGAAGACGGTGCCAGGAGTAAAGGAGTCTCGGTGAATCCGTGGAAGATACCGACGTTTGAGTCGAATGGGCCGATGTGCTTTTTCATCTTGGGGAAAAATCATGTAACGTTTGGGTTTTTGCGGGGAACGACGCTCGAGGATCCAGCGGGATTGCTCGAGGGGAGCGGGAAAAATTTGCGGCACGTGAAACTGCGTGGTGTGGAGGATTTAGAGAGACCGGAGCTCCTGAAGTTGATTCGGGAGGCGGTGAAATTGAACAAGAAGGAGCCAACGGAAGGGATGAGAGTGAAGAAAAGTTGACAGCCAGTTGGTCGTTTGGAACAAACGAAGAGGAACGGCTCGTACCACATTGCGGATTTTTGGGTTGGGATGAAAGTGCAGGGTGAACGGAACTGCAGGCTGGCGTGTGCTAGCATCTAAGATCCGAATGTGGCCTGCCTGGTAAGGAGCCTGCCTGAATGTCTGCCACGATGAAAGCGCTACGCAAGACACACGCGGGAAAAGGACTACAAATTGAGAATGCGCGGGTGCCTACGATTGGCCCGACCGAGGTTTTGGTGCGGGTGAGGGCCGCGTCGATTTGCGGAACAGATCTGCATATTTATGGATGGGATCGCTGGTCGCAAGGGCGCATCAAGCCCCCGGTAACGCTGGGACATGAATTTTGCGGCGTGGTCGAGGAAATCGGCGAGGAGGTGTCGGCGGTTAAGGCGGGAGATTTTGTCAGCGCCGAAATGCACGTGAATTGCGGGTATTGTCTGCAGTGCCGGTTGGGCGAAGCGCACATCTGCCAGAATTTAAAAATTATTGGGATCGATTTGGATGGCGCGTTCGCGGAATTCGTGAAAATTCCCGCGACAAATATATGGAAGCTGGATGCGGCGATTCCGGAGCACTACGGAGCGATACTCGATCCGCTCGGGAATGCGGTGCATACCGTGCTGGCGGGAGCAATCGCCGGGCAGACGGTTCTGGTGACCGGGTGCGGGCCGATCGGGTTGATGTCGGTAGCGGTGGCCAAGGCCTGCGGAAGCTCGACGGTGTTTGCAACGGAGACGAACGAGCACCGGCGAAAGATGGCGAAAGAGATGGGCGCCGATTTTGTGTTGAATCCAGCCAGTGAAGCTGTGGTCGAGAAGATTTTGGCAGCGACCAGCGGCAGTGGTGTGGATGTGTTGCTCGAGATGAGCGGGCAGCCCAGTGCGATTCAACAGGGATTCAAGGCGTTGCGAGCGGGGGGAAGGGCTTCCTTGCTAGGAATCCCCACGGAAGCGGTGCAACTCGATTTGGTGCAGGATGTGATTTTCAAGGGTGCGACAGTTCAGGGAATCTATGGACGGCGGATGTATCGGACTTGGGTCGAGATGACGGCATTGCTGAAGGCGGGGCGGGTCAATCTGGAGCCGCTTTTTGGAGAGCGGATGGCGCTGGACGGATTTGAGGCGGCGTTTGCGAAATTGCAGGGCGGACTTGCGGGAAAGATCCTTTTGTATCCGGATGGGATAGGGAAGTAGGACCTGGGGAAAAGATCTAGCGCAGCGAGAACATGAGGCGAGAGAAGGCAACGGAGAAATGGAGAGGCGGAGTATGAGCGAAACGGGGGCAGCCAGTACCAAGCAGGATCCATTGCGGTATGTGACCGAGACGCTCGGGGACTTGCGGGCAAACGGTGTGGCGCCGAAGTTGCGCGTGCTCGAAGGCGAGCAGAAGCCGGTTTGCGTGTTTGATGGGCGCGAAGTGATCAATCTGGCGTCGAACAACTATTTGGGGCTGACGTCGGATAAGCGGTTGCGAAAGGCTTCAATTGAAGCGGTGAGAAGGTTGGGGGTGGGCGCGGGCGCGGTGCGAACGATTGCCGGCACCATGAAAATCCACATGGAACTGGAAGAGCAGATCGCGAAATTCAAGAATGTGGAAGCGTGCGTAGTCTTTCAGTCGGGGTTTACAGCGAATGCGGGCACGGTTTCGGCGGTGCTCGGTAAGGAAGATCTGATTATTTCCGACGAGTTGAATCATGCATCGATTATTGACGGCGCGCGATTGTCGAGAGCCACGATTCGAGTTTTTAAGCATAAAGATGTGGCGGACTGTGAACGGATCTTAGAGGAGAACCGTTCGTTTGCCGGGAAAAAGCTGATCATCACGGACGGCGTGTTTTCGATGGACGGCGATATTGCCCCGCTGCCTCTGCTATGCGATCTGGCGGAGAGGTATGGCGCGATCATGATGGTAGATGACGCGCACTCGAGCGGAGTGCTCGGTCGAGCGGGGCGCGGGACCGTTGATCATTTGGGCTGCCACGGGCGCGTCCACATTCAGGTGGGAACGCTCAGCAAGGCGATCGGGTCAATGGGCGGCTACGTGTGCGGTTCGCGGGATTTGATTGATTATTTGTATCTGCGGGCACGGCCCTTTCTGTTTTCGACCTCGCATCCACCGGCTACTGCGGCGGCTTGTGCCGCAGCGTTTACATTGCTGGATTCGCCCGAAGGCGAGAGATTGTTGAAGAAACTTTGGGCCAATACGAAGTATTTTAAACGCGAGTTGAAGAAGCGCGGGTTTCAGTTTGCGACAAGCGAAACGCCGATTGTACCGATTCATGTGGGCGACGCCGCGAAGGCCTTTGCGTTTTCGCGGCAACTGTTTGATGCGGGCGTTTTTGCGCCAGCCGTGGGGTACCCGACCGTAGCAGAGGGTAAGGCGCGGATACGGACGATTGTGAGCGCGGCGCACAAGAGAGAGCATTTGTTGAAGGCGGTGGATAC
>Ga0074045_10005314_pt1 | contig 11274 bp, 7 predicted proteins | sample BogForMeECP23OM2_FD_94442 | JGI IMG/M metagenome (GOLD analysis project Ga0074045, IMG submission 94442) | Bog forest soil microbial communities from Calvert Island, British Columbia, Canada - Bog Forest MetaG ECP23OM2 | ecosystem: Environmental > Terrestrial > Soil > Wetlands ...
ATAAAGAAGGAAGCAATAACTCAACAGTAGAAGTACAGAATGGACATCTGGTGTTGTCAGGCGATGGTAACACATCTTCTGCAAATGTTGTGTTGAATAAACCATTCACAAATAACATTGAATTGGCGGTCAATGAAACATTAGCAAGGGGTACTCATGATGTGGGTACATTTTCTGATGTTTCGTTTGGCTCCGGCACACTCGTAGGTGGGATCAGGGGAACAGATTGGTGGCATACAAGATTCAGTGTTGGTGGTGGATCATTCCAAAGCCAGGGAATATCAAAAGAAATGATTTGGATAAACTCAAAAAGTTCGGATGTTGGGATACCAACGCCTGGAATCAGATTAAGTGATTACATAGAAGAGGGGATTCCACATACAGTGGCATATAGTTATGATGCTTCTGGTAACGCAAATATGTATATGCTAAATGTAACTCAAAATCGTCTTCCCTTATCTATACCTGATCCATACGGGTATAACCAGTTCAATCACCCATCTATCTGTTTCAATGAGACTGGGGTATTTGGTCACAAATGGTGGATGCTTATTACACCATATGCATATTCGAACGGTACATATGAAAATGCATGTTTGTATTATTCGGATGATGGACTAGTTTGGCATGTACCTCCAGGAGTGAAAAATCCTATAGGAACGCAAATAGAATCTGAGTATAACTCAAATGTTTATGGTGTTGATCCTTATGGTTCTGATCCCCATGGTTCTGATCCTTATGGCTCTGATTCTCATCTCATATACAATCCTGATACTGGAAAATTTATGCTATACTATGTAATTGGGGATGTCTGTGGTAATGAAACCATAGAAGACCCGAAAGTTAAAACATATGATGGAATTACTGTTTCACCAGAAATAAATGTCACAGCCCAAGGAGTATCACCAGCCGTTCTGTATGATAAAGCCACGAAAACATATTACATGTGGATTGTTGATATAGATCCTAAACCGCATGTGATATACAGATACATATCCACTGATGGCGTACATTTTAGTAATAAACAAGCTGTGGATCAATCAAGCCACTACCAACCCTGGCATATGAATATAATGAATTATCCAGGGAAATCAACAATATATGCATTATTTACATTGATAAGTAACGAAGGATTCAACGACGATCTACATATTGCAACTGCAAACAGTTACACCGATAATTTCACAGTTCAAAGCTCACCACTTCTAAAACTAAAGGATTCATCATCTGCGACACATGAAGATGTTCAATTATATCGTAGTGCTGGTATATTTAGCGATTATGGGAACATCTTGAACCTCTGGATACCAGCACATGATACAATCGGAATTTGGACTGTATTTTATATGCAAGCGACTAAGGAAGATGGAGTATGGACAGTTAAAAATTTCACAACTCAGCGTGCCCCTCTTATGACGATCAAAAACACACAATATCTCTACACTCCAAAAAAGTGGATGCTATCACAAGGCGATTCTCCAAAAAGCCATGGAGTTAAAAGGGAAATCAATGAAGTTTGGGGGTATAAAACAGGTCACACACCAAAAACAACCGTAAAAAATATGGGAGTATACACGCAAATTGAGGTTGTACCAACCGACTTACAAGACGTGTCTAATTACCAGGTGATGATCCCCGCTAGTATGCTTAACATATCATCTCAGAGAGATTCTCTGGATATTGAGCGTGCAAATGCAACAAATAAACAGTTTTGCATATGTGCCAGCTTGGTAAATCCCACTGCTAGTAATTTCATTAGGACTTACGAGTCTGAACTGAAGAATTAATTGTTACACCTATGACTATCTAAGACGCAAATTACAGTCGCCGGCAATAAAATAATGATGATTAATAAAAAGAATATTTTATAGAAAGTATCAATAAATATTCAAATTTCGTCCGATATTTATAAATGCATATAAATGATTCTGAAAATCAGAAGTTTATCGGTAATCCTCTATAGTTCATTTTCATAATATCCAATCTTTTAAGTATTATTTTGATAGTTTTACTGAATTATAGGTCAGTTCTAAAATTCAGTGATTTGTTTAATTTCATATTTATTACTCGATTTTTTAAAAATATGTTTAATGATAATTATGATACTATATATCTTAGAAAGTGCTCAAATAGAATAATTTCATACGAAAAAGAATCGGTGTATATTCCAAAAATAACTCGAAGAGAACTGAACCAGTTGAATTGATAAATCGATAGCATTAAACCTTCAACTATCTATGACAAATTAATTAACAGCTTGCATCACTTCTTCCTATGGAATACTACACAATAAAGCTGTCCATTTTTCTAAATCCCTTAAAAAAAATTATTGTTAGTAACCATTAAAATTACGAAAAATAGTTTGTTGGTACTTATTTTGATGTTATATTTTTCTGATCATTAAATGGTGACAAATAAAAAAAGAACCAATAACAGACAGTTACAAAAAACCCTATGAAATTTGTTTGTTGAAGCTTAGTAAAGATGATTATGTGACTGATTATTCTAATGATGTTGGTATCCATACGTGGCATCTGGATACCAACAAAGTTTGAGATTATTTTTTGCCTAACTTACTTATTTTATTTAAGCATTTCCTGGACCTTTCGGATGTCTAATATAGCTTTCTTCTTCAGCTCAATCATCTTTTCCATATCATCGATTTTTACTTCCATCCATCGTATTATCATATCCATTCTCATTACTGCAACTTTCTTTCTCTCTTCTTCAGTCAGAAGGTCCCACATCTCAGCCATTACAGTCTGCATTATTGGATGTGCTTCACACATTTCTTCATGCATATTTAAAATCTCCTTTAAAATATATTTTTATAATGAAATTTTAGATCGTGTCTTTGAATCATTGGTCAAATCTGCAAACTAAGTATATCTTCATTTTGTGGATAATGTCGATAGAATCTTATGTTTACGATTTTCAACAATATATAGACATGAACAATTGTACCTCAGGAACGATTTGATTTTTTTTAATTAATAAGATCTTTTTGAAGATTTCGATAATTTTCAATTTTTAACTGGTTGTTTCTAAAGCGCTTATAAACAATTTGTTGAGATTCGAGGCTTATCGAAATTCTCATATGGATGTATGACAAACTCGTATTTAACATTTTTCTTTGATTTAATTTTAATTTATGATATTAAAATTAAAATTTGTGTTATTAATAACAGAAAAAATATTTTATATTTGTTAATTATTGAACAGTCACTCAGCCAAACCTATTGAACTTAATAATCCAAAAATTTTGAAATTTTACAGATGATACGCAAGTAAGGGATTTCTTGTTCTATTCGTTTTGAAAGGTATTTTTTGACCTTTCCATCCAGTTCTTTAATAATCCTGGGAACAGAAGAAGCTAGAATTTCACCTAATTTCGAAAGCAATCATGATCTGTTCCATCTTTCTGGGTAAAGATTTACAACATTTGTCCTTACATAATGTATTTCTTTAGATTATGTGTTATAATTTTAAAATATAATAACATGAAATATAACAAATATTACAAAAAATATTAAATATAAGTTTATCCTACATACATATGTTTATACGAACAGACACAAAAATAAAAAAACTCCTAAATTTGGTACTTGATCTTGCAGCACTGGATATTCTTCACCTGTAAAGGTAGGGAATTTCAGCTGCAAGGAACGAGCACGAAAAATTATGGTTCGCTACTCAATGAAATCTTTTTTGGCATTTTTTCTGAAAACTGCTAGTGTTTTTTTAGATATTCTATGAAGTCAACAAACTTGATCTGAAGGATCGGTTCTGAAGAACATAGACTCAGGAAGATTTCGATAAACCTCTTATTTTCACGAGTCAATTATATCTTATTCATAAGCATATGGCAAGATTTTGGAATTTATTGAAATCCTTTCATGAGTGCCTCTAAACAAGTATAAACGAGACAAATTTATAGCAGATTGTCTAATTTTCTGCAAAATCACAAATATCAATAAGTTATTAAATAAAAGTTCCAAATCAGAAGACTCAAGTACATTCAATAAACAAATATTTTATTTTAAATTTACAGTAAAATTACAGTACTTCCTACCTTTTGAGGTAATTCTACTGTAACATGTCTGAATTATAATATTTGTGTGGAAAACTCACATGACAATTGAGAAATCAAGAAGTTTGACTACTATATTAATTTCAATCAACCTAAATCTGTATTCTCAGCTTCGTTCCTTTCTATCTTGCATTACTGCTCTATCTTTATGAGCATTACTTAATTCCCACATCTGTAAAAGCCTCTCATCCTTCTTCATGGATCCAATCATTATTATAATTCATATTTTGATTCCAAATACAAAGCATTCTTGGATATCTATAAGATGAAAATAAAGCTTTACTTAATAATAAAATTAAAATTTGTCCAAAAAAGTAATATAAAAAGATACATATGTAACACATAACATCTGTTATTCTAAAAGCATTCTAGGACTTACACAATTGAACTGAAAAATCAATCATATTAAATACTTAACTGTCCAAAATCCAAGTTTCCAAGCTTAGGCCACAAAGCCTATTGAATCTGACTTTGACTCTCAAGTGTGTGAGTCTTATATTTTCTAGAAATCATCGAAGAGCACATTATTAAATATCAAAATAAGCTGAGTCTTTTCCGAAAAACACTCTCAACAGATTAGTTTTAAGAGTGTGATTATTCTTCGCATAAGGTGAAATTTCAATATCATGACTAATTACTCAGTCTAAATAATAATTTTAGTTTAGAATCATAGGAAATGAGTTGGAGAAAGAGAAAAAATGCACATTCCAGACGGATATTTAGGGCCGCATACATATATTGCGTTTTGGATTATCATGATCCCTATATGGTATTATGCAGGAAAAAAGCTGACTGCAGAGCTTAAGTCCAAACAGGTTCCTCTGCTGGCGCTATCAGCTGCTTTTTCATTTGTACTAATGATGTTCAACGTACCTGTTCCAGGAGGCAGCACAGGCCACGCCGTAGGAGGTGGAATTATCGCAATAGTTATTGGTCCATGGGCAGCACTTATAGCTATTTCTGTAACTTTGGTTTTGCAAGCACTGATTTTTGGTGATGGGGGAATAACAGCCATAGCCACTAACTGCTTTAATATGGGAGTGGTGGTACCCTTTGTCGCTTACTACGCTTATAAGTTGATTAGTGGAAATTCAGCGATTAAATCCTCTACGAGAGTTATTGCTGCAGCCATTGCTGGATGGCTTTCTCTGACCATGGCAGCGTTGTTTGCGGGTTTTGAATTAGGGATACAGCCAATTTTGGAGCACACAGCTGAAGGAGTCCCACTTTATATGCCATATACCTTGAGCGTAACTGTTCCTGCCATGGTACTTGAGCACGCTTTAGCATTCAGCATTCTTGAGGCAGTGGTTACTGCAATTATTTTTGCTTATATCCAGAGAACAGATGCATCGGTATTTTATGGAGAGAAATCTGAAGTTGAGATGAACAAAATGAAGATGGGAGTCGCAATTTGAGGTGAGAATATGGATGAGTTGACAAGAAACTTGGCGATTGGTCTGGTATTACTGATAATTATTGCACCTATAGGCCTGATTGCATCAGGCACTGCATACGGCGAATGGGCATCAGACGAACTTAAGGAAAAGGTTGGGTATGTGCCTCCTGGGTTGGAGGAGCTCTCTAGCATATGGAATCCACCAATGAAGGATTATAACATCCCCAACGGTCCTTCTTTCGAGGATTCGAAGCCTGTAGCTTCAGTAGGATATATCCTGTCCGCGGTAATAGGTGCGATAGTTGGTGGTGGTCTCTTGTATTTCATAGGAAAGAAGGTGGCCAAGGACTAAAACATTCATTTAATTTTGGATCATTTTGATCCAGATTTGAATTTTTTCAGGAAAGAAAATGAGGACTAGAGAGTAGAAAAGAACTCCATTACTGGCTTTAGTGTTTGCATTTGCAGCAGGCACTACATATTAAAAAATATGCCCCAGATGATTTTAAGGATAATGTAGGCTTTGTGTCACAAAGACTGGAAAGGCTTTCAGATCTCTGGAATACACTATTCTCATACGACAGCTTTCCTGACATGAACAAATCAGTAATTTAAAAAGCTAATTTGAGATCCTTTGTACTCAATTTAGACAACAAAAATAAATTGCATATCGATAAACTACATTTAGTTAGAAAAGATAATATTGAAAGGCCCAGGGTGACCGCCCCAGACCTGATCCCCTATAAGAGGAATAACTATGCGTACTAGCTACTACGATATCTTAGATTTTATATGTTTCGCTTGCTATATGAATACCAGAACCTTCCAGAAGCTTACATCCCAAGGAGTGGTTCTGTGAACACTAGATCGATCTTCAAGACTTCTAAAACGGACAAAATAAATCAGCTTCTTATGTTGATAAAGGATCCAGAGATCCAGCCTTTTTTTAGGAACTATATCGAGAATATAATTGCAACTTCAGATTTACGAATTTTGAAAAGGCTTACAGCTGTCGAAAAGTTACTGGGACTTAATGATTATTCGGATTTTGAAAATGAAGAACGTGCGATAACAATCCCAGAACAACTTTCCATACTGGCTGAGAGAATTGACAATGTAACAGAACCTGTGCCAAGAGAACCTATTCCAGAACCTGTTCAAATACTGACAAGTAAAACTGAAATAAGAGCTCATTTACTTGTAGAGCATTTAAAAAACGATGTGCTAGAAAGACAGGGGAGTAAATTTATAAGTTCCAAAGAAATTGTACACTTTTTGAAAAATGAAATACCAATCGATTATAGAGTCGGAGACATCCAAAATATCCGAAAAGTCAAAAAAGATGTATTCGAAAAGGCTAGGAAAATGTACCCTGATAATGTTTTGTTGAATAAGAAAACGACTGGACGTAAGGATGTAAGATTGATTTTCAGACCGTAACCCAATCGTAACTAAGTTACGGACAATAGGAAAATGTAACTCTTGGAAAATACCTGGATCTTATGAAATTCAGTAGATCAAAAGAAATACTTTGGCAATAAAGAAGAAAGTCTGATGAGAAAAAGACTGAACTTCTTTAATTAATGTTAAAATATTGATATGATTAGTGGTGGATATAAAAAACATTTCTTATTATTAGTGAAAATGATCTATACTGATTACTAATATCTATTTAACCGTGTGTAACTAGTTACGGTCTGGTTACGGTTTCTTATGGAAATAAACTTTTAACTTTCCATACAAAGACCCAATAAAGAGTACCTGCGGAAGACTCAAAAAAGAAGAAAGAGCAATGCAGGCAAACTTAAGATATGTCGTTAATGTGGAAGTGAAAATAAGTGAAGTACTGAATAATAAAGAATATCATGTAGATGCAATCCTAGCAATAAGAAATATTCCAATGAAGAACAACATGATTTGATAAAATTGAATAAACTTTAAAAACAAGTTATAGTGACTGTGTTCATCTCCAACCTGCTACTATAGCAATTGGCTAGGAAGGAGCTTTAATCCTTAAAGAGTTAAAACTAAAATTTAAAAAATAAGATTTGATATTGTATCTATTCAAAAAGGAGAAGAAGGAAGGATGGGAGTGAAAACAACCTTCCTTAACATTTGGCATTTTGTTCCCGAAACCTGAAACTTTTCACTTACCTTCACTTCCAGATCATGAATTCCGCAATTGCAAGTTCGATGTACAGATTTTAGGATTCTTGTGTTTCGCTTTCTTTTGGATAAATATGTTAGTTTATGATAAACTTGTATTTACTATTTTCCTTAATTTTGTTGCATTTTGTAACATTAAAATTAAAAATTATATCACTTATTCCATTTTTAGTAAAAAAATGTTCTACTGAATATCAGTTTCTTAGTTATATTTCGCTAGATATTATAAAGGTTTGTCGGAATATATACAGATAAGTAGATAGATAAATACACTAGTCTCCATATAGTAAAATATGATTATCTACCTACTTGTTTCCATTTATTTTTTTTGATAAACTATTTAGAATTATAAGTATGTTTACCAGTGCACTTGCCACTTGGAAGGAAGTAGAAAAATCAACTGTCTTAAATAATAATAAAAAGCGAAAAAAAGTTTGGAGTGGATACAAATATGAGAAAACAAAAATTTGACCGAATGAAAACAATATTTGGCATACTTATGTTAGCCTTTTTAGTAGTGTCATTGACAACTATGTCAGCTAGCGCACAGAATTATAATCATAATTATGTGAGATCATTTCCCTACGGTGCACCGACTCTTTATCAACAGAATAATATGAGTTACATAGGACCATTTTACCCACCAGCTCCATATGGCGATAGCGGGGATAGCGAGGTAGTCTGTGGACCTTATGGATGCTACTGGAATGAGGCCACCGCATATCTCCCAAAGATTGTCATGGCCGAGCAAGCTTGGTAAATATAAATAATATTTAGTCAGTGATTGAGATCGCTGATTGCTGACCAGTCGAATCATGAACTAATCTATCTAGATGATACTAAATTGGTTATAATATAGGAGTTATGCTGTCGAACTGAAAAATCAATATCATTAAACCTTAAACTTTTAAAATTATAAGTCAAAAAATGATTTAAATTGTACCTTTTTTTGAAACTTAAATGCGTAAGTCCTGAATAAAATACTAGAACAACAGAATGAGATTAAGAGATATTATTATTACAATTACACTTCCCCGATAGATATGGAAACAAAATAGAACTGATTGTTCCAATTATGTTGGATATCCATGCAAAAAATAAGGATACCAACAGATTTCGGGATTGTTTTTAGGTTAATTCACGTATTTTGTTTGATCATTTCCTGAGCACTTAGAATGTTAGCTAAAGCTTTTGTCTCTAACTAGATTATTCTTTTTTCATCATTGATTCTTGCTTCTCTCAATTGTATTATCATATCCATTCTCAAGACTGCAGATTTCTTTTTCTTTTCTTCAGTAGAAATGACCAAATCTCAGGTACTGGTCCAGAATACATGATTATATGTTCTTCACACATATTCAACTACCTCTCTCATCTCTAAACTTCAAATTATAGTAATCAACTTTGAAGGAGACATTATTTATTAAGAGGTTAGAACCTAAAATTTGGGGGAGAGGGCTTGATGTGTGTTTGATTTTAAAAGAAGTAGATGGAAGGGAAGATGTGAAAAACCCTTCCATAAAACTAGGTATTTCGTTTTCTAAACCTGAAACTTTTCACCAACCTGCACTTCCTGATCAAGAATTCCACCACTGCAGGTTCGATGAATATATTTCAGATGTTTTGCTGTTCCTATATTTTTTGGATAGACATATGAATGTATGACAAACTCATATTTAATATTTTTCTTCAATTTTATTTTATATTATGTTATTAAATTTAAAAATTGTGTTACATGGTACTGGATAAATAGTTTGTATTTGTGAGTAATTAAGCAGTTACCAGACGAAACAGATTAACCTTAAAAATTCAAAAAAGTTGGTGTTTTCAAGGTGATATGCAAGAAAAAATTTCGACAAAATTCAATACTGAGCAGAAAGCCATAATTTGGCAGCGTCACATATTTGCTATAGATTAAAAATTAAATTTTTGCATCCTGTATGTAATTAGATTATTTCGATACTTGATTGACGTTATCGTTATTTCATGACATTGTTATTGTACAAAGGAATCAACGCATTATCCATAATTTTTCTGATTCCTTCCTTGAACCTAAAACTTCCTACCTGCCCATACTTACAGATTAGTAATTTCAGGCCGCAAAATTTAATATTAAATTATTATTTCTATTTTGCTTGTTTTGTTATTTTTCCCTTTTTTGTAATGTGTTCTGCTATCGACGAAAGATATATATAATTGCATGTACTTGTTATCAATTAGTAAATCAAATTTACTTGATTTGCAGTGTAAAAACGACATTTCTTAACTAAATGGACAGTCTTCAATGTGCAATTAGCCGGTAAACCTCTATTAAATTTGGCCTGAAAGTACGTGATTAAAAAGGTTCCACACGTACTTCTTTCTTATTTTCCCATAATTACGAATATTTAAATAATTATTTCTATCCGTTTTTAAATTTCTCTCTTTTTATACGCTGTTTTCATCCTCGTACATCTCAACCTTTGTAATTAAATGCCATATTATATTTATAAAAATGTTGTTGTTGTTTTCACTGGATTTAAGGCTTACACAATTGAACTGAGACTTCAATAGCATTAAACTGTTATAGATTTTTATGCATCTGGGTTTTTTAAATAACAAGTTTTATTTATGTTTAGCACAACTAAATTTGATTTAACTTAACTAATCTTTACTTGATATAATATTGAGACTCGCATAGTTTAACTGAAAAATCACTCTGAAATTCAAGTTTAGATCACATCGTCTGTTACGCTTGATTTTGTACTTCAAATGCGTGAGTCTTAAGCATATTTACTTGACTTGATATTTAATGGTGATCTTATGCATATAATGGAAGGCTTTTTACCGGTGTTTTGGTGTCTAGTATGGTTTGCAGTATCAATACCAGTAGTCGCATATGGTGTTTACAAAATGAATAAATTAGTGAGCAAAAAACGCGAGATATTACCTATCCTTGCTGTCGCAGGTGCATTTATCTTCGTACTTTCCTCCCTAAAAATGCCCTCGGTTACAGGAAGCTGTTCTCACCCTACAGGAACAGGGGTAGGAGCAATCATTTTTGGGCCTGCAATTACTGCAGTTCTTGGGACTATTGTACTAATCTTCCAAGCTCTCTTCCTAGCCCATGGAGGGCTTACGACCCTTGGAGCAAATGTATTCTCCATGGGCATCGTGGGTCCGGTGGTGTCATACCTAATTTATAAGGCCGGAATGAAAGCCAAAATCAACTTTTATTTTATTGTCTTTCTGGCTGCAGCTTTCGGAGACTGGGCTACTTATATTACAACTTCTACACAACTTGCTTTGGCATTTCCTGCAGGAGGAATCTTAAATTATGTGGGTTTCTTCAGTTCATTCAGCAAATTTCTTGAAGTCTTCGCAATTACTCAGATACCCCTAGCAATCATCGAAGGCGCTGTTAGTGCCCTACTCTTCAAGTACGTGATTGAGGTAAAGAGTGATATCCTTGTTGAAATGAACGTATTGACCGAATCTTTAGTTCGCAAAATCAGGGGGCTTGCTGCATGAGCAGGAAACTTGAATTTATCGTGATTGCTATAATTCTGATTTTTGCAGCTCAGTTCTTTTATATGTCTTCTACTACACATGCCGAATATGGTGGAGCTGATGACAAACC
>Ga0074045_10005316_pt1 | contig 11273 bp, 10 predicted proteins | sample BogForMeECP23OM2_FD_94442 | JGI IMG/M metagenome (GOLD analysis project Ga0074045, IMG submission 94442) | Bog forest soil microbial communities from Calvert Island, British Columbia, Canada - Bog Forest MetaG ECP23OM2 | ecosystem: Environmental > Terrestrial > Soil > Wetlands ...
TCCAGAATGGCGCCGGTGATCTGTCCGCGATCGGCCATCTTGCACAAAGCTGCTGCGTCAATAGTCGAGGGAATCCTGGTGGTCACGTCTTCGACTGCTGAGAGAATGGCGACTTTAGGTGCCCTCTCTCCGAGGCTATGGGCCAGGTCGATGGCATTCTGGCAGATGTCCCGCTTGTCGTCGAGTGACGGCGCGATGTTCACTACTGCATCGGTGACGATCAGCGGCTTAGGATAATTCGGCACGGCCATCACGAACGCGTGACTGATGCGCCGACTGGTGCGCAGCCCCGTCCCGGGCGCGACCACGGCGGCCATCAGTTCATCCGTATGTAAGCTCCCTTTCATCAAAGCTTCAGTCGGTCCCGCTCTCACAGACTCTACCGCTTTGGCTGCGGCGGTATGCGCGTCAGGCACGTCGTCAATCTCGAAACTGCTGATATTCAGGCCCGCTTCCTGAGCGACTTGCTGGATCTTGTTTCGCGGACCGACAAGAGTAGGGGTGATCAAGCGGGCATGGGCTGCCTCTACAGCGCCGGCTAACGCCGTTGCTTCGCAAGGAAAAACGACTGATGTAACGAGCGGGTCGAGCGCGTGGCAGCGGTGCAGCAGATCGCCATACGCGTGGCCTGGGAGTTGGGCCGCGAGATCCGTGCCGTTCGTCATGATTCGTTCCGCGTCATTTCGAGCAAGAGGAGTCGTGGCGCGTGAGGAGCCGGCCGTCGCGATGGCGACCAGCCTGCTCGAAGCGCCGCCTTTCGTCCTCGGTTTCCGGGAGAACCGGGGCCACCGAGACAGGCCTGCCGCTCTCGTCCAGCGCCACGAAAGTCAAATATGCAGATGACGTGTGATGGACTTCTCCGGTGTTGCGGTCCTCGACCCACACCTTCACTCCGACTTCCATCGAGGAGTTGAAAACTCGGTTTACGCTGGACTTCAAGATGATCACGTGGCCGACGCGGACCGGATGCAGAAAGCTGATGTTGTCCACCGATGCAGTTACTACCGGCTTTCTGGCGTGCCGCCATGCCGCGAGTCCGCCACAAAGATCGATCAATTGCATGATGTGCCCCCCCAGCACGCTGCCAAGAATATTCGCATCATTTGGCAGCGCAACCTGCGTGTACTCGGAGCGCGATTCGCGGACGGGACGACCTTCTAGCGCCGAGTTATTCATAAGTGCTTCCTTGTAGTCGCGAGGCTCCTGTAGAAGCTCAACGGCCCTGGAATTTGGGGCCGCGTTTTTCAAGAAAGGCCGACGTGCCCTCCTTCTTGTCTTCGGTTGCGGAACAGATTGCAACGAGCGAGCTTTCGAGAACCAGCCCGTCCGCTTGGCTTGTTTCCAATCCCTTGTTCACTGCCTCGATCGCGAATTTGATCGACAGGGGAGCATTGCCGCTGATTTTTTTGAGGATAGCTTCCGCGCGCGGAATGAGTTGCTCCGCGGCCACAACCTCGTTGACAAGACCAATGCGATACGCTTCTTGAGCGCTGATCATTTCTCCCGAAAGGATGAGTTGCAGGGCCAGGCCTTTTCCAACCAAACGAGGCAGCCGCTGGGTCCCCCCGAAGCACGGAATAATTCCCAGTTTTACTTCGGGCTGGCCGAATTTCGCGCCTTCCGCGGCCAATCTGATGGTACAAGCCATGGCTGCTTCGCAGCCGCCGCCCAGTGCATACCCGTTGACGGCAGCGATCACAGGCTTCCCCAGGTTCTCGATGAGATCGAACGCTGCCTGCGCGCTTCGGCTAAACTGCTCCGCTTCAACAGCCGAGAGGCTGGCGAGTTCGCTGATGTCTGCCCCCGCGATGAAGGCTTTGGAACCTGACCCTGTCAGGATGACGCCCAGTATCGAGGAGTCTTTACCGATTTCCTCGAAAACCAATGTCAATTCCGCAATCGTTTTCGCATTTAGAGAGTTGAGTACCTTTGGGCGGTTCACGGTTACATAGGCGATGCCGTCTCTCTTGTCGTACAGCAGGTTCTCTAATGCTGGTGTTGCTATCGAGCTCATAGGATGATTCCTCTCTTCAGCATGAATGCTGGCTCACGCCCCTTGTGAATGCAACTCATGAACCAAAGGGAGACACTTGTATGTCTCTGACTCGAAATCCCCCCTGAAAGATTTGCAATCAGATACTTGCGCCGTTTCAGGCAGGTTTGGCGCGCGAGCGGCCGCAAAGAGCAGTCCACGAATGCGTGGAGCATTTCGGTCAAGGGTGCCAGTCGAGGTGGCTTATATAAGGCACCAAGAATTAGCCGCAGCGCAGCCTCCCTATGCCGGTCAGGAGCTAATTCTAGAGTTCTCTTGACTTTCGAAAAGCTCACTGGCTCACCGGCAAAGGCCGATGCATTGGCCCGATGAGTGCACTCCTATCCGTTGTTTTTCGGAAGATAGCCGTTGAGGTATGAAGAGACCTATTTCTTCCAGGAGACTTATCAATGTCGAAAGTAATCAGTGCAGAGCAAGCAGCAGCATTAATAAAGGACGGCGCCACGCTAGGGGCCAGCGCTCTTATGATTTCAGGATGGCCTGAAGAGCTTGGGATCGCAATTGAGAAAAGGTTTCTCGAAACCAGTCATCCTGCGGGTCTCACCGTCGTGCATGGCTCTGGAATTGGCGATTGGAAGACGAGAGGCATGCAGCACTTCGCTCATCCCGGAATGGTGAAGCGCTGGATTGGCGGTCACGTCGGGCTGGCACCCGCGATGGGCAAGATGATCATGGAGGGTGGCTGCGAGGGGTACAACTTTCCGCAAGGCGTGATCTGCCAGTTGTGGCGCGAAATTGCGGCGCACCGGCCCGGCCTGATCACCAAAACGGGCTTGGGCACGTTCGTGGATCCGCGACTGGAAGGCGGAAAGATGAACAAGGGCACCACCGAGGACATTGTCAAGGTCATTCAGTTGGAGGGCCAGGAGTGGTTGTTTTATCCAACTCTCAAAATTGATGTAGCCGTCATCCGCGGTACGGTCGCTGATGAAAACGGTAATCTCACAGAAGACCTGGAAGGCGCACTACTCGAGTGCTTGCCCCTTGCACAGGCTACGAAAAATAGTGGCGGCATCGTTATCGCGGAGATCGAATACCTGGCCCAGAGCGGATCACTGCATCCCAAGCGAGTGAGGGTTCCGGGCGTTTTGATTGACTATCTGGTGATCGCGTCCGAGGAACATCATTGGCAGGCGGCTGGCACGCGTTTCAATCCGGCTTTCTCAGGCGACATTCGTGTGCCGGTGGACACAGTGGCGGAGATGCCGCTAGACGAACGTCTGATCATCGCACGCCGCGCAGCAATGGAGTTGGAGCCGGACTCAGTCGTGAATCTCGGTATCGGCATGCCTGAGGGCGTCGCGGCGGTTGCCGGAAAGGAAGGCGCCGCCGACCTGATGACGCTAACAACAGAGATCGGTACGATCGGGGGTGTTCCCGCCGGAGGCGAGAACTTTGGCATGTCTTTAAATGCGCAAGCCTTCGTCGAGCAGCATGCGCAGTTCGACTGGTACGACGGCGGCGGCCTCCACCAGGCTTTCCTGGGCGCAGCCGAGGTGGACTCGACCGGCAACGTGAACGTCAGCAAGTTCAAAGGCCGAGCCGTTGGCTGCGGCGGCTTCATTAACATTACGCAGAATTCGAAGAAGGTCGTCTACTGCGGGACGTTTACGGCGGGTGGGCTAAAGGTCGCGGTTGAAAACGGAAAGCTAATCATCAGGCAAGAAGGCAAGGGCAAGAAATACGTCAAAAAAGTCGAGCAGGTGACTTTCAGCGGCGCTTACGCGGCGGCTACCAAACAGCCGGTGTTGTTCGTAACTGAACGGGCTGTGTTTGAGCTGCTGGATGGCCAAGTCACGCTAACTGAAATCGCCCCGGGAATCAACCTCGAGAAGGACATTCTGGCGCAGATGGAGTTTACTCCGCGCATTTCTCCCAATCTCAAACCAATGCTCGCGGAAATTTTCCAGCCAACCTGGGGAGGGCTTCGTCAGATCATTGCGGCAAAGGGCCGCAAGGTTCCTGAGACCAAGGCGGCGTAACACAGTGATCCGATGAGTTGGTTGACGCAATGGGAGGCGCGGCCGTGGCTCGAGAACAGTTCGCTTTCGTCAGCATCGAGGTTGCCCTTCACGAACTTAGAGGCGGACGCATGATCGTCGTCGTCGACGATGAGGATCGCGAGAACGAAGGTGACGTGATGATGGCGGCGGAAATGGTCACGCCCGAGGCCATCAACTTCATGGCTACCCATGCTAGAGGATTGATCTGCGTGGCCATGACCGGAGCAAGGCTTGACGAATTGAGGCTGGGCCCGATGACTGTGGACAGCACTGCGTTGGGCGGTACAGGCTTCACCGTCTCGATCGATGTGAAGGGACGTGGCGTAACGACGGGAATTTCTGCCCGCGATCGCGCGCAAACAATTCGGGCCGCAATCGACGGACGTAGCAATCCCGCGGACTTTGCCCGGCCCGGGCACGTTTTCCCGCTTCGTTGCCACGCCGGCGGGGTCCTGGAGCGCCGAGGCCACACAGAGACAGCGGTCGATCTTGCGCTCCTTGCTGGATTACACCCTTCAGGCGTGATCTGCGAGATTCTCCGGGACGATGGCAACATGGCTCGGGTGCCCGACCTCGTTCGCTTCTGCAAGCAACACGCGCTCAAGATGGTTACAGTCGCTGAGGTGGTGCGGTACCGGCTCGAATGCGACTACGAACTTACGCGGCACCATAGAGGACTGGTCTCTCCAGACCAGCCGGGGGATTTTAGTCCCTGCTCCTACAGCGTGAGTGGTGCGACAGGGCAATCAGTGGAGACGTTGAGTGATCAAGGATGACGAATATCGGGATCGCGACCATCAGCAATCCGCCAGTTAATTCGCTCAGCAGCGACGTTTGCAATAAGCTGCTCGAGTCCTTCGACAAGCTTGAGAAAGAGCGTGTCCGCGTCGTCATCATTGGTGCGAATCCAAATACCAAGATCTGGTCCGCCGGTCACGACATCCGCGAGATACCACTCGATGGCCAGGACACCGTGACTTGGACGACGGGATTTGAAAGAGTGCTCCGTCGCGTTCGGAACTGCAGTGTGCCGGTGATCGCTATGCTTCACAGCAGCGTCTGGGGAGCGGCCTGTGACCTGGCCGTGACCTGCGACCTCGCAATCGGCACACCCAGGACGACCTTCGCCATCACTCCCGTCAAATTGGGAATCTCCTACAACACGGCAGGAATGTCGCATTTCCTCGGGGCGTTGCCCTTGCACATCATTAAAGAGATGGTCTTCACGGGCAATGCGCTCTCGGCCGAAGATGCTTATCGTTTCGGGCTGCTCAATCGCCTCGTGAGCCCCGAAAAGTTGGAGGCGACGACGATGGAAATCGCGCAGACAATTGCCGACCGTGCGCCTCTGGCGGTGTCAGTCGTCAAGGCCGAGTTGAGCAGCCTAAGTAGGGGCGTCCCTATGAGCGCCGATGACTTTGAGTTTATTCAAGCAGCAAGAGGAGCCGCATTTCGTAGCGACGACCTCAAAGAGGGCGTCAAGGCGTTTCTTGAGAAGCGGCCGCCCGTCTTCCAAGGCAAGTGATCGCGCGAGGCGGCGGGGAAACGATGACTCAATACGGACCATCTCCCACTCCGGGTATTCCGTGCATATCGTGGTTCAGAACAAGGAATTGCCGACCTGCGCGGGTTGGACCGGCAGAACTCCCGTGTCCACTGATCGACCGCTGTGCACACCTGGCTGTCTCCATCGTTTATGTCGAGGGGGATGCGGGCCACATCCGCCACGACCTGACACGCTGCTTTGAGTTCCATTTTGAGTTCCATGATTTGATCGAGCACGGAGCCATGCTCTCCAGGCTTGGTCTCAACCAGTTCTCCGATGCTACGCCGGATGAATCGAGCGGGGCGGTTCGGCGCTTGGGAGGAGCATCATCATGATCGAGAAACAACTAAACATCCTGGAGGATTTCCCGCCGGTCAGTTACGACATTTGGAAGGCGCAGGCGGTGGCTGAGCTGAAGGGTGTGCCCTTCGAAAATAAAATGATCACCCACACCTATGACGGCATTGATATCCAGCCGATCTACGCCCCGGAGACCAGGCCTTCGGCGAATGACCCGTCCGGCTTCCCGGGCAGTCCGCCCTACACGAGGGGACCGAAGCCGCTAGGGCATTCTCTGGACGGCTGGGACGTGCGACAGGAGGTCCTGCATCCGGAGTCTACCGAGGTCAACCGGATCGTGCTCGAGGAATTGGGCAACGGCGCGACCTCTGTCGAGCTGAAGCTCGATGCGGCGGCTTCTGCCGGACTCGACCCGGACGATTTCCGCTCGGCCGAGCTATGCGGTCGCGAGGGTGTCATGGTGTACAGCTTGGGTGATCTCGACCAGACCCTCAAAGGCGTCCAGATGGACGTCGTCACCGTCTCTCTGGAAGCTGGCGCTGCCTTCTTGCCCGCCGCGGCCCTGCTGGTCGCCCTGGGGGAGGAAAGGGGCGTCAAAGCTGCGAAGGTCTTGGGTGCCTTCAACGCGGACCCGCTGGGTACACTCATGCGCGACGGTGCGCTGCCGCAGCCACTGGATATGGCCCTCCTGGACATGACCGACCTCGCTGCTTGGACAACATCCCATCTTCCAAACGTGAGTTCCGTTCGAGTGTCGACCGCTGTATATCACAATGCAGGCGCCGATTCGGTCCAGGATCTCGCATTCGCTATGGGGACGGCAGTGGAGTATCTGCGGGCGATGACTGCCGCTGGGCTGGAGTTCGATGCGGCAGTCAGGCAAATTGCCTTCCAGGAGGCCGTGGGATGCAAGTTTTTCCAGTCAATTGCCAAGCTCAGGGCCTTACGAAAACTCTGGGCAAGGGTGATCGAGGCTTGTGGCGCCGACGTGAAGGCCGTATCGGGTCTGCGGTTAATCGTCGAGACCAGCCGGCGCGTGATCACCCTCCGAGATCCCTGGGTTAACCTTCTCCGTAATACTGCCGCAGCCTTCGCAGGCGCTGCGGGCGGAGCCGATGCGATCATCACGCTTCCCATGGACGTCGCGGTAGGGTTGAGCAACGAGTCCACTCGGAGATTGGCCAGGAACACTCAACTGATCCTGCAGGAGGAGTGTCACCTCAATCAGACCGTGGACCCAGCAGGCGGTTCATGGTTTCTGGAAAACCTGACGGACAAGATGGCCGAAAAGGCATGGTCTCTGTTCCAGCAAATCGAGGGTATGGGAGGAATGATAAAAGCGGCGACAGGCGGATGGGTCAGGGATCAGATCCGGGCGGTCGAAAAACGGCGCGAGCAGGACATCGCTACGCGAAAAGCGGCAATCACCGGGGTGAGCGAGCATCCCGATGTATTCGAGAAGGAGCTCAGTCGTCCCACCCCGAATTACCCGGAGTTACGCGCGAAAGCAGCCGGGAGACTGGTGAAATGGCGCCACGACCGCCGTCAAGGCAACTCCATCGCGACCTTGGGCGCTGTTGCGGCCAAGTCACGACGCGGCAGCGGCGAACTGATGGCCTCGACTGTCGAGGCCGCACGAGCGGGGGCGACCATCGGGGAGCTCACATCGACACTCGCCGGGCCGGGGGCGAATCGCCAAGGCGCCTCGACGACATTGCTGACCGTCCATCCGCACGCGGCCGCGTATGAGCAGTTGCGCGACATGGTCGATGCGTTCGCTCGGGCACATCGAGACAAGCGGCCTAGAGTCTTCCTTGCCAACCTGGGGACGGGAAGGGATTTTATCGCTCGCTCTAACTACGCGCGGGATTTCTTGGAAGCGGGCGGCTTCGAACCCGTGGACAATGACGGCTTCACCGATGCGCAGGCCGCCGCCGCCGCATTCGCTGCCTCCCAAGCAGAAATCGCGGTCATCTGTTCGACCGACGCTCGTTACGCAACCGACGTGGAACAAGTCGCACCCAAGTTGCTGGCCGCCGGGGCCAAGACCGTCGTGCTGGCCGGGAATCCGGGCGCAAACGAGGCTAGGTATCGCGCCGCCGGTGTCAACCAGTTCATCTTCATCAAATGCAGCGCGCTCGAAATCCTTCGCTCGTTGCTTCATCAAGTAGGGGTGCTGCCATGAACAGGATCCCAAAGTTCGCTGACATCCCTTGGAACGGCGGGCCGGAGGTCGATAGCCGATCGGCCGACTGGCGCGCCCGCGCGCTGGCTCAGTCGAGCCGTTTACTGGATCGGCTCAGCTCGTACGCGCCCGACCAGATTCCCATACAACCCCTCTATACCAGTGCCGACCTCGAGGGACTAGAGCACCTGCGAACGATGCCCGGGATCCCACCCTTCCTAAGGGGCCCTTACTCCACGATGTACCTAGGCCGACCCTGGACCATCAGGCAATATACCGGCTTTTCGACTGCGGAGGAATCCAACGCCTTCTATAGGCGCAACTTTGCGGCTGGTCAGAAGGGCCTAAGCATCGCCTTCGACCTGGCCACTCATCGCGGTTACGATTCGGACGATCCTCGAGTCGCCGGCGACGTCGGCATGGCGGGCGTGGCCGTCGACAGCATCCTCGACATGAGGATCCTTTTCGACGGTATCCCGCTGGATCGCATGAGTGTGTCGATGACCATGAACGGCGCCGTCCTGCCAGTGCTGGCCCTGTACATCGTCGCCGCTGAGCAGCAAGGGGTAAAGCAGGAGCAACTCTCAGGGACCATACAGAACGACATCCTCAAGGAGTTCATGGTCCGCAATACGTACATCTATCCACCGCAACCCAGCATGCGCCTGATCGGGGATATCTTCGCCTATACAAGCCAACATATGCCGTTGTTCAACAGCATCAGCATCAGCGGCTATCACATGCAGGAAGCCGGCGCCACTGCCGACCTAGAGCTGGGCTACACGATGGCGGACGGGCTTGAATATCTCAGGACAGGCTTGAACGCGGGCCTGAGCATCGACCACTTCGCTCCGCGGATATCCTTCTTCTGGGGGATCAGCAAAAACTTCTTCATCGAAATCGCCAAGCTGCGCGCGGCTCGACTGCTGTGGGCGAAGATCGTCAAGCAGTTTGGCCCTCACAACCCCAAGAGCATGGACCTTCGTACACATTGCCAGACGAGCGGGTGGACCCTGACCGCGCAAGATGTTTACGACAACGTTATCCGCACCTGCATCGAGGGCATGGCCGCCACGCAGGGCCACACCCAGAGTCTGCATACGAATGCATTCGACGAAGCACTGGCGCTGCCGGGTGATTTCTCCGAACGCCTCGCGATCAATACCCAGGACTTTCTTCAGGAGGAAACCGATACCGATTCGGTCATCGACGCCTGGGGCGGCAGCTACTGCGTGGAACGACTCACGCACGAACTCATGCACAAGGCTTGGGCTCACATCGTCGGATGCGAGCAGGCCGGCGGCATGACCAAGGCAATCGAAGAGGGCTTCCCCAAAAAACGGATACAGGAAGCCTCGGCCCGGACGCAGGCGCGGATCGACTCGGGAGCCCAAGTAATCGTCGGATTGAACAAATATATCTTTGACAAACCGGAGGCGATGAAAGTCCTCAAGGTGGACAACTCTGCTGTTCGGCAGGCACAGGCAAGACGGCTTGCACGGCTCAAGTCGCAGCGAGATCAAGCGAGGGTCTCGTCGGCGCTGGACGCCCTTATCGAGTGTGCCCGCACCGGGAAAGGGAACCTCCTCGAGCTGTCGATTGCGGCGGCGCGCGCCCAGGCAACCGTCGGTGAGATCAGCTTGGCTCTAGAAAAGGTCTTCGGCCGGCACAAAGCCGAACAGGAACTGGTCACGGGAATTTATGTGCAGAGTTACGGAGCGAAGAAGCCGTCGATCGTTGCCGTGCAGGACAAGGTCGAGCAGTTCTTGAAGAGCCAGGGCCATAAGCCGCGCATCTTCATCTGCAAGCTCGGTCAAGACGGTCATGACCGCGGTCAGGAGGTGGTCGGGGCGGCTCTCTCGGATCTCGGATTCGACGTAGTCCTCGGGCCTTTGTTTCAAACGCCCGAAGAGGCCGCGCGTCAGGCCATCGAGGAACACGTCGATATCATCGGACCAAGTTCGCTTGCCGCTGGGCACCTGACGCTAGTGCCCGCGCTCCGCCAAGCCCTCGCGAAACTAGGCCATGAAAACATGCCCATCGTACTCGGCGGCGTCATTCCACCGCAGGACTACGACGATCTCGACAGGGACGGCGTTCTTGCTATCTTCGGACCGGGTACCGCCATCCCCACCGCTGGGCTCAAGATTCTGGAAATTCTGGAGCACCAATCACGACAGATAGCGACCGGTGCGATGGAAGCCGGAAAAACTCTCTAGCCGCAATGGAATCACGTCCAGAAGGAGGAGGAGAGGAACATGCGTCCACCAGCTCTATCGCTCGATCAACTGGCGTCCTTGCCTGCGGCTTACCGCGCAGTAATCCCGCCCGCCTACGAGGACCGTCAAATGCATATGAACATGCGCTGGTACTTGGCTCTCTACGACGAGGCGGGGGACGTGATGTACCCAATGCTCGGGCTCACCGCGGAATACTTTGCGGCATCGGGCGCGGGTGGCTTCGATCTTGAGCATCACCTTTGGTATCCCTCCGAAGTGCGCATCGGGGACACCGTGGTGATCAGGTTTCGCATGCTCGCGCGGAACTCGAAGCTTTTCCATTACATGATGTTCATGGTAAACGAGACCCGGGGCGTGCTCTCCTCGCTTTTCGAGTGCGTGCACGCTCATGCCGACCTTAGAACCCGACGCACCGCCCCGTTCCCGGCCCACGTGGCGGTTCAGATCGACGCCCTCATTGCCGAACACCGTGCGCTGACTTGGCCCGCGCCGGTCTCGGGGTCCATGGGCCTTCAAGCGGCCTCCAGCGAGTAAGGAGAGAAGACGTACGTTCCTGACAAATAATGAGAGCAACCGAATGGGTGGCGGGCGCCGGCTGACAGGAACAAGTTTGGCCAATCGAGAAAACAAGGCCGGGTTGAGCATGAACCATGGCATGGAATCGCTGCCAAGGTCTCCTCGAATCCTTTCCTTGGGCTCGGAGGAACCGCCGGAAGGACTCTCGCTGCTCCGGTGTCCGCCGAAGAGCATCCAGAACATCCGTCGCGTCACGCGACGCCGTGGGCATGCTGTATGACATTTTCTTCGATCATTTCGGCCTAAGTAAGATAAAGAAGAGTCAGATTTCCTTACTTAGGGACATCGTCAGGGACGCGATGTTCCGAGACAGAACAAGAAAAGTCTGCAGGCCAGCTGCGAGCGATTTTTGTGATCCTTCTGAACAGCA
>Ga0074045_10005317_pt1 | contig 11272 bp, 8 predicted proteins | sample BogForMeECP23OM2_FD_94442 | JGI IMG/M metagenome (GOLD analysis project Ga0074045, IMG submission 94442) | Bog forest soil microbial communities from Calvert Island, British Columbia, Canada - Bog Forest MetaG ECP23OM2 | ecosystem: Environmental > Terrestrial > Soil > Wetlands ...
AGCGTGCTCCCACCGCGTTTTCGACGCCTGTGATGGTGACGTTGAGGCGATTGGTGACGAACCCCAACAAAGTCAATACGGCAACGAAGTACAGTCCCTGGGCGCTCTCCCGGATTTTGGGGAACATCAGAAGCGCAAGGGGGACGAGGACGGACAATAACATCTCCAGCAGGAAGAAGCCCTGTTCATAGCCCCGCGCAAAGACAAGGTGAAGAACGCCGCGATGGAGGAGGTCTTCGAAGCGCAGGATTCCATAAATGGCGAGTACCACCACCAGCACCCGACCCATGTCGCGCAAGATAGGAAGTTCGAGCTCGCGGCCGAAGTGCTTGGAACTCATCGACGACTCGAAGATGATCATGGCAAGACCAACTGCAATCGCCGAAATGTAGAAGAACACGGGCAGCAGGGGACTGTACCAGAAAGCGTGCAGCTTGTTGGGCATGATCAGATAGAGCGTGCCCAGCGAGGACTGGTGCAGGGTGGAGAGAAGCACGCCAAGGATGACCAGCACGATCATCACGCTGCGGACCGCTTTCAGGGCGCGCTTCCAACCCAGGTGTTCGAACAGTATTGGAGAAAATTCCAACGCCAGAACCGTGGTGTAGAGCATCACGCAGTAGGCAACTTCGAACATCACCGAGTGGGGATTGCGCATGATGAGCGGATGCCAGATGTTCCACGGCAGACCAAGGTCATACATGAGCGCGGCGCAAACCAGCAGGTAGCCCATGAAAGCGGTCAGGATGGTAGGCCGCATAATGGAATGCCAGCGTTTGATATTGAAGATTTCTACCGCCGCTGTCAGGGTGAAGCCACCGGCAGCCAGCATGACGCCGCACATCACGTCGAAGCCGATCCAAAGACCCCAGGGAAATTGGTCGCTCAGGTTGGTCGACGCACCCAGTCCGTGACGAAAGCGAACGTAGGTGGCATAGACGCCGGCCACCATGATGACGAGAAAGACGCCCTTCCAGAAGGTGAAACGGAACTTGGGAAATGTCATCGCGCACCACCTTGGTCGTGAGTTGAGTGCGTATCTTTGTCGCAGCCTTCGGCTTCGGCGACTTCCTCGCGACGATGGGTGATCCAGTAAACACCGCCGAGGAGAACGCCGAAGATGGGTACGAAGTCGGGTATGCGTGACAGCACTTGGTAGGTGTAGAGCGGCAGGGCGCGCTCAGTAAGATCATTGCGGTAGCCGAACTTGTTGAAGTCGAGCGAGGAAAGCAGCATGACAGAGGTCCCGCCCACTTCGGTCTCGCCATAAATGTGCGGGAGATAGGTTCCGGGATTGTCCTGGATGCGTTTGCGGGCTTCCTGCAGCAATTCGTCGCGGTCACCAAACTTGGTTGCGCCCGTAGGACAGATCTCAGCGCAAGCTGTAGGCTTGCCGGCCGCCACGCGCGGCGCACACATGATGCACTTGCGCACACCGGGTACCGCTTTGTCCCATTCGTATTTGGGAACGCTGAATGGGCAGGCAGCCATGCAATAGCGGCATCCCATGCACTTGTGTTTGTCGTAGGTGACCGGACCGAGAGCGGTCTTTTTGAGTGCGCCCACGGGACAAACGGAGGCGCAGGCGGGGTCGTCGCAGTTCATGCATAACTTGCGCATGAATTTGTCGTCCTTGGTGAGGACGGCGGTGTACTTATGCGCGGATGTCACATCCTGGGCTGCGATGGTGTCGTCGTACGGCAAGCCATTTTCAGTAGCGCAGGCCTGCTCGCACTGCTTGCAGCCGATGCACATCGTCGCATCGTAGAGGATTCCCTTACTCATTGCTTACTCCAAAGGCGCCTGAGCGGTCTGCGGCCGAAGAGAATGGCGCGAAAGAAACGCCGGCGGGCGAGAGTTCAAAGGGCAGAAGAAATCCCGTCCGGGCGAAGTAGCGCTCGCCAGAAGACGGGATTTCACGGCCAGAAGTTGAAATGTCGGTGAAAAGACCTGATACCGGGTGAGCCCCGAGGGGTTGAGACCCGGAGTTGCTGCTGCACCAAGGGAAAAAGATACGGCGATTTCCAAGGCTTTGCGCAAACCGGGTTTGCGCCGTAGACCGCTGGGCCCGAAACTTACTGCTGAAACGCACGACCAAACCTGATTCCATCAAGGGGCAGCCCTTCAAGTTGGGGCGTCCCGGGTGATGGCGCCGGCTGGATACTGCTGCTTATTCAAGACCTTAACGTCAGCTCCGGCTTCAACGCTTGGGCCCGAATAACACCCTTGCGGACAGAAGCGAGAGCCGGCTTTCTTGCGAATCGCCGGGTCAGATACCCCAGGACAGATTCGGCAAGATCAGAAATAGCGCCAGGGCGGTAAGCATTACAGCTAATATGACCTTCTTCATTGCATCCCTTTCGAGAGGTGCTGATCAAACAAGCGGACCGATATCAAATGCCAGATCGAACTTATCTACGAATGGCCCGCACACGCGGATTTCAACCTGTGCATGATCAGTGTGTTCCTATAGGACAGGGCACTTCTGTGACGGGGGTCACTGCTGGACGTGATGCATTTCGCAACAGCAGGAAAGAAAGTTGAGGAAGTCCTCATCAAACGGAGTGGCCGACGTGCAGAGAACTGCCGCGGTCACACTCAGGAACACTACATAGTGAGGTGGAATACAGCTAACCCAAGAATTCAGCAGCTACGGTGACCGGAAGGAATTGAGGAGAAAAGTCTCAGTCGCCGCCAGAAGAGTGGGCGAAAGTTGGGGCTTGCGTCGGCTTCTTTTGCGCCCGATCGGGATTGAAGAAGTAGAGGATGCCACAAACCGCCCAATAGCCCACCGAGATCCCGAACACGAAAGCAACGATGATGGTGAAGAGTAAAAGGAACGAAAGCAGGAACGGGGTCATATCCCTCTCATTCTACAGTGCGTAAGGATCATTTTGGGACCCAATGGTTGGCGCCGAAGGCGACGGCGCGAACCTGAATCACTCTGCTACTTTATCGCGCGTTGACGCTGTTAGGTGTTGCCAAATAAGATACGGGAGTCGAGCTACGTCTTCCCTCTCGCGGACTTTCTATAGCAATCGAGGCGGATATTAGGGATTTGGGACTGGTTCGCGACCAGAGCGTCGAGCTTATGACTCAGATCTCTGGACAGCAGATTCCTCGGGGGCTGAAGCCCGCTCGGAATGGCGAGGGAAAAAAGGACTTGTTTCAGCGGGGCTGAAAGCCGTGTCCCTTCAAATCATGGGAATCAGCAATATTACCGTCAAGGGAGCGCGCCAGCACAACCTGAAGAACATCAGTGTCGAGATTCCGCGCAATACGCTGACCGTGATAACGGGGCTGAGCGGCTCGGGTAAGTCGTCGTTGGCTTTCGACACGATTTATGCCGAGGGGCAGCGCCGCTATGTCGAGACACTCTCGGCCTACGCCCGGCAATTCCTCGACCAGATGGAGCGGCCCGATGTGGACAGCATCGATGGGCTGAGCCCTGCGATCTCCATTGAGCAGAAAACGACCAGCCGCAGCCCGCGCTCAACAGTTGGGACCATCACGGAAATCTATGACTACCTGAGGCTCCTCTACAGCTCGATCGGGCAGCCGCATTGCCCGAACTGCGGACGCGAGATCTCGCGCCAATCGGCCGAGCAGATCGTGCAGCGGGTCATGGACCTGAAACCTGAGGACCGGGTGATGGTGCTGGCGCCGATCGTGCGCGGGAGAAAAGGCGAATTCAAGAAGGAGATGGACAAGCTGGTGCAGCAGGGCTACGTCAAGGCCCGCATCGATGGCGAGCTACGCCATATGGCCGACGAGGAGATCAAGCTCGACAAGCGCAAGAACCACACCATCGAGGTGGTCGTGGACCGGCTGCTGGTGAAGAACGGCATTGAGCACCGGCTGGGGGCGGCGGTCGAGTCGGCGATGAAACTGGCGGATGGCCTGGTGCAGGTAGCGGTGGTGGACGGCGAGGAGCGGTTGTACTCGTCGAGGCTGGCCTGCCCGGAGTGCGGAATAAACGTCCCGGTGCTAGAGCCGCGATCGTTCTCGTTCAACAGCGCGTATGGCGCCTGCCCGGAGTGCAACGGACTGGGCAGCAAGTACGATTTCGATCCGGCAAAGGTGATCACCGACTGGTCAAAGCCGCTGCTGGACGGGGGACTGGGACCGGGCTCGGCGTCGCAGAACCTGATCCACTCGCTGCAACTGGCGGCGGCGGCCTATGGTTTCGATCTCACGAGGCCGTTTGAGCAGCTCCCGCGCAAGACGCAGAACCTTATTTTGTGTGGGCCTGAGAAGAGCGAAAAGAAAAAGGGCGGCTTCCTGGGTGTGTTCGCGTATCTCCGCCGGAACCTGGAAGAAAGCTCCTCGCAAGGCTATCGGGACTGGCTATTGGATCACATGTCGGCGACGCGTTGTCCGGCGTGCGAAGGCAAGCGGCTGCGGCCAGAGAGCCTGGCGGTTAAGGTCAACGACATGTCGATTGCCGACTTAACGGCGATGCCGGTGTCGCGAGCGGTGGAAGCGGCGGGCAAGATCAAGTTGAATGAACGCGAGGAGAAGATTGCCGGGCGCATACGCCGCGAGATTGCCGAGCGATTGCAGTTCCTGAATGCGGTGGGACTGGGATATATCTCGCTGGACCGGTCGGCCATGACGCTGAGCGGCGGTGAGGGGCAGCGGATCCGGCTGGCGACACAGATCGGATCGAAGTTGCGGGGAGTTCTGTACGTGCTCGACGAGCCCTCGATCGGACTGCATCACCGCGATAACGACCGTCTGTTGCAGGCGCTGGAATCGTTGCGCGACCTCGGCAATACGGTTCTGGTGGTGGAACACGATGAGGACACGATTCGCCGTTCGGATTACGTCATTGACCTGGGCCCGGGCGCTGGGCGGCATGGCGGCGAAGTGGTGGCCAGCGGTACGCCGCTCGAGATCGAGAATTTCCCGCGTTCGCTGACCGGGGAATACATCTCGGGACGAAAACAGGTGATGTACCGCTTTGCTCGGCGGCAGACGAATGGCAACGCCATAACAATTCTGGGTGCGAGAGAGAACAACCTGAAGCAGATCGACGTCACCTTTCCGCTGGGCGTGATGACGGTAGTGACTGGGGTATCGGGATCGGGCAAGTCAACGCTGGTGAATGACATTCTGTACCGAGCGCTGGCGAAGGCGATTTACGGTTCGCGGGAAGAGGCGGGAGCGCACAAGAGCATCGGCGGGACGGAATTCATCGACAAGGTGATTCGCATCGACCAGTCGCCGATTGGTCGCACGCCCCGTTCGAATCCGGCGACATACACGGGCATGTTTACGCAGGTGCGCGACCTGTTTGCCATGCTTCCTGAATCACGCGAACGCGGCTACAAGGCGGGACGGTTCTCTTTCAACGTCGCGGGGGGGCGCTGCGAAGCCTGCCAGGGCGACGGGCAGCGGCGCATTGAGATGAACTTCCTGCCGGATGTTTATGTGCAGTGCGAGGTTTGCGGTGGCAAACGCTATAACCACGAGACGCTGGCGGTGAAGTACAAGGGCTATTCGATCGCCGATCTGCTGGAGACGCCGGTTGCCGATGCATTGCCAGTGCTGGAGAACATTCCGCAAATTAAACAGAAATTGCAGACGCTGGTGGATGTGGGACTGGGATACATTCACCTGGGGCAGTCGGCGGTGACTCTGTCGGGCGGCGAGGCGCAACGCATCAAGCTAGCGCGCGAACTCAGCAAACGGCAGACAGGCAAGACGCTGTACCTGCTGGACGAGCCGACGACCGGACTGCACTTCGACGACGTGAGCAAGCTGCTGGAGGTACTGCACCGCCTCACCGACCTGGGCAACAGCATTATCATTATCGAGCACAACATGGACGTGATCCGCAACGCGGATTGGATCATCGACCTGGGGCCGGAGGGCGGCGAAGACGGTGGCCGTATTGTCGCGCAGGGCACTCCCGAACAGGTGGCCCGGACGAAGAAGTCATACACTGGTCAGGCGCTGGCCAAGTTGTTGCTGGGTGCCTTTAATGGAAAGACCGCGTAGGCACCCGCGACAGTTTCTATCGCGCAAAATATGACGGATCCCGAACAACAGCCACTCGCCCCACCAACGCCGCCAGCGGCGGAGAGCGAGGTTTCGGCTGACGAACAACACGTGACGACGGCGCCGGCGTTCCCCCCGCTACCGTCATTTGTGGCGCAGCCATTTCCCGAGTGGTCGGTGTGGGACGTGACCGCGGTTCTGGTCTTCACGGCGGTGGCCATTCTGCTGTTTAGCGCCATGGCGCTGGCGATTGCGCATGTGACAATCAGAGGCCATCACGTGACTTTGGACGAGTTGGCGACCAGCCCGGTGGTCGTCATCGGGGCGCAGTTCGCGGCGTATCCCGTGGTGATCGTCTTCATGATCGCTCTAGTGCGCAGCAAATCCGGGGAACGGTTCTGGCGAGCGATCCGTTGGAACTGGCCGGGCTCAGCGGCGGTGGGCTTTTTCCTGGCAGGCACCTTTTTTGCCTTATTGGTGGAGATCGCGTCGCGCTGGCTGCCGATCCCCAAGTCGCTTCCGGTCGACAAGTTCTTCAGCGACGCAACCGGCGCATACCTGATGGCGGCATTTGGCATTACCCTGGCGCCGCTGCTGGAGGAGCTGTTCTTTCGCGGGATGCTGTATCCGCTGCTGCGGCGGGCGTGGGGACTAGCGTCAGGAATTGTGGTCACGGCGGGAGCATTCGCGGCCATTCACGGAACGCAACTGGGATACGCCTGGGGCCCGCTCCTCAGTATTTTCGTCGTGGGCGTAGCGTTCACGCTGGTCCGCGAACGCTCGAATTCAGTGGCGGCGTCGTTTCTGATGCACAGCGGGTATAACACTGCACTGTTTGCGCTGCTGTGGTTCGGCAGCGATCACTTTCGGCACTTGGAAAGAGTCACGAGCTGAAAATGGTATCGTGGAGAAGTATGGGAAACGCGCGTGAAAAGCTGCTGGGCATGCTGGCGGCGAAATCGTTTCGCCTGGGAGAATTCAAGCTCTCCAGCGGTGGAACCAGCGACTACTACATTGACTGCCGGCTGACGACGCTGGATGCTGAGGGAGCGCTGGCTACAGGCCAAGCGGTACTCGAGGAGATCGGCGAGCGAGGATGGAGGGCCGACGCGATAGGCGGCCTGACCATGGGTGCCGATCCGATTGTGGTGGCGACGTCGGTCATTAGCGCGCAACATGGGTCTTCGATTAACGGTTTCCTGGTGCGCAAGGCGGAGAAGACGCACGGCACCGGACAGCGGGTCGAGGGATTCCGCGAGAAGGGCGCACGCGTGGTCATTGTGGATGACGTGTGCACTACAGGAGCGTCGACAGTGCAGGCAATTGAAGCGGCGCGAGAATACGGTTTTGTGGTAGCTGGTGTGTTGTGCCTGGTGGAACGGCAGGAAGCGGGTGGACGCGCCTATGTCGAGAAGGCGGCGGCGCCGGCTCCATTTATCGCGCTGTTTACGGCGAACGACGTGCGCGCGGAACACGTGAAAGCACTCGAAGCGAAATAGCGATGATCAAAACTCCAGAGTGGACAGACGCAGGGGTGCGCTTCATCGACCAGACGAAGCTACCGACTGAAGAGACGTACGTCACCTGCAAGAATTACGAAGAAGTTGCGGACGCGATTCGCGCCATGGTCGTGCGCGGTGCGCCGGCTATCGGCGTGGCGGCGGCAATGGGAGTGGCACTGGGAGCGCTGCAATCCTCGGCGAAGACGCGGCCTGAACTGCAGCGCGAGTTCGATACCGTCTGCAACGTGCTTGCCGGGACGCGTCCGACGGCGGTGAACCTGTTCTGGGCGATCCGGCGCATGCGAAACAAGTTCGAGCAACTAAGCACGCTGCCGGTCGAGCAAACCAAAGCGGAACTCGTGGCCGAAGCGCAACGCATGCTGGTGGAGGACATCGCCGCCAATGAAGCGATGGGGCAACATGGCGCGGTGTTGCTACCTAGCAGTGGAGGCGTGCTGACTCACTGCAACGCCGGCGCGCTGGCAACCGCGGGATACGGCACCGCGCTCGGCGTAATCCGGGCGGCTGTGGACTCGGGCAAGCAAATACACGTATTCGCTGATGAGACCCGACCGTTTCTGCAGGGCTCGCGTCTGACAGCGTGGGAGTTGATGAAGGATGGAATTCCGACCACGCTGATCGCCGACAATATGGCCGGCGCCATGATGCGCCTGGGCAAGATCGATGCCGTGATCGTAGGCGCTGACCGAATCGCGGCCAACGGCGACGTGGCCAACAAAATCGGCACGTACACGGTGGCGGTATTGGCGAAGGAACATGACATCCCGTTCTACGTCGCCGCGCCGATTTCTACAGTGGACCTGAACACGGCGGATGGAAGCGAGATCCCTATCGAGCAACGCGCTGCGACCGAAGTGACGCACCTCGCGGGAAGGCAGATCGCGCCGGATGCGGTGCGGGTGGAGAATCCCGCGTTCGATGTAACTCCCAGCAAGTATGTGACGGCGATCATCACCGAGCGTGGCGTCGCACGGGCCCCGTATCAGCATGCGCTGGCGGAACTGGTTGCGAGCAAAGTGACGGTTTGATTTTCGGATTTCTGAAGAGCGAGTCTCAGGTTTGTCCTCGCCCCGAAGCTTCCCCTGGTTTTGCGTTAGGACAAGAATCGACGCATCATTGCGGCTGCGGTGACGCCGTCCCCGGCTGGCCGGGGAACGGGGTTGGGGCAGGTTGCTGGTTCACGGGATTCAGCTGCTGCTGCATTTGCTGCTGTTGCTGTTGCATTCTCTGCAGCTCCTGCAACATTTGTTCGGGGGTACGGTTGCCGGGCGCAATCAAAGCTGGCGAAGCGTTGATGGCGTCAGAGGTCAGACCCTCGCTGCCTGGCATTCCGGGCTGTCCGGGTTGAAGCTGCTGGTTTTCCGATTCCTGATCAGGAGGAGGATACTCGTCCTCGGGTGGCTCGATGGCTTGCGACGTGATCGCCCCGTGAATGTTGTTCTGTGCCGCGACCGAGGTGGAGTTCTCGCCAGTGGAGGCACTCTTCGACAGCAGAATTACTTTTTGCACGCCCGCGGACTGGTTCGGCTCACCCAAGATCACGTAGTTGAACTTCGATCCGTTCAGCAGAGCAGCCAGAACGTCTTTGGGCTTCCCGGGCCCAAGCCGGGCCACAACTCGTTCAGTTCCCGCTCCGGACGGCATGTCGATGAACGCGCCGGTCTTGGCCTGCACCGAGCGCAGCACCTGCGATAGGGTGGCGTTCTGGGAGTCGATCGTAAGTTGCCCGTTCTGGTATGACACCTGAGGCGGCACGGGTGCCTGCTGCTCGAGCGTGGGCGGAGGCGGCGGAGTTGATGGAACCTCGGGCTCGAGAGCGGGTTTCCGGACGCGAATCTTCGGCTTCTGGGGAACAGCGGAGGTCGCCGCGGTCTTGGGCGCCGCAGCCTGCGGTGATTGCGACAGAAGTTGCGAGGTCTGTGCACGCACGTTCTGCCCCAGCACCGACAAGCCGGCTAGCAACAACAACGTCAATCCGAGCCTTCCGCTGGGGCGTAACATAAAGGTTGTGAAACGAGCCCGGCGCTCGCGTCTTTCCCGGTGTGACTATTCTAACCCTTGGGGACAGGAAGGGTTGCTGCTCCGAAAAAATTCGCCGGTTACGGGCTGAATGCCAATGTTACCCCGTTCTAGAAATTGCGAACGAATTGCCGTAAGGGTTGGATTGCTCTTGCTCGCTGTGGTGGGTGGCGTTCATGCGCAGACCTGCTATACGGGTTTGGAGATCGATGCGCCAGTCGCCCAGGCGGTCGGTGCTGCGGCGCAGCAATACTTTCAGCTGTCCGCCAAGGGCGACGTGGCAGGCCTGCGGGCGAACGCCATGCCCGAAATCGCCGCAAGTTTCTCGGGCATTGAACAGGCCGTGATGGCCAACCAACCATACCTCGCCGAAGGACAGCCTTCCGACACAAGGATCTTCTTGCTTGACGCCAGCGACGCGAAGGCTGCGCTGCAACGGGCCGATTTTTATTGTGGCATCTACAACTCGGCCGACCGGATCGTCTTCTCGATTCCCAACCTTCCGCCCGGCCATTACGCGGTGACGATTGCGAAGATTGTGGGGGAACATCCGATCACGCTGACCTTGATAGTGCAGGAAGGGGAAAAGAATTCCTGGAAGCTGGCGGGATTTTATGCGCGACGGAATTCCATCGGTGCCCACGATGGCCAGTGGCTCTTGAGCAAAGCGCGCGAGTATAAGGGAAAAGGACAACGTTTCAACGCCTGGTTTTACTATCTGACAGCGTGGGACTTGATTGCTCCCGTGGACTTCATGGGAACTCCACAGCTGGACAAGCTATCAGACGAAATTCAGGCTGCGCGACCGGTCGATCTTCCCAGCGCTACCGCGCCGCTGAAACTATCGGCGGGCGGCGGGAAAACTTTCCTGGTCGCCGACATGGCAGCCGTCCCCGTGCCTGGCGACCTCGATCTGCGCGCACAATACACGACTCCGGATGCAACCAACCCGATACTCGCGACGCAGGACAACGTAGCTGTAAGCAGCGCGCTGCTGGCGAAATACCCTGAATTGCGCGATGCGTTTGGCGCGGTAATTGCACGCGCCCTAGACAGCGACGGCCACAGCTATTCGACACTAACTCCGATGAGAGATGTGAAGTGAAAATACATCGATGAGTCGGAGCCCAGAGCAGAGCTGCCACGATGAGACGCGCGAAAGAATTTGTTACAATCTGAGTTACCGCATTTGTGGGCGCTTAACTCAGCGGTAGAGTGCCATCTTCACACTTCTTCCCTTTTCAATACTTTCAACAACTTGACTAGGCTACTGGGGACTGCCAAGTACCTGATAATACGCGGTAGCCAAGACAACAACGGGGGCTCTAACGGGGGCTGCGAAAAAGCGCAAAGGTTCGGTCAGGGTTAGAGCACCCAAATCCTGTCCATTGGCTTCGAGTCAAACTGGGTCCGACCACTACCGTGTCTAAGTAGCGGTATTAAGTTTTACAACGACTTACAAATGCTGGAGGTTTGTCTAAGCAGATGCAAGTCGTACAAGGCATCGCAAATTGTGGATCGTGGATTGGATTGTGGATTGGAAAAAAGAGCAAGACTGACTTGTAACCTACCCCTCAACCAGTTGCCCATCTTCACTGACGGTCACGTGCGGCACAGGCTTCAGCGGCACCGACAGGGTGTAACGCGCATGTCTGAGCTCGCCCGTCCGCACGAGTGCACCCTTGTCCGTTAGATCCGCCAGGTCACGGGTCGCCGTTGCCGGAGAC
>Ga0074045_10005318_pt1 | contig 11271 bp, 5 predicted proteins | sample BogForMeECP23OM2_FD_94442 | JGI IMG/M metagenome (GOLD analysis project Ga0074045, IMG submission 94442) | Bog forest soil microbial communities from Calvert Island, British Columbia, Canada - Bog Forest MetaG ECP23OM2 | ecosystem: Environmental > Terrestrial > Soil > Wetlands ...
CACCATTCGCCGGGCGGATTTTGTGGTGGACCTGGGACCCGGGGCGGGGGATGCCGGCGGGTATCTGGTTGCGCAGGGAAAGCCGGCGGAGATTGCGGCTTCGGCGGAGTCGCTGACCGGGCAGTACCTTTCGGGGAAGGCGCAGATCCCGGTGCCGGCGAAGCGCCGCAGCCCAAATGGCAAGGCGATTCAGATTCTGGGGGCGCACGCGAACAATTTGAAGGATGTGGACGTTTCCGTGCCGCTGGGGCTGCTGACGGTGGTTACCGGCGTTTCGGGATCGGGGAAATCCACGTTGGTGAAAGACATTCTTTACCGCGTGCTGGCGCAGAAATTGTACCGATCGATGGAGCAACCCGGGGCGCACCGCATACTGCTGGGAGTCGAGCAAATTGACAAGGTGATTGAGATTGATCAGGCGCCGATTGGGAGGACGCCGCGATCGAATCCCGCGACGTATACCGGCGTTTTTGCGCCGATTCGCGAACTGTTCGCGATGCTGCCGGAATCGCGGGAGCGCGGCTACAAGCCGGGGCGGTTTAGCTTCAACGTGAAGGGCGGGCGTTGCGAAGCGTGCCAGGGCGAAGGGCTGCGGCGGATCGAGATGAATTTTCTGCCGGACGTGTACGTGACTTGCGAAGTTTGCCGCGGGCGGCGGTATAACGCGGAGACGCTGGCGGTGCGCTACAAGGGGCACAGCATTAATGATGTACTGAACCTGCCGGCCAGCGACGCGCTGAAGCTGCTGGAAAACATTCCGCAGATTCAGCAGAAGCTGGCGACGATTGTGGAAGTGGGGCTGGGGTACGTGCAGCTGGGGCAATCGGCTACCACGCTTTCGGGCGGCGAGGCGCAGCGGATCAAGCTGGCGCGCGAGCTTTCGAAGCGGCAGACAGGCCGGACGATGTACATCCTGGATGAGCCGACAACCGGACTGCATTTTGACGACGTGCGCAAATTGTTGGACGTGTTGCAGAGACTGGTGGACCTGGGGAACACGGTGCTGATCATCGAGCACAATCTGGATGTGATCAAGCAGGCGGATTGGATTATTGATCTTGGCCCGGAGGGGGGCGCGGGCGGCGGGCGCGTTGTGGCCCAGGGGACGCCGGAACTGGTGGCGCGGACGAAGAAGTCTTATACGGGACAGGCGTTGGCGCGGCATCTGGGAATGAATGGGGCAGGAATTCTTTCCGGCAATGGCAACCAGAAAGCTTCGTGAGGAAACCCGGGGCTTGGGGCGGGGAAATGTGCCGCGTTTTGCTTGCGTGGTGTGGCGGTTCCTCGTAGAGTGATGAGATTCGCATGAGCATTTACGAAATCCAACCCGTGACCTTTGGTGGTGTGCGGACGTATCCGATTGCCGGGCGGCGGAGCAAGGTGAGCGTCCGGGAATTTGCGCGGGCGGTGGGGAAGAATCCGTCGTTGCGAAAGTTTCTGGATGCACTGCCGAAGATTCTGGCGGGGAATGACCTGCGGGATGTGCTGGCGGCCATCCATCGGGCAAAAAACAAAAAGCGCGCAATGATTTGGGGGATTGGCGGGCACGTCATTAAGGTGGGGCTGGGGCCATTGTTGATTGAGCTGATGCGCGCGGGATTTGTCAGCGGGATTGCGATGAACGGGGCGGCGCTGATTCACGATTTTGAGATCGCGCTGGCGGGACAAACTTCCGAAGACGTGGACGCAGCGCTGGGTGAAGGAACTTTTGGAATGGCCGAGGAGACCGGCTGCGGAATTAACGAAATTGCGAAACTTGCGCAGCGTATTCGCATCGGATATGGAGAGGCGGCGGGGCAATATCTGCACAGTGGGATCCTGTCGGCGAAGCATTTGGACGCGAGTGTGCTGGCGGCCGCTTATAAAATGAGAATTCCGGTGACCGTGCATGTGGCCATTGGCACGGACATTCCGCACATGCACCGTTCGGCGGAGGGTGCGGCGCTGGGCGCGGCGAGCTATACGGATTTTCGATTGTTTTGCGCGCTGGTGCAGGCGATGGATGGGGGCGGAGTGTTCTTGAACTGGGGGTCGGCGGTAATTTTGCCGGAGGTGTTCTTGAAGGCGATTTCGGTGGCGCGGAACATTGAGCTAAAGATGCAACCGATTACCACGGCGAATTTCGATTTCATTCAGCACTACCGGCCGCTTCAGAACGTGGTGAAGCGCCCGACGGCGGCGACCGGCAAGAAGGCCGGGGAAAATTCAAGGGGGTTTGCGATTACAGGACATCACGAATTGTTGCTGCCACTGGTGGCTGCGGCGCTGACTTCCGGCTGGCCGGGCGGGGCGAGGCGGGCCAAACGATGAATCCGCACGACGGGAATCCGCCGGCGCCGAACGAGCCTCTGCCGGAATTAGAGCGCCAGAATGCCGCAACCGAGCCTGCGGGAGTTCCTGTTCAACCGCTGCAGATAAGTTCGAGCGAGATTTTTGGAAATGCGGCCTTGGTCGAGACCGCTCCCTATATTGAGCGGAAAGTGTATCCAGAAGATTTGCAGATCAGCTGGTCGTGGGCTCATCTGATTGTGTTTGTAATTTTCGGCTTTATCAGCCTGGTGGTTATTCAGGGCGTACTGGCATTTATGTATGCGCCGCACCGGAGCATGAGCACGAAGCAGTTGCAGGATTACCTGATTTCGAAACCGCAGTTCGCCATCGGAAGCATGCTGCTGTGGTATGCAGCGATTTTCTTTTTTCTATACGTGACGTTGTCGCTGTTACGCGGGCATCCGTTCTGGAGCACGTTGGGCTGGCGAAAGTTGTCCCCCAGCAACCCGGAAATGCCCAAGTATCCTATCGTTTATTTTTTGGCCGGCTGCGGGCTCTCTCTCTTTGTGGCGCTTTTGAGCGCCAGCATGAAGGCGCCGGAAAATACGCCGATCGAAGAACTATTCAAGTATCCAAAGACGGCCATGCTGTTTGTGGCCATGGCCGTGTTCGTCGCGCCCCTGGTGGAAGAGACTCTGTTCCGTGGGTATCTTTACCCGATGTTCGCGCGGTCGTTTGGCGTGGCGCCGGCCATCATCGTGACGGGAACTTTGTTTGGATTGATGCACGGCGGGCAATTGGGCTGGACGTGGAGCCTGGTGGCGATTCTCACGATGGTGGGGATCATTTTCACGCTGGTGCGGGCGCGGACGGGCACTGTGTTTGCAAGCTTCCTGATGCATTTGGGGTATAACTCGCTGATATCGGTGGCTGCGGTGTGGAGCACGCATTGGTTTACGAAGATGCCGCCCGTCAAGTGACGAATTCGTTTCCGAAACTACATCCGTTAAAATAGAGGGAGAGGATACGCAAAGAAATGTACGTTGCCCAACCGATTGAATGGACGGAGCGCGGTGTGGTGATGCTGGACCAGCGACGCTTGCCCGCTGAAGAGATTAGCTATACCTATACGGATTACCGCGAAGTGGCCAAGGCGATACGCGATATGGTGATTCGCGGGGCGCCGGCGATCGGTGTGGCGGCGGCGATGGGCGTGGCGCTGGGAGTACAAAAGTCGACGGCAACAACAATGGATGGACTCGAGGCCGAATTTGTCGAGATTTGCGAAGCGCTTTCGAAGACCCGGCCGACGGCGATTGATCTGTTCTGGGCATTGGAGCGCATGAAGCGTCGCTTTGCGGAGCTCACGCGGTCCTCCTTGGATTTTGCGGGCATACGCCTGGCGCTAATCCGAGAGGCGCGAGAAGTTCACGCTGAGAAGAAAGCCACGGACGAAGCTATTGGACGATTTGGCGCCGAGTTCATGCCCCAGGAAGGGCAAGTGATGACGCAGTGCAATGCGGGCGCGCTGGCCACGGGTGGAATTGGGACGGCGCTGGGTGTGATTCGCGTTGCGTATCAGCAGGGAAGAAAATTGCACGTGCTGGTGCCGGAGACGCGGCCGTATCTGCAAGGAGCACGGCTGACGGCATGGGAACTGTATCGAGGCGGGATACCGCTCACGGTGATCACCGACAATATGGTGGGCCACTTTTTGAAGACGGGAAAGGTGAAGGCGATTGTCACCGGCGCGGACCGGATCGCGGCCAACGGAGATACGGCAAACAAGATTGGGACGTACCAGATGGCCGTGCTGGCGAAAGAGAATAACGTGCCGTTTTATATCGCGGCGCCGATTTCCACGTTTGATTTGTCGCTGGCGTCGGGCGAGCAGATTCCTATTGAAGAACGCGCGGCATCGGAGGTGACGTACATCCAGGGAGTGCGGATTGCGCCGGACGTGCCGGCCGCGCACCCGGCGTTTGATGTGACGCCGAACCGCTACATTGCGGCCATCTTTACGGAGCGCGGCGTGGCGAAGGCGCCGTATACGGAATCGCTGCGCGAGTTGGCCGGGGCCGTGCCTGCCAAAATGGCTAGTTAGCGATGACCTCCCGTGGAAATCAATGTGGGACGGGAGTGGTACTAACGGGCCAGAGCCTTCTGGAGTTTTTCCACCATTTCCCGGACTTGCGGCGCCATGGCCCCGTCTGGTTCCAGCCGAAGATATTCCTGATACTCGTGAAGAGCGCCCGCGGCGTCGCGCTGCTTCAGGCGGATGTTGGCGAGCAGCACATGCGCGGACGCCAGATCGGGCAAGGCTTTCACTGCATCCTCGGCGAGGGGCGCAGCGTCCGGCCAGCGGTTCGTGGCCCAATAGGTCTTGGCCAGTTCGTATTTTGCGCCGGCCGCGTCGGGACTTAGTTCCAAGCCCTTCTTGAGAGCGGTTTCCGCGGCGGGGTAATCGTGGGTTTGGTTCATGAGTGCGCCCAGATCGATATAGGCAACGGATAATTTCGGATCCAGCTCAATGCTTTTCTTAAAGGAGTCTTGGGCCTTAGGTAAATCCTTTTGTTGCAGGTAGGCTTCGCCGAGCATTCGATAGGCCTGGGGATAGTTGGCGTAAAGCTTGGTGGCTTTCTCGAAGTGAGTTATAGCTTGAGGCAGGTCCTTGGCACTGAGTGCCGATTCCCCTTTCTCATATTCTTGCTGAGCATTTTGCGGAACACCCAAATCACCGACGGAAATCGTTCCGGGGATGGAGGTGGTTGATTTCGCGGAGGCGGAGTTCTCGGTCTTCCGGTCATCCGTAATGGGCTTGAGATCCAGGATAACGTAAGCCATCGGAGAGGCAATGATCTCTACACGAGCTGAGACTTCCTTGTAATCCTTCTCAGCAATGCGAACAATAAAGACACCGTTGGTCGACTGGCGAAATTGACACTTGCCACCTTGAGTTGTTTCCGCATCCGCCTCGGCGCCTCCCTCGGCGGCTTCCAGACGGACGTGAATGCCGCGAGGCCCGGGCCTCCCGTCCGCGTACCGGACCTGGACATCAATGATGCCGCCGGCCGGACGTCCGCTGCCTGCCCCACCTCCCATCCCCCGTTGTGCGCGGAGTGAAGAAGCCGAAAGGCAAAAAAGTAACAGGGGAAGCAAAACGTGTGAGGAGCGCCGGGACATAAGGTACCTCCAAGGACTGGACCGAGGCCGGGGCAAAAAGGGGCGGAGTTATGAGTTCACGGAAGCTCAAGAATATATGCAATCGAAGGAAACCGGTGCAAAAAAAAAGAGGGCGCCCGCCGCGGCGGGCGCCCTCCCGGGTTAATGGTAGATTTAGAAGGTGAGCAGGACGGAGAGCCGCGAGTTGAACGGATCCACGAAGCCCTGGTTGACGAACGTGGTAATCGGCTTTTGGAAGTCCACGTTCGGCTGGCCGAAGCCCAAGTCACCAAACTGGTTGACGGTCGTCTGGCGGGTGGAATCGACGATGTTAAACACATCGAAAGCCACCTTGAGTTGCATGCGCTCGGTCAGCTTGATGGGATATTCGAGGTGCGCATCCACACTGCCGGTGACTGGCGCACGACCCAGGTTGCTGCGGCCGAACAGAGGCACTTCGCCCGCGTTTTGATAAGCCTCTTGTGCATACAGGGAGGTTAACGGGTTGCCTGAAAGGACCGTAAGACCCGCGCCGATCACAAACCCCTTGAGCTTGCCGCTTGGCAGCACATAGGTGGAGTGAGCGTTGAAGGTGTGCTTCCGGTCGGTGCTCAGGATGCCGATGCTTTGCTGGCCGGCAAGGAGACCCAAGCCGCCCTCGGTGAAGTCGAAGAGAGAGCTGATGCCGGGGTCGGCCTGGCCGTTGTCGTTGCGGAAGGCGCCTTCATAGTTGCCTTTCAACTGAGCGACACGGTAGTTGACGCTGAGAGCCCAATTGTGTGTGAACGACTTGCGGACTTCGAATTCAACCGCTTCGTATTCACGCTTGGGGTCTTTGTAGGTGTCGGGCTTGCCGTCGGCGTAGTTCTCTGCACCGAAAGCGGCGCAGGCGCCGGGGATTTTGCTCTCGGCCAGGCTGGTGCAATCGGGAAGCAGGTTGCCGCTGGCGTTGATCCACGTATTCGTGTTCACCGACGGGAAGCAAGCGCTACCAGAGGGCTGACCACCGGTAAGTGCAGAGTAACCCGTGAACTGGTTGAAGGCGACGTAAGGCGTCGGATTGTTGTTGCTATCGAAGCAGGAGGCCGGCATTCCTGCCGCCTCGTATGCCTTGTAGTTGGCCTGCGTCAATGGAAGGGGGTTGCCCGAGGCGTCCACAGGAGCCGTAAACGTGGAACCCTGGTCGAAGAGAATCTCGTTCGGGTTCACGAAGATGTCCTGCTTGGCGTTGGGGTTGCCGATCACATAGACCAAGGGGACGCCGGAGTTGTACTGTTCGACGGAAATTCCGCCCTCATCTTCAATGACGCGCTTGAGTCTGCGATCAATGTAGCGGACGCTGGCGACCACCCCGCCCTTGAATTCGCGGTCATAACCGACGAGGAATTCGTCCGTGAATTCCATGCGAGTTCCAGTGGCAAAGGCCTCGTTATATTGACCGCTGCTGAAATAACCGGCGTTCTTGTTAATGCCGCCGGTGGCATTGTTAAGCAGATTGTTCGCCAGTCCCAGGCTGTTGTTGGTGGGGTCGAATTGCACGCTGCCCAGGGCGTTGAGGGTCACGCAAGTGGGAGTTCCGGTCGCACCAGCTACGGTGCAAGGCGTGCTGACAGGAGCCCAATAGGTGTTTTGGAGGTCATCCTCATTGCTAAGAGAGCGCAGTGCGGCGTCCAAAGGAAGGACGTAGGCGTAGCGGCCAAAGTTGGCGTAAATCTTCTGTTTGCGGCTGCCGGTCGGGTCGACGATGATGCCAACGCGAGGAGACCACATATTGGTGAAGGTGTGTTCCTCGGTATTGCCGACGAGGCGCTGCTGTTCCCAGCGCACGCCGACACTCAAGGTCACGTATTTGCTCATCTCCCAGGAATCGTTGATGTAGGCAGCGTGATACTTGCCGGAACTGGAAGTAATGCCGCCGTCAAAACGGCCGCGTACCTGTTGGAGTGCAACCTGTTGAGGTGTCGAGAAGCCCGGGACGTTCATATAGGGACACAGGGTGCAAGCGCCGGAGGGCAAATTGGTGATGTTTTGCGCAAGCGTCAAAACGAAAGCGGAGTCCGACTGCTTCCCTGCAGCGAAGCCTTCATAAGCCGGACCGCCTGCGTTTGACCCCGTGGCGTTGGTCCCGGGGATCGTGTATTTATCACCCGGATAGTAGGTGTGGTCATTGTAACGCGAGTAGCTCCACGTGTAACCAATGTTGATGCTGTGAGTTCCGCCAAAATGCACGGTTTTCGTGATGTCGCCGGTCAGGCCGCGGGTATCGCCGTCGTAAGGCTCCAGGACGGAAATGCCTTGGGCTGTGTAGGAGCCGCGCTGGCCTGCGAGGCCTTCAATCTGCGTGTCATCTACGATGTTGTACACGTTTGACGCTGGGGTTTCACGGAACTGGTTCCAGCCCCAAGTGAATGCGCCGTCAACCAGAAGAGACGTGCCGAAAGCACCGTCATACCGGGTCGACCAGTTGCGCGTACCATACTGCCACTTGGAGTTCCCCGAGAGGTTGTCGATGTTCAGGGTGCTGAAGGCAGTCGGGTTGGTATGCGAAGGGTCACCCGAGACGCTGGATTCGATGGTCTGGGAGTTGGTTATTTTGAAGGTCAACTTGCCGGCGTAGTCGTAGCGAGTGGTGTCACGATCCACCAGGCCATTGGTTATGGTATACAAACCCGAACCGAGGGCTGGTGCATAGTAGGCGTTGTTCCACGAGGGATTGAAAGTTCCGAAGAAGAACAAGCGATCCCGCAGACCCTTGACCGGGACATAACCGCCGAATTCGAAGTCGCCCTCGTAGTTGGCATTTTCCAAACGGCTGCCGACGAGATTGCTTACCGCGAATTTGGGGTCATCCGCGTTCTGGTAGGTGTCCTGCATGAAGCGGCCATTGAAGTAGCCGCCAACGGTCCCGAAGAACTTGGTGCCGCCGGACTTGGTGACCAACTGGACGATACCGCCGCTGACATGGCCGTATTGCGGTTCAAAACCACCCGTCTTGATCTGGACTTCTTTCACAAACGAGAGGTTGATACCGGTGCCGAGAGGGCCATACACACGCGACCAGACGCCGATACCGCCGAAGGCCGGATCGTTGATGGAAACGCCGTCCGCCACGTACAGGTTCTCAAGACCGGAGGAGCCGGAAATGGAAGGATTCTGAGAGCCGGTTCCAATACCGGAGGTGACGCCGGGCGCGAGATAAAAAAGGCTGCTTACGCCGCGACCCAGAGGAATCTTGGAATAAAAGCTGTCCGAGAATTCCGAGTTCACCGAAGCTTGACTGGTGTCAACGGTAACATTGGCTGCGCTGACCTCAACGGTTTGGGTGACTTCACCGGTTTCCAAGGTCACCTCGATACTGGTGGTCTTGTTAATCAGCACTTCGGCAGCGCCGATGCTGGCAACCTTGAAACCCGCCTTTTGGACTTTGATCGTATAGAAACCTGGAACCAGGGTCGAGAACAAGAAGCTCCCCGACTCGTTAGTTGTTTGCGATAAATTTCCGATTGGCCCGGTGATCGTTACCACTGCCCCCGGGACCGTTGCTTTTGATGCGTCCAGCACGACGCCGCTCAAATTGCCGCGCGACGAACTCTGGTCCTGCGCCCATGTCCCGACTCCCAAACTAAGAGACAAGAGGCAAGCTGCGAGCAGATAAAACCACTTCGCTCTATTCAAGTGATACTCCTTTCAATTTCCCCCCATTAGAGGTTGGCACTGCAAAGCTGAGTGGAAATACAGAAAAATACGTATGGACAACCGTGAAATCGATAGAGAGGGACAGTGCAAGGTGGATGCCAAACACGCGCCGGATTGCTGGCAAATAAGAGGCTTATGTTCAGTATGTTAGAGTGAAAGGAAGGATTGTTGGATGCTCAGAAGCCACGGCGTATATGGATTTGTAGTTGGAATACCAAAAATGGAATGCAAGCATCGCACCCGTAGAAACTGGCGTATCTAGGGTCGGTTCGCCTTAGTTAGGAACAGCCAGGGTCTTGCTCTTCTGGAGGGCGGCGGAGGCCTTCGCCGAGTCGCCCATCTGGGTATAGAAATCCGCCAAAGCGACGAACATAGCGGGATCCGCGGAGCGAATCTCCGCGCCGCGCTCCAGCAGCCGCAGGCCATCACTTTCTTTTCCCAATTTGCGCAGGCTGGTTGCAATCCGCAGCAAAGTGCTGGCATCGGCGCTGTCGGTAACACCCGTGTCCTTGTAGAGAGCGGCCACGGCATTGTAATCCTGCTGCGCGAAATAGGCGTTGACCAATTGGCTACGAGATAGTTCGTCGCCGTGGTTGAGGGCCAAAGCGCGGCGTAACCACGCCCGCCCCTCGGTGGCCATTCCCTGGTTCATGTAACAAAGCCCACGTTCGCGATCAAATATGCCTTTTTCCATGTCATCCCGAATGGTGGAATCGACAATCCTCCAAGGCGGGGGAGGCAGGGCAGCGGGATCGACGGCCTTGAAATTCAATTTCGCAAAACTGGTGGCGGCGGATCCTGGAGCGGCAACCGCAACTGTCAGAATATAGTTTCCGAAGCCGCCATCCATGGGAAGCTTCTTTCCGGTCACCAGCGAGCCGCCAGTGTCGAACTGTTTGATGGACGCCTCATCCTTGATGGACTTGGCGCTGCCGGGAACAGCAGGTTGCCCGATTCCGTATTCGATGTGGAGGTTCTGATCTTGAGCGAGGGCCGGATTCTTGGCGGAAGTCCAGATCTGGTAGGCTATCTGGAAATTCTGCTGATTACTCAAGAGGAGATTGGAGGTCGAAAGCGGGACGAAATGCACGCCTGCCAACGTAAAAGGCAGCACGGGGGCGGCAATCGGGTCGACCTCTTCCGCGGAAGCAAAAGGCAAAATTCCGGGAACTTCGAATTGGTTGATATCAATTTTTGGAATCACGACCTCCCGCTCAGTTCGATAGGAGACGTTTTTGTTCCAGTCGGTAAACTGGAAGGCTAGGCGATAGCTCCCAGGGGGAAGAGGTAACATCCCTTCGAAGGTAAAGGCCTTGTCCTTGATGTCGCGGTAATGGTCCTTGTCGAACTCATCATGGAGATCTTTTTGCGCGACGAAGATCAGTTTGTTGTTCTCGTGGTCAAACACCTGAACGCGGATCTGCAGGGAGTACATCAGGCGGTCGTCCTTGGTTGGTGTAACGCTCAAGTCGCTGGGAGTCTTGAGGCCCAAGGAATAATCGAGGCGGGTGATGCCATGGTCATCGCGCACCGGGAAGACGATAACGTCCAGGTTGTGCCCCTGGAGAATCATGCTGGAGGTAACCTGCTCGCGCATCATCCACTTGCGGCGGATGTCGTCGCGATAGCTAGGTTGCTCCGCAAGCCCCTTGAGCTGCATGATCATGACATCCGACGCCAAACTGGGCCGAGGGTTGCTGGTATCCACGGGCTCACCCACGATGAGGCTCAGGGAGATCCTGGCGACCTCGCCGCCCACGGAGTTCTGGATGATGGAGAGGCCTGCTACCGGGTCGTTGATGGCCTCGACGCCGGTGGTCAACTTTTCCGGTCCGTCGTTATAGGGGCTATAGATAACGTATTCGCCGGTGTTATTGCGGTCATAAAATAGGACATAGAAAGCCTGCGGGAGAACCGGGTTGGAGTTGGCGTAGAACCAGATTTCAAACGGCCTCAGATTGGCCGCGTTACGGTAAACCTGCTTCGCCTGAGGCGCGCCCAAGGTGATGTATACACGGCCGCGGTCGGTGCGCCAGCCTTCGACGCCTGACCCCGGTCCAAACCTTGCGTTCGCGAAAGCGATGCGCTTGTAGAATTCCTCTTTGTAGGTGTTCACCGTCGATCCCGGAACCGGATTGCGGA
>Ga0074045_10005319_pt1 | contig 11270 bp, 10 predicted proteins | sample BogForMeECP23OM2_FD_94442 | JGI IMG/M metagenome (GOLD analysis project Ga0074045, IMG submission 94442) | Bog forest soil microbial communities from Calvert Island, British Columbia, Canada - Bog Forest MetaG ECP23OM2 | ecosystem: Environmental > Terrestrial > Soil > Wetlands ...
AATTCCGACATGAGCAATAAACCAACCAAATAAGGGCCTAGTTGGTTCTTTGCCGTCATAAAGCCAGTCGTGTCTTTGGTGTGTTTTACCGACCACATACCGACCAGTGAGGTAGCCGCGATATAAACCACAGTAAAGCCGAAAATAATCCACGTTCTTTCCATCATCAGCCTTCCAAGCTCTCCATGTTTTGTATCTCCCGTAATCTTTAGCCTACAAAATTCTTTTTAGACAACCCCACATTATGAAGCGAGGCTTATTGGTTTAGGACTTCTATACCCGATTTGTGTTTATTTTATGGTTAATACAACGCCAAGAAATAGCCCTGCGATTCCACCATCTTTATTGCCATGTGCGAGGCGTAATACTAGAATGGTTATAGCCGTCCGCGGTGCTCCTGCGAAAAAAAGGTTTTGATTTGTCAGGCTTCTCAATCCAAATATTTTTCCAAGTCCATAGTATCCTCGCCAGGGATACGAATCCGCTCGAAACGGAATGGATCGGCTGTTAGCGGGACAGTTGCGTCTATTCCCATCTTATCGCTCAGCCCGTCTTCGCATGACGGATCAAGTTTGTTGCCTAATGCCCGCTCGACGATGACTGCATCCCGGCCGGCCTGGAAGCGAGTGGCTATAGCCCACTCCACATCAATAGGATCGAAGATATTTACGTCTTTGTCCACCACGACTACGCGCTTTATCTCCTGGTTGCTGCTGAAGGCTGCAAACATAACATTTTTTGCTTCACCCTCATGCTGCTTGTCGATGGAAACAACCGCATGATAACGGCAGGTTCCGCCGGGAGTCAAATGCACCTCACAAGCATTGGGCACGGCATTGCGGATAACTTGGAGCATGCCGCCTTCCCGCGGAATGGCCCCCAGCAACATATGCTCCATTGTCGCTGCCACAATCGTCTGATAAATAGGATTTTTGCGGGTAGTCATCGCTGTCAGTTCTATTACCGGCTTGGGAGAAGCCGGACCATAATACTTGGGATACTCGCCGAACGGTCCCTCAATCTCCCTGACATGCGGCAACAAATGGCCCTCGAGAACAATCTCAGCATGAGCCGGAACATCTATATCCACTGTCACGCCTTTCACAAGCTCCAACGGCTTCTCGTACAGGGCGCTGGCGATGGTGCACTCGTCGAATCCCAGCGGCGCGATAGCCTGGGAGGCAAGCAGCAGAATAGGATCGAGGCCGATGGCAATCGCCACATCCAACGGCTTATTGGCCTTTTCCGCTGCACGGTAAAAATGGTTAAGATGCCGCGGCAGAATCAAAATCCCCAGCTTATTAGGCCCCAGCACATGCAGACGATGAATAGAAAGGTTTCGGTTACCGGTAACAGGGTCTTTCGAGATCAGAACGCCGGCGGTAATATAAGGCCCTCCGTCTTTTTCATGATGCAGCGGTATCGGCAGCTCACCAAGGTCAACTTTACAGGTCACCACTTCCTGCACCGGCGCAGCAGCTTTATCAACCAGCACGCAATCTCGCGGGTTGGCCTGCGCCGCGGCAAAAGTATCAACAAGCCTGTCGACAGAAACTCCCAGCGCGCGGGCAAACATCTCACGGCTGCCGGAGATGCCGGTAACAACCGGCATTTTTGCTCCTTTTACATTGTTGAACAGCAACGCATACTTCCCGTCAGCTCTTTTGCCAACAGCCGCGAGCTCAAAATCCAGACTAACTTTCCGGCTGACCGTCTTCAACACATTTTCCTGTTTCAGCACGTCAAGCCAAGCGCGTAAAGAATGGGGTCCCATATCGCGTCATTCTCCTTGTCATTTTTATTCAATTAGTTATCCATGTCTCTTCTTTTTAGACTACATCTTGGCCATTGCCCGGACCGTCGTCCAACCAGCTGATTTTCAACGCCAAGAGCGTCTAAACTCCGGCTGATTATTATCTTTACCAGGTCATCAACATTTTTCGGTAGGTGATAATAACCAGGACAAGCGGGTAACATGGTTACGCCGGCATCGGACAACGCCAGCATATTCCTAAGATGGATGGAGCTTAGCGGGGTTTCCCGCGGCATGAACACCAACCGCCGTCTCTCCTTGATAATAACATCGGCGGCACGGCAAAGAAGATCGTCGGCAAAGCCATGAGCAATGGCCGCCAGTGTCCGCATCGAACAAGGAGCAACTACCATGGCGTCCGTCTTGAACGACCCGCTGGCGATAGCCGCTCCCATGTCATCTATGTCACGAAGATAATCAACGTTTTCTATAATGTCGTTATTCGTAATGCCGCACTCGTGTGCGAGGACTTTCCAGCCGTTGACTGAAATTACGCTGTGGATTTCATGTTCCGTATCTTTTAAAAATTTAAGCAGTTCCCAGCCATAAACCGCTCCACTTGCCCCTGTTACGCCTACGATAATGCGCAAGAACAGGCCCCCTTTCACGATATTGCCCCGCGGCATGCAGTCTATTTCACTTTTGCCAGACCAATAGGCACAGCAATAATTAAATCTTCCTGGTCCCCTACCGGTTTACGCCGCCCCATTTTAAAATAATGCATTGCATAACCAAATCCCAAATAGCACAAATGCTCTTTCGACTTCATGTCAGTTTCAGCGCATTTGAGTAAAGGATGCTAGCCTGGTTTTTCCCCAGGCAGCTCCGGCTCTTTTACTAACCCTTGGCTGTTTCCTTACCACTGCCTTTAATAAATTTGAAATCGTGTCGCTCGACGATGAGCGAGGTGACAACACCGAAGACGATGGCCCAGAAGGGAGCGCCGATGTTAAGGATAGACAGATTGGTGATGGCAACGAAGAAGGCGACCACTGCGCCGTAGCGGAACTGCATGCTGCCAAAGGCACCCTTGAAAGCGCTGCCGAACACGTCAAACATGGCTAGACCGGCCAAGACGGCGATGAACTGGGCGGGCACCAGTTTGACGGCGGTAACGGCGATCTTGGCCGAGAGGGCGAAGCAGAACCAGAATACGCCTTCGAAGAAGGCGGCGATGAAACGTAGCTCATGCCGCGGATGGGCGGCCGAGCTGGAACAGATGGCGGTGCTGGGACCGGCGGTCACGGCCGGGTGGGCGCCGAGGATGCCGTTAAGGAAGGCGCCGATGCTGGGTATAAAGTACATGGCGTTGATGGGTGGCTTGTAGCCCTCCGCCAACAGTACACCGACAGCTTGGATGTTCTGGACGCCTATGACCAAGAAAAAGAGCGGAACACTGATATTGAGGATAGCTTTTAAACTGATGGTGGGAGCCACGAACTCCACTGTGGCCAGTTCAAGCTTAATCGGTACCGGCTTGACCAGGCCGAACACGGAAATGAGGATCGCTCCGACCGCCATGGCGACAAGGATGGGAGGCACCTTCTGACTGAAGGAGCGGAACATCATGATGACAAAGAAGGCAATAATCATTACGCCGTAAATGCCGGGCACGTTGAAGGCGGCGGTGAACATGCTGACGCCAAAGCTGAGGAGAACGCCGCCGACCATGCCAAGCATGATGGGCACCGGGATGTGATCGACGACTTTTTTTATAGCGCCGGTAACGGTAAGGATGAGCGTCACTAAACCTACCAACATATAAGCGCCCACCGCCTCGCTGAGGGGTAAACCGGATAAAACCTTGCCCAGGAGCACGGCACCGGGGATGCTGTAGGCGATGACCACCGGCAGCCGGTACTTGAGGGACACATACATAGTAGACAGGCCGCCGAAAGCGTATATTGCGAACAGCCACGATATGGCTTGTGCATCGGTGAGACCGCCCGATTGGGCAGCATTCAGGACGATGACGCCAGGCCCCAATGTAGAGAACAGCGTGGCGACGAGTCCGGTACCGATTCCAGCGGCGTTGATGTTCTGCCAGAGAATCTTGGCGCTGTCCTTGAGATTGTACCCTTTTTCCATTATCACGTCGTTCTAGCCTCCTTGTATAGTAGAGTTATTCCAACCCTATGGGTTGACACTTTAAGTACGGCGCTATACCCGGATGAGATCCCGAGGATAGTCGGTGAGAATTTCGTTAGCCTTCTCGCCCACATAGATACAGTCCGTGACCCGCGGGCCGCCAATGTCGCGTCTGTAAATGGTAGGTAGCAACAAATCGACCACCATGCCGGCCTCAATGGTCTCGGTGCGGCCTTTGCCGATGATGGGGTAAAATTCAGACTGCCTCAACCCAACCCCGTAGCCGGTATGCTCAAGATAGAACTTCTCCCAGCCGGCGTCGATGATCAGTCTGCGGGCTGCCCCGTCCACGTCAGCCGACGTCGCCCCGGGGCGCAAAGCACTGATGGCGGCGTCCTGGGCTGTCAGCAGCAGATTATATACCTCAATCCGGCCGGCAGACACGTCGCCCACCGCCACAGTACGGCACATTTTGGCGCAGTAGCCCTGGCATGTGGCACCAAGATGGATGACGACGATATCGCCATCAGCGATGCGCTTATTTGAGGCACAAGGATGTGTGAGAAGGGCTCGCTCGCCCGATACCACTTGGGGCCGGAAGGGCGAGCCGTCGGAACCGGCCTTCAGCATGGCGTATTCGGCCTCGGCCAGCACTTCCACTTCACGGACCCCCAACCGTACTGCCGTGGCAGCTGCGGCCATGCCGGCGGCCACCATCCTGCCGGCTTGCCGCATTAGTTCGACTTCGTCGGCGTCCTTGACCGACCGCAGCTTATAGAAGAGGTCGGCGGCGTTAACAAAGTTGTCCTGGGAGAAAACCTGCCGCAGAGCGTCGAAAATGCCGAAAGCCACGAAATAACGCTCGAAACCGATGCGAGGCATGCTGTAACCGAAGGCTTTAATGCGTTCAATGCACTTAGTGGCTATGGTTTCCCGCGGAAATAAGTAGCCGAAGGTGGTAACACCTGATTCTTGCCGCACATAAGCTGTGTCCAGCCACAGCGTCACGGCGCAGGCTTCGCCCTCGCGGGGAATGAGGACGGCCAGACACTCGATCTGGGTGAGTCCGGTGAAATAGATCAGGTTCTCGCGGTTGTTGATAAAAAGAAGGTCGAGATTTTGCTCGGCCATCATCTTCTGAGCGTTTTGAATCCGCCCTTGAAATACTGGAGGCATACGCCGCACCTCCTAATGTTGAGCCTACTTGGCCTTTGCTAAGTCAATAGCCACATCGATTATAAGATCTTCTTGTCCGCCTACCGTTTTACGACGCCCCATCTCGATGAGAATATCCCGGGCATCCACACCAAATTTCTCTGCTGCCCGACGAGCATGCAGCAAGAAACTGCCGTAAGCTCCGGCATAGCCTATGGCCAGCGCCTCATTACTGACGATCTGTGGCCGGTGCAGGATGGGATCAATTAGTTGTTCCCCGACATCCATTATTTTATATAGGTCAATCCCGGTTTCGTAGCCAAGACGTTTCAAAACCGCTACCAACACTTCAAGCTGGGCGTTGCCAGCACCTCCGCCAAACCCGCGCACCGTGCCGTCAACGATAGTTGCTCCGGCTTCAATAGCAGCGAGGGTGTTACCGATTGCCAGTCCCAGGTTATTGTGGGCGTGGAAGCCGACCGGCAATGAAATAGCCTTCTTGACGGCAGCAACACGTACCTTGACATCATCTGGGAGCATAGCTCCTGCTGAGTCAGTTACATAGACAATATCGGCACCGTAACGTTCAAAAAGTTTAGCTTGTTCTGCAACCTTTTCCGGCGTAGCCATATGGGACATCATCAAAAAGCCTACGGCCTCAAGTCCGTGCTTCTTGGTAAAAGCGATATGCTGTTCCCCGACATCCGCCTCGGTGACATGGGTCGCCACCCTCACTGTCTTGACTCCATATTGAATAGCTACTTCCAAATCTTCGATCGTGCCGATTCCCGGTATAAGCAACAAGTCAATCTTCGTCTTTTTAACCGCTTTGGCTATTGCTTTAACATATTCGAGATCGCTAGCCTTACCAAAACCATACTGCAAGGAAGACCCGCCCAGTCCATCGCCGTGTCCTATTTCAATGGTATCCACCCCTGCGGCCTCCAACCCTACGGCTATCGCAGCCATCTGCTCGGGGGTCAGTTGGTGACTGACGGCATGCATGCCATCCCGTAAGGTAGCATCAATAATTCGTATTGCTTTCATTTCAACACCTCCGTTTCTTTGTATTGGGCGTAGCGTTCACCCACTGCAACCGCAGCAGAGGTAATGATATCCAGATTACCTGAATAGGTCGGCAGATAATCGCCGGCTCCGGTAACTTCCACCATAGCTACCACATGGTCACCGTCGGCATATGGCGCTACTTTCAAGCGGTAACCAGGCACGTATTTCTGTACAGCTGCAACGATGCTCGCTACTGACTTGGCAATGTCGTCAATTTTGCGCGTGTCGCATATGGCGTATATTGTATTACGCATCAGAATGGGTGGATTTGCCGGGTTGAGAATGATGATTGCTTTAGCCTGGGCGGCGCCACCAACGACAACAAGCGCGTTGCGAGTCGTTTGAGTGAATTCATCGATATTTTGCCGGGTTCCGGGACCGGCGCTGCGACTGCTGACAGTAGCCACGATTTCAGCATAGTCGACCTTAGTTATCCGGCTGATACCATAAATGATTGGAATGGTCGCCTGCCCGCCGCAGGTGGTAAGGTTGACGTTCATGGCCGTACCAAGATTCTGCTCAAGATTAACCGAAGGCACTACATATGGACCAACAGCAGCCGGGGTAAGGTCAACGGCAAAACAGCCGGCCTCTTTTAAGAGCGGTGCGTGAGCAAGATGCGGCTTGGCACCAGTAGCGTCGAATACGATATCGAGATCGTTGATCGCTAATACTCCGTTGATACCTTCCGTCGAAGTGCTTATCCCTTTGGATGCGGCCATTTTAAGTCCTTCGGACTTTGGATCGATGCCTGACATAAGCACGACTTCGTGATACGGACTTCTAAGCAGTTTAAACATAAGATCTGTTCCAATATTTCCCGATCCAATTATGGCACTTCGAAGTTTTCTACCCACCTTTGCCGCCTCCTGTCCTTTATTTAACAAAACGTGCTCCGACAATGCCGATCCGGTCAAATATCGCTCGAATATTGTCGCCCGCTGCCACCGGGCAAGCCACCGTTAGTGAACCGGACATGATTATTTCTCCGGCCTTGAGCGGTATATTGTAGTGGGCCAACTTATTTGCGAGCCAAGTCACCGCGTTGGCCGGGTGACCAAGTACAGCGGTTCCGGCAGCGGTGGCAACAATTTCGCCGTTCTTCTCCAATACCATGCCCATATATCGCATATCAAAGCTTTCCACCGGAATAAGCTGGCCGCTTACGACGATGCGACCTATGGAAGCCCCATCAGCTATGGTATCCTGGATTTTTATTTTCCAGTCTTTGATGCGAGTATCGATAATCTCAAGAGCGGGCATAATTCCGGCAGTGGCGTTAAGAACCTGGGCTACTGTTACACCGGGTCCTATAAGGTCAGATTTCAGCACAAACGCAATTTCAGCTTCCACTTTGGGACTGATTAACGTCTCTAACGATAACGCGTCACCTTCTAAAGCCATCATCCGGTCGGTTATGTAGCCGTAATCCGGTTCAAAGACCCCGAGAGCGTTTTGCATCGCTTTACTTGTCAGCCCAATTTTTTTACCAACGATTACATGTCCATCTGCAAGCCGGAGATTCATGCCTTCCAACTGAACTTGATAAGCTTCGTCGTTGGAAATACCTGGATAGCGGGCCGTGAGGGCCTCAATAGGAGTGCGAGTAGTAACGGCGACATATAGCTCACGAGCAAGCTGTGCAAATACTTTTCTATCCATAATTTCCCTCCAATTTTAATGATATTTTTGATGATGCAAGTGTTTGTGCTTGAGTTTATCCCGCAAGACACGTGCGACGTCGTTCGCCAGTGCCGTTTTATTGATACGGCCGATATTACAATGATTAATCAGCACTGCACCGGCAGCAACAACTTCATCATGGGGACCCGGCAGCGTAACGAAGGTTGTAAGGCCGTATTGTCCAACCGAGATGCGCACACCATCTTTTACGTGACGGCCGGTTCCCTGTGTAAACTTGGTAATATAGGGAGTTGCCGCGTCCGGGTCGATTTTTGTCAGCGCCTCGACGCTAAAATCCTTGTCTTCAGCTCCAACGCCACCTGTGGTGATCACCAGGCCAAACCCGCGTTCAGCAGCATCACGTAGTTTGTAGGTTAGAATACTTACATCATCAGGTAGAATGCCGCCAAATGCTGCTTGATAACCCTTGTTAGCAAGAAGTCCGATAAGATAAGGTGAATTTGTATCTTCAATCATGCTTTCTTGCACTTCAAAGCCAGTGGCATAAACAAGCGCCCTGCTCAAGACGGTGCGTTCTATTTCACCTACCATGGTTTCAGCTCGTTGGGTCAAAATTTTAGCTTCTGATTCTTCGCAGCCGATTAGGCCTAATATGCCAGAAGAGTCAATAAAGGCGTCCTCTGTAAGTTCAAGCCCCTCGACACATGCCAATGCTCTGAGCAATACCCCTTCCTTGCCAGCAACGTGGTTTATATCAATACTCTTCGAAAGAATATCAAGACAAATATGATCGTGACGCACATCGACAACAAGCACCTTATCGACGGGAAGGACCAGTACCCCGGCAACAACAGCTGCTACTTTATTAAGATTGACAGCTTCAAGCTTCAGACCGTATATTTTAAGTTCGGTCTTTTCAAGTAAGTTTAGTTCCATGCTGCCTCATCTTTCTACCTCGAGCTTCATATCGAGCAGTGGAGCATCAACAATACACGTGCCGATGTCCAAGATATCAATTCCCTTGCCGGTTAGTTCGATGATCCCATTAAGAGTAATGCCTTTGGCAAAAGCGAGTTTTACCCGGTGACGGCAACCCTCGTCAATAAGTGTTTTATTTATTGCAGTAACGTCGGCGGCAAAACCGGTATCGACCATGATAATATCGGCGCCACAGCGTGCCGCTGTCAGCGCTTCGGCAACAATATCACCAGTGTCGCCTTTAAGCTGGATGACCTTCAATTTATCATTGATTTCTGCCACTGATTTAAGAGTAGCCTCAATACCTCCAAGCATGCGGACAATATTTTTGTCAAGATAGAGAAAGGGTTGATTAGTTATGCGGAAGGATGCTCCACCGCTGACCACCGCTTCTCGCACAATATGTTTGATTTCCGCCGGCATCTTCTTCCAGGCGCCGCATACGATAGCCAGTTCTGGCCCGGCAGCCTCAATGGCGCGGCGGGCGGCGGTAGCAATACCGGATGGTTTAGATAATAAACCGACGACAATTTCTTCGGCAACGGCAATTTGTTTTGGCAAGCCAGTAAAAGTAGCGAGGGTAGTGCCAGCAGTTATGGAATCGCCGTCCTTGACATAAATCTCGGCCGATATCCCCCAGTCAGCAAAAAAAGCCTGCAGGCGCTTAATTCCGGAGATAATACCCTGATTTTCAGCTACAAGGCTTGCAGTATAACGGTTGTCACTGATAGAAGCGAAAATGATGTCCCTTATATCTTGTTGAATATCAGCTGTTGCCTGCATGGCAAATCCTCCTGTATGGCTATTGCGTAACGCCGCGTTGCTTTAACCATTTGGGCATTAATTCCTCGTCAACCCGCTTGGAAACAACAGGAGCCTTTTCTATGAGCAGGTTGGCTAAGCTGTCACTTACATTGATACCGCCCATTGCACCGTCGAAAACGATCACCTTGTCCGTCTGGACGGATTTGTACGCGAAGTGCATCGCATTGTCGAGATTGTTTGCAACAGTGGCGTACTGCATGTATGTCAGATTTTGCGGATCTGAGTTAAAAAGATCGGCCTGTGCCTGGCCTACCACTACAGTGGGAATATGCTCGGAAAAGAATGCACTGGGATAACCGCCCCAAGCGTAGTTATGAACTACCATCTTGATAGCCGGATTGACAGGGGCAACACCGTCGATGAGTGGCTTGCCGCTTTTACCGTAGAAGGCTTCGGTGTACCAGGTATACGGAGGCAAGTCCATATCGAGATCAAACAGGTCACTATTGGCGCCGACAAAGTTGGCATAAATCACCCCTGCGGCAAAGACATAAGGAACAGGACAGGGAAAATCCAGACCAACGATGCACTCATCCACTTCTCCGAGCAACGTCATAATTTTACCATAGTATTTGAGCCCCTCCACAGTGATCTGCTCGTTAATAACATATAAATCATTCTCAGCTGATACCCCGACCACTCCACTAGGAGACATGTTCAAAAATGCAGTAAACGCGAATTTATTTTTGACAAACTCGGACTCAAAAATTGCTCTTGCGGTAAAGTTGGCGACACGCGGCCCCATGTTCCAATGATACGTAGATCGTGTCTCGATGCGGGCATACGACATGCCAAAAGGCTTTACAGCCCTGTCTACTTGGCGATGAAAATGCACCTCTCGTACATCACTATTATGGACATGTACAATCCAGTCTGCATCATACACCGCTTTAATGCCATACAGAGTGCCGATCTCGGTTTTAATTGCGATGCCTTCATCGATGGGAGCAATACCCCGGGCTTTTCCTTTGAAATGTTCATCCAGTTTATAACGCTTGATGTATTCTTCAGTCTCGCGAAAACGCAGGCCAACACCGGCGCGTAATCGGATGTCCTCAGTGCCGGTGCGAGCGGCAATGGTGTCGCGAACAACCCGTAAAAGTTCAGCGTACGGTTCGCCGCCCAGCAGGGTGAAGCCATGATGAGAAGCTAAGATATTAACCGACTGGCCAGGTTTGATCATTGACATATCAACTCTTGCTAGTGCTTCCTCTGCAGCTTCCCGTACCGCAATTAAGCCCTTTTTGCCAGGAAAAATGACACTGGGTGTGTCTGAGAACAAGTCTTTAATCATAAGCGAGGTAATTTCCGGATAATCAGCAATGCGCTTCTTTACGAGATCAGGGTCAATGCCATACTGGGAAGCGCGCGGCTGCATCGGGGTAATACAAGTGCGGCTCGGCATTTCATCGCGGCAAAAAGTGTTTGATCGCGGTATAATCGGCTTGCTCTTCATTAGGAATTCCTCCTTCCTGGCCTAGCGGCAACCACTTTGTTGAGAAGCTTGATATCTTCTTCAAAATAGAAACCACTTTTAGCATATTTCGATTTAACCTCTTCTGGAATATCCCAAACTGTAGGTGTCAATCCATACCACTGATATCCCTCCGGACGTTTTGGTTCTATATCAGCGGCCTTCAACAAGCGCAAAATCGGCTGAATACACTCAACTTTGCAGCCCATGCGAATACCAGTGAGA
>Ga0074045_10005320_pt1 | contig 11270 bp, 12 predicted proteins | sample BogForMeECP23OM2_FD_94442 | JGI IMG/M metagenome (GOLD analysis project Ga0074045, IMG submission 94442) | Bog forest soil microbial communities from Calvert Island, British Columbia, Canada - Bog Forest MetaG ECP23OM2 | ecosystem: Environmental > Terrestrial > Soil > Wetlands ...
ACTGATTAAGAGTAGGCGAGTCTGAACGGTTCTTCCGTGCCTTAGCACCTTTAAGAGTCAATCACTTACCAACAACCAAGCCCGCACGGAAGCAATCTGGTCTGGTATTGAAAAGAAGCGCTTTAGCGCACATGGGATCGAAGCGTACGGCACACTTATGGCACACCGCGCGTGAGCCCAACCTACCGCTCTGGACCACTGATTGTTGCGTCGTAAAGGATGTCCCGAGCCGATACTTCGCACACGAGCCCGACAGAGCAACTCTTCCGGTTCCAACCTATCGATGGAAGAAAAGTTGGCACTATTTCTTTGCTGGGGGCGGTTTCGGAATTTTCAACGTCCACGAGCCGCCAAACACGATCGTGCGTCCCTGCACGCGAGCCTTCGCCGAATACTCGTCGTAGTACTTGAAGAAGAGAACCACATCCTTCGCCGGCAGGATGTAATTGGCCTGAAAACCAATGGCATGAACGGAGTAGTACGGAACCCTGCTCGCGGCGACTGGCATTCCTGCGACGAGGTAGTTGCCGCCGTTCTTGGAATCCTGCCATTGGTCGTACCCGACCAGTCCGAGCTGGGCGAGTTGGCTCATGTCTTTCTTCAAGGGAAGGACCTGGCCAATTCCCCACTCAGCGGTGAAAGCTTGGCCAGGTGTTATCGTGCTGAGCTGACCCGTCAATGCGCTGGCGACGGTTTTGTGCCCGTGGATTTCCCAGTCGGTGGCCAGGTTGGCGCTGGTTCCCTTGTTCTTGGTGATGTAGAACGTGGTGCCGGACGTAATATTGTTCCCCCAGTATCCGGAGCCCACATTATTGCTCGCTCCCGCCGTATATCGGCCAGTCGGAGCGGTGAAGGAATATCCGGCGTTGAAGTCAGCTCGTTTGAAGTGCCAGCCCATGTTCACTGGCTGCACGTAGGTATCGGCAAGACCCGATCCACCCCCGCTGAGACTGATCCCGGATGTACTCCCAGGTAAAAGAGGAGGTAGGTCGGCGACCAGCGAACCGGTCGCATAATTTATAGCAATGTAGGGCATGAAATACCCGCCCAGGATCTTGTGGTGCGGGACGTAATAGATAATGTTCTCATCCACCCAGAACGAATAAGTCCCCGTAACATTCTGAAGAATCTGGTTGCCGTTGGAATTATTCAATCGGTCAGCAGAGTAATTCAGGGCTAGGTTGGCATAAGTGATGCCGGGATCCGGAATCACGCCGGCATTAAGGCCAAACTGTCCGGGAACCCATTGGCCCTTTTGTTGTCCCAGTGACGGCTGGGCACAGACCACGACAAGGCAAGCAAGAATTGAAATTACGTTCTTGATGTTCATTGCTTCTCTCTCTCTAGCGCACCGTCAGCAAGCGCGACTGGCGCAGTGACATGGCTTGAAGGCCGGACGATCCGATTTAAGGGTCCTCGGACGAGTAGATAGGGAACGACAGCCAGAATCACGGCGACCAGCACGGCTTCGAGTGGATACACCCACCGGGTGACGATGTACTGGTAAATTGCGTCCATCACGGTTGCAGTGATGAGCAACTTTCCCATCGACTTCCAACCGTCCTTTAGCATCGCCCGGCGTTCCTCCGCGGTCCCCGTGAGCATCGCCCAGAAATACGGCGGCTTGCCATCCCTGGCATCCTTCAACCCGCTGCGGACTGCCAGGAAGATCGCCATCCCCGGTTGCAAAATGAACCGGAATTTCAAAGGGCCGGAAAGTCGTATGCCCAAATGCCACTCCGTGGTCATAAGATCGTGGATCATCTCGGTTTTCTTCTCTCTTGCGCGCATTCGGATCGCACGCTACGGACGCGCGATGCCTTATTGGTTGTGAGGTGCAGGTCACTCGCAACTACTGACCGGCACTTGGTGAAAAGCTACCCGACGAGTCGCCTTGGATCCGCGATCATGCCGATTTCGGAAGTGCCTTCTTGTAGCCGGTGAACTCCTCGTCCAGCTTGATGTTGGGGTGTTCGGCCATACTCTTCTCAAAGTCCAAGTTTAACGACCCCTGATCCATTGGTCCTCAATCGTAAGCCCCGACAAAGCGCGTAAGGTTCGCACATGGCAGGTTCGGATGCACCTTCACGGACTCCTCGTACTTCTTTATCTCCTGGTAAGCTGGACCCGCCATAAACACAGTGACGCCGCCAAGATTCAGGTCCTCGTGCGGGTCCATTTCGATGTTGTAGACCTTGGGGAAGTACAGATCGCTGCTGTTCGCATACATCCCACCGAGCATCTGCTGCCCGGTGCCGGTCAGGTGCATGTCCTTGAAGTAAAAGCGCCACTGCTTCCAGCGCGCGGCTACCAGATCCGGGCCAATGAAAGTCAGTAGTGCCTCGCGTGCCCCCTTCTGACTCTTACCGAACAGCACATCCGTCTGGTCCACGCCGTCAATCGGACGGTCAGTGGGCAGTTTGGAGCCGAGGATAGCGGCGAAGGTCGGCAGGAAGTCCATTATCGAGAACATGGCGTAGGAAGTGGTGTTCGGCGCGATATGCCCCGGCCACCGGATGAAACAGAAGGTCCGGAGTGAGCCCTCGGTGCACTCGCCCAATTCGCCGCGAAATGGACCGGGGTTGCCCATATCTGGGGATGCTAAGTTGCCCAACTCCCTTGCAATCCAGCCACTCGGCCCGTTGTCGGCGGCGAAAACCAGAATCGTGTTGTCGTCGATGTTCATTTCTTTGAGCGCGTCGAGCACCTGCCCGACGTGGTAGTCGCCTTCCATCATCTTGTCGCCATAATTCCCAATGCGCGACTTCCCGGCGAATTGCTTGGACGGGTAATTCGGAAAGTGACCCATAGAGAACGGGAGATAGACGAAAAACGGTTTACCCCCCGCGTGCTGTTGTTTCATGAATGCGATGGAGTGTTCGGTGAGGTCGTTGTCGATCTCGGCGCGCACGTCGGGTGTGAACGGTTTCACGCGCTCTATCGGGCCGCCAGCCTTCTGTTGCTCGATCCACGGTCCCTTTTCGATGAGGACGCTCTCGGGCACGTCGAAGGAATGCGTCATCATGATCAGCGGTACTGTTATTGCGTCGTTCCACGAGGTGTCCAGCGGGATGCCGTAGAACTCATCGAAGCCGTGCGCAGTCGGCTGAGCGTGCGCGTCTGCGCCGAGGTGCCACTTGCCGAAGATGCCTGTCGCGTAGCCCGCATCCTTAAACAACCGGCCTACCGTGTAGGCATCGGCCGGGAGTTGATAGGGGCTGCCAGGAGCAGACAGCAACGACAGCCCGTTGCGGATCGAGTATTGCCCTGTGACGAACGCGGACCGCGACGGCGTGCATGCCGTCTCCACAAGAAATTGCGTCAGGCGCAGGCCCTCGCGGGCAAGCTGATCGGCGCGCGGCGTCGGGCAGCCACGCAGTTCGCCGCCGCCATACGGTCCCAGGTCGCCATAACCGATGTTGTCCCCCAGGATGAACACCACGTTCGGTCGAGTTGTGCCTTGTTGTGTTGCCATTTGTGTCTCTCCTTTACAATCTTTTGTGAGGTAGCCAACCTCTGTACGTGCCACTAACGCGGACAGAATCACCGCACCGCCTTGAGCAAGTCCTTGAACACCACAACGAATGGGATCTCCGTCAGAACCGCAGGCAACAAGGGCACGACCACCGCAAATGCCAAGATGTAGAGGGAGCCCTTGTCGACTGGAAAAGGTTTTAGTTGTTCAATCTTTTCGTAGGTTTGGCCAAATGCAGACAGTCTGCTCGTTTCCGACGCCTGAAGAAATTCGGCTTCATGCCCGGCGCGATGCGCAATCCATTTGTCGTGAAACTGGGCGCTGTCCAACTGACCAAGAGCGCCGTACTCGCGGATTCCTCTGCGTCGGAGACCGAAGAGCCGCGGAACAAAGAAGAGGAGTGGCCCGAGTGCGGCCAAAGCGATGATCACCGCCAGCACGATCGCGGGCACTTTGTAGGACATCACATGAGTCCCGTGATGAAGGATGTTCTGGCGCCAGGTTGCTGCGATCACACAAGTGACGACGAAAGCGATGGGTGCGAAAGCCTCTCCCATGAGGCCGAGGAAGCCGATCCCTCCATGTCCGTCGGGGTGCGTTGCGACGATCTTCAAATTCCGCTTGGAAAGCTTGAAAGCGAAGAATGTCCACAAGAACCAGTGCCAAAGGCCCAAAGCCAGCAGGAAATTCCAAAGGAGACCGCCGACCAGAATGCCGTACCAACCCGCCGTGGTCAGGCGGATGTCAGCACCCTCTCCCTGCCCAAGCCACGGCGTCGCATCGACCAAGCCATGGTATGACGTAAGGATATAAACCATCAGCAACCCCAGGATCAGCAACTCCGTGAAGAATGAGTCGCGTAGAGTCACGATCGTGACCATTACGCCGTCCATGTGTGCGGTGTCCGACTCGTCCAGGAGGTTTGACTCCCTGATGGACCCCAAGACCGTTCGGAAGCGCGAGTCCAGGAAAATCTCTCCGCTCAACAACACAGGAATTGCTATGAACAGCCGGACGTACACACGGTAATCCGTTACGAGAGAGCGGAAGGCTCCGGGGTTCAAAAGAGCAGTGATTGCAAGCAAAGGCAGCCAGCCAATGGCAATCATCACTGCGCCGCGACCACCGATGTTCCATTGATTCGGGCGGATGAGTCCGACCGTTTGCTGGAATCGAAAGAACGCGCCGCCACGCACAGTGAAATCTCTCCGAGAGCGGTGGTTGAGAGTGAATCCGTAACCGTGTGCATTCATCCTCCTTAGCTACGCAAACCGGCTGCGCGAATCTCTCATCGCGAAGAACGCGGTGGTTCAGTTGCGACGGCGGTCGAAACGCAAGAGGCGAATGTCTTCTCCATCAGCCGCGCGTCGATGCTGTCGGCGGCGGTCAGTCGTCGTCACGATTCTTGAAAACCGCTTCGAGGGTGGACTTGTCCACCGCGCCTTTCGCTCCGATTGCAACGACCTGGGTGCGCGGAATCCGATTGCCCCAAGGATCTTCCATCGCAATGTCGACGCGCCTGCCGACAGCCTGAAAAATCACTCGCCTCTCTGGTGCCTCGGTGCTAAGCACAACCCCCTTCATTCGGTAAATGGATCCCGGGGCCTTTTTTACCGCCTTTTTCAGGAGTTCCAGAGACACAGGTGCATCGGTTTCAAACGATGCGGAGCTGAAAGCGGCGGCTGAATGGTGATGGGTGTCCGCGTGGGTATGAATCGTGTCGCCTCCATCATGCGCACACTCACTATCCATTTCGTGACCACACGTCCGCGGTGGCTTGGCGGACTCCGCAGCGTCGAATCGTCCCACTGACAGAAGAATCTCAAGGGGAACTTCAGCGTTTACCGCCTCGACAAGTCGATACTTCGCAAACCTGGACCCGAGCCAGTCATGAATCTGCTGGATCTGGTTTGGGTCCACCAAATCCACTTTGTTCAGCACGATCATGTCCGAGAAGGCAATTTGACGGAGCTTGAGCTCCATATGCTCAGGAACGGCAAACACTTGCTCGGCGTCCACCAAGCACATGATGCTATCCAGTCTTATCCGGTCACGAAACCTTTGGTCTGTGAATGTGAGAGCAATACCGGCAGGGTCGGCGATTCCGCTTGCCTCCAGAAGAATGTATTCCGGGGACTCGGGTCGGGTCAGCACCATCTCAATCGTCTCTACGAGATCCTCGCGAATGGAACAACAAACGCAGCCATTTGCGAGGCTCATGACGTTATCTTTGACTCCGACCACGAGGTCCGCATCAATGTTGATCGCCCCAAAATCGTTGACCAGCACTGCTACCCGAAGGCCATGGTCGCCATTGAGTATGCGGTTCAGTAGCGTTGTCTTCCCAGCGCCTAGAAATCCTGTGAGTATTGTGACCGGCGTCGCGCCGGGAGTTCCAAATTCGATCATCGATCCCTTGACACCTACATTAGCCATATTCGTTCGAAGCGGGAGGTGCGCGCCGAGCGAAGTCGAAAGGCCCGACACTCGCCCGGCGCGCGGATTGCAAATTCTGCTTTCCGCTTCGTTCTCCTCTGTTGTATTCGATCTTTATTTCTATTTCTTCATTGCCCCAAGAATTTGCGCGACGTTAATCGTGTAGTCCTTGGGCCACGTGCTAATTTGCTCCCGGTATACATCCTTCGGATAGTACTTATGTGGATCGACTTCGAGGTCTCTATAGCGTTGATCCTGCCCCTCTTCGCGGGTCGTCCTGGGATTCGGGAACGCGAAGGTCTCGGGGAGCGGCTGGCCGAACTGCTTGGCCCTCGCAGCCATTTCACGGAAAGGCGGAACCGAACCTGACTTCGTGGGTAGCACGGCTTTGCGATACCAGATCGCTTCTTTGGTCACGTTTACCACGGCTACGTCAACGCCATACTGAAACAGGCCGCTATAGTGAGCCCGGACGCCAGCCATCATTTCCGAGTCGATGTCTTCGTCGTAGGTGAAGTGAGTGACCATTCCGATGCGTGGTTTGACCGCGGCCATGAGGTGTCCGACTGCGTAATGGCTGGTATGGTGGGTGTCGATCGTGTAATTGAATAGCTGCGTTGGGAGGCCGTATTTGTAGGACATCAGCATGCCGATATCCTCGCCCGACATCTCCGTCACAAACACGTCGACCCCTTGGGCATATTTCTTGGTCAGCTCGTCAGGACGGCCATCGCCGGTCCACACGAAAGACAATCCGTTCCAGTCGAGCCTGTAGGCCACCGCGCCGTCCTTGGCGTGTGACCGGGGCCAGCTTCTGACCGTCACTCCGTTCTTCTGATACACAATTCCGTTCTCTGTGCGGAAATCGAACTCATTGACCTCGACGTTGTAACCTTCTCCGATTGGGAACACATCGAAGGCTTCGAGGTGCCAGCGCAGCATCTGCTTCATTCCTGCAACCATTGCCTTCGTTCCCAATTCCGGTGTGCGGCCTGACGGGCCATGGATTCTTAGCGGCATATACCCGCCCGACCATGCCCTGAATGGATATAGATATGGAATGTCGGCGTAGTGGTCGATGTGGAGGTGGCTGATGAAGATATCATTGACTAGCTGTGCTGGCACTTGCATGCCTATAAGATTGCGAACGCAGCCGCTGCCAAAGTCGAAAAAGAATCGGTCCCCATTGCCCAGTTCCACCATCATGCACGTTCCTGCTTGCTCAACTCGTGGGGGATACGGCGTGGAGCCCAGGAACGAAATCCGCATTTCGTCGGGACCTATTTGCTCGCTTAGCGGGAAATAGTTCGCCCGGCTTCCTGTTACGTACTTGGTGGGACGGAAATACTCGGGAAGTGTTATGCCGCCACCCGGCCTGCCACCATAAGGGTTCGTCAACGCTTCGCCTTGGGGACCGCCCGGGACGGCTGCCTGCGCATCAGTCTCGATCGGAGTCTTTGAATCTTTTTCACTGCTCATATCTGTCTCCTTTTTTAGATATTTGTTCCCGCATTCATTGTGTTTCGCAAAAGCTACGCGGCTACCATATGATTCCGAACGGCGGACTTGACCAGCTCGGAGCTGCTTGTGGCGCCCAGTACTTCCATCATCCGGTACTTGTGATACGCGACCGTTCTGGTGGTCATACGAAGGATTGCGCTAACTTCCTTCATCTGCTTGCCTTCGGCCAGCAACTGCAGCACTTCCCGCTGCCTTGCCGTCAGGCGCTCTTCCTTAGCGACGAATTCTTTGTGTTGCCAGCGCAAGGAATCGATCGTGTCGCGAGACAGACCCTTCGAGAGGTATGTCTTGCCCCGCAAGACAGTACGAACCGCCAACACCATCTCAGCCGCCGCACAAGTCTTTAGCAGATAACCGGAGGCTCCATAGGCGAGCGCTTCTACGGCAACCTCGGGGTCGGATTTCATAGTCAGATAAACCAGCTTGACGGCCGGCAACATTTCCTTCAGCTGACGCCCGGCGTCCAAACCATTCAGAATGGGCATGGCGATATCGAGCACCACTGCGTCTGGCTTCAATTCGCCGGCAGCACGTAGCAAGGAGCGACCATTGGTCACTACTCCGACCACGTCAAATTCCGTTTCGAGAAGTCGCTTGCACAACTCCGCCACAAGGTTATGGTCGTCGGCAATCAGAATGCGGGAACGGCTGGTCATCACCTTGCCCTCAAAGTCACTTCTGGTAACTGCCGGAATCCGTGGAACTCAGATTCTTCTCAGCGAATCTCGTTTGAGCTTTTCCAGCGACTGGATTAATCGCTGATATGCTGAGGCATTTTGTACGACCACCTCAGCCTTCCCATTCACCGTCAGTAATTCCGGCCGACCAGTCCGCTTCAGTCTTTTCAGGTGGGCCTGTGTATTACGCTGAAAATCCGTAAGAGAGCCAATGTCCTCGGGCTTGATCATGGCGGCACTCTCCCTCGATCCGATCGCCAGTGATTTACCTGCGAATCACAAGCGAATTGCTTGCGAAAATATAGGCAGTTTGTGGTAAGTGTCTATCCAGTTTCGGCAAAATTGAGGAAATTTGTTCGTCCCGCCAACCTGCCGCGTAAAACTTGCTTGTCTTCTGTTGAATTCCTGCTTCGCAGCACCGCCCGTCACGGCCACTTAATGCAGGTGGCGCAGAGTCTGGGAGGGCAGTTCACCGAAGAGGAAGCGATAATCCTGGGCCATCCGGCCGAAGTGCCAAACACCGAACTGCGTGGCAATCTCGGTGACCGTCGCCCGCGAAGGATCAGCGGCTAAAAGCGCGTTCCGAATTTGGTGGAGTGATCTCCGATTTAGATATTGCACCGGCGGTACACCGAAGTACCTCAGAAAGGCATCACGAAGCGTTCGCTCAGACACACCTGCCGCAGTAGCGAGTTGTGCCACGGATAGGCAGTCGCGGTCATGCTGCTCAACGAAATCCATAGCTATGCGAATGATCTGTCTTCGCGGTACCACATGGCGGACAGGTGTGAGTTCGACTGTATGTGGTACGGCAAGTAAGTCGCGGACCTCTCGGAGCAGTTTCTGGCTCGCTGCCCTTTGCCCAGCGTCAGATTCCAAGACGGTGGGCGCTTCCTGAACTAACGCTTCGAGCTGGCCAACGATTGATCGAAACCTAGTGATCCGTTGACGTGACACTTGAAAAAAACCACGCTTGGAACCGACAGCGGTCGTCACATCTCCGTTTGCATCCGCCAGCACTTGATTCGGAATAAAGAGACCACACCAACTCCTTGGTGCGTTGGCCGTGGATAAGCAGAACTCGGCGCCTGGCACATCGACCATGAGAGAAAGTTCGTCACACCGACACCCATTCCACCACCAAGCCGCAGGCGTGCGGGTCGGGAGGAAGATCGAGACGCCGGCCGCCCTCGGGGCTCCCTCTACGACCGCTTTAGCCTCTGCCTGTCCCCATTGGATACTTAAATTATTAAGAGCAAGGCTGGTGAGCACCCAATTTTCACCCGCGGGCCCGAGAACCATCGGGCGCATACTTGCGAACCGGAATGCGTCAAAGAAAGCCTCGAAGGATGAAAACCTCTGTACGGGCATCCTACTTCTCCGGTTGATCGCACTGGAGCGAATCGCTAACTATTGTCCCAAGGGGTACAGACTGAGTCGCACATCTGTAGTCAAGGGTGGAGCGTTCACACCCCAGACACAGTCCTGTGAGTAGGGTGAATTTATGGCAGCGAGCCGCCCCCGGCTACTGTCAGAACAGACAGTGCGTAGGGACCAGGATTCCGGCCAGCGGAGGCATCCGTCTGCGAACCGCCGCAGTTCAAGACCCGAGGATAGAGGAATTATAGCTAGTGCAAAATATGCGATCGTATCGTATATTTTGCATATGTGGATTCCGCGCACGGTCGAACCCCGCCTATTACACTCCGCGAAGACACGGCCGGTGGTCGTGTTGACTGGAGCCAGACAGACCGGCAAGACCTCCACCTCTCTGCGTCTGTTCCCGAAACACGCGTTTGTTTCCCTCGACCTTCCCGCCGAAGCTGAACAGGCTGAAAAGGAACCGGGCGCTTTCCTCCAACGTCATCCACCACCCGTCCTCATTGATGAGGTCCAATATGCACCGCGCTTGTTCCGGCACCTCAAAGTGGCCGTCGATGCCCACCGTACACGCAACGGAAAATTCCTGCTTACGGGTTCGCAGAAGTTCACCCTGATGAAGAACGTTTCCGAATCGTTGGCAGGCAGGGCTGACATCGTGGAACTTGAAACCCTGTCATTTGCCGAGATTCAAGCCGCCTTGCCGCAAACCGGGGTCGAAACAGCCGTCGTGCGCGGTGGTTTCCCGGAGCTGTACGCCAACTCAGACATTGATTCTGCAGCCTTTTACAACTCCTATCTCGCGACGTATCTTGAACGCGATGTCCGCTCCCTAACCAATGTTGGAAGTCTGCGGGACTTCGAGAGATTTCTGCGCGCCTGCGCACTCCGTTCTGCAAATCTGTTGAACAAAGCAGATCTGGCGCGCGATGTCGGCATTGCCCCTTCAACTGCGAACCATTGGTTGTCCATGCTCGAAGCCTCGGGTCAGATCGTATTGCTTGAGCCGTGGTTCTCGAATCGAACCAAGTCCATCGTAAAGAGCCCAAAGCTCTATCTCGCTGACACTGGCTTGGTTTGCGCTCTGCTGAATATTCGGTCCGAGGAGGCGCTTCAGCAATCACCGGCGGTAGGCGCAGTCTGGGAGACATTTGTCTTCGCGCAGCTTCGGGACCGGGAACGCCGCGCAGGACGGACGGGCAGCCTCTTCTTCTGGCGCGACCGAACCCGCGAAGTGGACTTTGTGGTGGATACGGGTGGACGCCTGGAACTGTTTGAGGCGAAGTGGACCGAACTGCCGGATGTCGGCGATACCGTAAATCTCGATTTCGTGCGCAACGTGGTGGGAAAATCACGGGTAGCCGTTGGCGCGATCGTCTGCCGCACAACAAACGGCTTTCCGCTGGGGAGTGGATTTCGCGCGCTACCCGTGAATGAACTCAGATAAATTTGCGCTGATGGTGTTACTGGAAAACCTGATTCCCCGGATAGAGGAATGATAAGCCGAGGCCGCTGAGGTCTGTGTCAAGGCCGGGCGAAGCCCGCCGCGCAAAGCGGTCGCAGAGCCTTGACACAGACCGGGCCTCGGCTACGCTCTGGCTATCCAGGGAATGTCATTTTGAAATTGCAACACTACAGCCCAAGACCTAAACCCTGACCAATCTGATGCGTGTGCGTGGTTTGTGGTTCTATCTTGTGCGCCACTGGCTCCTGCTGAATCGCGGGCGAATGGGACACGTCTCGGCTGAGTGCTTGTCCCAGCGTCGATGCATCATTCGTAT
>Ga0074045_10005322_pt1 | contig 11269 bp, 10 predicted proteins | sample BogForMeECP23OM2_FD_94442 | JGI IMG/M metagenome (GOLD analysis project Ga0074045, IMG submission 94442) | Bog forest soil microbial communities from Calvert Island, British Columbia, Canada - Bog Forest MetaG ECP23OM2 | ecosystem: Environmental > Terrestrial > Soil > Wetlands ...
AGCGGCATGGAATCGGCAATGGTGCCGTCGCAGTCGAATAAATATGCTTTGAATGAGCCCTGCGGTAACTGCAGTTTCTTGCCGAGGGGAAATTCCCTGTTCATCTTTAGTTAGGTACTCGAGTATCAGTATAATCTTATGTCCGCCTTCCGTTTGTAAAGTTCGGCGGCCAGAGCGGCGCCGGGCGACACCTTGCCGGGGGATCAAATGCCCTCACCGGGCAGTTTCAACCACTGGAAGAATGACGCTGTCCACCCATGTTTCATCTTCGCCAGCAGGGATATCCTTGAAGAGCCACCACTCTTCAGTGTGTTCTGCAGTTTGCCCGGGTTCCAGATCTTGAAGTGGCCCAAGGGTCTCCAATTCGAGCGAGTATGGGTCCGTATATGTTTCGAAGTTGCAGCCGAAGTCAGGGTACTTCGCCCTTTTGTGTACTGCTGCTCTTTTCACGAACAGATGGCCTTGACGGAAATATGCGCCCCAACCAAATGGATTGTAAAGTCCCGTCATTTGCTCCTTGAATTTGAAAGCGGGATTTTGCTGCTGTTGGAGTTGAACATACTTTGTGCCGATCTTCCAACGTGGATCCGCCAAATCGGTGTAACACCACAAAGCTAAGACACCTTCGGGCAACAACCTGTCCGCGGCGACTGGCGCTCGCGGCGGGAGAGGCAGAATGGCCTTTCCGCCTCCTGCCATGACTGAGAGCGCCCACGGGGCCATCTCCGTGGCTTCCTTTCCAAGATTGCTAATGCGATGAATAACGGAAACATGTGCCCCTGTTCCGGCGAGCTTGACTTCAACTTCTTTTTGTAAGTTCGTTCCCGGATGTGCCGATTCTGGAGGCGCGGTAAAAATGAAGGCGTCCTTGTTCCTGCGAATGGAAACTGGGACATTGTCGGGATAGTAGGTTCGCTCTACTTCTGGAGATACCCAGAGCCTGTGTCCGCCATAAACACGGAAAACCCCGTCACCGCTCTTCCCGCTATGTTCGGGGACTTCGTGGAATTCATTGTGCTCCTCGCGGAAACCAAAAAACAGGATCCGAGGTCCGACCTCCGTCAAAACAATCAGTTGCACGGTATCGTTGCGAATCCTAAAGGCCTTTTTCCATCCCTGATACTCCACCTCATCTGCTCTTGGAGCGCCGGACTCGAAAATTTCTTGCATTTGTATGCACCTCCTGATTCAGAGCCTCAGTTCAAGCGTGTTTACTTCATTCTCTTGTACGTTCCGGCCGCTTGGGCACGGTATTGAAAGACGTTTTACTCACCTCTCTTGGCGGCAGTTGGCAGTAATTTTCTTCTATTCTTCATTGACTCTTAAGATCTAAGTGCGCTGTTGCTAGGGTCTTCTGCCGCCGTTGGCTGTGGGACGTGCATTCAAATCCATGACCGTCCGTAACCCAGTGGGTATGTCAAACTGGTTGGCTCGCGCAAACTCGGCAATCTCCGCTAAGGTCCCAAAGCTGGGGATACTCTCCCGTACGGTTACAGCTCGTGCTGCAGTAAGGCACCCAAAAATAGCAGCGTCCACAAGCGAAGCGTCATGATAGAGTCCAAAAGCAAGACCAGCGGTGAAAGCGTCACCCGCCCCCGGAGTGTCCACGGCTGTAACCTTGAATGCAGGTACCACCTGGGTAGTCGCTCCGTTTGCGACCATAGACCCCTTCTCTCCGAGAGTGATAACAACCTGTTTAAGTCCGAAATATTCTCGCAACCGAGCAGCAAGCCAGCTCGGCTCTTTTTCTAGGTCCGGCGACTCGCTCAGTAGGGTACTAGCTTCGTTTTCGTTGGGAACGAGCAGGTCAATGCCCGCAAGATCGCCAGGTTGGAAAGGTTCCGCTGGAGCGGGCGTCAGAATTGTAAATGCCCCGAGCGACCTGGCCAATCGCGCAGCGTAAAGTGCGGTAGAGATCGGAATCTCGAGTGTAATGACCACCAGCTTTGCCTGCGAGAGAATCGGCCTGGCACGGTCAACTTCTTTACTTGAGAACTCGGCATTCGCCCCCATAGCTGTCGTTATGGCCGGGATACCTTCAGGATTTATCATGACGAAACCGCAGCCGGTGGCTGTCTGTTGGCTACGGACAAGATAGGAAAGGTCAACCCCCGCCTCCGTCATCCAGGACGCTCCAATATCCCCTAGTCGATCCTGGCCGACGCAGCCCACGAAATGTGTTGGTAATCCCAGGCGTGCGCAAGCAATTGCTTGATGTGAACCCTTACCGCCATCCAATGCTTCTTTGTAGTCCCAACCCAGTACGGTCTCATCCGCTCCAGGGAAACGCGAGACACGCATGAACAACCCTTGAACGTGGCTGCCGACTACTACTACCCCTTTTCTTGGCATCATTGGCCTCGCATTGTTAAATGCCCAGCGGCGGACATGCCGCCGTTGCGGCATCCACCGTAACCACGCAATCACTGTGTTCCTGCACGTAGGTCACAGGGATCTCGGGGCTGACATTTCCGAATAAGAGGATGCGGATAACGGTCTGTTTCCACGCACCCGTTTCGCTGTAAAGCCGGATCCGACGCGCGGCGAGTAATTCGCGCATTCCGACGGTAATGACCATGGGCGGGATAACGTCAGAACAGCCACCCGCTCCTCGCTGACTTAGGGCGATCAATGTATCTTCATTCAAGTGGAGAATGCGGGTCGTACAGTTACGAAACTCCTCCTTACTAATTCGGTACCAAGGGGAACGCGGTGGCTCGTTAAACGCAATATGGCCACGGTAACCAATGCCGCCGTAGACCGAATCGATTCCTCCGACCTTTTCCATTCCCTCCGCCATTGCATCCAGCCTGGAAATGTCGGGAAAGTGCCGCTGCTCTAAGGGCACGTTGATGCTGGGATCGATGCGATCGTAGAAGTTCCTGCTCATCCATCCTTTGTAGCTGTAGGGATGGTTCAGCGGAAGGTGGCGCCCCTGCCAATCAAGGTGATCATCCATGTGGAAGACGTGCAGATGCTTCAGATCGATTCGCTCGCGATTCACTGTTTCAGTAAAGATGGGATATTGCCCCCGCGGCCCACAAGGAAGAATCCACCGGGTCGGGCTATTCACCGCGTTGTTGCGCATCACTTCATCAATCATCGTGGCTGCGATGTCCTGGTAAACGTCGGATGGTTTGGGCAGGATTCTCAACCTAACTTTTGCGCGCGAATGGTTGGGCAATTCCTCCGCCGGGATCTTACACCACTCAAACAATTGCTGAGAACTTTCGTAAGCGAACATTCAAGCCCTCCTCAGGCTTAATCGCATCATTGGGCAATTATAAGCACCGATCCTTACAAGCAAAAAACGGCAGATCGCAAGACCGTCACTAAGGGCTTATCGGTTGAGCCGCGCTCTCAATCGCGTCGCTCCGAACGCGTGCGATCATCTCTTCATATGGCTTGATACAATACCTGTGTCCAAGCGGCGCTTTGATATAGCAGGAAGCGAACAAGTTACCCAATTGGACGGCTTCGGAAAAATCCATGTCTCCGCTCCGAAATGCGGCGAGATTGCGAGCCACGTATGCAACCAGCCCGGCCCGGAATGAATCTCCCGCTCCCACCAAATCGATTACCTCTCCTTCCATGAATTTTGAGGTGATCTTCGTCGGCGCACTGGCGTACCCATTACGCAGGATGTGTTTCTCGTAGGCTCCATCACTCACCGTCACACCCCAGAATCTTGTTCTTTGTCCCTCGGTCGCATATTTCTCAGTTACGGCATCGAGAAAAGTTGGAAAGTCCTTATACGCACACTCCGACCCATCCTCGGGAACAATCAACGTGTTGTGAATCAACCTTGATTCGTCCGAAGAAGTGAAAAAGATGTCCAGTTCCGGAAGTAGGGGCTCCAGGAGCTCGTAGCCGGCCACTGGAATGGCCGAGTCAATTAACCTCTGAGGGGTACCAGTGAGCGTGTGGCTGTCAGAGATTACGACCGCACCACAAGTCCGGCACCACCGCATGAATTCAGCTAGGTTCCTCCCGCCGTTGGCATCGCCTCTCCGGGAGAGCCCGGAGTACATGTAGTAGATCACGCTCGGCTGTAACCGCTCTACGTGCTCCTTGAAGAGTTCAAAGTCAAAGTCATCGTTGGCGTTTGGGAAATAAACGATCCCGAGTCTCTCCCCTGCTTTGGAGCTGTGAATGAAGGTTGTCCCGGTTGGCAAACTCGAGTGCTTCACGAGTGCGGATGTATCGATCCCACGAGCAGCCATCGACTCGAGAAAGTAACTGCCTTGCGCGTCAAGTCCGGCGTAGTCTCCGCGGCCCAAATTCGCGCCCACGGCGGTTCTGAGTCCTGCCGCAGCTATCAAGGGCGCGGCATTTCCCATTCCTCCCGGCACAGCGAAACCCTGCTCAATCCATTGGCGAAGTTGCCCCTGGGAAATGTCAGGCATGTCTCGTGTTTCACATCGAGCCAGGCCGCCTTCTCCGACCAGCTTGTCTGTGAAACTGAAATCTTCACGACGGAAGTCCACGACTGCGGTGTTCAGGACCAACACATCAACGGGCATTTCTCGCTCGCCTTTCCCAGACTTCTGAGAATCAGGCCCGACGTCAGTTGGCTTCCGGAACGAGCGGTCCAGCCAGGGCGCGGGTGAAAAAGAGTATTCCTGGCTGCCGCGGCATCCATGTGGAAGCAATGTGACGGGTAGTGGCATGACGCAAGGTCACCCATAGCGACAAGCCTTGCCACTGCATCCCACGCCCCAGTTCCCCATCAGCGCCCCCGATCGCATAGTCAGCATGCGTGAACAGCGCGGGGCCGATCGTGTTAGCGAAGGCAGGGACTAATGTCGTACGGCTCTTGAAGCTGGTGATAGCGTTCTGCTCGATGGTGAGGGGATGCAGCTTCGCTCCCAGGCGATGGGTCTGCTTGCGCCACTCCTCGTCGCTGGGAAATTCCGCACCGAAGTGCGGCTCCCAGAAAGCGATGTGGCACATACGACCAATGCCGTAAACAATCACCAACTTCGCGCCGCCCGACCGCAGGGTTGCGATCCGCTCCGCATATTCTGGCAGTCTTTGCTGGGTGGCAAAAAAGCGCTGTGCTTCAGGCACGGTAGCGGCGCCGAGAGGACCGTAAAGAGCTCCTTCCATCGCATATTGAAACGCGCTGGGATCGTCCGGGGGGAAGGTATTGCCCTCTGCGTCGCTCCATTCGTCCATGTTGAATCCGTAAACGTGGTCGCAGCGAACCTTCCATTCGCGCAGGAAGTAGACCGTCCAGCGATACATGCCCATCGGCCCGACCGGCAGAATCAGGGCAAGTTTGCGCCCGGCCTCCCGGCAGCGGCGAATCTCCATGGCGAGCTCATGCCCGAGCATGACGTTGAAATCCTCCACGTTGTCCGCCATGCGCACGGAGAAATCGGCGTGCCAGTGGGGTTGCCGCACCAGGATCGCCTTGGGGTCGTCGGCAATACAGGCGTCCCACGCTGCCAAGTCCCAGGCAGGCGGGAAAAAGGATTCCAAAAGAGATCCCTTCAGCGTTGTTAATAGGTTCACGGCCATTCCTCTCGGTCGGGAGGATTTGACGATGAGTTCCGACCGTCGACTTTCTTGGGGATTATCGCAGTAGAGGGAGGACTAGCCTCCGGCTTCTGCGGCGACCGGGAAGTGAGTCAAACTAAGTGTAACGATTCACCGGTATGGCAGAAACGTTAAACCTGATTCCCGCAAATGTCAATGGGATGTTTTTCGCATGGGATGTTTTTCGCTGGTGACGTAAATTCGATTGTGCCTGGGCCATGCACATTCTGCCCCATTGTATGTCTGACAGGTGCGTGGAACACCCAGTCCTAGTTAGTTGGAACTTCAAAGTTCACAAGCTCACTCTTGAATCCCCGGGTGTTGTAAGCGCCGTAGGCAGTGCCAACAACCATCCACACGACGCCCAGAAGCTTGGCGTGCCAGCTCAGGCTCCACCACAGGAGCAGGCAGATGAGAAATCCAGCAGTCGGCATAAAAAAGTTATAGACAGTTCTCTTACCCTCTCGTACGAAATAATGGAAAAAGGCAGCGGCATTGACGCCCATGAATGCCAGCAGCGCGCCGAAGTTTAGGAGCTCCACGCCGCGCTCAAAGCTGACGGTCAAAGCTCCGATCAGAGCAATGACGGCGATAAAGAGCACATTGTTACGAGGAATTTGACGGGTGGGTTCGATGGCGCCAAAAAACCTGCGCGGAATGGCGTTGCTTCGGCCCATTCCATAGAGAAGACGGGCGGCTCCAAGTTGCGCGCCCGATCCAGATCCGATGGTGGCGACCAGCAATGTGACGTTGATCAGGGAAAACAGCCATTGGCCGGCGGCACGCTTCGCCACAAATACGAAGGCGGTGTCTACGTCGGGGAACGGCTGCGAGACGGGCCATACAAGCTGCGCAGCATATACTTCGATGGATGCGAGTGCGCCTGTAATCAGGCAGACCAGAACGGTGGCGAGCAGTATGTTGCGGCGAGGATTTCTTACTTCTTCGGAAAGCGTTGAGATGCCATCGAACCCGATGTACGTCAGCACTGCCAGCGAAGTTCCGCCCAATACTGCCCGGGTCGAATAGGTATCAGGATCGTAGAATGGTCGGGTGAAGAATCCGGCACTCCCGTGCGGAATAAGGTTGACATATCGCGCTACCGCGGCGAGGAATATCACAATTACCACGCCCATCACCACCATTAGCGTGGTATTGATCCGCGCCGAGGTCTTGATGCCATGCAGATTGAGAAAAGTGAAAACCACTACGAAGATAAGAACCCAGGCAGCGTATGGAACACCGGGCAGGAAATTGAGTGCGAATTTGGCGCACAAGATAGTGGAAATGAGCGGATTGAGCATGTAATCCATCGCCATACACCATCCGGTGATATAGCCAAGGCCGGGATGAAGTTCCTGTCCCACATAAGTGAACGCCGACCCTGCACTTGGATAAATTCTCGCCATTCTGCCGTAACTAATTGCGGTAAACAGCATGGCGACCATGGCGATGAGCACGGTCGTCACGGCATGGCCGTGCGCACGCATGCTCATAACGCCATACACGGGCATCGGCGCTGTCGGCTGAATGACAATGAGGCCGTACAGGATGAGGTCCCAAAGCCCTAGCGCGCGACGAAGTTGTGGAACGTTTCCGTCCGGGACGGTTGCACTCGGCATACTGACCAACTCTTCCTTTCGTTTGGGGCCACGATCGGGGTGTGGACAAAAGATCAAGCCCGCCGGTGGCGTAGATGCGCGGCGCGCAACCACCGGTGGCTCATTCTTGCTGAACGAACTTCTTCGGGATAGCCTTCCGCAAGTTGTGCAGGATACGCCGCGAAACCGAGGTGCGTCAAGAAGTGTATCGAGCGGGTAGTGTCTTAGTCGCCCACTACTTATCGAGCCATGCTAAGTGTGATCCGAGGGGAGGCCGTCGAGATAGGTGGAACCAATTTTTCCTGATACCGGCTACCGCCGGAAATACGCGATTCGATTTCTGGATGGACTTCCTCCCGGAAAGCAACCGGAGCCACGGGGCGCGGAGGGCGGCCGCGCTATGGCCCGCAAGTGCTCTTACGAAAATCTCTTCACACATTGCGAAAGACGGGATGGTGTACAATTCGTGCCGTTCTTGAAGTCAAGAAGGAGAGCCGTGAGAAACCAGGCTCTTTTAGGGCTTTGCCGTCAGTGCCACCAGCCGAGTAGAAAACGGAATAAGGTCCTTCGAAGGGAAGGAACCTGTTAACAAGGGCGGTTATCACTGCAGTTCTAACCAGCTGTTGTAGACTTAGCTCCCGAAGGGAATCTCCTCATGACCTCAGCGAAAGGATATGCCGCTCTCAACACACAATCGCCGCTTGCTCCGTTCAACTTCGATCGCCGTGATCCCGGCGCCACCGAAATCGTGGTCGAAATCCTCTACTGTGGCGTCTGCCACTCCGATCTGCACTCGGTCCGCAATGAGTGGAAAGACTCGATCTATCCGATGGTTCCAGGCCATGAGATCGTGGGCCGTGTCGTTGCCACCGGCGGTGCAGTGACCCGGTTCAAGGTGGGCAGCATCGCGGCCATCGGCGTCATCATAGACTCCTGCCGGCAGTGCTCCAAGTGCAGGGCCGGCGAGGAGAACTACTGCGAGAAGATCCCGGTGCTAACCTACAACGGCATCGATCTCGTAGACGGCTCGGTGACCAAGGGCGGCTACTCGAACAACTACGTCGTGGACGAGCGTTTTGCGTACCACGTGCCCGAGAATCTGAACCTCGCCGGGGTGGCGCCGTTGCTCTGCGCCGGCATCACCACCTACTCTCCGCTGCGCCGCTGGAAAGTTGGCCCCGGCAAGAAGGTGGGCATAGTCGGTCTGGGCGGACTGGGCCACATGGGCCTCAAATTCGGTCACTCTTTTTGCGCGCACGTCGTCCAGTTCACCACTTCGCTCAAGAAGAGAGACGATGCGATCAGACTCGGTGCCGATGAGGTCGTGCACTCGACCGACAAGGACGCCATGAAGGCCCACACCAACTCTTTCGACTTCATTCTCGACACGGTGTCAGCTCCGCACTCGCTTGATCCCTACACCGCGCTGCTCAAGAGCGACGCGGTCATGACCGTGGTCGGCTTGCCCGAGACTTTTCCGGTAGTGGACATGACCATCCTCATCAACAAACGCGCCTCGCTCGCAGGGTCCATGATCGGCGGCGTGCCCGAGACCCAGGAGATGCTGGACTACTGTGGCCAGCACAACATCACCTGCGACGTCGAAGTCATTCCGATCCAAGAGATCAACGAAGCCTTCGAACGCATGTTGCGCCAGGATGTCAAGTACCGGTTTGTCATCGACATGGGTTCGCTGAGCTAGGCCAATCGCTGCGATGAGTTAGGTCGCTGCTTATCGGCGATGCGAAAGTTCTGGCGCCGCGGTTCCAGAACCAGATGCCCGATTGCTGGCTTTAAGATCGACGTCTTGCGAAATCGGTTCCAAGATACAAATGGAGGCTAGACAAACATGTCCAATAAGCTCCGCTGGGGAGTTCTGAGCACTGCCAGTATTGGCAGGAAAGTCATCCCCGCCATGCAGCAAGGTCAGTACACCAGTGTCGTCGCCATCGCCTCCCGCGGCCTGGCGAAGGCCAAGCAGGCGGCGGCTGCTCTTGGTATTCCCACGGCTTACGGTTCGTACGAAGAACTCATCGCTGATCCGAATATCGACGCCATCTACAATCCTCTTCCCAATCATCTCCATGTCCCCTGGACCATCAGAGCTGCCGAAGCTGGCAAGCACGTTCTCTGCGAGAAGCCTCTCAGTCTCACCGTTACCGAAGTCAAAACTCTCCTCGCCGTTCGCTCCCGTACTGGAGTCAAGATCGGCGAAGCCTTCATGATCCGCAGCTATCCTCAATGGCTCCGCCTCCGCGAACTGATCATCGAAGGCCGCATCGGAGAAATTCGCTCTGTCGTTGGCTTCTTCAGCTACTTCGATATCGACCCGGCCAGCATCACCAACCAAGTCGCGTGCGGAGGAGGCGCGCTCCTGGACATCGGCTGCTACCTCGTGCATGCATCGCGCTATGCATTCGGACAGCAGCCTACGCGGGTCGTCGGTCTCATCGACCGCGATCCCCAGATGCATACCGACCGTCTCACCTCGGCCCTTCTCGACTTCCCGAGGGGCCAATCCATTTTCACCTGCAGTACGCAGTTGGTCCCTTACCAGCGCGTCCACTTCCTTGGCACCCGCGGTCGCATCGAGATCGAGGTTCCCTTCAACGCACCTATGGATCGTCCCACCCGCCTCTTCATCGACGACAACGGCGATTTGTTCGGTGACGGCGTTACCACCGAAACCTTCCCCGTCTGCGATCAGTACACCCTGCAGGGCGATGCCTTCTCCAAAGCGGTTATCGATGACACTGAAGTTCCCGTCTCGGTCGAAGACGCCATAGAAAACATGGCTGTAATCGAGGCCATCTTCAACTCTGCCAACTCGGGCCAATGGGAATCCCCGCGGCCATGAAAAATCTGCCTCTGTCGAAGCTCTGCCAGGTATTCGAATCGGATCCGCCGGTTCTACTGACCACCGCTCACAAGGGCTGCACCAACGTTATGACGATGTCGAAGCATATGAAGGGGGAATAGCCAAAATGGGATTGAGCGAAGACTTGGAGCGCGTGGCGCTACAGGAGCGTGAACTGCAGTTCGTGCGCCTGGACGCACGAACGGTGTGGGACTTGGGTGCCAGCCTGAGGAAAATGGCCGAAGACCGCGGCTTGGCGGTGGTGATCGATGTGCGGCGCTTCGGACAGCCACTCTTCTATACGGCGTTGGAGGGTACGAGTCCAGACAATGTGGAGTGGGTGCGACGAAAGAGTAATGTGGTGGCGCGGTTCCATCGCAGCTCCTATGGCGTTCGCCTGAGCATGAAGATGAAGAACGATACGTTACTCAATGAATATGCCCTTCCGGTAGCCGACTACATTGAGGACGGAGGATCGTTTCCGCTGACCGTAGCCGGCGTCGGGGTGGTGGGCAGCGTGACAATCTCCGGGCTGACTGACCGCGAAGATCACGAGCTAGCGGTGGAAGCGCTATGTGCCGCCCTGGGACGCGACTACGCGGCGATCCGGTTGGAAGCGTAGAGCTTGCGGGTGCATCCGCTCCGAGTCCATTTTGCCGCGCGACGCGCTCGAGGATGGCGATGAATAAGTCGTCGGTGCGGGCAGCGGCCGCAGGTGCTTTGAGGCGTGGTGTGAGACAACGGTGCACTCGCTCCGCGCGCCGGAGACGGTCAGAATGCCCTCGCTGATCATGGATGTTTCAGACTAAAACCGCGACCTAAATCTTCCTATCTTGAGGTGTCCCCAACTTGTGAAAGCTCGCTACCTTAATCGGCGAATTAAACGGATTTAATTAAAGCAAAAACTCCCCTTGACATTCGCGTAAATCAGGTTTAGCGTCCCTTAGTAAATCCTTATACCTATGGAGGCCATCGTGACCGAAATAAGGCCCACCCGCATTATCATTTTCTCCCCAACACAGATTGAGATCAGCCGTCATGTTGAGCTTGCAATGGGCGGCAGGAAACGAGTTCCATCCGGCCGCCGCCGGAGCGTGATGCAACTGGTGCTGCCGTTGTTCGCAGTCCTGCTTCTACTCTGCGGAAGCGCTCTGGGTTCGGTGACGGCGAGCATTGCTGGCACCGTGACGGATGCCAGCGGTGCGGCGATTGTGGGAGCGGCTGTCACTGCCACTAATCTCGAAACCGGTATCGTCCAAACCCTGCACAC
>Ga0074045_10005324_pt1 | contig 11268 bp, 9 predicted proteins | sample BogForMeECP23OM2_FD_94442 | JGI IMG/M metagenome (GOLD analysis project Ga0074045, IMG submission 94442) | Bog forest soil microbial communities from Calvert Island, British Columbia, Canada - Bog Forest MetaG ECP23OM2 | ecosystem: Environmental > Terrestrial > Soil > Wetlands ...
ACGGGATCGATGTTCTGATACTTCAGACATAGCTCGCGCACGAACGGCAACCGTGCGGTGATCAACTTCTCGCCGAGATGCCGCAGGTCGAGGTGCACCACGTGGCCGTGCGGTGTCTCGATCGTGCGCCCCTTCTGCTGTTCCTTCACGAAGGCCTGAGACAGGCGGTCGCGTGGTCCCAGCTCCATCGAGCGCAGCACCGGCTTGGGCTCTGGAGTCCCGAGGTTGTAATCCTGCAAATAACGGTAGCCATCTCTGTTCAGCATGTAGCCGCCTTCGGCACGCGCTGCCTCGGTAATGAGAATGCCGGTGAACGGCAGACCGGTGGGATGGTACTGCACGAACTCCATGTCCTTCAGCGGCGCGCCCGCCCGATAGGCCAGCGCCATGCCGTCGCCGTTCTTGATGGCGGCATTCGTGGTGAAGGGGAAGACGCGCCCGCAGCCTCCGGTGCACAGAATCACGGCCTTCGCCAGGATCGCCTGGATCTGTCCCGACATCAGCTCGATGGCGACCACGCCTTGCACGCGGCCGTCGTCCACCAGCAGCCTGGTAACGAACCACTCGTCGTAGCGAGTGATGGGCTGGTATTTCAGGCTGGTCTGAAATAGCGTGTGCAGCATGTGGAAGCCGGTCTTGTCGGCGGCAAACCAGGTGCGCCGCTTCTTCATGCCGCCAAAGGCGCGCACCGCGATGTGCCCGTCCGGCTCTCGGTTCCACGGACAGCCCCAGCGCTCCAGTTGCAGCAGCTCCTGCGGCGCTTCCTTGACGAACGCATCGACTGCATCCTGATCGCTGAGCCAATCGCCGCCCGAAATGGTGTCGTAGGCATGTTCGTCCAGACTGTCGTCAGGTTTCGCGACACCGGCTGCACCACCCTCGGCGGAAACCGTGTGGCTTCGCATGGGATAGACCTTGGAGACAACGGCTACGCTCAGCTTGGGATTGAACTCAGCCGCGGCAATCGCGGCACGCAGTCCCGCGCCGCCGCCGCCCACGAGAAGAATGTCGTGCGACGAAGCTTCCATGATTCCCCAGGGCGGCTGGATAGCTTGAATAGCCACCCGCTAAGGTCCAAGTCCGCACATTGTCTCCCTAAAGGGCCGTAGCTTGCAAATGATTTCTTGCGGGGCGGCAAATCCAGGAGTCGTCTCACAGCTTTTCTACCGCGTCGGCGATGCAGTCGCGAAGCGTGCGGCGGCTGCTCAACAATGCGGAGAAGTGTCCGGCCGGGATCCAGCGCAGAGTGCTACCCGGCCAGTGTTGGTGGAGGCGCTCGGTCTCGCTGTGCAGCACATAGCCATCGCGCTTGCAGCCCGCAATGACGGCAGCGTCGGAACGCATCGGTGGAGGGAAACAGTTAACGTCGGCGACGGTAAACAAATGTTGCAGGCGCTCCCGAGCGGCTGCGCGCTGGGTCGAGCCACCGCCTAATCCGGTGAAGTCCACGCTCCACGACAGCAGCCCGCGGGTGTAAACGCTGCTGGCGGAAGCTCCGGCGGCGAGCGCGGCGCAGGCCAGCGGGAAGGGCGAGACCGCTGCAGTGATTGCGGCCATGTGGCCGCCCATGCTGTAGCCCGCGACAGCGACCCTCGGATAACGTTCGCGCAGGTTCTCCAGCAGCGCGCGCGCCTCCCATACCATGCCCAGCACCATCAAGCCGTGGTCGCTCACGGTGATGAGCGAAGGGCCTCCGTGAGTGCGGCGCAGGCCGTAGAACGGGTTCTCCATGAAGTAGAGGTCGATGCCTCGCCGAATGAGCGGGCCGAAAACGCGCTCGCGCACCTGGTAGCCCTCGTCCCGCGACGCCGCCAGGATGACGACAGCAGCGCTGTTACCTGCGTGCGTCCAGGCTCGGACGTGTGCTGTGCTTGCTTTCTCGGGGAGCAACGTCAGTGGGGAGGCGAATGCGCCGTCACGGTGCACTATACCTCCGTGTTCGCGGGCGGATGTCCAGGTGACAGAAATTGAAGAAGGCGGATCGTGGTAAGAGACGCGGCTGGTGAGCGTTTCGATTAAGGATTCATTGCCCCAGCCACGGGAGAACAGCTTCGACCTGCGCGACATCAAGGCGATGAGCAGGTCGAGCGGGTGCGCTGAGGCGAGGGAGATGTCGCCACCAATCCCGACTGAGCGATTGGCAGTTTGTTCTTGCACTGGAGCAGCCCGGCGATCTCTATGTATATGGTACACAGAAAATGACGGAGAGGTGGGCGAAATTGAGCGACCCTTGTCGATCGGGAGCGGGCCTGCGGATGAGAACCTGTGGCGTCCCTACGGGACTCGGGTGAATTTTTTTGGTTACCCAGCGCTTCCGCGCTGGGCTAAGCTGAGCCGCCCCTGCGGGGGCTGGATTTGCAGCAAGTTGGGTCTCGGCCTCCCATGTCAATTTATAAGCCGAACTCTCGAAAGGACGACAACGCCCAACGTACGCCAGCTTCTAAATCGCCGCCCTGGGTTCGCCCCAGGGGCTCGGAAGTTCCACCGTGCGCGCCGACTTTGCGGCTCGCCGCATCTATATGAGTAGATACCATGGAAACGCAGACCCAGGAGCGCACCGCCGTCGAGCGGCAGACGTTTACTGCTCGCCTGACCAAATCGATTCTGCTGTCGCCGCAGACCAGGCACCTCGAACTCACCGTCGAAGGCATGGACGAGTTTCGCTTTACCCCCGGGCAGTTTGTCTCGATCAAGCAGCCCAAGGCGGACGGCAAGGAGCACACGCGGGCGTACTCCATCGCGTCGCCGCCGCGAGCGAATGCGACATTCGACTTGTGTCTGAATCGAGTGGACCACGGCTTTCTGTCGAACTGGCTCTGCGATTTGGAAGAAGGCGCAAGCGTGAAGTTCCACGGGCCCCACGGGCTGTTCATACTACGCCAGCCGCGCAAGGATGCGGTGTTCATCGCGACCGGGACCGGCATCGCACCCATTCGCGGCATGGTGCACTGGTTGTTCGAGAAGACGGAACGCAACCGCGGCCATGAGTACTGGCTGGTGTTCGGCACGCGCTACGAGCACAGCATCTATTACCGCGAGGAGTTCGAACAGATCGAGCGCGAGAACCCGAACTTCCACTATGCGCCGACACTCAGCCGCAGCGGCGATGACTGGCAAGGCTGCCGCGGTTACGTGCAGGACCATGTGCGCGGGATCGTCGCCGGACGCAGCGACATGCAGGCCTACATCTGCGGCCTGCACCAGATGGTGGACGCCAACCGCAAGCTACTCAAAGATGAGTTGGGCTGGGACCGCAGGCAGATCGTCTTCGAACGGTACGACTAATTGCACACCACAGAGACACAGAGTAATCAGAGGGGAAAAGCAACCCCGGATTGCGCAGATTAACCCGGATTGTTTGAATCTCATTCTTGGTGCGCTCGGTGGCTATCACTCTGCGCTTGTGCTAGTGCGCAATGGCCACGTCTTCCAGCGTCACCTGCTTAAAGACCGTGGGATCGTCCAGACGCTTCATCGCATCCAGAATCTCAATGCCAGCAAGGCGGCCTTCAGCGTCGTAGTCCGCTGCGATACCTTCTGCCAAGTGCTTGGTCGTGACCGTCGTCTCTTTAAAGCGGAGGTAAAGCGCATCCACTTCCTGGTCGTAGGTGATCCTCATGACAAGCTCCGCGATTAAGTTGTTCTCACTCTTCCCTAGCTCCCCGGTCTGCGGCCCTGCGTTCGCGTTCGGCCCTGGAGCTTTCGCGGCGGCGCAGCGCGCCTTCGTAACGGCGCTTCTCCTCTTCGGTCTCAGGAATCACGGGGGCGACTGGCAGCCGCCGTCCGTGGCGATCTACGGCCACGAAGGTGAGATATGCAGTCGCGACCTTCTGGCGCGAGGAAGTGATGTAGTTCTCCACCAAAACTCGCACGCCAACTTCCATGGACGTATGAAAAACGCGATTGACCGCCGACTGCAGGATCACCATGTCGCCCACGTGTACAGGCACGAGGAAGTCAATGTGGTCCATGGAGGCGGTCACGACATAGGAGTGCGAGTGACGATGCGCCGCCAGAGCGCCGGCGAGATCGATCCAGTGCATCAAGCGTCCGCCCAACAACGCACCCAGCGGGTTGGTGTCGTTGGGGAGCACAAGCTCGATCATCTCGGACTTTGAGTCGCTCACCGGCTTGGGTTGCAAGCTTCCCTCGTTCGGGTTCATCGTCTCCTATCCCTTGTTATCCTTGCGTGCCCGTTGTGCCTGCACGTAGCACTCAGCCATGCGCTGCAAGCGCTGGTCTTCGTGCGACTGGAGCCACGACCCACTGGCGGCGTCGTACAACAGCTCTCCATGACCGGCCGGCAGGTACTCACGCTCACAGGCGAACAGCACACGCAGGATTCCTTCACGTTCCTCGCCCAGCACAAAGCGCACGGCATCGGCGTGACGCTCTGAGGGCAGGCGACTACACGAATTGGCATAACCCAGGTTGCAGCCCGATTTCAGCTCTTCGTCACTGGGACGTGACCCTTCATGGCCGGGAGCGGTGCACGTGCCCGTCCATCCCGCCCCCAACGGAAGGCGCTGTGGAAAAGGCCAGTCAGAGATGAATTGTTCTTCCGGCATGAAGTAGGGACAGGCCACAGAATCCTCGCACAACCGCCAAGGTCAAACGCCAATTGTAATGCACGGCGGCGTGACTCACCCCACCGGGCGGCGCGGCGCTCCTGTATCATGACTTCGAATATAGGAAACCTCACCCATGCCCGACGAGAGCCGCGTGGCGGCGCTGCAAGAAATCCTCCAGGCTAAACCCGACGATGCCTTCGCGCGTTACGCGCTGGGTCTGGAATATTCAGGCGCCGGCGAAACCAACGCCGCGCTCGCCGAGTTTCAGCGCCTGCTCGCCGCCCATCCCGACTACACCAACGGATACTTCATGGCCGCACAAACTCTAGCCCGCGCCGAGCGCAATGACGAAGCGAAGGGGATGTTGCAGCAGGGCATCGAGTGCGCCCGGCGCACCCGCAACCAGCACGCGCTCGCGGAGATGGAAGCCATGCTGGAAGAGCTAAACGACGATTAAGAACGCGCAATAAGCGATAATGGGGCTGCAGCATGTTCCCGTTATCTTCATCTGCGCGATCGGCGAGGTTGCCGGGTGGCGGCTGCCGCAGGAGTCGCGGAGCTTTACGCCCCGCACGTGCCCTGCTTCTTCTGTTCGTCGCGCTGTGCCTCCATCCATATTCACTGGCCCAAAGCAGCAACCCTCTTGGAGCACTGCTGGGCAAGAAGAGCCCAGCGCCTGCGAACCCGGCAAATCCTGCACCGGCGCCGGCGGTTACCGCAGAGCCGCCGCCTCCGGCCGCCATCCCACTGCCTGAGGTGTCCGCCCGCGCCGAAGAATTAATGCGCCTTTTGCGCGACATCAGCAACCAGCTACCGACGCGCGAGCAACTTGACGCGATCAAGGCCACTTTGGACGCCCGAGATGCGGTCTTACAGGCCAAGCAGAAGGAAGTTGATAAGCTGCTGGCCGGGACCCCCGGCGGTATGGAGCTTCGCGAGCAGGATACATTTTGGCACGTGTCCGCGACCGAAGGAGGCGCCACGCGGCGACAACTGCTGGAATGGGCCAATGCCGCGCAGTCAGCGGTGCAGCAACTGCAAACCCTGCAACCGCAATGGACCTTGACGCTTGCGGACAACCAGTCCACTCCTGGTCTGGGGCCTACACTCGACGTGATTCGCGATGCTGTCAAGAACATTCAGACGACGCAGAAACAGGCGCAGGACCTGTTGCGTTTCATCGTCAACCTGCAGGTGACAGCGGCCAATCAGCACCAGCTTGCGCTTGGCATGCTGGACCAACTGGAAAAGTCACGCCTGGAGCTGAAACGCCGCGTTTTCAAACGCGACAGCCTGCCCTTGTGGCAGGTTTTTCTGCGGCGGCAACAGGAAGAGCCGCCTGAGATCCTTCAAAACGCCACCGCCCGCGTCGTTGGCATAGAGTACTTCGCGCGAGAAAACTCCGCGATGTTCGCCGTTCTTGCCGTGCTGTTGCTGCTGTCGTTGTTTGGCGCCTACAAGTTATCGGTTGCGACCAGAGGGATTAAACCAGCCAGTGACCTTCAGACCAGCGCTCTGGAGATTACCCAGCACTGGGTTGGCCTGGGACTTCTGCCTCCCCTGCTCTTGGGAATGCTGCTTGCGCCTTACGCACCTCTGCCGCTCATCGGTCTTGCCATCCTGATTTCGTTTTATTCCATCCTGACCTTGCTGCCGCCGCTGATCGAGCGGCGGTTTCGCATACCGCTGTATTGCGTGGTGGGAGTTTATTTTTTCAACGCAATCCTCATCTGGGTCGGGCTGTCACCCGCCACCAAGCGCGAGGTACAGTTCCTGGGCTCCACGGCGGCTCTCGTGCTCTTCGCCTACTTTCTTCGCTCCGAGCGCCTTGCCGGAGGGGAGGACCCGCACGGCAAACATGGACTTCTTATCTTCGGCGCGCGCGTGGCACTGGCGGTGCTGGCCCTGGCGCAGCTAGCCAACCTATTCGGCTACTACAAGCTGGCACAGTTCATGACGATGCTGTGTGTGTACAGCACCTTCATCGCGCTGGCCGCATTTACGGCGCAGCGCGTGTCCAGCCTCTTGTTCCTCGCTGCTCTCGAAGAGCCTTGGGCTGAACAGATGGCAGTGGTTCGTTTGCATCGTATGGCCCTGGCCCGCTGGACGCCACGCGTACTGCAATGGGTCAGCGTGCTGTTGTGGTTGGGCGCAACGTTGGACCTGATGGGCGCCCGCACCTGGGTACAAGAGCGCATCGGCGATCTGTTCGCCTTCAACATAGCTGGCAGCGCTACCCAGATCACGCTGGGTGGTGTGCTCGGCTTGTTCGCGATTCTCCTGACTGGCTATGCCATCTCCAGTAGCCTTCGCTTCCTTCTGCGCGAGGAGTTGCTGAAGCGTCTGCACATGAAGCGCGGGCTCCCCGAATTGATTTCGACCACGCTGCATTACCTTCTTCTGCTCCTGGTTTTCCTGTTCGCTGTAAATGCGGGTGGCATCGCACTCAACAAGTTCACGGTGCTTACCGGCGCGCTCGGCGTCGGTGTCGGCTTCGGTCTGCAAAACATCATCAACAACTTCGTCTCCGGACTGATTTTGCAATTTGAGCGGCCCATCCGCATCGGTGACGTGGTGGACCTCGGGGGAGGCGTTTCCGGCCCAGTCACGCGTATCGGCATAAGATCCAGCACCGTCCAGACCTGGCAGGGCGCCGAGGTCATCATCCCCAATGCCAGTTTTATCTCCAGCAATGTCACCAACTGGACGCTCTCCGAGTCCAGGCGGCGGGTGGACCTGCCAGTGGGTGTGGCGTATGGCACTGACCCCAAACTGGTGAAGGAACTGCTGGAGCGGCCCGCCGTCCACCACGCCGACGTCCTTACCTCGCCCGCACCCGAAGCCTTCTTCATGGGATTCGGTGAAAGCTCAGTAAACTTCGAGCTGCGCTTCTGGGTCATGCAGGAGAGCAATACCACCAAGGTGAACAGCGAAGTTGCTCTCGAAGTCATGCGATTGTTGAGTGAAGCTGGCATCGAGATTCCCTTCCCGCAGCGCGACCTTCGGCTGCGCGCCGTGGATGCTCAAGCCGCAGCGGCGTTGTCCGGCAATGGCGCGGAGCGCGAAGAAGATAGGCGCGAGTTTCGCGCGCGGGTAAAGTAAGCCGCACCCAAGCACCTGTAGATGAGGCCTTGGAGGCCGCCTTGCTTGTTCCGAGGTGGTGACAAACAATCGACATCTTGTTTACGCGGGCATTGGTTCGAATCGCGTCTATTCCAGTAGCCACCGCTAACTGGAGAACAAGATGAAAAAGTATCTACTGCTTCTGATCCTTGGCCTGACTGCTACCTTCTCGCAAGCTCAGCAGTCGGGCTATAGCCAAACGAACCTTGTAGCCGACACGGCCGGCATCGCCAGCCACACCGACTCTCAACTGTCTAACCCATGGGGAATTGCTGCCTTTCCCGGTCAACCGTTCTGGATTGCGAATAATAACGGCGGCACGTCGACGCTGTACGATGCGAGCGGCAACAAGAACTCCCTCGTGGTGCGGATACCCACCGCATCGGTGAATCCGTGCAGCATGGGATGCCCCACCGGCATCGTTGCTAGCTCGTTCAGCGCCGATTTCGGAGGCGCACAGTTCCTATTCGACACCGAAGACGGCATCCTGGTGAGCTGGAGCCAGGGAGTCGCCGGTACCACAGTGGTCGATAACTCGGCTGCCGGCGCAGTCTATAAAGGGCTTGCGTTGTTAAGCAACGGGGCCGGCAACTTTCTGCTGGCAGCAAACTTCCGCAGCGGGAAGGTGGACGTTTTTGATCGTGCGTTCAAGCCGGCTTCTCTCGGGGGTTCCTTCACCGATCCCAACCTGCCGGCCGGCTTCGCGCCGCACGGCATACATATCATTAACAACCAGGTGTTTGTTGCCTACGCTATGCAAGACGGACCGAAGCATGACCCCGTGATTGGCGCTGGGAATGGCGTGGTCGACATCTTCGACATCAACGGAAACTTCGTTAGGAGATTTGCATCAGCCGGCGTTTTGAACGCCCCATGGGGAGTTGCTTTGTCGCCTGCCAACTTCGGCCAGTTTTCGAATACCATTTTGGTCGGCAACTTTGGCGATGGCACCATCAATGCCTTCGACTCCAATGGCAACTCCATCGGCCAGCTCACTGACACCGGCGGGCATGCTTTGGTAAACCCTGGATTATGGGACCTGCTGTTTGGTCAGACCTCAAGTGATGCGCAAACCCTGTACTTCACGGCGGGAGGCGCAGATCAAATGCATGGGTTGTTCGCTACCTTGACGGCAGCGCAAGCCGCTGGTGCCGGCGATTTCTCGCTGTCGCTCTCCTCCACCACCGCCAACGTCAGCCGCGGATCGGCAACCATGATCACGGTGAGCACGAGTGCCATAGGCGGCTTCAACAATGCGATTACTCTCTCGTGCTCTGGACTGCCTGCGGGGGTGGCCTGTGCGTTCTCGCCGGACACCATTACTCCGGGAACCAACAGCGCTACATCAGTCCTGACTGTGTCCGTATCGCAAGGCTACACTCCCATTGCCATGTGGTTGCCTTTCTCGGGCATCGGACTGTTCGGCTTGGCATTCGCAACGCCCGAGGGCGGGAAGTCCAAGAAGAGGCTCTTGACACGCACCGCAATTGCAGGCGCAGTGGTGCTGATCGCGGTCCTTCTTCTGATGGCAACGGGCTGTGGCATGAATGCAGCCAACCACATGAACAACACGAACAATGGAAGCGCCAACTTTGTGATTACGGGCTCTTCCGGGGCAGTCATGCATTCCGTGCAGGTGTCGTTGATGGTGCAGTAACTATAGGGAGGGTGATCTGCCTTTGGGTTTAGGTTGCCCAACCCAACAACCCACGGGGGGTGTGGCTTCAACAGCATGAGGATGCCGCACCCTTTGCTCTGTTCAGGCAGGACTCTAACCGCGTGATTGACCCGAACGCGTGGATGTCGCAGGCGTAGAATACGAACAATCGGCGCTACTCGCTGCACGACGATGGCGGCCGTGACCCTGGGAGGTATCGACCCCTTGAGCAATCTTCCGCAGACGTTGGGTGAGCTTCGTCGCAGTCAGCAATTTTCCGAGCCACGGGTGCGCAACCGGCGCGTGAAGGACGAGATGCGCGACAATCTTATCGCGCGTGTGCGCTCCGGCAGCCCGGTGTTTCCCGGCATCGTCGGATACGACGACACGGTGGTGCCGCAGATCGTAAATGCCGTTCTTTCGCGGCACAATTTCATTCTTCTGGGATTGCGCGGCCAGGCAAAGAGCCGCATCCTGCGCGCGCTTACGTCCTTACTCGATCCGCACCTGCCGTATCTGCGGGGCTGCGAAATCCACGACAATCCTTACGCGCCCATTTGCCGGCGCTGCTGCGAGCTGCTGGCCCATAATCCCGAGGATGCCCCGATCTCCTACCTCACGCCGGAAAACCGCTATGTCGAGAAGCTCGCGACGCCGGACGTGACCATCGCCGACTTGATCGGCGACATCGATCCTATCAAGGCAGCCAAGGGCGGCTACGAACTCGGCAGCGAACTGACCATCCACTACGGACTACTTCCGCGTGCCAATCGTGGAATATTCGCGGTCAATGAGCTGCCCGACCTTGCCGGAAAGATTCAGGTCGGTCTGTTTAACATCATGCAGGAAGGCGACGTGCAGATTAAGGGCTATCCGGTGCGGATGCCACTGGATATGGCGCTCGTCTTCAGCGCCAACCCTGAGGACTACACCGCGCGCGGAAAGATCATCACGCCGCTGAAAGACCGCATCGGTTCGGAGATTCGCACGCATTATCCAGCGACGCTTGAGGAAGGCATCGCGATCACGGCACAGGAAGCATGGACCGAGCGCGACGGTCACCAGCTTCAGATTCCCACCTTCGTGAGCCAGGTCATCGAGCAGATTGCCTTCGTCGCGCGCGAAGACAAGCGCATCGACAAGCGCTCCGGTGTAAGCCAGCGTCTGCCCATCAGCGCCATGGAGAACGTCATCTCCAACGCTGAACGGCGCGCCATTCGCTGGGGAGAAAAGTTGGTGGTCCCGCGCATCGGCGACATCTACGCGGCGATGCCCGCCATTACCGGCAAGCTCGAACTGGAGTACGAAGGCGAGTTGAAGGGCGCCGACACCGTGGTGCGGGAGATTATTCGCGCGGCCGTCGCGCGCACTTACGATAAATACTTTCATGGGAACAGCACGATGAACCAGGTGGTACAGTGGTTCGATCTGGGCGGCGAAATCCAGATGCGCGACTCGGCCAGCGCGCAGGAGACGCTGCACAAGCTACGCAGCATCCAGGGACTGCTCGACAAGCTGAGCGCGCTCGGACTCAGCGGCAAGGAACCGTCAGAGATGCTGGTTTCGGGAGCGGAGTTCATCCTGGAGGGTCTGTACGCGCACAAGCGCATCGGGCGCAGCGAGGAGCGGACGTTTAGCGCCGGCGAGAAACAACCGGTGCGCGAGAAGCCGCGCATGCGTGAAGAGGACGACGAAGCGCCCGACCTTCGGCGGCAGAGAAGGCCGTTCAATTAGTGGCTAGTGGTCAGTGGATAGTGTTTAGTTAATTGAGATGGAGATCAGCCATGCAGTTGGACGTTCAGAAGGCGGTAGAACTGGCGCGGCAATACTTGATTGACGTAATTGTGCAAGACGTGTTGCCGCCTATCCCCGGTGCAATCCGTCTTGAAGAGGTCGAGATTTCCGAGAACGACGAAT
>Ga0074045_10005325_pt1 | contig 11268 bp, 11 predicted proteins | sample BogForMeECP23OM2_FD_94442 | JGI IMG/M metagenome (GOLD analysis project Ga0074045, IMG submission 94442) | Bog forest soil microbial communities from Calvert Island, British Columbia, Canada - Bog Forest MetaG ECP23OM2 | ecosystem: Environmental > Terrestrial > Soil > Wetlands ...
ATCGCAGGCATCTCCCAGAGTGTTTCGGCAACTCCAGAAGGAAGCTTCGGGTCGCTTAATAATTCGGTGAGCACAACCGGCACCATTAACACCTGTCGCTCCTCTAGCGCCTTGTCGAGTAGCTGGGCATCCTCGCCGTTGGTGCCTTCAAGAAAAGTAATCCAAGTGCTCGTGTCGGCTGCAATCATCGGTCGGCTTTCAGTTCCGCCAGTGTGCGACTAAACCGGACTTTCCCGCGGAGCTGACGCAGGCGAGCATAGGTGTGCGACGCTGCAACCAGCTGCAGTCCGGTGCGGACCGTCTGGGTGATGCCTGTTCCGCTGGCCCGTTGTGCCTTTTCGAGCAGCTCCCTGGATATCTCCACCGTGATCTTACGCGCTGTTTCCATAATCCCTCCGACTGTACCGTATTCAACACCAGCATTTAATATGGTATTGTTTTGTCGAGCAATTTCAACCGAAAAAGTCCAGAGAGTGAACACCTCTGCCATAGGGAATTGCGATGGACGCACAGCAAAAAAAAGTGTTGAGTTCCAACTGGACCTGTCCTGCTGTTGGGGCCCGTTGGCGCCCTTCGTCCTTCGCCGTCGTGCTCAACAATCTGGGTCGATAAACGAACGAGCCCACATATCGCGGTTGCCCTTCCGATTGCAGGACCGGTTTAAGTGGTACCAGTCCAGCTTGCGGAAACTGGGGGGCGATCAGTCGGGCTACGCCAGTCCTCGTCTGTCTTCTGGGCGTACTGCAGCATCGGCCGCCGAGAGGGGAATAGCGACGCTGAAACAAGTGCCCGTCTTGCCTGTGGTTGCACTGATCACTTCTAGCCTGCCACCCAAGTCCCCCACTATCCGTTTGACTACCCACAACCCAATGCCAGTTCCTTTATCTCCCTTGGTGGTGAAGAATGGTTCGAAGATCATCTGCAGGTTTTCCTGTGGAATACCGCACCCGGTGTCACTGATACGGACAATGACGTCACTCCCCGACGATCGCTCAATGGAAAGCCGCAGTTGGCCGTTTTTCCCTATTGCGTCAATAGCATTGGCGATTAGGTTCGTGAAAACCTGCCGTAGCTCGCCGGGATAGATCGTTAACTCGTTTTCGCTCCGGTAATCACGATGCACCTGGATCTGCGCGTCGCGCAGTTTAGGCCGGAACACGGCACACACTTCATCGAGAAGTTGCGCGACGTTCGTGACCACGGGGACCTTTGTCTCGCGGTGTTGAGCAAGCGTCTGTCTGGCAATGATCGCCAGTTGGTCAACCTGCTTCTCGGCCAGCACTACCAATTCTCGCGCGCTCGGTTCAAGACTGGAATTCTCTCGGAGAAGATAAAGCAGGCCGCGCAGGGCATGGAGTGGGTTATTGATTTCGTGGGCAATCAGGGCCACGAGCCGACCGGTGGAAGCCAGCTTTTCCGACCGCTGCAAGGCAAGCTCCAATTCTTCCTTCATCTTCTTGCTTTGCTCATCAGCCAGTTTCCGCTCCGTCACGTCTCGAATCACGCAGATGACGAATATGCCTTCCGCGGTGGTCAGAGGGCTCAGACTAATGTCAACTGGAAACTCAGCACAATCTTTGCGCAATCCGAACAGTTCAAGCCCAGTACCCATGGGACGTACTCTGGACTCGGCGCTGAAATCGGTGCGATGATGCAGATGCAGGTTTCGATAGCGCTCCGGGAGAAGACTCTCAACTACGCAGCCCGTTAATTCCGATTTTGAATAACCGAACAGCTTTTCCGTCTGGGCATTCGCCAATGTGATCTTTCCCACGCTGTCGACAATAACGATGGCATCCGGTGCAGCCTCCAAAATCGAATGGATGTTGGCTTCGACCCAGCGTTGGTAAGACGGCCGCGAGTTGTTATTTTCCGAACCAATTCCGCTCCGTAGAACGGTCCAGTCTCTCCTCGACTTCGTTGAATTGCTGCATGCATGAGATCGCTGCTTCGCCATAAGATCCGCCATATACGCGAAAAGCTCCGACGGCGTGATGCCCTTGGAGACAAGCCGTTCACCCGTTTCAGGTTCCCGCGGCGAATCGGCAGGCCCGGTAAGCAGAATGACGGGAACTTCCGAATGAATCCGTTTGATCTCGCCCGCCACTTCCCTTCCGGTGAGGTCAGGCAGCAATTGGTCAATGATCACGAGGTCCACGTAATTGAGAAGAAACAGCCTCACGGCCGCTTCTCCGCTGGAAGCGGTTAAAACCAGGTAGCCCGGTTGCGAGAGAATGAGGGTACGCAACTGCAGTGCGGTGGGCACATCGTTGACGCATAGGAGAATCGTTGAATCTGACAGGTAAGTTCCTCTCTGCGCGGGGCGGCAACGCTGGTTCCGAACTCAAGGCGAAGCCGTGCCGGACCCAAGCGCTAAGCCCCAGTAGGGTTCCACAGATCCTGAGCCAAGAACCTGCGGCCGACAAACTGCTTGTTCACAATCACGGATTCCAATGCCACGATAAGCTCGCTCGCCGCATCCGATTTCACAACATAACCGCCGCCAACACTCAAGGCTTCCCGGACCACGTCGGGACAACAGTTCTCACTTAAGAACAGGATTCTCGAGCGCGGGGCGATCGTGCGGATTTGTCGAGCGGCTTCGATACCGTTGAGCCTGGGGAGCCCGATATCGAGCAAAATCAAGTCCGGCTGCAGTTCCCGAGTCTTCTCGATTGCTTCTAATCCATCTGACGCCTCGGAGATGATTTGCCATGCCGGGTGTCGCTGCAGAAAGAATGTAAGGAGACGCCGCCAGGGCTCGTAATCGTCCACGATGAGAATGCGCACAGATGCTGCTGCCAACAGAAGTCCTCCACCCAGGTCATAGTTCGAGACCAACGCCCCACTGGGTGCAGGTACTGAACACGAGTCAATAGCATGACAGAATAGATTCGGCGGGTCGTTGTCTCAGGACATCGTTCTTATTGCGCCAGAGCAATGACCTGAGGCCGAGAGAAGAGTAAGACCTGCTTACGTCAGACCTCTTCCAGGAAGAGCCGCTCGGGAAAGCGTAGTAGAACTTTACCCCGTCTCTTGATCAGAATTCCCTTTCGTTGCCAGGCGCTCAACAGGCGGCTCGCCGTAAAAGGAGTCACGTTGGCCTCGTTGGCCAGCTCCTCGTTGCGCACATCGAGTTCAATGCCTTCGGCGACTCTGTGTCCAATACCGCTCGCGAGGTTCGCCAGCACGTGAGCCAGACGCTGGCCTGCCGTATCGCGGGTCAGTGAGATGTGGGCCGCACGATAGAAGACGAGATAGTCATACATGATCAGGAGCGCGTTGTCGGTCAATCGTGGGTAGCGTGCGATAAGGCCCCGCATCGTGGCGCGGTCCCAAACCAGCACCGAACTATCTTTCAAGGCTTCCGTGCTGACGAGATATTCAGAGGGGGTGGATAGCAATGCCGCCGCGCCGAAGATCTCGCCTGGGGGAAGCCAATACAGAATAGTTTTTCGGCCATCGGGGGTGATGTGGAAGTACCGCGCCCGGCCGGCCAGCAAGAGGAAGAAATGGTCGGCAGGGTGTCCCTGGTTCGCCATCACGGAGTTCGCCAGATATCGCCGTTGTTTTGCGGCGGAGACAATTATCTTGACTTCAGCCGCGGCGAGACCGTCGAGAAATCGTGGCCTGATGTTGCGGAAGGGAACGACTGCGGGGGCTGCCATTCTGATTCTCCCCTGTCACCGTGGTCTTGTAATCGTTATATGGAGTCGCGATTCCGTTAGCTATCTCTAGCTTACCTTGGGGTTATGATTTCGACCGCATCCTTCGCTACGAAACCGCCATTCAACGCCAACTGAATTACGCCATCAACCAGCTCTGGAGCGCATGCAACGGGCACGCAAAGGAGAGCATGTACCAGCCCCGGTGAGCGTTCAGGATTCGAGCGACCATCAGTAGAGTTCCGGAGGGCAGTGCGACCGAACGACCGGTACTTTAGCATAGATGGTTCACTCGATAGCACGCGGTCTTGGTGGTCTAGCGCCGCAGACCTAGAATTGCTCTCTCAGTTCTTCATGGTCCGGATTGTCCCCAAACCCAGCAAATTGTCGTCGCTCGTCACCAGCGTCAAGTCCATGAGCGGAGCGGGAATTCCAAGGCAGCCAATACATCATCCAGGAGGACAATTAGCGAAACGAAGCCAACAAGTCCTTTTTTATCAGCAAAAATGGAAAGCGGGCGTCCTGTGGAAGATGATTAATTCCAGCACAGTCATCAAGAGGCCTCTTCCATCTTCTGCAGGATCCGCTTTGGCCCCCCATGCTGGCCGGAGTGCTCAGGAGCATCCTTCGGCGTATTGCCCCTTCATGGCAACTAGATCCTCGTGAGTCCCCGACTCAACAATACGACCTTCCGACATGACGTGAATCTGGTCCGCCACACGGGCAGTTGCGAAGCGGTGCGTAATCATGATCACGGTTCGCCCGCCCGCGAGGCGGCGGAAACGACCGAGCCAATCAGCTTCTGCCCATGGATCCATCGCGCTGGTCGGCTCGTCGAGAATCAGTATAGGGGCCCGCCGCAGAAAAGCTCGCGCCAGGGCGATGCGCTGCCATTCCCCGACGCTCAGCTCGGCGCCATCTGCGAACCATCGTCCGAGCAACTGATCGTAGCCAGCGGGAAGATGGTCGATAATCTCGTCGGCGCCCACATCAGCCGCAGCTTTGGCCACGGTGTCCGGCCCTGCGATCTTGAGGTCTCCCAACGCGATGTTCTCCGTTGCAGTGGCATTGTAGTGGACCGGCTGTTGAAACAGGACGGTGATGGAGCGACGGACGTCGTCGAGGCTGAACCGTCGCAGATCGGTTCCGTCAAGTTCGATAGCGCCGGTCGCAGGATCATAGAAACGACACAGCAGATTCAATAACGTGCTCTTGCCTGCGCCATTCGGTCCGACAATGGCAACGATTGAGCCCGCGGGAACGATGAGATCGAAGCCGTCGAGAGCAAAGCGTTGTGATCCGGGATAACGGAATGAGACGTTTCGAAAGCGGACCTCGATGGCTCGGTGGCGCGGAATGGGGCATGGAGAAGGTGGATCGGCAATTTCCGGCTTCAGGGCCAGGAATTCAAACAGCCCCCCGAGAAAAAGACTGCTGGCATAGATCTGGCCCACATTGGTGAGCAGAGCGTTCATCAGGCCGAGGCCTTGCTGAAAGGCCTGGTAGAACATCGCCAAGTCACCGGGCGACACTAGACCCCGAACCGCCTTCCACCCCATCCACGCGATGGCGCTGCCGCTCGACGCAAGCGCGAATACTGCTGCTCCGAACTCTGCTGTCGACTGTTGTCTCGTCATCGCGAGACGCTCGCCCCGCAGCCTGCTGCGCAGTGAACAGTATGCTGTCTCGAAGTAATCTCCCAGCGCGAAGAGCCGCAACTCAGCTGCGGTCTCTCGCGCCGTGAGTAGCCAATCGTAGTACCAGGTCTTGCGCTCGTCAGCGGTAGTGCGGAGATGCCACTGGTGCTGACGTACTGAAGAATTCAGGACGACATACAGCGCCGGTGTGGTGCCGACCAGCAACACCACGATGGGCCAGACTCCGAAGCGCAGGATTACGCCGGCCATGGCTACGAGTGTGACCGAGTTTTGCAGCAGGCTGCCTATGCTTTCGATCAGAATCGCGGGACGGTACGAGGCTTCCTCGCGCGCCCGATGCAAATGGTTATAGAAATCTGGCGAATCGTAAAAGGCCAAATCCGCAGCCAACGACTGGCGATGCACAAGTGCTGTGATGTAGTCCTGGACGAGGCCGGATTGTGCCGTTCGGACCCAGTTGCTGATGCTCTTAAGCAGTTCCGTCAGCAGCAGCACGACCACAATAAGGCCACCGGAGACAAGGGCCGGGCGGAGAGCGCGAAAATCACCTCGCGCGCGGAAGGCGACCACCAAGTTGTTAACAACGTTACGGACGAGATAGACGGTGGCAACCGGAAGAAGACCCTGCAAGAGCAGTAGAACGCCCCATGCAGCGGTCCACGCCGGTGCGGCATCCCACACGAGCTTGAGCGCTCGCGGCAATTGCGCGAACTGCGCGGCCGCCTTGCGCAGCTTCAAGGTCAGGATTGGAATAGTACTGGTCAAGGCGGCGGGTTTCCATTACTCAATATATGGCCGTATTTCGCAACCGCCAAAAGCTTCACCCTGCAACTTTGGTGTCGTAAGCCGGCATCGCCCCACATGATTGCTGCCGTCGCTTACCCGATGTTACTCTGAAACCGAAATGGAACTCCTGCGCAAGTTCCGGTCTCTAAACCCCGGGGAACGCAGCCTGCTGCTGCATACGGTTCTTCTGGTGGCGTTCTTGCGCGTCGCGCTCTGCCTGCTACCATTCTGCCGGGCGAACGATTACTTGGCCCGCCGCGCCAAGCGCCGTCCAATCCGGCAAGACCTCGCCACCTCGCGTCTGGTTTGGGCGGTCCGCACCGCTGCCGCCCGCATTCCCCGCGCCACCTGCCTGACGCAGGCACTCGCGGCGAAGTATCAGCTGGAGCGTCACGGGCGCTCCCCCCAACTTCACCTCGGCGTTGCGAAAGAAAACGGGCGGTTTCTGGCTCACGCCTGGTTGGAATGCGACGGTGAGATCGTGCTTGGCGGAGAAGTCGCCGATCGTTACGCGCCCCTCGTCGCTGTCGGTTAGCTGCCGGCTTCCAGCAGGCCTTTTGCGTATAGCTCTTCCGAAAGCCGCAGGAGATCGGCTTCCAGGACCTCGGGCGCGACGTCGAACTCTTCCAGCATCGCGCGGTGCGCAGCGGCGAGTTCGCCGCTCTGCTCCAGCAACTCTAAGAAGCGCGAACCGACAGCGTCCAAGCCGAAGTAAGTCCCGGTCACCAGGTTCAGGAGAATGGTCTCGTCGCCAATTTTCCGGGTAGCCACCTGGTCGGGAATGCGCACGCTGTCATTCAGCGTCAAGGTCTCGGTCCTCCTCCAAGTGTCTAAGTATAGCCTCGCGTACCGCTGGCAGCTCAGCAAACTCGCGCGGGTAATGAATCGCGTACCCCGGCACTTCTTCCGTCAGCCGGACCACCGTATCGAACTGCCTTCGGAGGAAGACGGCGTCTTTGACGTCAAGATTGTAGGCGAACTCCACGAGCGCCATAATCGTTCGCCTTGGATGGAGTTTCTCCACGGTGACTTCGACCGCATCGTCGGCAAGGAAGAAAAGCCTTCGAAATGGCGCCGGACCGGATGCGTAGGGCAGCACCTTCGTGTCCTCTAGGCGGCGTTTGATCGTGTAGTGAGCCACGTCCCCAGTGGGCGTGTCTTCGCGCAAGACCTCCTCTACGGTCAAGGGCCAGAGCCGTACGCCGGGATAGCTCGGAATCGCCGTCCAGCCTCCATGTTCGGCGCGCAGCACCAGACAATCGTCAGAGACCAGGGCACACCCCTCCCGCGCGAAACTCGCGGCTAGCGTGGACTTCCCCTGGCCGCTCTTTCCGACGAAAGCGATGACGCCATGTCTGGTCAGCACCGCGCTCGCGTGCAGGACAATGCGTTCCCGCCGGCTCAACACTAACGGGATCACTTGATCGAGCAGGAGATGTCGCACTGTCACTTCCGGCGTGCCCGGCAAGGGACGGCAATGAATCTTCAACGTGTCCGCGGAGACGAAGAAGTCGCCACACCAGAGGAAGCGTAGCAGATAGCCGCCGGCGATGCGGCCGAAACGAAGCCAAGCCTCTTTGCCAGCTTCCGCTTCGCCATCTTCCTCGATAGTCCAATGGTGAAACCAGTCGACGTCGGCGGCGGAGGGGTTTCCAGCGGGAAGCAGTTCAAACCGGCACTGCGCGCCGAGAGCGTTCGCGGGGGCGAGTTCAGGCAGTACGGTGTTGCTGGTTAGCACCAGATCGCATATGCGATAGGCGTAAATCAAGCTCATTCGGCGTATCGCGTGACCACTTCCGCCACGAAAACCGCCGCCTCCTCCCGGGTGCGGAAGAGGTTTGGATGCAGGCGGAAGACTTCGTCCTCGATCTCGGTAAGAGTCCGGACCCCATCGCAGAGGTTCACCACGGTCCGCCGCGCCTCGCCGCGCGGGATCAGCTTCGGCTTGAACCCTGGCCGCGTCAGCGTGAGGTCCTCCGACGCAAGCAGCATCCCCTTCCAAGTGGAATGCCGGAAGCAGTCTTTCTTCGCGCCCGAGCTGCCGTCCAGCACTTCCACGTTCCAATTGACAACCGAGTCGGCCGGCCGGATCGTCATGCGGATCCGCACTAGGTCGCCCTCGGTCACCTGGACCGCACGGTCGATCGGGAAATAAATCTGCCGCCGATGGATTCGCTCCCCAGAGAGAGGCGAGTTCGTCATTGAGATCCCCGTCGCGAGCTGCGCCCCGAACCAGCCGCCCAGCCCATGCATAGTCCCGGGCCGACAGATCCCCGACGTGGCCTCGGCGTGGAAGGGCTCCGTCGTAGCATGGTTCAGATCGATGCTGGCTATGACGGCCACATCGCCACAAATGCTTTCCGGAGGAAGGTCTACCTGGTAGCCAGTATTGGCTGCCAGCACGCGGGTGGAGCTGAAATCGAACCCGGCGGGCGAGGTGCTCCAGAACTCGACCTGGCCGAACAGATCCGGAGCCTCGACGGGCGCGAGCATGAGGTTCATCCGAAGAGGAATCGTGACGCCTTCCGGCTTCAAGAAGCGTCGCCGGGCGTCGGCGAAATACTGGATGACGCCGGCATTGAAACCAAAGTTGCCAATCTGGTCCGCGACAACGACATCGACCTTTTCCGGAAGATTGACGTGAGTGGAATGTCCCTTGATGAAGACGACCCGGTCCCCATATCCATTGGCCCGTGCCACCTCGCGGGCGACCGCGAACATCCCGCCCACTTCGATCGAGTAAACGCGCCTGGCCCCCGCTCGGCAGGCTAACAAACCCATGATGCCGGTTCCGGAAGCTAAGTCGAGAACTACTTGGCCGGGTCGGACCACAGAAAGAACCGCAGCCTCAAAGGCCGTCAGCCTCACGTCGTCGACAAGATACTGTCGGTGTTCGTCAATAACAAGAGACAAAGAGGTAGAGCCCGCCGAGTAAACCGTTTGCGTCCGGATGCCCTACAGGCAAAATCCCATCATCCCAGTACCCATAGAGCTGCTGTCCGGGCGCGATCCAGTAGCCCCCTCTGTCAGCTTAGACACGTTGCCATACTCGACAAGCGCCGGGCTGCGGTAGGGAAGACGTTGCACCGGCACGAACCGTTCGGCTGCGTGTTCCCGAGCGTTGGTCTCTCGACTTTCCATCTCAAGGCTTCTCCGGCGTCACCCTCTATCATAAGGCAATCCGCGCCCGAGTTGTCAACAGGCAGGAAACGCAGGACCCGGATCGCGTGTCCTGCGGCACCAAATCTCGATCCCAATGGCAGCCCACAACTTCCACAAGTCATCCAAATCTCCGGCACGAGCTTTCTGTAAACAGGAAGATAGCTCGAATGGAATAATCCAGCCCCGCGCCATGATTGCGGAGCCGGGAAAGGGGTCTTGTCCATCCAAGGCACCCACGGCACTCGTGAATACCGGCGTGAAATCGGCTTGAACCCGACGCCCGATAACTGACTCCGGCAGACTGCCTCGCAAAGCATTCCGCAGCACAATCTTGACAAGCCCCCGATGCGAGCGTTGCCGCTCCGGCAGCGCAAACGCGAACTCGGCGAGCCGGCGATCAAAGAACGGATGCCGCTCCTCCACACCGAGAAAGGCTGCGTTACGGTCCCAACCTTCGCGGAAATGAGCGTTCCATCCTGAGTAAAAATACGAATGCATGGCTTGCTGGATAGGACTGGCGCCGCGCGGCGCAGCCAAAGCCTCCACGCGGCTGAGCAACGAGGTCCGCTTCACAAACTCGGCAGGTAGCCATCCAAACCGGCTCCGGCGAATCGGTCTCAAAACCCGTTTCACCCCGGACGGAATGTTGGCCCGGACGCCGTAGTTGAACGCGACCCGCCACCACGGAACATCGTCGAGTGGTCCCTCGACCTTCGCCGTATTAATCAATTCGAGGAACTTTCCTTCTCGGGCAAGTTCCGTGATGACGTAGCCTCCGGATCCTTCCACGCACTCGTTCCCGCCCCAACCTGTCAGCACGACCCGCGTCCTGGCCTGTCGGAGCCCCTCGCAGATCGGTGAAGACATCGCAGCCCCGTTCGGCCAGCCGGGAAAGTCCTGGTAGCGGCCAGCTTGCTGGTTGTAGTAGTCCGTGCCGATGGGCGCAGGAGGAAATAGGTGGGAGCGCAAGCCGGCTCGCTTTACTGTTTCTTGGATGTATTCGGATTCGTCGCAACTCATTCCTGGGAAGATGAGCGAGAAGGTGTCGAGAGGTTCGGTGCGGCCCCGTTCGCGGAGAAGCTCGTTCGCGACGACCGAGACGGAGGAGGAGTCGAGCCCGCCGCTCAGATAGGAGCCGATAGGGCCGCAGCAGTGGAAGCGGCAGCGTACGGCTTCGCGAAGAAGGTCGAGGAAGTGGCTGGCATACGCCTCGTCAGTTTTGTAGCGGACCTGCTTTGCGAGATCGAAGTCCCAGTAGCGGCGTTTCTCGATGCCGCCGGATCTTACCCACATGAGGTGGGCGGCCGGTAGACGCAGGATGCCCTCCCAGAGGGTCTCCTCGCAATGGGTAATCTGGGCGGACAAATACTCGGCCACCATGCCTTCATTGGCGACTCTCTTTACTCTCGGATCACAAAAGAGTTGGTGTAGCTCCGAGGCAATCAGGAGGAAATCGCCGCCGCAATAGTAATTAAACGGCCTGATCCCAAACACATCCCGGCCACAAAAGAGCGCGTCGTGGCGGCCATCCCAAATCGCGAAGGCGAAATCGCCCAGAATGCGGACAGGGGCGTCCTCCCCCCACAGGAGATACGACTTGAGGACAAGCTCGGCGTCGGTGCGGTCGCGGAGCCTGGCTCCTTTGGTTTCGAGGGCCTTTCCCAGTTCTTCGCGATTGTCGACGCGGCCGTCGAGGACCAGGCACACTTGGCCGCGCTCGTCGCAAAGAGGTTGGCGTTCGCCGAGGGCTTCCGGGGTCGTGCATAGCATGCGGTGACCGAGGCCCGCCGAGCCGTTCACCCAAGTTCCGCTTCGATTGGGTCCACGACGAGCAATAGCATCGGTCATCCGCTGCAGGATGCACGCGTTGATAGGACTGCCGTCTAAGTGGACAATTCCGGCGATTCCGCTCACTGCTTCGTCAGTATATGACACGGTGAGCGTGGTCAGTGGGTAGCTGGCCGTTGATCGGCCCTTCATGATTTCCAGAGACGGCA
>Ga0074045_10005327_pt1 | contig 11261 bp, 10 predicted proteins | sample BogForMeECP23OM2_FD_94442 | JGI IMG/M metagenome (GOLD analysis project Ga0074045, IMG submission 94442) | Bog forest soil microbial communities from Calvert Island, British Columbia, Canada - Bog Forest MetaG ECP23OM2 | ecosystem: Environmental > Terrestrial > Soil > Wetlands ...
CGGGCTTGGTATTCCTGTCGAACTGGGAATGGGGGTTCAGAAACCTCACCAACAGCGTACGCCCCGTAAATAATCCTGAAGATGTAAAGGGGTTGAAGGTGAGGACTCCTCCGGAATTACCGACCCAGGCTGCTATGGAAGCTCTGGGGGCCACGACCGTCACGATTGGTTTCAATGACCTGCAGATGGCGCTGAGCAAAGGAATTGTGGACGGCGAAGAGAACCCCATTTCTGTGATCTATTTCAATAAACTTTACGAACATCAGAAATATCTTACCATGACCGGTCATAACTATAACTCCATGGTCCATGTCATAAGCAAGAAAACCTGGAACAAGCTGACGCCAGAACAAAAAGCCATAATCAAGAAAGAGAGCAAGAAGGCCGGGGACTGGATGAGGAAGACTATCAGGGATGCTGAGGCAGACCAGATCAGGCTACTGCAGAATTTTGGCGTACAGGTCGTCTACCCGGACAGGGCAAAATTTAAGGCCCTCATGAAGCCGGCTTATGACCGGATGAAAGCCATCGCCGGCGAAGACAACATCCAGACTTTCATTAAGATGACTGAAGCAGTGAAATAAAATATTAAAAACGGATTTTAACTACACGGGGGGGCTGCCTGTATCGATAGCTCCGCTGATAGGGAATAACCCCCAGACTACTATTCTAAGGAGGATTTATCACATGAAAATATTGGAAAACGTGAAAAAGGTCCCTGGAGGCATGATGATTGTTCCACTGTTGCTTGGAGCAACCCTGAATACCTTTGCACCTGGAACCGCTAAATTCTTTGGCTCATTTACCGCCGCACTTATCACTGGAATATTGCCGATTCTCGCAGTTTTCTTCTTTTGTATGGGTGCGACCATCCATTTCAGTCAATCCCTGTGGGTTTTAAAGAAGAGCGGTGCTTTGGTTGGATCCAAGGTTCTTTGGGCCGCCCTGCTGGGCGTTATCGCCTCGCATTTCATTGGTCCGTCCGGAATCACCGAAGGTTTTTTTGCCGGTATCTCGGTACTGGCAATTGTTGCGTCCATGAACGATACGAACGGCGGATTGTACATGGCTCTGATGGCCCAGTATGGGACGGAAGATGAAGCCGGTGCATACGCGCTTATGACCCTTGAGTCAGGTCCATTCCTGACCATGGTAACACTTGGGGTGGCCGGCCTGGGCAATTTCCCGTGGCAAACATTGGTTGGGGCGATTTTCCCGTTCTTACTGGGCTTCATCATGGGGAATTTGGACCATGATATCCGTAACGTCTTTGGCAAGGCTGCTCCTATCTTCATTCCATTCTTTGCCTTTGCCTTGGGTAATGCACTTAACTTCCATGTCATTGCCAACACTGGTTTGCTTGGGCTTTTGATGGGCATTGGGGTCATCGTATTGTCCATGCCTGTGCTTCTTGTCGCCGATTTACTCACCGACGGAAACGGCAGGTGCGGTATTGCCGCGGCTTCCACCGCCGGGGCGGCAGTGACGGTCCCGACGGTTGTCGCGACCGTCGACCCCTCATTTGCCCCTGTGGCGCAATCAGCCACGGCGCTGATCGCCACCTGCGTTTTGGTTACCGCCATTCTAACCCCCATACTGACCGGACTATACTTTCGTAAGGTTCAGGGGAGACTAACCAGAACTCCGAAACACGCAAAGTGAAAATGATCAGCTGATCCCGTAGGTTTGGGTCGGCTTCCCGAAAATCCGATCTGGTTGGACAATGAACGTCGGCAGCCCTAGGCTGCCGACGGATGTTAAGAACAAAGGAGAGAAAATGGACATAAGATACTCACTTCACGCTGATCATTTGAAGAAGCTTACGACCGAAGAGATGAGAAAGCACCTGCTTGTCGAAAATCTGTTCGAACCCGACAAGATGACTATGGTTTACAGCCATATCGACAGGATAATCGTCGGCGGGGTGTGCCCTGTCCGCGTGGCCGTCTCACCCGGAGTGACGAAGGCGTTAGGCGTCGACTATTTTCTGCAGAGAAGAGAACTTGGCATCATAAACATCGGCTCTGACGGCGCCGTGTCGGTAGATGGAAAAAATTACGATCTAAAATGGAAAGAGTGCCTTTATGTAGGCATGGGGGCTCGGGAAATTTCCTTCAAGAGCGCCAAGAGCGCGAATCCTGCAAAGTTTTATTTTAATTCCGCACCCGCCCATGCGACATACCCGACAACAAAAATCACGAAGAATGAGGCGCAAAAGGTGGTGCTCGGAACTATGGAAGGCGCCAACAAGCGGCAAATTTTCCAGTGTATTCATCCTAGCGTGCTCAAGAGCTGTCAACTCGTGATGGGTTTTACCGAGCTCGAGAAAGGCAGTGTCTGGAACACCATGCCTTGCCATACTCATGACCGCCGCATGGAAGTATATTGCTATTTCGAGATGCCTGAAAATTCCCTTGTCTTTCATCTCTTCGGCGAGCCGAAAGAGACCCGGCATATGGTAATGAGAAATGAGCAGGCAGTTATATCGCCAAGCTGGTCGATCCATTCCGGCGTGGGCACATCGAACTATACCTTCATATGGGGAATGGTAGGCGAAAACCAGACCTTTACCGACATGGACGACGTGCCCATGTCTGAGTTGAAATAATCTGTTTTGGGGGTGGTGAATTATGATACTGGATCAATTCAATCTCAGCGGCAAGGTGGCCATTGTGACCGGAGCACGGGCTGGGCTGGGCCAGGGGATGGCCTGCGGTTTGGCAGAGGCCGGTGCCGACATTGTCGGCGTCGACATAGGCAGCATGGAAGAGACAAAAAAGACTATCGACGCACTGGGGCGAAAGTTTTTGCCCATCGTGGCGAACTTGTCGAATATACGTGCTATCGATGACATCATGAAAAAGACCATTTCCACCCTTGGCAATGTACATATCCTGATCAACAATGCCGGCATCATACGCAGGGCTGACGCCGTAGACTTTAGTGAACAGGATTGGGATGATGTCATCAATATCAACCTGAAGGCGGTCTTTTTCTTTTCTCAGGCCGTTGCCAGGCAATATATTAAACAGGGAACAGGTGGAAAAATTATCAATATCGCGTCAATGCTTTCCTTTCAGGGAGGTATCCGGGTGCCGTCTTATACGGCAAGCAAGAGCGGCGTTATGGGGATCACCCGGCTCATGGCAAATGAGTGGGCAAAACATTCTATTAATGTCAATGCCATTGCACCCGGCTATATGGCAACGGATAACACGGCGCCACTGCGTGCAGATCCAAAAAGAACTGCAGACATTACCGAGCGGATACCGGCTGGGCGTTGGGGCCTTCCGGAGGATCTGAAAGGCACTGCCGTCTTTCTTGCCTCAGCAGCATCCAACTACATTAACGGCTATACGGTGGCAGTAGATGGCGGCTGGCTCGCAAGATAACCGCGAGTACCGTGAATCCTCTGATCAGGAGGTAAGGAATATGAAAAAAGTTGTCACCTTCGGCGAAATCATGCTGCGGCTTAGCCCACCGGGGTTCCAGAGGTTCGGACAGGCAAGGTCCTTTGATGTTACCTTTGGCGGCGGCGAATCGAATGTGGCGGTATCGCTTGCAAATTATGGCATGCCCGCGGACTTCGTGACGCGGCTTCCCAAGAATGATATCGGCGATGCCTGCATCTCTTTTTTGAGAAGTTTCGGCGTCGGCACCAGCAAGATTGCAAGGGGCGGCAGCCGCATCGGCATCTATTTTCTCGAAAACGGGGCAGTGCAGAGAGGTTCCAAAGTCATTTACGACCGCGACGTCTCATCCATAGCTACGATTGAACGGGGTATGATAAATTGGGACCAGGTTTTTGACGATGCCGACTGGTTCCACTGGACGGGCATAACCCCGTCCATCAGCGCAGGCCTCTGTGACGTCTGTCTCGAGGGAATCAAGAAAGCCAAAGAAAAAGGCCTGACGGTCTCTTGCGATCTGAACTATCGCGCCAAACTCTGGAAGTGGGGGAAGAAGGCGGGAGAGGTTATGCCAGAACTGGTCAAGCACTGTGACATCGCAGTGGGCAACGAGGAAGACGCGGAAAAGGTTTTTGGCATTAAGGCCCCGGATACGGATATTACGGCGGGAAAGGTTGAAGCGGGGAAGTACCGGTATGTGGTGGAGGAAATGAAAAAGCAGTTTCCTGGACTGAATTTCATCGGCATAACTCTGCGGGGAAGCATCAGCGCGAACCATAATACGTGGTCAGGGATTCTCTATGACGGCAGCAAGCTCTTCGTAGGCCCAAAATTCGATATTACCCATATCGTCGACCGTGTTGGATCCGGAGATGCTTTTGTTGGCGGCCTTATTTACGGTTTGCGCACCTTTGGGAAAGACTTGCAAAAGGCCCTAAACTTCGCGGTTGCGGCCTCATGCTTGAAGCATTCCATCGCAGGTGATTTCAACATGGTCCCGGTCGAGGAAGTAGAAAAGATCATGTCCGGAGACGCCTCGGGGCGGGTGTCCCGATAGGGATAGAACGATTACGACGGAAACCCAACGTTTAATGAGAACGCCTACGACCGCGGAGGGCGTGACAATAATTTGGAGGTGATGTGTGGGACAATTCAGACGATTGGATGTACTACAGACCATGGTGGAGAGCGGACTCGTTCCCGTCTTCTACCACAAAGATATGGAAGTTGCCAAAAAGGTTGCGGTGGCTGTTGCCAAAGGAGGATCGCGCCATTTGGAGTTCACGAATAGAGGTGATTTTGCCTATCAGGTGTTCACCGAGTTGAACAAATGGTGCAGGAAAGAAGTTCCGCAGCTGATCCTCGGTGTGGGATCAGTGATCGACCCAGGTACCGCCGTGTTGTATATCAACAGCGGCGCAGACTTCGTTGTGGGTCCTGTTCTAAATGCGGATATCGCAAGAGCCTGCAATCGTAGAAAAATAGCCTATATGCCCGGCTGCGGCAGTGCTAGCGAAATATCACAGGCAGAGGAACTTGGCGTAGAGATATGCAAGGTATTTCCCGGGGCCGAGGTGGGAGGGCCGTCTTTTGTGAAGAGTATACTCGGCCCCATGCCATGGGCCCTTCTTATGCCCACAGGAGGTGTTGACAGAACCCGGGAAAGCATAGAAAAATGGTTCAAGGCGGGTGTCGCCAGTGTCGGAATAGGATCGAACCTGATCACCAAGGAAATTCTTGCCTCAGGTGATTTCGAGGCACTTGCAAAAAATACTGCGGAAGTGCTTCAATGGATCAAGAACGTGCGAAGCAAGGTTGTATAGCTGCTTATCTTGTGGAATGGCAATCTTCGACTGGCGTGATATATGCCTGAGCTTTACGGATTGACAAAATAAATTGCCATATCCGGATATCAAAAATTACAGGAGGGCGTCATGATTTTTGGTAGCATTCAAAATCTGGAACATGACAAGAAGTTGTTGTCCAAGGCTTTGGTCAAAGGTCTGGAGTATATAAAGGATGCTGATTTAACGAAGCTGGCTGCAGGCAGGTATGAAATTGACGGCAGCGCCTTGTTTGCGCTGGTTCAAGACAACCGAACGGCGCCCAAGGCGGAACGCAAGGCCGAGGCCCATAAAAAATATATTGATATTCAGTTCGTCCATAGCGGTTCTGAGATTATCGGGTTTGGCCTGGCCGATCCTGCGAATGTGGTTCTCGAGAATCTGCTGGACCAGAAGGATGCAATTTTCTTTAAACAAGTCAAGAATGAGATGGACCTTGTCCTCACGCCGGGAATGTATGCCATATTTTTTCCCGCGGATGTTCATCGCCCCGGATGCATTCATGGCAGTCCTGCCTCAGTTCGTAAAGTCGTTGTTAAGGTAGCGATTAATAACTTGTAACTAGTCGTATAGACGTTGGTTATCCTTAATTGTCGTTGGCAATTGGCGTAAAAATCTGGGTGGTTTAGGCGAGGCTTACAATTTTATAAAAAACACCATGCCCCCCTTGTTTGCAAGGGGGGCATTTTTTTCCTCAAATTAATTCTCTTTACTACATCAACCATTTCAGATAGGGATATCCAACACCAAGAAGAACGGCAATGAATATTACTCCAAAGATCATGCCCAAACGCCAGAAATCCTTGCTCTGGATATATCCGCTTGCGTAATAGATGGGGGACGGCCCTGTAGCATATGGCGTTAAGATCCCCATAATTCCCAGCGAATAGCAAAGCATTATCGCAAGGATTTTTACTGGCATATCAGGTACGGTCATTGCGGTTGCTAAAAACACGGGAAGCAATGCCGTAGTATGAGCCGTCAGACTGGCAAATATGTAGTGGATGAAGAAGAACATGCCAACAAAAAGTAACAACACTGCTAAAACAGGCATGCCCTTCACCAAGCCTGCTGCATGAACTGCGAACCAGTCGAGAAATTTCACTAATCTCAGCCCGTCTGCCAAAGTGACCAGCGTGGCAAACCAAGCCAACACATTCCATGCCTGCTTATTACCAATAACATCATCCCACGTAACAATACGCGTCAGAAGCATGCCACAGACTACTATAAGAGCCACTGTAGTTGCATCGAACCAGGCACCTCCAAAAATCCACAACGTGAGAGCACACATCACAAGAAAAGCCATGATCACTTCCTTGCGGTTTATTTTCCCCATCTTCTTCAATTCATTGGCGGCCCAGATCGGCACATCATTACTGATCTTCAACGTAGGAGGATATATAATGTAGACCAGATAAGGGACGAGTATAAATAGTAGCACACCGACCGGTAGGAATCCGATAGCCCATTCTGTCCATGTAAAGTTTACTTTTGCAATTTTACTAACCAGCTCTAACGCAAAGAGATTGGGTGCCACAGCAGTGATAAACATGGAACTCGTTACACAGGTAGTAGCAAATGCCGTCCACATAAGATAGGAACCGATTTTGCGTGCACTCTCCTCACCTGGTAGAGAATCGTAGAGTGGCGGTATGTTCTTAATAATCGGGTAAATCGTTCCGCCACTGCGGGCCGTGTTGGATGGAGTAAAAGGCGCCAGAATCAGGTCAGCCAATGCTACTGCATAACCGAGACCCAATGTTTTATTGCCAAGAATTTTTACCAGCAACAAAGCAATACGATGCCCCAATCCTGTCTTTTCATACCCTTGGGCAAAAAGATATGCACCAAAAATCAGCCATACCACCCCATTGCTAAAACCGGAAAGCAACCATTTTAATGAGCCAGCTGGGTTAGGGTCTACGAGGGACAAAGCTCCCGCCAGAGACACAGCAATCAACCCCACGGCTGCCGGCGGTATGGGCTCCAAGATTAAGGCAAGGATTGCAGTAATGAACAATGCAAAATAATACCAGGCTTTGGGCTGCAAGCCTGCAGGAACCGGAATCAAGCAAATTCCTACCCCTACTAGCAGCGGCACAATGTATTTCCAGTACGGCTTCTTTTCCATTTTTCCTCCTGTTTTTTGAATCTATTGATTTATCGCTATTGTGTCGTATTCTAAAAAGCAACGGAAATGCCGGAGCGGTGTACCATTGTAAACATGTTGATATTACAACAAATCTTAAGATAGCCAGGACAGCAGACTCAGAGTGTTTAATATCACAAAAGCGATAGACTTTCCCTGGCCTGCCCCGAACCGATCAGGCTCTAAAACCGCTAAAAATTATTTCATCAACCTGATCATAATCGGAACAATCAGGAGAGCAACAATATTGATAACTTTAATCATAGGATTGATGGCCGGACCGGCGGTGTCCTTGTAGGGATCACCGACGGTATCACCGGTTACTGCGGCCTGATGGGCAGGGCTCCTCTTCCCTCCGTACATGCCATCTTCGATATATTTCTTAGCATTGTCCCAGGCGCCACCGCCGCTCGTCATGGCAATTGCCTGGAATAGGCCGGTGATAATGCTGCCGATGAGGACACCTCCGAGCGCTTCTCGGCCCAAGGTCAGGCCAACGACCACCGGAACAACCACCGGAATAAGTGCCGGAACCATCATCTGTTTGATCGCGCCCTTTGTCACGATGTCCACGCATTTGCCGTATTCGGGTTTTGCCTTGCCTTCCATAATACCTTTAATTTCACGGAACTGCCTGCGCACTTCTTCCACAACACCGCCTGCAACCTTACCAACAGCCTCCATCAGGAGCGACCCGAAGTAATAAGGAAGCAGTCCGCCGATGAACAAACCAGCGAGCACCATGGGATTTGATAGATCAAACAGCACCTTCACATCTTTACCGAAAGACCTCGAATACTCTGCAAAAAGTACGAGTGCTGCAAGCGCGGCCGATCCGATTGCATAGCCCTTGGTAATGGCCTTGGTGGTGTTGCCCACTGCATCGAGAGGATCGGTGATCTCGCGGATTTTTTTCGGCAGCTCTGCCATCTCCGCGATGCCGCCAGCATTGTCAGTAATCGGACCATAGGCGTCGATAGCAACGACGATACCGGTCATAGACAGCATGGATACCGCTGCAAGGGCGATGGCGAAGAGACCCCCGCCCGGATTGCCGGCAAAGCCGCCGCCCAGAGCATAGGCACTGAGGATAGAAACGACAATAACGATCACTGGCATCCCCGTGGATTTCATACTGACCGCGAGGCCTGCAATGATGTTAGTGGCATGGCCGGTCTGGCTGGCTTCGGCAATATGCCTAACCGGAGCAAAGGCCTGCGAGGTAAAGTACTCCGTGATCCATACAATAAGGCCGGTAAGAGCAAGTCCGATAACCGCGGTAAAAAACACGGTCCACTGAGTAAACACCCCGGCATCAGTGCCTTTTAAACCTCCGATAAAAACGTCGGACACATATAAAAATGCGCCTGCAGCCAGTACTCCTGCAACGGCCAGCCCCTTATACAGGGCGCCCATAATATAATTATTTTTGCCAAGTTTCACGGCAAAGGTTCCGACTATTGAGGCCAGGATTGAAATGCCACCCAGCAGAAGCGGAAATTCAATCCACTGGCTTGTCTCGCCGAAGATTGTCTTTGCGAGCAACATTGCCGCCACAAGTGTGACTGTGTAGGTCTCGTACAGATCGGCTGCCATCCCTGCACAGTCTCCCACGTTGTCGCCCACATTGTCTGCGATCACAGCCGGGTTGCGGTGATCGTCCTCAGGGATTCCTGCTTCGACCTTGCCCACAAGGTCAGCACCGACATCGGCGGCCTTGGTATAGATACCCCCGGCAATACGGGCAAACACGCTCATGAGCGAACAGCCGAAACCCAGTCCGATGAGCGCATGAAACGCCTCGGCAGGCACAGCCGCCTTTGCAATGAAATAAAAACCAGCGAGACCGATGATGCCGAGACCCACGACCATGATGCCCGTTACCGAACCACCTTTGAAGGCAACGCTGAGCGCGGCTTGCAGTCCTTTGTCCGCCGCCTGAGCTGTTCGCACATTGGCCCGCACAGTTACCCACATGCCGATGAAGCCGGCGAGCGCCGAGCCAAAGGTACCGATGATGAATCCAATGGCCGCCCACGTGCCCAAGCCCGGAACAGCAGCAAGAATAACCGCTAATACAACAGCAACAATTGCAACAGTCTTATACTCTCGTGACAGGAACGCATAAGCGCCTTCCTTTACTGCATCGGAAATCTCCTTCATGCGGGCATTGCCTGAATCCTGCTTGTTTACCCATAATGCGGTCCCTATGGCGTATGCAACCCCGGCCAGACCGCATAACAGCGCAAAAAGAAGCGTGACACTCATTAGATCTCCTCCCATCGTTTGGAATGCCATTAATGAATATGATGACGATCTTTTGTCCGGAAAAAGGCGCATCATATACTATTTAAAGAACATGGCAACTAAGGCAATTTAGCTTTTTTCGTCTTTATCCCGGCCGTTTCGCTACGTAACTCCGTGAACTCACGCGGATAAATTCGATGAATTTCCGGAGTGCCTTCCCCCGGTGGCTGAACTTATCCTTTTCTTCTCCGGACATCTCAGCAAAAGTCCTCGTGTGACCCTCGGGGATGAATATCGGATTATAACCAAAACCGTTTATTCCCTTCGGTTCCCGGCTTATGCGACCTGGCGCGAATCCGAAGAATGTCCTGACTGCTCCATCTGGAAAAGCCAGGGCAATGCAACAGGCGAACCGTGCACCCCGATTCCCTTCCGGAACATCTCTGAGTTCTACAAGAAGTTTTTCATTATTTCTTGCATCGCTCACGGGACCCGTGCCGCCTGCATACCTGGACGAGTATACGCCAGGGCCGCCGTTGAGAGCCTCCACTTCGAGGCCCGAATCGTCAGCTAGGGCAGGTTTGCCCGTACATTGACAGACCACGACTGCTTTCTTGACTGCATTCCCTTCGAAAGTGTTCTTGTCCTCCACCACTTTAGGGCAGTTGGGGAAGTCGTCGAGCGACAAAATGGCAATCGGCAGGCCTGCTGTGATTCGCGCGATCTCTTCAATTTTCTTCTTATTCCGGGTGGCAAGAACGATTTCCACGGAAAGGGAACCTGTTTTTCTTTGCATTCCTTATTAAGAAAAAATCGCTTAAATAACTGTTGTGCGTATTGGATTACCGGGGGATAGGCACCACTATAATGAAATTAGATGCGCCTGTCAAGAAGAGAAGATGCGAACGAGCAGCATTTTCGAAAAAAAAAGGGTGGTCATTTGACCGCCCATAGAGAGAAAAGCTCTTCGGTGCTAATGAGACAGCAGCGATATACGCGTTACAGCGAATCCATTTTCTCCACAACCTTTTCCGTTAGGTCGAGGCCGTCTTTTGAATATAGAATGGATGTGTCGGTCTTTTCAATAATAATGGTATAATTGTCGGCTTTTGCAATATTTGCGATTGCCTTTTTCATATCGTTAAAAACCTTTTTAGTGTATTCCGCCTGCAATTCACTAAATTCCTGCTGATTCTGTCCGACCATCTTCTGAAATGCCTGAACCTTTTCCTGAAACTCTTTCTGCTTGTCCTGCCGTTCCTTGTCCGACATACCTGCAGCTTTTTTTTCTAAATCAGCCTGCTGTGACTCGAGTTTTTTCTTCTCTTTATCAATATTGGCCTGCTTATCCTTGGCATTCTTCTCCAACTTAGCCAATGCAGCTTTGCCGGCTTTGCAATCATTCATCACCTTTTTCATATTAACATATCCGATTTTTGCATTTTCTTGTGAGAATGCAAGCCCTGTTACCATTAATACTAAAACAGCCACTACTCCCAGAACCTTCCGCATCTTCTCCTCCATTCAATGGATCACGCCGTGATCTTGAATTCTAATTTCAAAATTTTGATACTCGATCAGTTCTTGACACACATTAGCGTAAACTTA
>Ga0074045_10005328_pt1 | contig 11261 bp, 10 predicted proteins | sample BogForMeECP23OM2_FD_94442 | JGI IMG/M metagenome (GOLD analysis project Ga0074045, IMG submission 94442) | Bog forest soil microbial communities from Calvert Island, British Columbia, Canada - Bog Forest MetaG ECP23OM2 | ecosystem: Environmental > Terrestrial > Soil > Wetlands ...
TCCAGGGTGACCCGCAGGCTTTCGACCGACGATTGCACGCCGTTGAGCGCGCCCACCGCTGCCCACTGCGATGGGGAGGCAGGCCCTGAGGTCTGTTGCGACTGGATGGTCGCCATGGCCTCGATCAGCGGCTTACTAGCGATCGCCCAACCAATGCGGAACCCCGTCATGGCGTACATCTTCGATACCCCATTGATCACCACCAGCTTCGATTCCTCGAGCGGCGCCTTCATGAAGTCGTAGGCGATGGGCGCGTTCTTGCCGTCGAACACCAGCCGGTTGTAGATGTCGTCCATGATGAGGTAAATGCTCCGCTTCTCGCAAAACTCGACCATCTCGTGGACAAAATCCTGAGAGTACATGGCTCCCGAGGGGTTATTGGGGCTGTTCAGAATGATGGCTTTGGTGTAGGAACCGCACGCCTCGGTGATTTCTTTGACCGTTGGGAAAAACGTTCCGTCCTCGGCAGTGACCGGCACTGGAACACCGCCCGCGAGCTTCACCATCTCCGGATAGCTCACCCAGTACGGGGCCGGGAAAATCACTTCTTCCTTCGGATCCAGGATGGCGTGCAGCAGCACCATCAGGGACTGCTTGGCGCCGCCCGAAGCGATCACGTTGTCTGCCGACACGATCTTCTTGTAGTGCTCTTCGGTGTAGCGAACGATGGCTTTCTTCAGTGCAGGAATTCCGTCGGGCGCCGTGTACCTGATCTCTCCTGTGTTCAGCAGTGCCGCGCAGTTGATCACTGCATCAGTGGGGGCCTTACTTTTTGGTTCGCCGCCTCCCAGGTGAATGATCGGCTCTCCTTTGTCACGGAGCAGGGCCGCGGTTTCATTCAACTTGAGAGTCGCCGACTCCCGGATAGACCGGGCAAGTTGGCTAAGACTCATGACGTTTGTTTCCTTCCTTGGGCATATTGGTACTTTGACACGACTCCGCGCCGGGCAGCAAAGGGCGGACGGTCAGCCCGTATTGATTTCATACGCCAACCACTCTTGAGTCAGTGATTTCGCACACACCACGAAGTGACTAGGTGGGCTTCATAAGCAGTGCACAGTGCTCCGCAGAATGGAAAAAGGGTGGCGAGCCCCCCCAAGCCTGCCACCCGAAGCTGGCCGCCAGACGCGGCAGCCGGCAAGTCGTGGATCAATGCGACTCCACGATAAACTGCTTCACCGTATTCAAGTTCGTCTGCGTAACTTCGTCGAGGAAGTCTCCGTAGTTGCGGTCTTCGCCGCCGGTGGGAAATCCCCACTGATCGGTGCCCGGAGCAACCACGGCCGCCTTGCCGTCGTAGGAATTGTCGCGGTTAGACATCAGGCCCCAGTTGGTGTATTCTCCCGGCCCGCTGTCGGTGAGCGACCAGAAGTCGATGCCCAGGATGGGGTGGTCGCTGTTGGTCGCCTTGGCGTTGTAAAGCACGCTCAGGTCGCTGTTGTAGTGCAGCCCACGGGTTTCCTGCGTCGGATAGTCGGACCCATAGCTAGGGTAGCCGTGCCAGTAGGAGTTTTGGTTCGCCGTTATGCCGTACCAGATGATGGTTGGCTTGCCGGTTAGGTCGTAAGCCTGAGTGACGATGCTGACGTTCTGCGGACTCGCCGGGCTGTAGCTGATGGCGAGGGCGTCCACTCCGGCATCAGCCAGAGCCTGCAGCACTTGTGGACGGATACCGATGACCCCCACGCCTCCGAGGGCCGATGGAGCGAAGATCATATGGTTCTTGTCGTAGCTGCGGATGGCCTTCACAGCAACACTTTCCATCTGGTAGACATACTGGTAGAGAAATTCATTCATGTCCGCCTGCAACGCAGCGGTTTCGCCTTTCAATATGTACGGATCGCCCATCCATTTCGTGTGGCGCCCGTCTTCATCGAGGACACCGGTGCCCACGCCAAACCCGCCGCTGTCACCAAATGCGGTATAGTTGCTCCCCCACGCCGCGTTCAGTTTGGCGATGGTTCCATATTCCTGCTGGAGATAGGCCACCCACGCATACTTGGAGTACACCTTCGTGTCCTTAAAGCCGGCCTGCTGAAAATTCGTGACCGCGACAAACCATGCCGTGTTCGGATAAGGATCTGGACCGCTGCCGGTCCCTTTGAGCGGCCAGAAAAAGTCAGCGTCCTCGGTGGTGATGCCAACAATCCACGGCACAGTGCCGAAGCCGCCCGTGACGGCCTTATTTTGCAGCGCAATCTCGCCGGCGTAACCCTGCGCCCACTTCGGATCGAAAACGTCCATAACTCCCTCGCCACAATATTCGGTGGCACAGTTGTAAGTGGACGACGGGATTCCATTGATGATTTGCTTGATGGGCTCAGCGAGTCCGATGTCGGACGTGTGGTAGATGGAGTCTGCGGAAACGCTCAAGAACAGGATGAACGGCAGCTTCACCGGATTCCCGCTCTTCCCGCCCCATGTTCCTACCGGTAATCCGCGCTGGCAGGTGTACTCGCCCAGCGTATTGAATCCCCAACTCAGCATGCGTTCACCGCGATGGGTGGCCCACAACTCTTTGTCGTTGTTGTAACGCTTCTGCATGATGCCCGGCTCAATGAAGGCTTCGTTTGCGTTGAATACTGAGAGCAGATAAAAGTTATTTCCCATGGGAGAAGCTAGCTTCCAACGGCCGCTTTGCTTCTCCATGTGGAAATATCCAGTCGCTATTTTTGTCGCGGGGGCTGCCGTCAGGCCGCCATAGGTGTCGGATCCGATGGAGATGTGCAACGAGTACGAGGAGGTCTTGCTCACGGGTGGCTTGCTGGAATCGGTTGCCTTTACCTGGAAACTAAAGCTGCCCGTGTCGCTTGGGGTGCCGGTGATCTTGCCCGCGCTGTTCATGGCGACGCCTGGCGGCAGGCCTCCGACCACAAGGGTGTAGGTGTAGGGAGCGGTTCCAAACGAGGATTGCAGCGCGGCGGAATAAGGTTGCAGGTAGTATCCGCCGGGAATACCTGTTAGCCCCGGCGTCGAACTTGCATATGTCGAAGAACAAACCAGGAGACAAACAATAACTAAGAATTGGTTTCTCGGGACGCTCCGATAAGCCATGGTCGAACTACCTCCATATGGCCTACATCGGCGGCACTCGCGTCATGGGTACTGGCTTGGAGGAGCAATTGGGGCTAGCTGCCAGAGCTGTACTCACCTGCACCACGGTACAGTTTGCGAGAGAGTCACGAGGCGAAAACGGGGCGGAGCGCAAGTGATTCCCGCTTGGGGCTTTGCCGGGGTTGTCGTATGATTCCCGTCAAGCAATCCAGCTTAGCGCTGTAGGAGGCGCCAAATGATGGCAGCCAGCGAATTTGAGTTCAGGCAACGATTCTGGATTATCGGAGCGATCTTCTGTCTCGCGTTCTTGACCTACAACCTCGATCACCAGAACGCCGGTGCTACGCTGACGGGATGGATCGCGCCTATTCGCGGGACTGCGGCCACCCGTACGGACTACCAACTGACGTTCGCTGTCGCGGCGCTGTTCGCCATTGCGGCCGCGGTGGTCCGCACGTGGGGCACTGCCTATTTGAATTCTGAAGTGATGATTGCCATGCGGGTGCAAACCTCGCGCCTCGTCGCGGATGGCCCTTACCGCTATGTTCGAAGTCCCCTATATTTTGGGAACATTTTGTTGGCCGTAGGATTCGGCCTGATGGCCAGCCGCATCGGGTTCGTCATACTTGTTGTGGGGATGATTGTGTTCTGTTACCGGCTGATACTTCGCGAAGAAGCTGAAATTGCGGCAAGCCAGGGAGACCCATACCGTGCATATTGTGCGACAGTCCCGCGGCTGCTGCCAGCGCTGCGTCCGAAGTTGCCGTCGGCCGGAAGTGTGCCGAACTGGGGGGATGGTGTGCTCGGAGAAGTCTTTATGTGGGTGATGGCGGCGTCCGTCATCGCCTTCGCCATCACCTTGAACCAGACGATCTATTTCGTCGTTTTGGCGTCTTCGTTTCTGTTTTATGCCGTCTGCCTTGCTGTCATCAAGAGGCGGCAAGAGCGTGCGGGCACCAGCAGCGAACAAAGCAGCGAGAAGCGCCAGGCGAAACCCGCAGGATAGGGCTGTTTCACAAGCGCCCGTCGAACCAAAGCTGCCGCTCCGCAAAGTAGAGACGAAATCGATCCTCACGCCCGTCACCGGGAAGTGCAGCTTCTCTGAGTGCTTGCAACTCTTCGCGAAAACTCCGCCCCCACCAAAGTGCACGTTGAGCAAAATCAGTGATTCTGGTTCATACTATTGCAGCTATCAAGGTTGACCTCAGCTTAAATCTGGTTCTTTGGAGCGTTGCTGTGTCTCCAGAGTTGGAACAGATCCGCCGCCAGGCGGAGCGTCTTACGGGTAACATGTCGCCGGAGGAGTGGCGTCACGCTCCGCCAGGAAAGTGGAGTTGCGCCCAGATCTTCGAACACTTGCTCCTCAGTTACACCGCAACCACCAAGGGGACCTTGAACGCTATGCACATTGGGAAGCCCCTTGGAGGCAAGCCCACGCTGCGCGATCGCATCAGTACGTTCTACGTGGCTGGACTCGGGTTCATGCCATCAGGCCGTACGGCCCCGGAGCAAACAACCCCAAAGGACGGTATAGGCCTCGAGTCCTTGCGTCAGTTTAACGACGCGCTGGTTGCGATGGATGCGACCCTGACCGATGCCGAGAAGCGGTTTGGAACCAAGGTCAAATTGTTGGACCATCCAATTCTTGGACCGTTAACCGCAAGAGAATGGCGACGCGTTCATCGCACCCACGCCAGGCACCATTTGAAGCAAATCGCAGAAAGAGCCAGGCACTCCGGTCCCTGATTGCGTACTTCTTCTAAAAGAAACTCAGATACCACTGCCAAACTGCTCCGCCGACGAAAACCGCTCCGAGAGAAGACGCGCTGATGAAGACGCCGAACGGAACTTCCCACGATTGTAGTGTCTGCCCCAGTGAAGTTCTGACGCGACTGGCGTCGCTTGCCTGGCGCACCATCCAGATCAGTGCGTAGACCGTAGCCATTACAGGCGCCAGGAAAATCACGAACAATGTCAGCTTCAGCCCCAGGAATGCTCCCGCCATAGCGGTCAGCGCGAAATCACCGTTGCCCATCCCTTGCCGCTTGCGAATGAGGAAATAAAGCCCCGAGGCAACAAAGAAGAAGCCTGCCCCGGCGAGAGCGCCGGCTCCAGCATCAAGCAGCGAAACTTGCACAGGCGAAAGATGCGCTTCGTAAGCGCGAAGAAAGAACTGCGTCGCTGAGCTGTCGGTTGGAAAAATCCACGAAAAGGCAAGCCCAAGGACGATGCCAGGATAGGTAAACTCCCGGGGCAGGAAACCGGTTTCGGCATCCATGAAGAGCAATCCGACGAGCAGGAAGCTGAAGATGCAGAACTTCACGGTCAACCAGGTTGGACCGAACCACACATAACATGCGGTGAACAGAACTGCGGTCAGCAACTCGACGGCGGGATAGCGCAGCGAAATTCGAGCGCGGCAGTCACGACATCGGCCACGGAGAAGCCCCCAACTCAACACAGGGATATTGTCATGCCATCGAATGGGAGCGCCGCAGGCGGGGCAATGTGAGCCTGGCGTGATTATGGAAAGGTCGCGAGGAATTCGAGTGATGCAGACATTCAGGAAGCTGCCGAATGCAAGCCCCAGAATAAATAGCGCGCACTCGAAAATCATGTCCAAAGTATTCTGTCGGAGTCCTCTCCTACGGGCTGATGGACGCACAACAGATCTCCAGGCAACACTGCCGCTCTGTTGGCGTCTGGAAACTCTATAACATGCTACGCCATCACTGGGCTTACGGCCGTGAGCTACGCCGAATCTGTTATGACAGTGGCGTTCGCCCAGCATTACGGTCGTTCGTGCTTTGTGGCGTTACGGTCAATGGGCTGATGATCTGGAAGTTCAGCACTGCCTCGGGTCCCAACTGGATCTGCTGGCCTTTCTTGGAGGCCGCCACTCCGGTTCCCGCACCGGCGCCTGCCGCGGCCCCGATCGCTGCGCCTTTGCCGCCTCCAAAAATGCCGCCGAGGACGGCGCCCGTGGCAGTACCAACGCCAACTTTGGTTGCGGTGTTCTTACCCTCGCCCTTCCCCGCGCGTGACCACTGATTGGTTTGGATGTTGTAGGTCTTGCCGTTCACCGACAGCGAAGTCAATTCCAGGGTCAGGACCGAATTGCCGGCGAATCGGCCAGCGCTCTTCACATCGGCCACCCGTCCGACCACGTCGGCGCCGGACGGAATCACCGTCTCACCGTCAATCACGATTGGGGCGCTGAGCGAACCATGGAAAGTGTCCCCCACCTGGTTGCGCTCGGAGTCAAGGGGGTCGTTGAGCCGCACCGTGAACTGCGTCCCGGCGGGGACCATGATTTTCTGCGGCGGAGGTGGTGGAGGCGGAGGAGGCGGTGGCGTAGGCGTCTGCGCGACAGGAGCGGATTGGGGCGGCGGAGTGTTGCTGGCTTGCATAGTGTTGTCAACAGAACTTGCCGTTTCATTGTCGCCCTGGTAATGATGGCGCGTGCCAGTACTCTTCTCGCGCTTCAGCTGCTTTTTTCCTGCAGGCGGTTGCTGGAGTGCCGTTGCGGGAGGCGAATCCAGTTTCGCTTGCTGCACCTCAAGGTTGTTGATCACGGTTCTGACACCATCCACCGCAGCGGCATCGTTGGCCGCCGCAGCGCGTTCTGTATCACTGGTGACGTCGCCGTTTAGCGTAACCACACCATCGGCCGCTAGCACTTCGATTTGGCGGCTCTGAATGGCTGGATCACCGTAGAATTTGCTCTGCACATCGGTGGCAATCTGGGCGTCAGCGCGGGCAGGTTTTTTCGAGCACCCGGCGAGAACGCCGACCGTCAACGCGAGGGTTAAGAAGGCATAGAAGGATGCTTTGGTCGTCATGCCTACTCCGCTAATGTTTCTTGAGAGGTAAAACACGAATCCTGCCGAGTTGTCGCTGTCGTTGACGACGAAAGTACCAGATCCAACAAAATTCGAAAACACAACCGCCAAAACCTGCGAACCCATTTTGATGCTGAGGTTCGGCGCCTGGGCAATGATGGCGCAACTATGGATTTGGCGCATCGGTAAGGTGATTGTTGATGGCGAACAGTGCAAGCTCGAGGCGGCTGACCACGCCAACCTTGTCGAAAATGTTAGTGAGGTGATGCTTGACTGTGTCTTCACTGAGGGAGAACTTGCGTGCAATCTCCTTGTTGCTCAGTCCGGCAACGATGGTGCTCAAGATTTCCATTTCGCGCTTGGTCAAGCCATAGTTGCGCGGCGGTCTGTCACCCGACGCACTGGTCCGCATGTAGTCCACGATGTCGCCCACACCTTCGCGCCCGATCCAATACTGCCCGCCCATGACGGTGCGGATGGCCTTCATCAGCAACTGGGTGGCGGCTTCCTTCATCACCACGCCGCGAGCCCCCATTTGCAGAGCCTGCACGATCTGCAGTCGCTCCACCGCTGCCGTGAGCACGATGATCTTGGTGCGCAAACTGTCCTCTTTGGACGATAGTTCGCGCAATACATCCATACCCGGCACGCGTGGCATCGCCAAGTCAAGGAGGAGAATGTCGGGACTCAATTCTAGAGTCTGAGCAACGGCCTCGGCGCCGTCGGCGGCCTCGCCCACGACCTCCAACTCTGGTTCTGCCTCGAGCAGGCGGCGCAGGCCATCCCGGAAAATGGTGTGGTCATCGGCGATGATGATGCGTACCGATACCGATGGTTCCTTGTTATCCATAAGACTCATATCCTTTCTGCGGAACCGTGATCTCCAGCCTGGACCCGCGGCCCGGATTCGATTCAATCAACAAATCTCCCCCAACTGCGCGTACCCGTTCCTTGATGACAGTTGGGCCCTGACGCAGGTTATCCAATTCGGTCAAACGAAATCGACCAGCAAAGGGAAACCCCCGCCCGTCATCATCGATTATCAGCTTCCAGAAACCGTTCTGTGCACCAAAATGCACCACAGCCAACTGTGCGCCGCTATGCCTTCGGATGTTGACCAGCCCCTCCTGTACCACCCGTGCCAACTCACGGCAGGTGGTTGCCGGCATGGTGACTTCCTGCAATTCCGACACGAAGCGGGCCTGCATCCCAGTATCTCTGGAAAAACGTTCTACGAGTTGGGCAATAAAGTCAAGAAATTGGTGAGGCCCTATCTCAATGGGACGCATGGTCTGCATCAGCTCACGGAGGTTCAGGACCTCCTGTCGCAGCAAATTTTGGATGTGTTCCAGCTCGGTAGCTATCTTAGGGTCGCCTGTGGCTCGCCGACGGAGCACATCTATCTGCATTTCGATACTGATGAGCGACTGGATGGCCGTATCGTGCAGTTCACGCGCCACCCGGGCCCGCTCCATGACCCCCGCACGCGAGCGAAAGCGGCGGAAAAGATAAACCGAATAGAGCGCCGGTGCCACCTGTCGCAGGATGTTCTGCGCAAAGCGAAGTTCGCGTTCGCAGCGGCAGCCGACGCGGCCGTTTACCACGACAAAACGGCCATTCCACTCTCGTCCCATTTGGTTGCCAATCACGAGAAGCGACTTGGCATCCGGAACGGGCATCACCAAATGCTTAAGTTGCGGCAGGTCCAAACGTCGTCCTTCATCGTCGAGAGCAGTAACACTGCATTCGTGTTTCGCGACGTTGCGCTGCATATAAAAGGTGTGCGGATAGCCATGCATCATCTCCGAAGCGGCTTGCGGGGTAGGTATCTCCTGCACATGGGCGTGCGGCGGCTGTGATAGCACAACATCCCACCTGAACACCTGCCCCGTGCCGCTTTGGGCGACCACCTCATACACTTGCCGGCTGCCGAAGACGCGGCCCATTTCCGACATGACTTCCTGCAAAACGCTGGCAAAACGCCCGCCAACTCGGGCCAGCGAGAAGATGCGGTTCGTGAGAGCGATCTCCGCACGTAACTCTTTCTCGGTTTCAGCAAGGAACCCCAATAGGAAGCCGGTCATCAACAGGAAGCCGCAGCGCATGATAATGCGCATCGGTTCGATTGAGGTGAACAGGAGACGGTGCAGCCACAGCGGGCCGTAGGCCACCATCGCGGCTTGGAGCAGCAGTAGCGCAGCGCTGATCTCCGCTGTTGCCATGGTCTCGGCGAAACCCCATCGGAACGCAGCAGCGATCATCGCGAACAGGAAGAAGACGAAGAAAACACTATTAGGCGGATCTGTAAACAAGCACAACAGTGCTGGCCAAACGATATCGCTGACTTGGGCCCACAGCACGAATCCCCGGCCCGACTCGCCCCGCGTCTGCAGAAGTATCAATAAAGCAAGGCCATGAATAGCATATCCGAGCAGCACTACTAGTCCAAGGTAGTAGTACGGAGTGCCAGCAGCAGGGCGAACCCGCCAGGCCACAAGCACCGTAACTGCCAGAAACAGTCGCGAAAATGCTAACACGCGTTCGACGCGCGGGTCTTCGAACTGCAGTCCGGTAGCCCGGAGCCGAGAAAGGAACCTGTCAGCCAGCGGTAACGCGCGCAAAAGGCTCTCCCCCTTCTCCCGTGAACTTGTGGGTGGCATGATTATGACACGAAAGCGCTATTTCGCAATCGAGTTTCTATCGCAAACCCCCGCAATGCTCTGTGCGTAGCTTTTTTCACAGGCTCTCCACCAGTTACGGAGGCCACTTTTGGGCCGATGCAAGGTCCTTTTTGGCTAAGAGAAGCCATGCCATTGTGTGGCCCAACTCACGACTCTTGGTGCGGTCTCTGGCTACGTTTGAGCTTGCCGCGCAATAAATTTGGGCGCAAGATGGCGTTGCGCAATCGCCGCATCGGGTTTTTGAAGACGCAGCAGGACGCGAGAGAGAACGCCGCGTTCTGATTAGTACCCTCCGCAGAGATGCAGAGATTTGTTTTTGGCGGGAAGGAGATTCACGCTATGAAGTTCGGATTTTCGTCGAAAGTTCTGCTTATAACTGCGCTCACGGGGTTATCGCTGCCCCCGGCTTGGGCGCAAACCGCAAGCAAGACAGGGCCCAAGTATGACGTCAAGAATGAAGTTAAGATCAAGGGAGTCGTCGAAGAGGTCCGCGAGGTTCCGGGCCAATTCGAGGCGACCCTCCTGGTGGTAAAGACCGACAGCAAGACTGTAACGGTGCACGTGGCGCCGGCTGCGTTTCTGAAGGACATTGATACCTCGTTCAACAAAGGGGAGCAAGTAGAGGTCGTTGGCTGCAAGGCGCCAGATGCGGCCGCGGAGGAGATATTGGCCCGCGAAATCACCGTTGGTCAAAACACCACGACGCTGCGTGACGACAAAGGTGTGCCGATCTGGGCAGGATGGAAGCCGAGCGGCAAACGAAAGAAGTGGATAGTGGTCAGTGGAAAGCGGCTCGATCATCCGGGTTTCACCTCGGGTGAGAAGTCGACTCTCCACCTCTATGCAGCCAACTCTGTCCGCCTTCGACAAGCTATTTTTCTACTCGCAGAAATTCGCCGCTGGTGGCATTAACGGCGATCCGCAGTTTGGCTTCATCCTGACCGCTGCCGTAAATCACGTGCCACACCAATTCGTTTTTTTGAGTGTCCCAGTCGAGAACGAAGAATACCGGCTGCTTGAGATCTCTTGCCGTCAACTTTTCCCCACCGTGCTTCTGCGCAACCTCGTAGGCTTTGTCGCTGTCAACCTTGAGAAAACCGAGATCGAATACTGTGGTTGAGCTATTGTCCGGGTTCCAAGAGTCCTCGGCAGAAAAGCTGATGCCCTGCTCGGGGGTATCGGGCCCAACCAACCCAGACCACACGAACAACTTCATCATGCGCTTCGAAGGGGAGCCGAACGAGGCGCGCCACAGGCCCGCTTTGCCTTCGTTGGTGGGTGCTTCCGGCGTGAATTGCGATTGCAGCCGAAACAGCTTCACGTCGCCTGCCCAGCCTCGTGCTGAGATGTACATCTTCTGCAAGGCCGTGCGACCTGTCTCGTACTCGGCCTGTGGGGCGGCGGACTTGGCGGCCGGTTGAGATTCGGCGCTGCTCCCGGTCTTCTTGCTCGAGGAGCAGGACGCAAGAAACAAAAGCGCAACGCATGCAACGGCGATCTTTCTCATGAGTTCGTTCCTCAGCAGGTCGGCCGAGCGAGTTCGGCGCCTATTTCGGCGGCGTATGCTGGAAGGGCAGCTTCGTGTAACGAGCCTTGTCGACTTCGATGACGAGGGCGACGCGTCCGGCCGGATTACGAAGCGGAAATTCCTTGCCAATGTACTTGCGCGAGATGGCGTCCATCA
>Ga0074045_10005329_pt1 | contig 11260 bp, 5 predicted proteins | sample BogForMeECP23OM2_FD_94442 | JGI IMG/M metagenome (GOLD analysis project Ga0074045, IMG submission 94442) | Bog forest soil microbial communities from Calvert Island, British Columbia, Canada - Bog Forest MetaG ECP23OM2 | ecosystem: Environmental > Terrestrial > Soil > Wetlands ...
GACCTCGAGCACCTGGAACATTTGAATCAGTTGCTCAACGATGGCCACATCCAACAGCTTGGGATTGAAGGGCATGAAAAGATACGGTCAGTGAGGACCTTTGTCATCACGCCTTCGGTCAATTTGTCGGATCTGGCGGAGCAGCACCAGAGAAACATGCCCGCTCTGATCCAGTACTTCGTATCCAGTTTGGGACGAGACGCGGCTTCCTGTGCCGATCTGATGAGCTACCTGCTATTCACATCCAGTTACACGCGAGACCTCATTGAGATTGGCTACCATGACGCCAGCGAACGAATCGAGGAAATCGAAGACTTTCTCTATTCTTCCAAGGAGGGGGACACTGAAAGCCCACTGGCCAGTGTAACCGGAGCGAACGTGCCCAAGTCAGGTTCGGCAGCGAAGCGGAACGGAAACTCGGTCAGAGCCCGCGGCTAATCGCCCGATGGACGTCACCTACCGATGCGATATGGATCACTGATGCGACATGGATCACTGACCAACGTGCCCCGAGGGTGAAAAATGTTTTTGTTTGGCGCTCACGACTGGAATATCGGCCGTGAAGGTTTAATGACACCTCACGGGGAATCCCACGCTCGGGGAGGAAATTATGACGACCGCACCTCGCTACCCTGGTATTCGAGTCACCGCGAACGGTAATCAACTGGTCTCCTACCATACGGAAACACGCATTGCCGATGCCGGCATTTTTTACCCCATCACACCTTCGACCGAATTAGGTGAACTCTATCAACAGTCCTACGCCGAAGGCCGCCTGAATGTTTTCGGCGGCAGCTCCCTGGCTGTGGAGGCCGAGGGCGAGCACGCGGCACAGGGCGGAGCCATCGCGCACTCCGTGTGTGGCAAACGGGTAGTGAATTTCACGTCCGGCCAGGGAATCCTGTACGGCGTCGAGCAGTATTATCATGCGCCGGGCAAGTGCTCGACGATGGTGCTGGAGGTCGTCGCCCGCGCGCTGACCAAGCATGCGCTCAACGTGCACTGCGGGCACGACGATGTCTATGGCGCGCTCGACACCGGATGGATCATTCTGTTCGGCAAAGACGCTCAGCAGACCGCCGACCAGGCGCTCATCCTGCGGCGCGTGACCGAACTGAGCCTAACGCCCGGCATGAACTGCCAGGATGGCTTTCTCACTTCTCACCTGGAACGGACTTTCTACAAACACGAATCGGAATTGATCCGCGAGTTTCTCGGCGCGCCCGATGACATTATCGACTGCCCCACCGAAAGCCAGCGCATTCTTTTTGGGCCGACACGCCGCCGGGTGCCGCGGATGATCGATCTCACCAATCCCATACTCCTCGGGCCCGTGCAGAATCAGGAACACTACATGCAGGGCGTAGCGGCCCGCCGGAACAACTTTACCGAGCCGATCCTGCGTTTCCTTGAAGAGTCATACGTTACATTCGGTACGCTGACCGGCCGCTACTACGACTTGATTACCCAATACAAAACCGGCGATGCGGATACTGTGTTCGTTTCGTTGGGATCGGCTGCGGAGAACATCGAAGCAGCAGTCGACTATCTTCGCGGGCGCAGAGGCGCAAAAGTCGGGTCGATTCACCTCAATGTCATTCGGCCGTTCCCCGAACCGGCTGTGGTTAAGGCGCTTGCGGGCAAGAAGAATGTCATCGTCCTCGAACGCACCGATGAGCCGATGGCCGGCGATAACCCCATGGGGCGCGACATACGAACTGCGCTCAATAAGGCCTTGCGGACCGATGGCAATCCGGTCCCCGAGGAACTGCCCGCGATTACCGGTGCCCAGATGCCGCGCCTGTTCTCTGGTATCTACGGTCTCGGGTCGCGCGATTTCCGGCCGGAACACATCTTCGGCGCCTACGAATTCGCCACGGGTGTTCGCTCCCGCCAGGACGGCAAGGGCGCGGCGGAGGGTACGTCGTTCTTTGTGCTGGGCATCGATCATCCGTACGCTGTGAAGTCCGACGAAACGCCGTCGCTTCTGCCCGAGGGTGCGGTCGCGGTTCGCTTCCACTCCATCGGCGGCTGGGGCGCGATCACGACCGGCAAGAACCTGGGCGCCATTATTGGCGATCTGAACGACCTGCTCTACGAGCGCGACAAGATTGTCGATGAACTGGGCAATCCGAAAGAGATTATTCACGTCAGCGCCAATCCGAAGTATGGGTCGGAAAAGAAAGGTGCTCCCACCGCTTACTTTATGGTCGCCGCGCCCGAGCGCATCCGCGTGAATTGCGACCTTCGTCACGTCAACGTCGTACTGTGCTGCGATCCCAAAGCGTTCACCCATACCAACCCGCTCGACGGAATGTCCGCGTTCGGCTGTCTGGTGTGGGAATCCGACGAGGAAAGTGAGCAAGCCTGGGAGCGGCTGCCGCTGTGGGCGCGCCGGCAAATTATTGACAAGAAGATCCATGTCTTCACCTTGCCCGGCTTTCAGATCGCGCGCCAGGCGACCGATCGTGCCGACCTCCAACTCCGCATGCAGGGCAACGCTTTTCTGGGCGCGTTCTTCCGCGTCTCGCCTCTGCTTGCGGATTTCCGCATCACGCCGGAGCAGTTCCGCGAGGTCGTCCACCATCAGTACGTGGAGAAGTTTGGACGGTTCGGCGATGCGGTGGTCAACTCGAACATGGAAGTGATGACGCAGGGTTTCGAGCGCGTGCGCGAGATTCGCGTGGGCGAAATGGAGGCTCCCGACCGGTCAACGTTGCGCGGAGAAGCGCTGCTGCCCGTCCGGAGCGGTGGAGACGGCGGCGACTGCCACGCCGGACGCCGTTCCGTTCCCACTCCTGCCACCCAGCACGCTCGCACGCCGGTAACGCAGGTCGCGACCTTTAATGCCGCATTCCGTGCGGGTCTCGGCTACAACCAGCCGTCCACGGCCTATACCTCGGTCGGAGTCATGGCCGCGGGCACGGGCGACACCGCGTCCAAGTATGTCGCGCGCCGCGAGACGCCCCTTTTCATCGCCGAGAACTGCACGCAGTGCATGGAATGCATCGTCGTCTGTCCCGACACCGCGATGCCCAACTGTTCGCAGGATCTGGCAACCATCCTGCACACCGCAGTCGCGCGTTACGTGACAGATGCCGGCGAGCGCCTAAAGATGCTGAGCTCCCTGCCCGAGATCGAGAAGCGTGCCCGCCAATTGATGCGGGATGCTGTCGCAAAAAGTGCAGGCACACCGCTGCCGCAGATCCTTCGCCAGGTCACCAACGAGGTCGACGGATTCTCCGACGAGGCCAAGCGCCAATTCTTCGCCATCATCGACAAGGTTCCGATGGCCTTTCAGAAAGTGAATGCAATCTTCTCCACCCCGGAGAGAAAAAGTCCGGGCGGTGGCGGGATCTTCTCGATCTTCGTCAGCGATCTGTGCAAAGGCTGTGCCGCCTGTGTGACGGCGTGCGGCGAGCATGAGGCGTTGAAGATGGTGGAAGAGACGGAGACGGTCAATGGCGAACACGAGACCGGGACTGCGTTCCTGAATCTTCTTCCCGATACTCCGCAAAAATACCTCGGCCTGTACAACGATCAGCGGCCGCAGGACTCCAAGACGGCGACGCTCCGCAATCTGTTGATGGTCCGACGCAACTATGACGCCCTCGTTTCCGGCGACGGCGCCTGCGCGGGCTGTGGCGAGAAGAGCGTCCTGCGGGCCATCGCTGCGTTGACGGAAGCCTACATGCGACCCCTCTATCACGCCAAAGCCGACCGGCTTCAGGCGAAGGCCGCCGAACTCGAGAGGTCAGGCGTCGAGAAGCTGGCCGCGCTCAAAGCGCGAAATCAAGACGAATACGACCTGCTGCGGCAAGCGGTGGCTCATTTGCTGATGGGGTTGGGTGGCGAGGATGAGAAAGACACCAAGGCCCGCATCGCCCGCAATGGACCGATCTCCGACCAGGAACTGATCAAAGCGATCGTGGCCATTCTGCTGCAAGAAGCTTTCAACCACAAAAGCTTGCAGGCAATCGACGGGTGCCTGGCTAACGGCATGTGCGTCATGGCCATGGGCGCGCACACCGGCTGCAACACCGTTTACGGGTCCACGCCGCCCAATAACCCGCACTCCTATCCCTGGATGAACTCGCTCTTCCAGGACGGCGTTACGGTTGCCTGGCTCATGGGGGAAAGCTTCATTGTCGATCACGCCCGCCGCTCCGTGATTCCTGAGCGCCTTGCCGATGCGCTGCTCAGTCGCGAAAAAGATGTGATCACGCCGCGCGAATACTACGAGCTTTCGCACTTCAGCGACGCGTTAATGACCGATCAGGAGGTTCTTGAGCTGCCCAAGGCGTGGGCGGTCGGTGGCGATGGCGGTATGGGCGACATCGGCTATCAGAACACGTCGAAGGTGATTCTCCAGAATCGCCCCAACGTCAAAGTGCTCATGCTCGACACTCAGCTTTACTCCAACACGGGTGGGCAGAATTCTGATTCGACGCCGATGCTGGGTGGCAGCGATATGAACGCGTTCGGAGCCGCGACGCAGGGCAAAAGCGTCGAGAAGAAGACCGTTGCCGAGACGTTCCTGGCCGGACACGGATCGCCCTTCGTCGCGCAGATCTCAATCGCCAACGCGCCCAAGTTCTACCGCGCGATTCTCGAGGGCCTCGAATATCGCGGAACCGCCTTCCTGCAGTGCTTCACAACCTGTCAGCCGGAACATGGAGTGGCAGACGACATGGCCCTTGCTCAGGCTCAGCGTGTGCGCGACTCGCGGAGCGCGCCGGAGTTCGTCTTCAATCCGCGGCTCGGCGAAACCTATGCGGAAACTCTCGATCTCAAGGGCAATCCCTCGCCCGATAGGGATTGGTACCAGTCGAAGGTCAAGGGCGCGGAAGAGGTTTCGCGCTATACCGTCGCTCACTGGTGCCTTACCGAAGCCAGATTCCGCAACCACTTCAAGAAGATCAAGAAAGAGCAGGCGGACAAGCTGATCCCGCTGGAAAACATGCTCGTCCGCATTACTCAGCAAGATGTGGTGTATCGCCGCTACCTGCTTCCCGAACACCGCTCCTACGTTCCCGACTTCGGCGTCTGCATCAAAGTCCAGGGCGCGAATGGAGACGTCGACTACCGGGCGATCTCGCGGCAGCTAGTACTGTTCTGCGTCGAGCGCCGTAAAGCGTGGCGGATGCTGCAGAGCAAAGCAGGCATCGCGAACAAAGACTACGCCGCCCAAAGGTCGATCTTGGCCGATGTCGATGCCGGCAAGATTTCCCAAGAGGAGCTGTTCGCACACGGAGAGCAGCTAATGAGGGATCGCGTGCAACACGGCGACGTGGCGAAGCCGGCTGAACCGAGGCCAAGTCCGGTCCTGGTCTCTTAACAAGCCGCGCCGCACCTCGGTTCCTACGGGTCAGATTTGAACTGACGACCTTCGGGTTATGAGCCGGTTTCGGGCTAGTATCTCAGGGTGTATCAGGGTATGTATGCCTAGTCTAATTCTGAGGATAGAGCCGAACCGGCGACCAGCCTGAGACACGCTGATAGGCGCAGAGCGGCTACAAAACTGGCTACACTGTTTTCCGCTTGCTGCGCCACTGGGCAATGATCTTCCGCACAAGTACAGCGACCGGAACGCCGGTTTTGTGGCTGATAGCCTGAAGTTTTTTCCAGTGGCTTTGGACGAAGACTCCTCGCCGTTCGCCTCGTCGACCTTTTTCACGGCTCTGGCGAACCGGATTGCTGTTCCGCCAACCGGCAGAAACTGGTCCGTACGGTCCTTGGCCGTGCCCGGCGCAACTTCTCCCTCTGGCGCACGGAGGTTGTTCACAATTGGACAGCGGCTCATCTTCACTGGCGCTAGCATACGCCTGGTAGGAAGCTAGACGGCAGATCTGCTTCCTCATTGTCACAAGATGATGCCGTGACACCTGCAACGTTTCCGCCCGCGCCTCAGGTGCCGCGACAGAGAGTCTTTCGCATGGCCACCAAGAAGGTGCTCCTCTATCTCATCAAGCCTTCGCAGTATGACGATGACGGCTATGTAGTGCGCCACTGGCGCGGAGTTTTGCCAAGCAATACCTTGGCCTGCCTCGCCGCACTGACCGAAGACCTCATCGAACGGAAGCGCCTTGGCGATTCTTGGGACATCCGTCTCCGTCTCTACGATGAAACCGTAGACAAGGTGCCCGTCTCACGCATTTGCCGCTCCGGACGCCGGAGGCACTCGATGACTATCGTCTGCCTCGTAGGTGTGCAGACCAATCAGTTTCCACGCGCTGCGGATCTCGCTCGTAGTTTTCGCCGCGCCGGTCTGACGGTCATGATCGGTGGCTTCCACGTCAGCGGTTATCTTGCACTGCTCCCCGAAATCCCCCCGGACATGCAGCAACTCCTCGACTTAGGCGTCACGCTTGTCAAGGGTGAGGTCGAGGAGACCTGGGGCGAATTGTTATCCGACGCCGTCAGCGGCTGCTTAAAACCTGTGTACGATTTCCTCCAGAAGAAACCGGACCTCTACGACAAGCCCATCCCAGTCGTGCGCAAGAAATATCTTCGGAAATTCGTCGCGTCCAATTTCGGTACGCTCGATTGCGGCCGCGGCTGCCCGTTTGACTGCTCTTTCTGCACTATCATCAACGTTCAGGGACGCAAAATGCGCTTCCGCTCCGCTGATTGCATCGCCGATGCCATCCGTCGCAATTATCGCGAACAGGGCGTGACTTTCTACTTCTTTACCGACGACAATTTCGCCCGCAACAAGAATTTCGGGGCGATTTTTGACGCGCTCATTCGCCTGCGCGAAATCGAACATATCCCCGTCCAATTTATGATGCAAGTGGACGTGCAGTCCTGGAAAATCAAGGACTTCATCAGCAAAGCTAGCCGTGCCGGCTGTACAAACGTTTTCATCGGTATGGAGAGTGTGAATCCCGACAATCTCGCCGCTGTGGGCAAAAGTCAGAACTGCGTCAGTGAATACCACCAACTCGTCCAGGCCTACTGCGATTCCAACATCTCCACGCACGTCGGTTACATTATCGGCTTTCCGCACGATACCGTGGATTCCGTCCGCCGCGATCTGAAATTCCTCATGGAAGAAGTATGTCCTGACCATGCCTCGTTTTTCCTCCTCATGCCGCTTCCCGGCTCCGTGGACCATTTCCACATGCTCAAACGGGGTGAATGGATGCATCCGGACTTCAATGCCTACGATTCGCAACACGAAGTCACGGTCCACCCGAATCTGAAGCACGGTTCCTGGATTGCCACCTATCTCGAGGCCTGGCGTACCTTCTACAGCTTGCAGCACATGAAGGAATTGCTCCGCCGCGCCTCCCCCACGAACTACTGGAATAATTTCTTCCGCTATCTGTGGTACAAGAACTCCATTCAGACCGAGGGACGCCATCCCATGATGTGCGGCTTCCTCCGCATGAAGTGCCGGACTAACGTGCGCCCTGGCTATCCCATCCTCTCGCGTTGGGACTACTACACCTTGCGCCTCAAGGAACTGCGTGACCAGTTCGCATCCATGCTGCGATTGCTTATAGAAATGGAAGAGCTCTGGCTCCAGACCCGCCATCCCTCCGAAGCGGAACGCCGTGTTGCGGAAGAAATCGCCAAAATTCGTGAAAGGTATGGGCAGCTCAAAGTCTCCGACTTTCAGGCAGCCTTTCAGCGTGCCAAGTCACACTGCCCCACGCTCCAAGTACCCTCCAAGCTCACTCTTTTCTGGGCCAAGTGGAGTCCCTTGCTGGTTTCCGACAAGGTCTATACGCGTGCCGACCTCGACGCCTTTTGGAACACCGTTCGGCAGCGCTGGACCGAGCGGCGCATCTTCCATATTCCGTTCTTCATGGTACCTCTAAATTTCTTCCGTGACGTTCAGCTCTCTCTCCTTTTCCTGTTCCATATGAGCCGCGCCCTCTGACGCTTCCTCATGGTCTGCACCCGCTCTCCAGGCGCATCGGTCATTGGCGGACTATCGGTATAGTCAGTCTTATCGTAGCGATGTCGTGAGCTCTCGTTTCAACTCGGGCGCAGCCCACCTCGCTATGCTGTGTCCGAGGCCCAACACCACCAATCAAGATTGAGAGGACATCTTTGTTTAAGAGAAGGGGACAGAGGGGCAACGTATACCAGGCTCATCAGCACGGCAAGTGAAATCCACGATCGTCGGCGTACGGCCGCTTTTGGATTGACGTCCCCGATGGGGAAAGGGAGCGTAGAACGGTTTCGCTCGGCGTGCGTGCGACCCAATGGGTAGCGCGCGTACAATTTTCTAGTAAACTTAACGAGAGTGTTGCGCCGACCAGTTGAGCCCGCACGACAAATCGGGACTTGACCTTCCAATTTGTGCCAATTCATGTGCCTATTCATGTGCCTATTCATCTGCCAATTCATTGACTTGCCTTCCATCCTCAACCTAAGATGGCCGAGCCATGGCGGAGTCCGATTCGTTCATCGGCCAATCCATCTCTCATTACCGCATCATCGTTTCTGGAAGAAATTTCAGCGCCACAAAGCGGTGCAGCCGCGTGTCTTCCGCCTTGTAGACCACCCCCATCCCGCCGCCGCCGAGCTTCTGCCGATCCGCAGGTGCTGGCGCGATTCCGGCGGGAAGCGCAGGCGGCTTCGGCATTGAATCATCCGAACATCTGCACAATCTGGACGAAGGGTCGGATTGGTCGAACACGATGACGATGTCGATCCTGGCGCGAGAGGGGAAAAATAAGGAGGCGCTGGCGTACGCAGCGCGAATCCCGGAGGCGCCGTTTTTCGTGCGGAGTTTCACGGAGTTGTGCCTGGAGGGGAAGTCGGGCGCGGAGTACGATCGCGCGGCGCAGGAAGCGGCAACGAGCCTGGCGGGGATCACGGATTCAGAGCCGCGTTTGTACCGGGGGATGGAGATGGTGTGGTGCCGGGAACCGCAGTATGGCTGGCAGATGATCGAAGAAGCGATCCACAAGAATTATTGTGGGTACGAAACGTTGCAGCACGATGCGTTCCTCAATGGAGCGCGGGAGACGCGGGAGTACCGGAAGGCATTGGGGGAAGCGAAGGCGTGTCAGGAAAAGTTCCTCGTCGAGCGGGGAAAGCACTGAAGCCGAGAGTGGGATGGTGCGAAGGGACAGAGCGCACATGCATAATCCTAAGTACTTGCTTGCTGCATGGATTGTCGTTTGGGCGGTTTTCTCCTTTTTACCAAGCTTCCATTTCTCGAAGAATCAGCCAATTGAAGAAGGATGTTGGCGATCAGTGATGATCGTCCCTACCGCGTCACTGTGTCGAAGGATCTTCTAGTCGGGTATGACAACAATGCCGTTACGCGCAGCCATCTGAGCGCCCTCTGAATCTCTTACAACCTGGCGAATCAGATATTTTCCCGGTTTCAGCTCGAAACCCGACTTAACCGTCAATCCCGTGCTGCACCATTTTTCAAATGCGCTATCAAATAGGCGTAATTTTACAATCTTTCCACCGTTGGTCAGATAGTTTCCATTGTCGTCAAAAATGACCGTCGCGATATTCAACTCGTTATAGTGTTTTCCGTCAGCCATTCGGAATCGCAAATCCTTCAGACCAATGTGCGAAACGACACTCAGTCGTGCTCCGCCATCCCCGGTTTTGAAATACTGCGTTTGCAACGTGAACGCGAGATCATAAATCTCATCTCTCGAAAGGAGCGCGTCTTGCATTTCCTGCATTTCCGCCTCCTGCGGATCGTCCACTTTTTTCGGGGCATAGTAGCCACGCCGCGCCTGAACTGCGTATTTCTGTTTCCCGGTCAGAGTTACCTTGAGCGTGTGGAAATGCCCGTCCATTTTTTCATTCTGCGGGGAAAAGCCCAGCACGTAAGAGATTTCCGGCACAATCCCCAACTGCTTCAGACCGCCTTCGAGGTCATTGGAATTATGAAAAAATCGTCCGCCAGTGCCATAAGCAAAATCCGCTAGCACGAATTGCTTTTCCGTCTGGATGTCGAGTTGGACGCCCGCTGCCTGTCCCGCCACTTGAGCAGGTTGCGCATATGGCTCCGAGATGTCTCCGAATAAATCCGCTGTGTACAGTCCGCGCGCGTCAATCGTGTTGATCACGATATTGGACCGGTTCGCATGGTCTACGAACTCAGACGATTGGCTGTGCAATTCTGCGACCGGGAATCCCGGCGACGCTAGCAGTAAGATTCTTTCGCCGGGTTTGCTGGACAAGAAGCGAAGCACGCTCTCGAGTTCTCTATAGACATTCCGGTTCTCCGCTTCTCCTTCGTCGAACACTGCATCTACCTCAGAACTCACGAGAGACCCCACGGTTTGAGGGGTGAGCCCAGGTGCGCACGCAAGCGTTTGTTCATAAAGAACCATAAATGCCGCGGAGGCCGTGAGGTCAGGTGTTCCTGACGTGCTAATCGGATTCCCCCCCTTTTTGACCTCGACCGCCATGTCGTAGGAAACATTCGGGCAATCGCCCGAGTGGCCGCCGGTATGAGCGCGCGACATCAGTTTCAAGAGTGCTTGTTTCAAAAGTTCTTTGTCGCTGGTGAAATCCTGGGTCACTACTCCCGATGTTGTGAAGACGCCTACGCGGTCACTTGGGCCCAGCGAATTGATAAGTCCGTTTGCGGCTGCTCTCATCGGAGCCACATCGCTAATCAGTAGATGGACGTCGTCGAAAGTCAACGCGATGAAGCGCTCAGGTACTGTCACTAGGGCCTGCGCATTGTTGGTTTCTCCGTTATCTAGGCGAGTTTTTGCCGCCGCTTCCGTGCGTTCCCGGCGGGATCTAGCATCTTCGATAGCAAATGTCGTGATCGCTTGTAATTTCTTGTTGTCATACAACTGAAAATCTTCCTTGTGCAGATTCTCGACCGGTTTGCCCGCAGAGTCCCGCACAATCACATGCACCTGCACAAGGTTCACGCGCAGTTTGAAGGTGCTTACCGTATCCTCAGTGGACACTTGGGGCTTCGGCTCCGTTTCAGATTTTTGCGGCTGAGTTGTGGTGACGTCGGTCGAAGGGGTAGGTGACGCGGGTTGCTGGCTGGATAGAGTATGCGGCGTTGCGCATGCCAAGAATATCGCCGCGGTTAATCCCAAGCCAATACGCATGAATGTTTATCCCAATTCTAGAAATGCGAACGACTAGCAGCAAAACTAAAACGTCGAGCCTCGCTTCGTTCAAGACTGGCTTGTTATTATGACGTGTTGATCATCCTAAATAGGTACGAAAATGCGAGGCTATAGCACCAAACTCCTGGTCAAGTCAGAAACCCGGAAAAGTCCAGCCTAGTACTCTAAGTTAC
>Ga0074045_10005330_pt1 | contig 11257 bp, 13 predicted proteins | sample BogForMeECP23OM2_FD_94442 | JGI IMG/M metagenome (GOLD analysis project Ga0074045, IMG submission 94442) | Bog forest soil microbial communities from Calvert Island, British Columbia, Canada - Bog Forest MetaG ECP23OM2 | ecosystem: Environmental > Terrestrial > Soil > Wetlands ...
AGATCCTCAGGTGGCTGGGACAACCCGACGCGCCGCTGCTCTTCCGGCCCAGGCTCGACTGGCGACAGTGGCGCTGGGGGCTGCAGTTTCTGGTCGAGTGCCTGCCGTGGCGCACCCGGCGCAACATGCTGCAGATCCTGGCGATCAGCGCCTACTCGGGCGCCGCGCTGAAGGAGCTTCGGGCGGCGACCGGCATTGCCTACGACGACATGCAGCGCGGCATTCTGCAGATCTACACCGATCGCAAGGGCTTCGAGGGCGCCGCGCGGGCCGCAGAGCTGGTTCGCGGCTACGGCATCGCGCGCGAGGTGAAGACTGCCGAGCAATGCGTGGCGCTGGAACCTGCCCTCGCCGCGCGCCGCGACTGGATCGTCGGCGGAACCTACACTGCAACCGATGAAAGCGGCGACGCGCGCAAGTTCACGCAGGCGCTCGCGGCGCTCGGTGCCGAGCGCGGCATCGCGTTCCGCTATGGCGTGACGGTCGAGTCGCTCGCCGTCGGCTCCGACGCGGTTCGCGGCGTGCGCTTGGTGAACGAGAACGAGCGCAAGGAAGTGCTTGGTGCCGACGCCTACGTGGTCTGCCTGTCGAGTCACAGCCCAAAGTGCCTCGACACGATCGGCGTGCGCACGCCGGTCTATCCGGCGAAGGGCTATTCGGCGACCCTGCGCATCGCCAACCCCGCGCTGGCGCCAACGATCAGCATCACCGACGATGCCAAGAAGATCGTCTTTACCCGCCTCGGCGATCGGTTGCGGGCCGCGGGAACGGCCGAGCTCTCCGGTTACGACCTCGGGCTCAATGCGCTGCGCTGCGAGGCGCTGACGCGGCGCGCGACGGAGTGGTTCGGCGACGCCATTGACGCCACGCGCATCGAGTATTGGGCGGGGTTGCGGCCGGCAACGCCTTCGAGCGTGCCGCAGATCGGCAGAACGCGCTATAGCAATCTTTATCTCAACGTCGGCCACGGCACGCTGGGGTGGACGATGGCCGCCGGCTCGGGGAAGGCGCTGGCCGAGATCATTTCCGGGAGAAAGCCCCCGGTTGCCTTCGCGTTCATCGGCAGCTGAGCCCGAATGCAACCCTCGCCTCGTCAACGGCGTTCGACTGCGCGCGCAGCGAGCGGCATCTCGCGCAAAGCTTTTTCCCGCGCCGGCGGTTGAAGCCCGGCGTCACGCGACGCTAGAATTTGGACCCAAGCACAACATCTGTCGCGCAGTCGATGCTCCTGCGAGGACTCAATCGCTGGAAAGCAGCGACGGTCTATCTGGGGTTGTCCGCGACGATCGCCGCGCTGATCGTCGGCCTGATGCTGCTGGTGTGGTACCCGTGGCCCTACTTCGAGGCCATGGGGGGCGAAAAGCTGATCCTGCTCATGGTCGGCGTCGATGTCGTCCTCGGGCCGATAATCGTGCTGATCATCTTCAACCCGGCGAAGAAATACCTCCAACTCGATCTCGCGCTCATCGCGCTCCTTCAGTTTGCGGCCTTGGCATATGGCATTTACGTCATGTTCCAGGCACGCCCGGTCTACAACGTCTTCACCGTCGACCGTTTCGAAGCGATCGCGGCCAATCAAATTCCTGTCGAAGCCCTTGCCGATGCGACACTGCCCGAGTTCAGGACGTTGCCGCACTCCGGGCCGAGGATTATCGCGGCGGTGCCACCGGCGGACCCCGATGAGCAGATGCGGATCGCGATGTGGTCCACTTCCGGGGGCTGGACCTTTCGCTACGGCCCCATTACTACGTGCCCTACACGCAAGTGGCCGCCAAGGCGGCGGCCCGCGCGAAGCCGCTTGGAATCCTCGCGCAGCGCCAGCCGGACCAGGCCGGCGTCATAAAGGCTCTCGTGGCCGACTCCGGCAGGCGGGAGGATGAACTCGGCTTTCTTCCGATGAAGGCGCGCAACAAGGACATGAGCGTTGTCGTTGCCTTGAACACCGGGGAAGTCATCGGCATCCTGCGCATTTATCCCTGGTAGCCGGCTCTCGGGCCGCGATCAGGCGGCCGCCACGGGAGGCGGTGACGGTCCGCTTATGACGCGACGGTATAATGCGGCCAATTTCCGCATTGATCCTTCCCATGTCTTGGCCCCCGTTCTCAACGCTGGCGTGCCTGTTCGCGTTCCTCGCCGTGGCGGCGACGGCGCAAACCGCTACGCCTGCGGCGCAAGCCGCTCCGGCTGGGGCGCAGACCGCGCTCGCTGCGGCCGTGCCACCCCCTGCGATAGCCGCCAAGTCGTATCTGCTCGTCGACGTGCTGAGCGGGCAAACGCTGGTCGCGCAAAATGCAGATGAGCCCCGGGAGCCCGCATCGCTGACCAAGCTGATGACCGCCTACCTGGTGTTCGCCGCCCTCAGGGACAAGCAGCTCACGCCGTCGCAGATGGTGACGGTATCGGAGAGAGCGTGGCGCACCGAGGGGTCGCGCATGTTCATCGATCCGAAGAAGGCGGTATCCGTCGACGAGCTTCTGCGCGGAGAGATCGTGCAGTCGGGAAACGACGCCGCCACGGCGCTGGCCGAGGCCGTCGCCGGTTCGGAGGAGGCCTTCGTCGTGCGCATGAACAGCGAGGCGGCGAGGCTGGGCATGAAAAATACGCGATTCGTCAATGCGACCGGGCTGCCGGCGCCGCAGCAGGTGTCGACCGCATCCGATCTCGCGCGCATCGCCATGGCGATCATCCGGGATTTTCCCGATTACTATCCGCTGTACTCGCTCAAGGAATATCGCTACAACAACATCACGCAGTCGAACCGCAACCGGCTGTTGTGGACCGACCCGTTCGTCGACGGCATGAAGACCGGGTTTACCGACGCGGCCGGATACTGCCTTGTCGCGTCGGCGAAGCGCGGGCCTCGGCGCCTCCTGTCGGTGGTCCTCGGCGCGGGATCCGATGCGGCGCGCGCCAGCGAGTCGCAGAAGCTCCTTAACTATGGATTCCAGTTCTATGACACGGTTCAGCTCTATCAGAACGGCCAGGCGATAAGCACCCTGCGGGTGTGGAAAGGGGCCGCCAACTCCGTTCCGGTGGGCTTTGTTGCCGACCAGTACGTCACGCTCCCGAAGGGCCAGGCGCAGAACCTCAAGCTGACCGTGGAGGCCGTCGAGCCCTTGGTGGCGCCGGTGGCGAGCGGCCAGGGGGTGGGCGTGGTGAACGTGACGCTCGACGCAAAGCAGGTGGGAAAATACCCGCTGGTCGCACTGGCCGAGGTGGCGCCGGCGAGCTTCCTCGGCAGGCTCTGGGACACGCTGCGCCTGTGGTTCAAATGAAGCCAAGCTAGAGGAATCGAGGCAAACGATGACGGTCTATCTCAACGGAAAGTTTCTGCCGCTCGACGAAGCGAAGATCTCGGTGCTCGATCGCGGCTTCATCTATGGCGACGGCGTATACGAGCTCGTCCCTGCGTACCATCGCCAGCCCTATCGTCTGCGCCCGCACCTGGCCCGTCTGCAGCACAGTCTCGATGGCATCCGCCTTGCCAATCCCCACCCCGATGCGCGGTGGGAAGCGATCTTTCACGACCTGATCGCCATGCAGCCGTTCGATGACCAGGGTGTCTACTTGCAGATCACCCGGGGCGCCGCCAAGCGCGACCACGCCTTTCCGCCGGATGCGATCCCGACCGTGTTCATGATGAGCAATCCGTTGCCGGTGTTGTCGCGCGAGCAGATCGAGGGCGGCGTCGCCGTGGTCACGGCGGCCGACGAGCGATGGTTGCGTTGCGACCTGAAGACCATCTCACTGCTGGGCAATGTCCTTGCGCGCCAGTTTGCCGTCGACCGTGGAGCGGTCGAAACGGTCATGTTCCGCGACGGCTATCTGAGCGAGGCGTCCGCGTCGAACGTGCTCATCGTCAAGGACGGTGCGATTGTCGCACCGCCGAAGGACAATCACATCCTTCCGGGCATCACCTATGATGCCGCGTTGGAGCTTGCGGCCGGGGGCGGTCTGCCGTTCGCGATCCGGCCGATTACCAAAGAAGAGGCGCTCGGCGCCGACGAGATGTGGCTCTCCTCGTCGACCAAGGAGGTACTGGCCGTCACCACGCTCGACGGGCAGCCCTTCGCCGGTGGCAGGCCGGGGCCTGTATACCGGCGCATGTACGAGCTGTTCCAGGCGAGCAAGCCGAAGCCACGCCGTGCGGCATGATCCGCGGCGCTCGCGGACTTTAGTCGCCGCCATGTTCGGGATGCGGCCGGCTCAGCCGGTATCGGCCACTGTGCCAGAGCAGCGGCAGCGCGGGCCGGTGCGCGGTGGAGATGACCTCGCCTATGAACAGCAGGTGATCGCCGGCGCCATGAACGGCGTAATGCCGGCATTCGAGCCACGCCGCACAGCCATCGATCAAAGGCGCGTGCGACGCCCCGAGCCGGAAAGCCACGCCCGCGAAGCGATCGGCGTGCGGGCGCGAGAAGCGGCGGGCCAGTTCGATCTGATTATGGGCAAGGACGTTGACGGCGTACTGCGCGGCGCCTTGGAAGGCCGCCAGACTTCGTGACCGCCTGGCGAGGCTCCAGATGACCAGCGGCGGCTGGAGCGAAACGGAGTTGAACGAATTGGCAGTGAATCCGACGAAACCCTGCGGCGCGCGCGCGGTGATGATGGTGACGCCGGTCGCGAATTGCGCCAACGCGTCGCGAAAATGCCGTTCGGCGAAGGCGGTTCGCGATTTGCGCTTGGCGGCTGTCGGCATGGTCTGGTGCCGCGGCGCCTGCGAAGCGCGCGCCCGGGGCGCCGCATCTTAGACAGCAACATCGCGACGTGTCAAAAAGGGGGCGCGACCGTCAGCCGTTGCCGTCCTTAGCCGCCCTGGCGCGCCGCAGCGTCGCGTGCGCGCCATGGCCGAGGGCTGCTAAACTGTAGCCGGCGATCCGTCTCGCCGCCGTCCTACGCCGCTCATGAACGAGCCTCTGCAAAAGATAATTGCCCACCGTTACGCCGGTCGCGACATTCCGATCTCGCTCGTGCTTCCCGATGGCGGGCGCGTGCCGCTGTCGGCAGCACCGGAGGTCGATGTCTACGCCCGCACCTGGCAGGGCCTGAGGACGCTTGCGTCGCCCCAGTTGGGGGCGTTGGCACGGGCCTACGTCGCGAACGACCTCGATTTCAGCGGCGGCGCCCGGCGCGTGCTCGGGATTGCGGAAGCGCTGGTCGGCAACGTGGTCCATGGGCGCGACCGCCTGGCGGTGCGCGCGCGCGCGTGGCTTAACCGTCACCGCAGCAACCGGGCGAACATCCAGCATCACTACGACGTTTCGAATGCGTTCTACCGCCTCTGGCTCGACGAGCAACTGGTTTATTCGTGCGCATATTTCCGCAATGAGACGGACTCGCTCGCCCTGGCTCAGACGCAGAAGCTCGACCACGTCTGCCGCAAACTGATGCTGAAGCCGGGCGAAGAGTTTCTCGATATCGGCTGCGGCTGGGGAGCGTTGATCCTTCGCGCCGCGCAGAGCTACGGCGTCAACGCGACCGGCATTACGCTGTCGCAGAACCAGTACGATCACGTGCGGGCGCAGGTCGCCGAGCTCGGGCTCGGCGATCGCGTGCGGGTGCAACTCTGCGATTATGTCGACCTGCCCGAGGAAAGGCTTTTCGACAAGATCGCCAGCATCGGCATGTTCGAGCATGTCGGAATCCGCAACTATCCGCGCTACTTTGGCAAGATCCGGCGCCTCCTCAAACCGGGCGGACTAGTGCTCAACCACGGCATCACGCACAACTGGCTGGGCGCTGACAGCCTGGGTAGCGGCATTGGCGATTTCATCGAGCAATATGTATTTCCCGGCGGCCAGCTCGCGCACGTGTCACGGGTCATCCAGGGAATGGCCGACGCCGGATTGGAGCTGATCGACGCCGAGGCACTGCGCGAGCACTATGCGCGCACGCTGTGGCAGTGGGTCGATCGGCTGGAAAGCCAAGCCGATGCCGCCCGACGCGAAGTCGGCGAGGAGAAATTCCGCGTGTGGCGCATTTACCTTGCCGGGTCGGCGCACGCGTTCGACCGCGGCTGGATGTCCATATTTCAGCTGCTGGCCGGCAGACCCCTTCCCGACGGGGCGCTGCCACACCCGGCGACGCGCGACTACATGTATCGCAACGCTGGCACCTAGGCTTGCGCAGCCGGCGGCCGGCCCCATATGGGGGCGATGGATATGACCGAGACGCTCCTTGAATTTCCCTGCTCGTTCCCGATGAAGATCGTCGGGCGCACCGAGGACGGGTTCGCGCAGGCAATCCTTGCCGTGGTGCTGCGCCATGCACCTGATTTCGACAGCGCGTCGATGGAAATGCGCGCCTCGAGGGAAGGGAAATACCTCTCGCTCACTTGCACCGTGAACGCTACCTCGCGCGACCAGCTCGACGCGCTGTATCGGGAGCTGTCCTCGCATCCGATGGTGACGATGGTGCTGTAGGCGCGGCGGATGGACTTCCGCGGAGAGCCCGCCCGCGTCCGCGGGAAGCAGGCACCGGAAGGCGCATCGCCGCTGCCGACGCGTCAGCTCGGTCTGACGGATTATGTCGCAACGTGGCGGGCGATGCGGGATTTCACCTCGTCGCGGTCGGCCGAGACGGCGGACGAAATCTGGCTGACCGAGCACGATCCGATCTACACCCTCGGAATGGCGGGAAGACGCGAGCACGTCTTGCGCGCCAACGGCATTCCGGTGCTCAAGGTTGATCGCGGCGGGCAGGTCACCTTTCACGGGCGGGGACAGCTCGTCGTCTACCTGCTTTTCGATCTGAGGCGCGCGCAATTCGGCGTGCGCGAGATGGTCCGGCGCATCGAAGCGAGCGTGATAGAATGGCTCGAAGAACTCGGCGTCGAGGCTTTCGGCAAGCCATCGGCGCCGGGCGTCTACACGGTGCGCGGCGGAGTCGAAGCGAAGATTGCAGCGCTCGGGTTGAGGGTCCGCAACGGCTGCACTTACCACGGCTTGAGCGTCAACGTCGCGATGAATCTGTCACCGTTTTCTGACATCGATCCCTGCGGCTATCCCGGCCTTGCGGTGACGCACCTCGCCGACTTTGGCATTGCTCGAACCGTCGATCAAGCCGGCGCGGAATTGGCGCCACTTCTAGCCGCGAGGCTTGCGCCCCGCACGTCGAGATGAGCGACGCCGCCAAAGCGGTGCCCGACAACGCAGCCGGGGTCAAGCACACCGGGGCCGCGAAGACGACGCGCCTCGGACAGTTTGCGATCAAGGTCGTCGCGGCGCAGAGGCTCCCCAAGCCAGATTGGATTCGCGTGCGCGCCCCATCGGGTTCGCGCTTCCGCGAGATCAAGCAGATCCTGCGCGAGCACCGCCTGCACACGGTGTGCGAGGAAGCGTCGTGCCCGAACATTGGTGAATGCTTCGGCAAGGGCACCGCGACGTTCATGATCATGGGCGACATTTGCACCCGGAGATGCCCGTTTTGCGATGTCGGCCATGGCCGGCCGTTGCCCCTGGACAGCGAGGAGCCGTTGCATCTGGCGGAGACGATTGCGGCCCTGAAGCTGGCGTACGTCGTCATCACCAGCGTGGATCGCGACGACCTTCGCGACGGCGGCGCCGGCCACTTCAGGGATTGCATTGGCAAGGTGCGCGAAATCTCGCCGGCAACGCAGATCGAAGCGCTGGTTCCGGATTTCCGCGGCCGACTGGAGCGCGCCTTGTCGGTTCTTGCGGAATGCCCGCCCGATGTGATGAATCACAATCTCGAAACCGTGCCCAGACTCTACCGGCAGGCGCGGCCGGGCTCCGACTACGCGCATTCGCTCAACCTGCTGCGGGAATTCAAGCGCCGCTTCGCGGGCGTACCCACCAAGTCAGGGTTGATGGTTGGCCTCGGCGAAACCGACGAGGAGATCCTCGCGGTGATGCGGGACATGCGCGCTCACGACATCGATATGTTGACGATCGGCCAGTACCTGCAGCCCACCGCGGCCCATCTTCCGGTGATGCGTTACGTCCATCCGGAAACCTTCGCGCTGTTCGAGCGCGAGGCTTACGCGGTCGGATTTCGCCATGCCGCCGTCGGCGCGCTGGTGCGCTCGTCGTATCACGCCGATCGACAGGCACACGGCGTGCTCGCGACGACCGAATGAGCGACCGCCGGCGACGGCCCACTTCTATGGGCAGGCGCGCCGCGCGGGCGATTGCAACGGTCGTCCTGCTGACGCTTGTCGCGGGCGCGCGTGCCGAGGTGTCCGAGGTTCGCATATCGCACGGCTACGGCGTGCTCTACCTGCCGCTGATGATCATGGCCAGCGAGAAACTTCTCGAGAAACATGCCAAGGCCGCAGGCCTCGGAGAAGTCAAAGCGACCTACCTGGTGCTCGATGGCGGCAACGTGATCAACGATGCGATGCTTTCCGGCTCGCTCGACATCGCATCGATCGGGGTCGCCGGGTTCCTGACGCTCTGGGCGAAGGCAAGGGACAATCCGGCCCTGGAAATCCGCGGCTTGAGCGGGCTGAGCTCCTCGTCGGTCTACCTGATGACGCGCAATCCCAAGGTCCGGTCGCTCAAGGACTTCACCGACCAGGATCGCATCGCCGTGCCCGGCATCAAGTCATCCCTGCCCGCGGTGCTGTTGCACATGGTGGCGGCGGCGGAATTGGGTGAGGCGAATTACGCCAAGCTCGATACGATCACCGTCGCCCTGCCACACCCCGATGCGCTGACGGTCATGCTATCCGGAAAGAGCGAGATCAACAGCCATATGGCATCGCCGCCATTCTCGTACATCGAGGATGCGACGCCGGGTGTGCACCGGGTACTGAGCACGGTCGACATCCTTGGCAACATCACTCTCGACATGACCTACACCAGCCGCCGCTTCTTCGAGGCGAATCCGAAGCTCTGTGCGGCCTTCGTCGCGGCGCTCGACGAGGCGGATGCGCTGATCGCCCAGGATCGGATGAAAGCGGCCGCGATCTATCTGCAGATTTCGAAACAGAAATCCTCGCCCGAAGAAATCGCGAAAATCCTGACCGACCCGAATTCACGCTTCTCCATTGTGCCCGAGGGCACGATGAAGTACGCCGAGTTCATGTCCCGCGTCGGTTCCATCAAGGCGAAGCCGGCGTCATGGAAGGAGCTGTTTTTTCCGCCGCTGCACGCGCTCCCTGGGAGCTGAGCGGCGCGCGGGGTGGTGGCGCGTCCCTCGGCCAGAGCAGCCATAGGCGCGCCGCCTGCTTCATCCGCCCGGCTTCGCGAGCGGCGTCTTCGCCGAAGCCCCAGAAGAAATCGGCCCGCAGCGGCCCGCGGATCGCCCCGCCGATATCCTGGGCGAGCATCAGCCGCTGCAGCGGCCGCGGCGACAGGGGCCAGGTCGTGGCGAGGTAGACCGGGGCGCCGAGCGGAATCGAGCGTGGATCGACCGCGAGCGCACGGCCCGCGGCGAGCGGGACGCCCAGCGCGCCGATTGGGCCATCGATCGCGGCGGTAGGGTCCGGCGTCAGTTCGCGAAAGAACACGTAGCTCGGGTTCTCGTCGAGCAGCGCCGGAAGCGCGTCCGAATTTTGTCGCGCCCATTGCTTGATCGCCTGCATCGAGGCCCCATCGGGGGAAAGCTCGCCGCGGTCGATCAAGACACGCGCGACCGAGCGGAATGGCTGGCCGTTCTGATCGGCGTAGCCAACGCGCATGACGCCACCTTCGGCGAGCTGCACACGCCCCGAACCCTGGATCTGGAGAAAGAACGCGTCGATCGGATCGTCGACAAAAACGAGCGCTTTGCCCTCGAGCGGGGCTCTGCCCGCCTCGATGTCTGCACGCGGCCAGTACGGCACCACGCGCTTGCCGTCAACGCGACCACGCATGCGTTTGTCCTTGAGTTCGGGGTAGAGCTCGGCGAGATCGATAGTCAGAAGATCGTCCGGGGGCGCATACAGCGGGTAGCGGTCACGCTCGCTTTGCACGCGACTGCCAATGAGCAGCGGCTCATAATAGCCCGTGACCAGGCCGTTCTCATGGCCGTCAGGGGCGAGCGCCTGGTATGCGGTAAAATGCCGCTCGAAGAACGCGCGCACTGCCCCCGCATCGTGTGGATCGATGGTCGTTGCGACGGTGCAGGGTTCGCGCCAGATCATTGCCGTCTCCGCTTGCGCGAGGAGCGCCGCGCAGCCGGCTGAAAACGCGGGCCATGCGTCCGCGAGCGTGTCGTCGGCCCAGCCAGGAAGCTCCTGGAACGCGACGGGCCGAAGCAGTGCCCGCCCCGGCTCGGCCACGGCGGGCGGCGGTGCCTTGGGAACGCCTTGCGGCAGTGTGCTGCATGCAGCGCAAAGTGCGACCACAATCGCCCAAGCAACCTTGGGGAGAAGCTTGGCCATGGTTTGGTTTTTCATCGAGGTGCTCGTCGCCCTGCTGCTTGCGGTATTCATCGTCTGGTTTACCATGGGCTGGAAGCGCAAGGCGTCGCCGCCGCCTACTGACGCCGACAATGGGGAGCAGGACTAGTGCAGAACGCGCGGGACAGACAAAGTAAACGATGGAATCAGTGCTTCGAAATGCTGGCCATCCTCGGAGATCATCTGATACGTTCCGTGCATCGTGCCTACTGCGGTCTCAAGATGGGTACCACTGGTGTATTCGAAGCTTTCGCCGGGCTTGAGCAGCGGCTGCTGGCCGACCACCCCCAGGCCCTTCACCTCAAGCACCTTGCCGTTGGCGTCGGTGATGATCCAATGCCGGCTGACGAGTTGTGCCGAGACGTTGCCGGTATTGGTTATCGTAATCGTGTAGGCGAACACGTACTGGTTCTTCGACGGATCCGACTGGTCCTCGACGTAAGTCGCCTTGGACGACACGGTGATCTCGCATTTCCTGCGCTCGCTCATCCCTACGCATCCCGCTGATCGACAGGCAAGATTATAGCGCCATGACCCCCTGCTTCATTGCTCCGTCGATCCTCGCCGCTGATTTCGCGCGACTCGGCGACGAGGTGCAGGCGGTAGCTGCCGCTGGGGCCGACCTGATTCACTTCGACGTAATGGATAACCACTACGTGCCCAATCTCACCATCGGTCCGCTCGTTTGCCAGGCACTCAGGCCGCATACGACGGTGCCGATCGACGTCCATCTGATGGTGAAGCCCGTCGACCGGATCATTCCCGATTTCGCCAAGGCGGGCGCCGCGATCATCAGTTTCCATCCCGAAGCGTCGGACCATATCGACCGGACAATCAGTCTCATTCACGATTGCGGGTGCAAGGCAGGGTTGGCCTTTAACCCGGCGACACCGCTCGCCTGGCTCGACCACG
>Ga0074045_10005331_pt1 | contig 11256 bp, 9 predicted proteins | sample BogForMeECP23OM2_FD_94442 | JGI IMG/M metagenome (GOLD analysis project Ga0074045, IMG submission 94442) | Bog forest soil microbial communities from Calvert Island, British Columbia, Canada - Bog Forest MetaG ECP23OM2 | ecosystem: Environmental > Terrestrial > Soil > Wetlands ...
CCCGGCTCGAGCCTCACAGCTCTTTGCCATAACTCCGGATTTGAAGATCGATTCCAATGTGCAGCAAGATACGCTTTCCCACTGAAAAAAGTGAGGATCCCCGAGCAAACGATCACAGCCCCAAGAAATAGAGTTCGGGGCCAAGGGCGAGTGAGATCAATCCGCATCGATATGAACCGAGTTCACGCGAAGTTGTTCTGGTATCAGCAGCGGGACGTACTTTCTCTCGCCGTTTGTGGAATGGCCATTCGAACGATAGGAGTACTCGGGGACGATCTCTTTGATCTTCTGACGGACGGGCCCCGCACCGTCTATGCCCAAGGAATTTCGCAGTTCGCTGAGATGGCGCTGCAGTTGAGACCAGCCAACGTGCGGGCTTCGAACCTTCTTAATTTTTTCAAAAGATGTCGGTTGAACCTGCTCCGTTGCGTAGAACAGTTCTTCGTTTAACTTCTCGCCCTCCCGCAAACCGGTAAACCTTATGCCCACTTCGCTCGTCGACCTTCCCGAAAGCCGAATCAACGTGCGGGCAAGGTCGAGGATTCTGACTGGCTCACCCATATCGAGCACCAGGATGTCACTGCGGTTCCCGATAGCAAATGCCTGCAAGACCAGAGAAACGGCCTCACGTCCGGTCATGAAGTATCTCTTGATCTCTGGATGAGTGATGCTGAGTGGTTCGCCCTTGCGCAGTTGTTCCTGGAATAGTGGGACCACGCTTCCGTTTGAACCCAAAACATTGCCAAAGCGAACGGATACGCAACGCATCCCATTGGCTGGTCGGCAGGCAATGATCAATTCACCGATTCTTTTTGTGGCCCCCATGATGCTCGTGGGGTTTACTGCTTTGTCCGATGAAATTACGACGAAGCTCTCGCACCCGCTTTCCTCAGCAATTGCAAGTAAGTTGAGAAGGCCAAAGACATTATTCTTAACTGCTTCTTGGACATTGCGCTCCATGACTGGAACATGCTTATAAGCGGCCGCGTGAAACACCGCTTCGGGCCTGTAGTCTGCAAAAATCTTACGTATCCGCTCGATATCTCCTACGTCGGCAACGCAAAAAACGGTCTGGCTGGCAACTGTCAATTTGGAAAGCTCTTGCTCAAGATAGAATATTCCCGTTTCACTTTGATCTAAACAAAGCAACGTAGATGGACTGTATTCCAAAATCTGTCGGCACAGTTCTGAGCCAATCGATCCTGCCGCACCGGTCACCAGCACCACGTGTCCGTCGATCTGTCCTTTGACAGCCCCTAAATCAATCTCTACCGGGTCCCGCCCGAGCAAATCCTCCAAGTGCACGTCGCGAAACTCGTGAATACTCCTTTGTCCGGTGATGAGGTCGCGGAGCGCAGGTACGGTTTTAAACCTTGTGCCACAATGCTCGCAGATACGCACGAATCTCTGCATCTGCTTCCCAGTCGCGGAAGGAACAGCGATGAGGACTTCGTCCACGGGATTCTCTGCGAGTAAAGCAGGCAGATCATCAATACTTCCCAACACGGGAATCCCCTGAAGTTTGATCCCCAGTTTCGATTCGTCATCGTCGACACAACCCACGACTTCATAAGTGTCGTTCAGTCGCTTAATTTCTCTGACGACCATCTGTGCGGCGCTCCCCGCCCCGATTAGCATGACCTTACGCCGGGATGTTGCGATTTCAGATACAGATTCTGTGAGGATACGGGAGAACAATCGAACCCCAGCCAACAACCCCATGCTGAGCAGCGCTTCCAGAATGTAAATCGTCCTTGGGAACGCAACAACACCGAGAACTAGCCGCATCACGAAGAAAAACGCCACCGAACTGAGGGCCATGGCCTTCACAATGTCCAGTGCATCGTTCACGCCGGTATAGCGCCACCAACCATGAAGAAGGCCAAATCTCCCTATGGCGGCGAGTCGAATGGCAATAAGCAGAGGCGCCGCCGAAAAGAGCAGCACACGATACGGTAACGAAAAGTCGAAACGCAGCAGCCAAGCCAGTACCAGAGCAGTGAAGATCAAAACTGCCTGGAAAAGGGCAATCAACCAGGTGCGGTAGTGGAGGAGATTGGAGGGCATGGGCTTAAGGACTATCGAATTGTCGAAGTTATGCAGAGTCTTTCGCTGTGCTCTTTACGTAACCATCGCGAAGGACGTGACGCTGCCTTATAGAGCAGCTGTATTCATTGCTTCTTCAACCGCCAGAAAGGTATCCAGCACGTCTCGTTTGGAAAGCGTCAGATGCACGAGGAACATCTTGAATGAGCGGAGCCTTCTGTCCCGCGCGAAAATGGAATGCAGCCCAGATTAACGGAAGCATGGCTACAAATGTGAGTAACGGTGCAATGATGGGCAGCTTAGTTGCAAGCCACGCTATTGGGAAAAGCCAGACCACATTGACTACGCTAACTCCGACGGTCACTCTGACGTGGCTTTTCCATAACCGGCTAGCGTGTTGGTACGCGTGGGAGCGGTGAGCCTCGTACCAGCATTGCCCCCGAATCGCGCGCATTAATAATGTCAGAGTGGCATCCACAACAAAAACAGCCAGCAGAATCAGCCACGACCAGATAAGCGCCGGCTGTTGTTTCGAACTCGCAATAACCAGCACGCCCAACACGAACCCTAGGAAGCCACTGCCCACGTCCCCCAGAAAAATGCTTGCCGGTGGCCAGTTCCAGACCAGAAAACCTGCGCAAGCACATGCCAGCATCAGCGCAACCTGAGCCAGATTGAAGTTTCCCTGTCCGGCTAGCAACAAGCCTCCAAGCACGCAGACACAGACCGCTTCCGAACAGGCCAGACCATCAATTCCATCCATGAAGTTGTAGAGGTTGATCATCCAGACCAAGCCAACCAAGGCTAGCAGATGCCCAAACCAGCTCCATTCCCAAGTGGTCCAGCCCAAGTGTAGCGGTGCCATTCCCTGCAGACTCCAAATGGCCCAGCCGGCCGCCGCAAAGTGGAACAGACACCGAACGCCGACTGGCAGTGAGGCTTGATCGTCTAGCAAGCCAACCACCGCGAGCAACGTTCCCCCGCCCAAAAGAGCTTCGGAAACGTTGGCTGCCACAAGACCATAGTGTGTGAGTATTAGAATCGCGAGTAGAAAAGTTACAACGATACCCAAACCGCCGCCTCGAGGGATCGGCATCGAATGAGAGCTCCGGGTGTTGGGGATATCTAGAATTCCGCGCGCAGCGAGTACACGGCGCAACACATGTGTCAGGAACAAACTGACTGCGAAAACGGTGATTGCTTCAAGCAAAGTGGATTGCAAGACCTACCCCACACTCAGTTAACTGTCAGGTTCCGGAGCGTGCTTGCCCTACTACGGAGCCGTAGAAGTCGAGTAGTGCTGACGTTACCAGTTCCTTGGAAAAGCTGCGGCATGCTCGCAATCGCGCATTGGCTCCCATCTTCGAGCGGGATTCTGGGTCGTCTATCATCTGCTTCATTTTCGATTGCAGGTCGGCCACGTCGCCAGCGGCGTACAGAAGGCCGGTTGCACCCTGTTCAATTGCGTCCGTGATTCCGTAGATCTTCGAAGCCACAGCGGGGATGCCCACCGACGCTGCCTCGATGATCACGTTACCAAAGCCCTCGCGGTAACTCGGCAGACAGAGCACGTCGGCCGCCGCCATGTATTCCTGCGGCGCGGTCGACAAACCAACAAAGCGGAGTCTGCCAGCAACTGACGAGCAAATCTTCTCCATGCGAGGCCGAAGACCCTCCTCGTCTGGGCCAACAACGAGCAGCCAACCTTCGCCGTAATCCATGCCTAGTTGTGCGAACGCTTGCGCAAGATCCAAAATGCCTTTGTCGACCTTGAGCCTCCCCACGTAGAGAAAAACCACTGAGTCTTCGGCGATGCCCTCCCGCTGTCGAATCCTTTTTCGCAACTCGGAGTTGGGACGAAACCGGAATGTGTCTACTCCACAAATGGAGCCGTTGGCGAGGACTCTGGATTTCTCGGTAGTCACAACCTCTTCGCGCAGCAGGAAGTCGCGTTGAGAAGGGCTATCCACCAGAAGGTGGGTTGCCATGCGCGCCAGCAACTTATCCGCGGTCTTGAGCATGCGCCTGACAGGCTCAGAGCGGGTGGCCCAGACCTGTCCGGTAAACGTATGGATCCTCACTGGAATTCGAGCTATGGCGCCCGCGAGGCTGGCTAGCAAGCCTGCCTTTGGGGTCACCGAGTGGATGACGTCAAACCGTCTGCGCGAAAACAGGGCGACGAGAAAGAGGAACGCGTGCAAGTCCCGAAGCACTGAGATATTCCTCACGATGGGGGCGGCTATAACTTCGACCTTCGCGTTGAGTTCCGGCAGAGAAGCACCTTTCCCGACATTGAAAACAAGGCACACGTCGTAGCTCCTGCTCAGGGCGTCGATTTGGTCCGTCAGGAACGCCATGACAGTGAAGGGACTGGAAACGATGATGCCGATCCTTTTCACGCGGAAGCTTTCGAACTGCCGACGAGGAGAGACAATATCGGCTCCGTGTGATCTTGCACCCGCTCCCAAACATCCGACCAGCACTCAACCATCTCACTTCTCATCGGACGGGCACGGTGTCGCAAGATCTGGTGGTTGAAGCCCGTAGAGATCGCGAAGACATCCACAAGCGCTTTTGCACACTGTCCCAGGGCTCCGCCGATCGCTGTTAAATATTGCTTGCGCTCGAAAGAATCTCTTAATACCGCAATCATAAAGCTGTATCTGCCACGCAGGATGTTGCGGAGCACAAGCTGGTCTTCTCGGTATCCCTGAAGGATTTCAGGAAGGCTGGCAAAGCAGCTCGTCGAGAAAGTTCTTAGAAGTAGATCCTGATCTTCGGCGCGGATAGCCTTGGAGTCGTATCGATGAGAGCGAAACCACTCCATGCGCCCCATCCAGGTCGGATGAGGAAGTGGAAACCCTGCCCAGGGTCTACGGCATATTTCTGCATGGTTTTCAGCAACGTGGCGAACTCCCAGGGCTATGCCGTTGTCGCCAAAAACAAGAACCCCACATCCGACCAGATCGACGTTTGTGTTTTCCGTAAGAAACTCTACTTGCCGTCTTAAGCGGTTGGGAAACGCGATATCGTCTCCGTCCATCCGAGCGAAATATTCACCGTGACTCATCGCAACGGCCTCATTCAGACGAGACACTAGCCCTTTGTGGGAACGATCGGTGAATACCGAAATACGGGGGTCGGAAAAACTCCGCGCCACTTCCAGCGTCTCGTCGCTCGAGCCATCTTCCATGAGCAACAATTCCCAGTTCTCGTAGGTCTGATGGAGGATCGACCGAACCGCAACCGCAAGTGTTTTCTCGCAATTGAAGGCAGGCAGGCCAATCGAAACTAGCGATTCGGATCGAAGCTTCGTCGAATGGGATCTCAGTTCCTTCTCTCGCATATGCTCGCGCTGTTTCTGCCTATGGTTAAGGAGCTCCGGCGACTCTTTCTACTTCCAGACCTCCAACATGAGGTTGTTCCTGTTTAGTAGATTTAGTTTTCTCAAGTATCTGTCGGCAAAACTCATGTATGTGCAGGCGACACCAGGACCCATGAGACGGAGCAAATAGTTAATTCCGCGAACCCAAGGGAGGCACTCAATTCGATGCTGCGTGAAGCCACAGTCTTCTGCCAATTGTTTCAGAGAAACTGGGGTGTACGGGCGGACGTGTGTGTAGTCGTCATAGAAGGCAGACATATCATGAGGAGACGGCACAATGATGCATGCGTATCCGTCGCGTTTGAGAATCCGATGCACCTCCGAGATCGCGCGACTAGGTTCCCTGAGGTGTTCCAGGAGCCAACAACAGAAGACTCCCTCAAAATATTCATCAGGATAAGGAATTTCATAGGCGTCTCCCAATCTGATGTCAATGCCCTCCCGTCGATAGTGCCCAACAATTTCCGGAGCGTTGTCCACCGCAACGATGTCAATTACATTTTGCTTTGTGAACCAGCAGCGTCCCGGTCCCAGATCGAGAATGGGAGCCTTGCCCTTGAATCGTGTCTTGTACCAGAGCTCGCCATAGAGGAGCTCCAATTGGCGAATAGCCTTAGTGCCGGTTCGAAGAATATATTCACCATATGGTACGCGCGGTACAACAACGACTGCTTGGTGCATATCGTAAATTCTCCCTATGGAACGATGGAAACTACCTAGACCTGGGCCAGCCGATCTGCTATCCGTGACCAGGAGAAGCGAATGGCGTTGAGGCGTGATGCCTCCACTTTGGATTTATAGAGGTCTGAATCCATAAGCAATCGGCGCAGACAAACTGAAAGTTCTTCAGCGTTGCCAATAGGGAAAAAGAGTCCACTGTTTGGAGAGATGACCTCCGAAAGGCCACCGTGGTTGCTGCATACAACCGGCTTGCCGCAGGCTTGAGCTTCTAGCGCAGCCATGCCAAACATTTCGATGCTGCGGGTCGGCATCACGAACACGTCACACAAGTTATAGGTTGCCGCCAAATCTTTTTCCGGCACAGGACCGAGGTAGAGCCCACCGACTTCTGAAATGCGGCGAGTCAAATCTGTAACGTTTGAATTGCCGAACTGCTCGGCGGGCCCCGCAACCACGAGAGACACATTCGGCATACGCTGCTTTAATTGCTGGAAAGCCTCGATTAGAGTGTCCGTTCCCTTCTGATTACAGACCCTTCCCACATAGAGAATCACCCGCTGTCCGTCGATTCCGATCGCGTGTTTCCTCGCCAAGCCTTCCGCCGGATCTGGGCGAAACTGTTCGAGATTGACGCCATTGTAGAGAACCTGCACGGGTACACCGTTCGAACCCCAGTAAGCTTGGTAGCCGCGCAGACAGTATTCAGAGACGGGCAGCAGTGAGGAAAATTTTTGGAGGGCACGGCGGTACCACCAGAATAGAGGTGTTTTCTTTCCGCGACGAAAGATGAAGTAATCGAACGACAAAAGCTTTTTGGCGCGAATTGAATGGAAATACGCCGCTCCCTCGGGCAGATTGTGAAAATGAAGCACATCCATGGTCTCAGAGCGAAGCTCCTGACGTGCTGTCCGCATGTATTCAAAATCACGAAACGGCATCCGACGTCGACAGGGGACATTGCGAATCTCGACACCATGATGGTATGTCCGACCCGGCGCCGAGTCCGCAGAGTAGATGATGACTTGTTCTCCGCGCGCAGCTTGGGCTTTTCCGATTTCCAACATCCGGCGTTGGATTGCGCCCCCGAGTGGGTACGAAATTGGTAACACGGACGGTCCGAGATGGACGATTTTCACTGGAGGTTCTTCTCGGGGAGCTTTTGGGCAATTACAACCACGGCGCACTCCGGTTCTTGGTTCTCAGCCATTCTCGTCTTTTGCGTAAGCCAGCCGGAAACCCCGGCGAACGCTCGATTCTTGATTCCCTGAGGTGCAAGCCCCAATGCTCTCCCAAGAATGGCCGCGAGTCGGTACCTCCCAAGTCCGATGCAACCGGGACTGTCGATGGTGTCCCAAAACTTGCAAGCCTCGCCTGAAAGGTAAGGACGAAATTCAATGCTGGAAAAACCGATCGTGAACAGCAGCTCTTCCCATTCTTGCTTTGTTAAGAGATTCACGTGGACCAATTGACGTTGTCTCAGTTTCGCGTACCAACTCCACCGAAAGAGCAGGTGTTCATTCATCTGGGCCAACGGAACAGTCATCACAAGTTTGCCGCCTGCACGAAGACCACGATGACACCCGGCAAGCACTTCTTTGATGTCCGGGATGTGTTCCATAACGCAGTTCGCGTATATCGTTCCATAACCTCGCTCGGAAAACTGAAGGTCTCGCGCATCCAAGCAGCGCACGCGGTGGTAAAGGCTGTTGGCCAGTCGTTTACACCTTTCTACCGATCGCGGATTGATGTCGATGCCTTCGTCGATTTCCCGAAAGAGCAGCGAACTGAATTGGCCATCGCCACAACCGATTTCGAGGATCGGTCGCTCGTACTCGATTTTCTTCAGAGCTTGAAGCTCAAAATATCGCCAGAAGGCCTGTGATGGCCATTTGTAGATATTCAACGTTGCGGTCATTTCGTCGCGCATATCAGGCTAACTCCCATTTTCAAGACGGCGTTTACCGGAACCCTCAAAGCCCTGTGCCGTCGTCGCGGGACGTTTCGATCGAGGAGATTTGCGTAGAGTTCCAAGTGGCGGTCGACCATATTCTTGATGGAGAACCGTTCCCTTGCGTAGCCACTTGCATCTTCGCTTTGCGCAGCGAACTGCCGGTAATGATCGAATACGTATGAAATTGCGGCTGCCAACTCATCGGGACGTCCTGGAGGAACACAGACTCCGTATCCACCGAGTTGCTCGCGAATGCCACCCACGTCAGTTGCAATGACAGGTGTTCCGCAGAGCATCGCCTCGGTAACCACGCTCGGCAACGCTTCTCCTGCACTCGGCAGCACAAATACATCCGCGCGCTGATACATAGTGGCAAGTTCCCGTGGAGACTTGCTCCCCAAGAAATACACCCGGTCGCTTATTCCGAGTTGCGAGGCCAGTCTCCGAAGGGGAACTTCCAAAGAAGAGTTGTGATAGACCAGCTGGATTTCAATCGGCTGAATGATCCGTGCCACGGCGCGAAGAAGCACGTCCACGTTCTTCATTGGTATTAGTTGGCCCGCATACAACAACCGCCAGGGAGACCGCTTCGAAGCGGCGTTATGACGGGCAAAGGCGTAGTTGGTGACGTCAATTCCGTTGGGTATCACTGTATGTAGAGCGCCAGCTAGCGGATAGTTTCGCTTCTGGAAATCGGCCTCAGCTTTTGACAGGGCCACAACGGCATCGGCACGCGATGCCACGAAATGAGCGGCAATGCGTCTGTGCTGCCCCAGCATCCCAGTCATCGCTAATGGGTCATGACTCGTGTAGACAAAAGGTACGCTGGTATTATCCGTGGCAGCTTGAATTGAGCCGTAGCTCAAATGATGAACATGGACCACATCAAATTGATTTCCGTTAATCGCCGAGTAGTGGCCAAATGTGGAGACCCCGTGCCCTCTATCAATGAATCCCTTCTCAAGAAGCGTCTCAGGAGTGACTTGAAGCTTCCTGCGAAAAGCTTCGTCTTTCCCGTAGATGCCGCCAACCAGAGCAATTTTCATAGGGTTAACGCATCCAACTGAATCGTCTACGACCGCGCCAGACCTGTTTTATAGATTCTGCGTGCCGTCCGTTGAGCCGCGCGCGAGCTCAGACGTCGATAGATGAAATACAAATAGAACGGCCAGCAAAAATAGATGAAGATTTGACTGACGACAGACAAACTTCCCAGGATCAGAAAGAACGCCCAAACAGAAAAGTACTGCCAGATGAACGTTTCAAAAAGCGACGACGAGTTTGCAAATGCGACTTGAAGCTTGAAAGCAATCCAGCCCAGAATAGAAAAACCCACCAGCACCCCAGCCAGGTGGAAATCGAAGAATGCTTCGCCCTGGAAAGGGGCGATCTGGTCTTGGACGTCGAGTTGACCATAGATCAACCGGTTGTAAATACCGGTCCCGCTATCTTCCCTGTAGGATTTGCCGATGATGGGTAGCGGCGCGAGTGCCGACCAAGTCAGGACCTTTCCCCACCGAGGGCGCGCTGCCCAATGGCCTGTCTCGAGGAAGAATCCGAGAAACTGCGGCGCCCCTCCGTACACCTGGAACATTTCCGTAATCTGCACTTTGTCAGCGAGCAGACTGCGAATCGAGGAGTCTTTGAAGATCTCGTGCCCCGTGAAATTGCTGCTTCGATAAGCGCCGTAGAAGGGCGCCAACAACAACAACACAATCACAATTGCGCCAGCGGAAATTACTGTCCCTCTTGGGACTCGCTTTGGTCCGCTGACGATGACTGCAAACATCGCCACAAGAGGAACAACCACCGAGCCGCGGTTGTAGTTGAACGTCGCATTCGAAAAACACACTGCCAGAATTGCCAGGATCGTCACGGCAGTACTCAACCCTTTTATCTTCTGAGAGCTTCTTCCGTCGAGCCACCGGCACCATAACACAACCACACAAATCCCTAGGAACGGCCGCAAAAACAGCCCCGCAGCCAGTCCGAGCTTGTCCGACACTCCAACTGTACGGCTGAGGTAACCGGAAGGATCGGAGAAATACTCCGCCACCTTCTCGAGTGCCCCGAACGCGAGAAAAAAACCTGTTAGACCGATTACGCCATTCACAGCGACATAGGCCAGCGAAGGAGACCTTTGTGGGATGCGAGACGCCGGTGGCTGCTTAATTACTCGCTGACCGTTCTTTGTTCGGCGCGAAAGGTAGTTGTACGTGACACAAAACGCCGCGAACGCCGCAACATTTACAAGCATCGCCAGATTGATGGCCTGATCCGACGGCAGGAATGGCAGAACGCTCGGCAACGGTCCGAACAAAAGCACGGACAGGGGAAGCAACACAAGTTGTAGGAAAAAGACAAACAGGGCCCAGTTCCAAGGGCAGAGCAATTTTCCAGAAACCGGCCGGCAACCTGGCAAGAACCACTGGACGAGAAAGAATACGAATGCTCCGGCAAGGGCACAGGGGTATTTGTTCTCGGAGGGAGCGGCTGCGAATACGATCGCGACAGACGCAAATGCAAATAAGGACCACGCGACGGAACCGCTAAGTCGGGGCGTCGCGCGCCGTTTTCTGTAGATTCGCGCCCTACTGCCAAGTGCGGGCAGGCCGCGATTCCAGGTGGGGCTGGTCTCCATCAGTATGAACCGGAGCTATTCCACGAGCCTTGTTGATGAAACAGAAAAAGCCCGAGGCTCGTGGCTGCGTAAGCAAGGCCGAAAGAACTAGCTAATCCTAAGGCTCCCCACTTTGGGATGAGCATCCAAGCGAGCGCCACGAGAACCGCGACGAGCAGCACATCGAACGCGAATCGCCACCACATCCTGTGTGCGGCGATGAGTCGCTGGCCGAGGATGGAGTTCAAGATCTCCGCGATGGCGGAGAATGCCAGGACGATCAGGACGACCTGCCCGCCGCGAAATGATTTTCCGTAAACCGCCATGATGGGAGCAGCGAAGGCCGCAATCAGAAGTGCCGCCAGGAATGCCATACTGGCATTCAGTTGCAAGTTGGCACGAAACACTTTTTGAAAGCCTGCTCCATCGCCTTCGCCGTGCAGGTTCGAAAGCACGGGGAGCACCATGGCAAACATCGACGAGGGGACAAACAAAATCATCACGCGCCACTTGTCCGCAGCGGCATAGAGTCCGAGTTCGGCGTAGCCTTGCGGCTGCCGGACGAGCAAAGCG
>Ga0074045_10005336_pt1 | contig 11254 bp, 10 predicted proteins | sample BogForMeECP23OM2_FD_94442 | JGI IMG/M metagenome (GOLD analysis project Ga0074045, IMG submission 94442) | Bog forest soil microbial communities from Calvert Island, British Columbia, Canada - Bog Forest MetaG ECP23OM2 | ecosystem: Environmental > Terrestrial > Soil > Wetlands ...
GAGCCAGCATCGGCACAGCGAGTTCGGCGCGAACCGCGTCCAACGCGACAAGGTATCGGTTGTCGGCGCGAACGTCGTTAACCATAATGGGCTGCCGCGTAGCGCCGGCTGCACCTGTAATGCCTTCGCCCAGCGGGATAACCAGGCTGGTGATCTCGGGACGGTGCCCGACTGAATAGCGAATGCGCAGTCCGCCGGCCTTCTCGTTGTAGAGAAGAATCGCAAACAAATCATGCGGGATGACTTCCTTGACAATGCTCCCGACATTTGCAAGCAAGCGATCCAGATCGAGCGTTTCGGAGGTAGCGGCCGAGACCTCTAGCAGAAAATCGAGCAGCTCCGCCCGCTCCCGAAAACGAACCAGCCCCTTCTTCGGCGGCGCCATCAATAGTTACCCGCGGGTGAGGGACTGGATGGCTTCGCAAATCCGCTCAGCTCATTCAGAATCTGTACGCCGGCACTGGCGCCGATGCGGCTTGCGCCCGCCGCGAGCATCTCACGGACAGCCGCCAGTGTTCGAATTCCACCGGAGGCCTTCACGCCCAATGCGGGGCCGACCGTCTGCCGCATCAGCCTAATATCTTCAACGGTCGCTCCAGCGTTTGAAAAGCCAGTCGAGGTTTTCACGAAGTCCGCCTTCGCTTCGAGCGCGATCTGGCAGGCTTTCACTTTCTGCTCCGTCGTCAATAGGGAAGTCTCAAGAATCACTTTCAGAATCGCCCCATGGCGATGTGCCAGGTCAGCGAGTTTCGCAATCTCCTGCTCAACCAGCGAATAGTCGCCGGAACGGAGCGCACCAACATTCTGGACCATATCCAGCTCGCGAGCGCCTTGACTCAAAGCCAGGCTCGCTTCGGCCAGCTTAGCCTCTGTCTGATTAGCTCCCAGTGGGAATCCAATCACCGTACAGACCTTCACCGCGAAACCGGTCAGCTGTCCGGCAACCAGCGGCACCCAGCACGGATTCACGCACACCGACGCGAAACCGTTTTGAAGCGCCTCCAGGCACACCTTCTCGATGTCCCGAGCGGTGGCCTCAGGCTTCAACAGAGTGTGGTCGATTGTCGCGGCAATAAGATGCTTCTCGTCAATTTGGTTTGGATAGGACACGGTGGAGCGGGGCACGAGCAGTGCCGCCAACTAACAGGTGAGCGCATCGGATTGAACGCTTTTCGCGGCAACTCGTGCTCCGCTTAAGAATACCATGCCAAACAGGCTTGCTTCCTGGGCGTCAGCCTGGTTTTGCGCCCGGCGGCATCGATGGGAAAAGAGCCATCGCCTAACAGAAAAAAGGCCAGCCCAGGAGTACCGTGCTGGTACGCCTTGGACTGGCCGGAATAGGGTGGGGATTCGTTTGTATTGGTTAGTTCTTTGGGGCGGGGGAAGCCGTCTTGGTTGTGGACGCCGCTGCCGGAGCTGCGGTGGTCTTCTTGGCGTGTTGCTTTTTGGCCTTCGTCGTGGACTTGGTCGTGGACGTGGGCTTGGTGTCTGTCGATTGCGGGGCGGCCTGCGCAAACATCACGGGGACGGCCAGCGCGGTCAAGAGGGTCGATACAAATAGCTTTTTCACTTTCATTTCTCCTTGTGGTGTCGGCGATTTCGTTCTCCGCCGCTCACATAACCACTGTGCCTCGGATTGCGTTTTGGGACCATCGCCTCGAAAGGTCTATCTTGATCCCGTGTTTTCGGGATAGCGCAAAGCGAATCTTAATGAAAGACTCGTAATCGTGGAGTCTCGCCAAACCATTATCCAACCGTATTTTCAACGGCTTCTATTGATCGGCTCGGGCGTTTCGGTGCTTTTGCTGCTGTCGGCGCTGCTGGTCGCTGTTCGCTCAGTGCGCCAGATCGATCAGAATGCCAGCGCGTTCGCCAGCGGGCAGACTACCGCCCAGACGCTAATTCAGCGGCTACAGAAGCAGCAGGATGTGCTGAATGAACGCCGCCAGAAGCTGGCGCGGCGCGCCGACCTGATTAAGAAGGAGGACATTCTCAACCAGCTGGCCGAGTCGCACGCTGAGATGCAAAGCGCACTTGAGGCGGCTGCGGTCCAGGCCAGCCAAGCGCGAGAAAACATACGGAAAGAAGGCCATGGACTGCTCCGCTTCACGGTGGAGCTGTTTGCAACCTGCGTACTTCTGTCCTTGCTGTGCGCGTTCTTCACCGTGCGGGCGTCGGCCGAAGTGTTCCGGCAGCTTGAGCAGCAGGCGCGCGACCTGCGTACCGTGCAGCTACAGGTACTCGAAAGCCAGGAACAGATCGCACGGCGCTTCTCGCATGAACTGCATGACGAGCTAGGCCAGGAACTCACCGCATTGAAAGCTAACCTTTCCTCGCTGCGTGAGACTCCCAGCAATGAGCGAGTGGACGATTGCCTGGTCATCGTCGACAACGCGGTTAAGAATGTGCGGGAGCTCTCGCAACTGCTGCGGCCGACCATACTGGATGACTTTGGATTGGACGCGGCGCTGCACTGGCTGACTGAGAACTTCGCGGAGCGTACCGGTATCGAAGTTCAGTATCACTCCGATCTGTTGGGACGCCGCCTGGCCGACTCCACCGAAACCCACCTCTTTCGGATCGCACAGGAAGCGCTGACTAACGTAGCTCGCCATTCGCAAGCAACTCGGGTGGGAATTGACTTAGCGGGTAAAGAGCGAAGCGTCACGCTATCCATTCAGGACAACGGGCGAGGTTTCACAGTGCCGGCTTCCCGCGGTCCCGCTGGTTTAGGGCTGGTGGGCATGGATACTCGCGCGCGCGGCGCCAGGGGAACGTTTAGGATAGAGAGCTCGCCGGGACAGGGTGTCAAGATTGAGGTGACGTGCCCGACCCTGTAACCAAGATTCTGCTGGCCGACGACCACACGATTGTTCGCCAGGGCCTCAAGCTGATCATCTCGTCGCACGCCGACCTTCAAGTAATCGGTGAAGCGGCCAATGGCCGTGAGGTTCTCGAGCTGGCGGAGAAGCTGAAGCCCGATCTCATCCTGATGGACGTGGCGATGCCGGAGCTGAACGGTATTGAGGCAACCCGCCGGTTGCATCAGATCTCGCCACGCACCAAGGTGCTGGTACTGAGCATGCACAAAGAAGCGGTCTATGTTCGCGAGATCCTCAAAGCCGGTGCGCGGGGCTACATTCTCAAAGATGCCATCGATACGGAACTGATCAGCGCAATCCAGTCGGTGGCCCGCGGTGATGGATACATCAGCCCTGCCGTCTCGGGCACACTCCTCAGCGATTACCGTCAGAACATCACCAACCCGTTAGATCTGCTTTCGTCGCGTGAGCGCGAAGTGCTTCAGCTGATCGCCGAAGGCAAAACGAACAAAGAGGTCGCCACCCGGCTCAACCTGAGCGTTTACACGGTCGATTCACACCGCGGGAAGATCATGGAGAAGCTAAACCTGCACTCCACGGGCGAGTTGGTGCGTTTCGCCATGAAGCAAGGACTCGTAGACTGAGTCCTCGTTAATCGGGCGGCACAGTGTCGTCCATGCCTTCGGCAGGATTCTCGAACTTCGTGAACTTGTTGAGGAACACCAGCTTCACCCGGCCGGTGGGACCGTTTCTTTGCTTGGCGAGAATCAGTTCAGCAATGCCCTGCAAGCTGGCATTGTCAGGCTTGTAAACCTCTTCGCGGAAGATGAAGGCCACCACATCGGCGTCCTGTTCGATGCTTCCCGATTCGCGAAGATCGCTGAGCATCGGACGATGATCGCCGATACGGGTTTCCGGCGCGCGGCTCAACTGGGAGAGCACGAGGAAGGGCACCTTCAACTCCTTCGACATAAGCTTCAAGCCCCGCGACATGGAGCTGATCTCCTGCACGCGGTTCTCAAAGCGGCCGCGGCCCTGCATGAGTTGGATGTAATCCACCACCACCAAGCCGAGATCCTGGTCGGCCTGCAATCGCCTTAGTTTCGAGTGGATGTCCATCAGGTTGGTGCCGGCCGTGTCGTCGATAAACAACGGCGCCTCGACCAGCTTGGACATGGCGTCCTGCAAGCTGTGCCGCTCGGCGGAACTCAGGAAGCCGGCCCGGAAGCGCTGTTGATCCACCCGCGCCGTGGCGCACAACATACGAGTCAGCAGCGACTCTTTGGACATTTCGAGCGAGAAAACCGCAACCGCTTTGGGATTGTGCCGGTTGGTCGCCACATGCTGCGCGATGTTTAGCGCGAACGCCGTCTTGCCCATGGCCGGGCGAGCCGCCAGAATGAACAACTCACCTTCGCGCAGCCCGCCGGTCAACTCGTCGAACTTGAGGTAGCCAGTGCTAATTCCCTTGATTCGCTTGCTGGTGTCGAGGAACGCATTCACGCCACCGGCAAAGTCTTCGATGATCTGCCTCGGACTCGCCAGCCCGGTGGACGATTCAGCATCCCCCAGCTTCATCAAGGCGTCTTCGGCGGAGCCCAGAATCGTATAGGCGTCTTCGCCGCTCACCAGGCAGCGGTCGATCATGTCCTGCGACACGGTGATGATCTTCCGCAGCAGCGCCTTTTCCTTGACGATGCCGACATAGCTCTCAATGCTGGTGATCTGGGGGAGCCCGTCGTCGAGTGAAACCAGGTAGCTGACACCATCGACCGACTGCAACTCGCCGTGCGTCATCAGCTCGTTCGCGAGGGTTACCCTGTCAATGACCTGCCCTGATTCGTGCAGGTCAGCCATGCGCTGGAAGATGCGCCGGTGCTTCTCAAGCGAGAAGTCTTCGGCTGCGAGAGTTCCGGCGATACGGATGAAGGCTGACTCGTCGGTGAGTATGGCGCCTAACACGAAGCGCTCCGCATCCAGATTCACAGGAAGGGATTGCTCTATCGAGATTTCGCGCGTGGCCATGGACGAGGAGGACAAAGTTAAGGTAGCCAACTACGGGAATTGGAACAAGTACGAATCCTTTTGAAAAGTCAAATTCACAAGAGAACGCTCAACTGTACCCGCTTGGAGCTGCACGCGCACCTGCTTTTCCACAGCTTTCCAAACGACATTTTCCCGAAGATATGTTTTATATTATCTCGCAAAAACGCAAAAGAAAAAGACGGCCACAAGGGCCGCCCTTTTTCCTGGAGTTGGGATGCGTCGTAGCCGCTACGCCGTGACCACAGTTTCCTGCGGAACGCCGGCTTCCTTGCGCTTCTTGAGGAAGGTCATCATGGAGCGCAGCTCAGCGCCGACCTTCTCAATGGGCTGATCCTTAGCCGCTTCGCGCATAGCGAGGAAGCTCTTCCGGCCAGTACGGTTCTCCGCCAGCCAGGTTCGGGCGAACTCGCCGCTCTGGATCTCGCTGAGGATCTTCTTCATCTCCTTGCGTGTCTCTTCGTTGATGATGCGGGGTCCGCGCGTATAGTCGCCGTATTCGGCGGTGTCGGAGACGGAGTAGCGCATGTAACCGAGGCCGCCTTCATAAATGAGGTCGACAATCAGCTTGAGCTCGTGCAGACATTCGAAGTACGCAATTTCAGGTGCATAACCCGCTTCGGTCAGAGTCTCGAAGCCGGCTCGAATCAGCTCGCTGACTCCGCCACAGAGGACAGCCTGCTCGCCGAACAGGTCGCTCTCGGTCTCTTCCTTGAAGGTGGTTTCAATGACGCCGGCCTTCAGGCACCCGAGTGCGAGAGCATAGGCCAGGGCATTCTCGAGCGCCTTCCCGGACGCATCCTGTTGAATGGCTACAAGGGCCGGCACGCCAACCCCTTCCGTGAACAGCTCGCGCACGCGATGACCCGGCGCCTTCGGCGCGATCATCGAAACGTCGATGTCGGCCGGCGGTTTGATCTCGTTGAAGTGGATGTTGAAGCCGTGCGCGAACATCAGCGTCTTGCCTTCGGTCAAGTGCGGCGCAATCTCGTGGCGATAGGTATCGCCTTGCACGTGATCCGGCAGAAGAATCATGATCACGTCGGCCTTTTTGGCCGCGTCCGCCACCGAATGTACGGCGAGACCAGCGGCCTCGGCCTTCGCCTTGCTCTTGCTGCCGCCATAGAGGCCCACCACAACGTTCACGCCCGAATCGCGCAGATTCAAGGCATGGGCGTGGCCCTGGCTTCCATATCCAATAATGGCCACCGTCTTGCCCTTCAGGGGCTCGAGGCTGCCGTCCTTCTCATAAAATCGCTTTGGCATAGTGCTCCTTCCCAGTACGTAGGGATTTCAGTCTCGAGGCCTAATCGACCTCTTGAAGCTCAAAGGCTTCGTCTTGGGCCGCACCGGTGGGTACGGGCGGCGACAGGCGCAGCTTCTTGTTCTCCAGCGACATCGAGACCATACCCGATCGGGTGACATCGATCTCGCCATAGCTGCGCATTACATCGATGAACTCATCCAGCTTTTCCGGATCGCCCGTCACTTCGAGGGCGAAGCCTTCGGTGGTGGAGTCGACCACGCGAGCCTGGAAGATCTCCGCTTCCTTCAGAATGGCGGTGCGGCTGGGCTGCGCGGTTCGCACCCGCAGCAACACCATTTCGCGGTTGACGGCTGCGCCGTCGGTGACGTCAGTCGCCTGAAGCACATTGATCAATTTGTTCATCTGCTTGATCACCTGCGCTTTGGCCGTTGGTTCCACGTCCACGGCAATGGTCATTCGCGAGAGCGTGGGATCGAGCGTGCGAGCCACGGTCAGGCTCTCGATGTTATAGCCGCGCTGGCTGAGCAGACCCGTTACGCGCATCAGCGCGCCGGGCTTGTTTTCCATAAGAAGAGAAATAATTTGTTGCATTAAATAAGGCTCCTGGCAGCCGCAGTGGCTTAGGCCTCCACCGGTTGCGGTGGACGCAGCACCATCTCACTGATGCTCATGCCCGCCGGCACCATGGGATAAACGTTTTCGAACGGCGTCACCTTGATGTTCAGAAGATAGGGACCGGGCTCGGCCACTGCCTCGGCCAGGGCGCGCGGCATCTCAGCGACGTTTTCCACCACACGGCCCTTGAAGCCATAAGCGCCGGCCAGCTTTTCGACATCGGGGAATGAGTTCAACTCCACTTGCGAGAGGCGGTTGTTGTAAAACAATTCCTGCCACTGCCGGACCATGCCGAGATAGCCGTTGTTCATAACGATGATCTTTATGGGCAGGCCATGGTTGGCGATGGTTGCCAGCTCCGGGATTGACATCTGGAACCCGCCGTCTCCGACGATGGAGAACACCAGCTTGTCGGGGCGGGCAAACTGCGCGCCGATGGCCGCAGGCAACCCGAATCCCATGGAGCCAAGGCCGCCGGAGTTGATCCATAGCCGCGGCTCGTTGAAACGGATCAACTGAGCCGACCACATCTGGTGCTGGCCCACGTCGCTGGTAACGATCGCGTTGCCACCCGAGATGCGGTCGATCTCGGCCATCAGGTGCTGCGGCTTGATCTCGGTGGTCGAGACTTCGGCCACCAGCGGATGCTCGGCCTTCCACTCGCGAATCTGCTTCCACCATTCCTGGCGGGCGGCAGCGTTGCGGGGACGCATTGAGGGAGCCAATTCGGACAAGGCCTCGTTGAGGCGCGGCAAGACCTTCTTCAAGTCACCCACGATAGGCAGGTCGGCGTGACGGTTCTTCGAGATCTCGGCCGGGTCCACATCGACGTGGATGACTTTGGCGTGCGGCGCGAAGGCGGCCAGCTTGCCGGTGACGCGATCGTCAAAGCGCACACCGAGGGCAATGATGAGGTCGGTGTGGGTCAGGCCCATGTTGGCGGCGTAGCTGCCATGCATGCCGGGCATGCTGATGAAGTTGGGATGCTCCGCCGGCAGCGCGCCCAGACCCATTAAGGTGCAGACAGCCGGAATATCCACCTTCTCGACGAACTTGCGAAGGTCGTCGCTGGCGTTGGCGGCAATCACTCCGCCGCCGGCGTAGAGGAAGGGACGCTCGGCTTCCCAAATCATTTGCGCGGCACGGCGGATCTGCCCCGAGTGGCCCTCGCCGTGGACCTTGTAGCCGGGGAGATGAATCTCAGTCACCGGCGCATAGTGCGCCTGTCCCTGGAAGACGTCTTTGGTGATGTCGATCAGCACCGGACCCGGACGGCCGGAAGCGGCGATGTAAAACGCCTCGTGTACGACACTCGGCAGGTCGTTGATGTTCTTCACCAGGTAGTTGTGCTTGGTAGCGGAGCGCGTGATGCCGAAGGTATCGGCTTCCTGAAACGCATCGGTGCCCATCAGCTTGGTGGTGACCTGGCCGGTGAGTGCAACCACGGGGATAGAGTCCATCATGGCATCCACCAATCCCGTGACCAGGTTGGTGGCGCCCGGCCCCGAGGTCGCACAGCAGACGCCAACCCGGCCCGTGGCACGCGCGTAGCCCTGGGCGGCGAAGGCGGCGTTCTGTTCGTGCCGCACCAGAACATGGCGAATGGGGTGGTCGTACAGCGCGTCGTAGAGAGGCAGCGTGACGCCGCCGGGATAGCCGAAGATGCAGTCTACATTTTCCCGCACCAGGCATTCGAGCAGAATCTTTGCACCCGATAGTAAATTCGACGACATGGCGATAACTAAAACTCCTGACCGATTTTGAGAACTCGTTTTTTGCAGCTGGGCCGCTTGGCAACCGATGAAATTCGTGCCCTAAAAGTGAAAGGGCCACCGGCTGGCTTGGTAACCCGCCTGTGGCCCTTGAGATTCAGAGTCCCGTGAGGCGCTTAGGCGGTGCCAGTTACGACGACCAAGGTAAGCGCTACGAATAGATGGTTCTGATTCATATCACGAGAAGACTTACGCCCTGATTAACCCGGTGAGGTGTCTCAGAACTCCGATCTTGAAACCAGGATAGGATAGAAGGAATTTTTATGCAAGGGAATAAAAGTATAAAATTGATGAATACATTACCGAAGTCTGGCCACGACGCGCGACCGGCGGCCAGAGGCATTTTGGATGGAATCAAAAAGGTCTGCCCAGTCTGGCTGCGGCGCGATCTTCTTCTTTTTTTTGTTCCATTTGGGTGGGGACGGCCCCATTCGTGGACTGAATTGCGGATAATCAAGCGGTGATGAGGAAAGCGCTGGCGGCGATTCTTATGAGCATGTCAATTGGGCATCTAGGGGCAGCGGATTTCCCAACCGCAGAAATCAAGAACGGCAAGATCACGGCCAAGATCTACCTGCCCGAGGCAAAACGCGGGTTCTACCAAGGGACTCGCTTCGACTGGTCGGGAGTCCTATACAGCTTGCAATTTGAGGGGCACGATTACTATGGGCCCTGGTTCAACAAGACGGATCCGACGGTACACGACTTCATCTACTCTGGACCGGACATCATTGCCGGACCCTGCAGCGCGATCACTGGACCGGTGAACGAGTTCGGACCGGTTGGCTTCGACGATGCCGCGGCGGGCGGTCACTTCATCAAGATCGGCATCGGTGCGCTCCGCAAGCCCGATGGCGCCGCGTACGACAACTACCGCCTGTACGAAATCGCTGACGGCGGCAGATGGACGATCATCAAGAAGGCGGATTCGATCGAATTCACTCAAACGCTGGCCGACTCCTTTTATGGATATGTCTACCGGAAGACAGTAAGGCTGGCAGAGGGCAATCCGGTGATGCTGATGGAGCATCATCTGAAAAACACAGGAAGCCGGGCTATTCATACCAGCGTTTATAACCACAACTTCCTCGTTCTGGACAAGCAGCCGCCGGGGCCGGGGTTTGTGATCACGGTGCCGTTTCCGATTCGCACGTCGGAGCCGCCCAACAAAACGCTGGCCGAGATTCGTGGGAACCAGATCATCTACACCAAGACGCTAACCGGGGAGGATGTCGTGGCTGCACCGATCGAAGGTTTCGGCGTCGAAGCCAGCGATCATCAAATCCGTATCGAGAATACCCGGCTCGGCGTTGGCATGAAGGTCGGAACCGATCGCGCGGTGTCGAGAGAATTTCTTTGGTCGATCCGAACGGTCATCGCGATGGAGCCCTTCGTTGCGATCGACATTGAGCCCGGCAAAGAGTTCAGCTGGACGACTGAGTACGAATACTATCTGCTGCCGGAACACAAGTGAGAGGGGGACGTCGCTCTTAACTCCCTGACCATTTGATAGGCAGATAGTCGTGGCGTGCCTCGCTCACCCAATCCTGGCCTCAGCGAACTTGGCTGTGTCAGGCAGAGAAACCTCGGTGGGTGAAAGGTAGAGCCGGATCGCCTCGTGGATGTTGGCCCGAGCCTCTTCTTCCGTTACACCCGCAGAAGCACATCCGGGCAATTCGGGGCAAATCGCCGAGCGTAACCCCATAGTTCTAAGTCTGTCAACGCCGGCCCGACCGAACCCGGATCGGGCTCTCCTCCGGCAAGCCGCGCAGACTGACAAGATTCGCGCCGGCGTGAATGGTAGGCCGGCGGGCGAGCCTCGCGAGGCTCGCTTTTGAGAGCAGTTTCTGCAAATTCTCGATTTTCGACCGGGCGGAAGGCCCCGTTCAGGAGGCGCGTTTCATCTTGGCGATGGTTTGGTGGTGGATCTGAGCCTCGGCGTGACGCTCGAGTTCCTCAATTGAAAATTCGAACCCAAATCCGGACAGGTCCACGGGTTTGTTCTCCTTCTTGGCGGCTAAGTAGAACTGAGTGGCGAGCGTCAATTGCGTTTCGAACTCGGCCTCGCGCTTCCGCTGCATGGCTTTGAGTTCTTGCTCCTCCAGGTTGGCGCGGCGCATGAGGCGCTGCTCCTGGATTAGCAGGTTGGCGAAGTCTTTCCGGTAGCGGGTCATGATTTCGCCGGTGATTAGGAGCGAGCGCTGGTCTTCCGGCTCGCCTTCAAACATGTCAGCGAATTCGTGAAAGCCACGGGCGTACAGCGCGGCTTCGAGGCCGGGTATGCTGCCGAGACGCCAACGGCAGTCGGCGAGGGATTGAACCAGTTCGGTTTCGCGATCGCCCTCGGGGTTGAAGCGCTCGGCGTAAGCCAGCACGTGGTGTTCGTAGAGTTCGGCGTCAGCTTTGGACAGGATCATGGTGCGGCCGGTGAGGCCTGTCTTGAGGGCGTTGCGGGACGATTTCGCCTTACCTTCGATAGTCTTAGGACCCGAGGAAAGTTGGGCGTTAGCTTGGTTGGCGGCAACTTGTGCGGCAGAGGACATCGGTTTTCTCCTGAAGATGTGGTTAAAGATGCCCGCCCTGCACCTCTGCACGACGGCGAAGGGCGGGCGGGTTTCTGGTGTTCGGCGCGACGGCCGAGCACCAATAGAAAAAGCCGGCTGTTTAGGCCGGCCTGAACATGTCATCGAAAGCTGATTGAAAGTAGCACACGAAGGGCAGAAAACGGATCAGGC
>Ga0074045_10005338_pt1 | contig 11250 bp, 6 predicted proteins | sample BogForMeECP23OM2_FD_94442 | JGI IMG/M metagenome (GOLD analysis project Ga0074045, IMG submission 94442) | Bog forest soil microbial communities from Calvert Island, British Columbia, Canada - Bog Forest MetaG ECP23OM2 | ecosystem: Environmental > Terrestrial > Soil > Wetlands ...
CCGCCGCGGAAAATCCGCGCGCGGCTCCTCGATCCCTTCGGGGTCCTGATGAATGATGATCTCGGCGTTCGGATAGGCAGCGCGCAACTTGGCCTCGACCTCGTCGGAGATCTCATGCGCTCGGACCAAGCTCAGCGCGCCGTCCATTTCGATGTGGATCTGGATGAAGGCGGTCGGCCCGGCGACTCGGGTCCGCAAATCGTGCGCCGCGGCGACGTCGGGATGCGATTGCGCGATCGCGCGGATCGTTTCGCGCTCGTCGTCGGGCAGTTCGTGGTCCATCAGCTGGAACAGCGACAGGCGGGCGAGCCGCACGGCGCTGTAGACGATCCACACGCCGATCGCCGCACCGAACAACGGATCGAGGAGCGGCAGGCGGAGGGTGCTGCCGAGGACGAGCGCAAAGATTACGCCGATGTTCAAAACGAGATCGCTGCGATAGTGCAGCTCGTCGGCGCTGACCGCGATCGATCCGGTGCGTCGCACGACGTATCGTTGATAGAGGACGAGCCCGACCGTCACCGCAATCGAGAAAATCATGACCGCGATCCCGGCGCGCGGGTTGTCGACGGGGACCGGCCAGATCAGCCGCCGCACCGCCTCGGCGAACAGCAGCATCGCGCTACCGATGATGAAGGCCGATTGGCCGAGCACCGCGAGCGGCTCGGCCTTGCCGTGGCCAAAGCGATGCTCGCGGTCGGCGGGACTCATCGCATGCCGGACCGCGACCAAATTGACGAGTGACGCGACGATGTCGAGCAGCGAGTCGACGAGGCTCGACAACAGCGCGACGGATCCAGTTTCGAGCCAAGCCCCAAATTTGACTGTGATCAGCACGGCCGCGACCGCAACCGAGGCATACGTCGCCAGCCGCCGGAGCCGGTTGGCCGGCGCCCCATGGATCACGGAAAAAGCCGTTCCCGTCGCCATCCCTCGCCTTCACGAATAAATAACAACCGATCATGCAGCCGAAACGGCCGCTCCTGCCAGAATTCCACGCGCTGCGGCACGACCCGAAAGCCGGACCAGTACGCCGGGCGCGGCACTGTACCCTCTCCAAAGCGGCGGGAAAACTCTTCGACCCGGCGCTCAAGCTGGGCGTGGCTCTCAAGCGGGCGCGACTGGTCCGAGGCCCAGGCGCCGAGCTGGCTGTCGCGTGGGCGGCTGGCGAAATAGACATCCGCCTGGTCGTCCCCGACCGGTTCGACAGGACCCTCGACGCGAACTTGCCGGTTCAGCGATTTCCACAGAAAACAGAGCGCGGCATAGGGGTTGGCGAACAACTCGGTCGACTTCTGGCTCTCGAGATTGGTGTAGAAGGCAAACCCGCGCGCATCGAGCCCCTTCAACAGCAGCATCCGCGCCGACGGCCGGCCATCGGGTGTCGCCGTCGCAAGTGCCATCGCATGCGCGTTGGGCTCGCCCTTCCAGGCTTCGTCGAGCCAGCGGTGGAAGGGCGCGAGTGGTTCTATCTCAGTGATTTCGTCGATCATCGAGTTTACCGCGCCTGAGATCCCCCGCCTACTCCGACTCGGCCTTCTCGGCCACCGACGGAGCCGAGCGCCAGCGGCCGCGCCGACACATTCCAGGATCAAGTGTCTCGGCGATCAGCGACTCGATAGTCACCTGCATCGCCGCAGCTTCAGCCTTGACGATCCGATCCATCGCCGGTGCCACCTGCCGTTGCCATGGAGCCGAGACCTGCTCGGTCCAGCGGCCGGCGAGAGGCAGGTGCAAGGCTTCGTAGAGGTCGTGCAAGGTGGCGCTTTTCGGGCTCCAGGCGAGTACCCAGCCGCCCGACTGGGTGTGCGCCGCAAAACCGGTCTCGGCAAGGGGTTTAACGTGCTCGTCGATCACCGTGGTTGCCACACCGAGCTCCGCGGCGAGCGCCGGCGTCGATCTTGTCTTGCCGCGCCGCTGCGCCCGCGCTAATGCCGCGATCAGGGCCAGGCTCAGACCGAGCCGTACCCCGTCGGCGGGAACGTTGCCGATCCGCTCGTCGATCCGCCAGTTTGGCAAGGCTGCGGCGACGACCGCACCGAGCAGCACCGCCATCCACGCGATGTACATCCATAGGAGGAAGATCGGAATGACGGCGAGCGCGCCGTAGACCGTGCTGTAGAAGGAGGTGGCGCCGATATAGATCGAGAACCCGACCTTCAGGATCTCGATTGTCAATGTCGCGATGATGGCGCCGAGCGCACCGTCCCGCCAGCGGACCGCACAATTCGGTATCAGGCTATAGAGCAAAGTGAGAGCGACGAATTCGAGCAGCGCAGGCACCGCGCGGGCTAATCCGTGCAGCCAGCTGCTCGCGAACCATGCCATCGCTTCCTGGCCAAAGCCGGCTTGGCGCGCTGCAATCTCGAAATAGGTCGAGAGCGACAGACTGACCCCGACGAGGATGGGGCCGAGCGTCATCAATGCCCAATAGGCGAGGATGCGCTGCACCCAAGGACGCGGCGCCGTAACGCGCCAGATTAGGTTGAGCTGATCCTCCACCGTAACGAGCAGGAGGACGCCCGTCGCAGTGATGCCGGCGACGCCGATCGCAGTGGTCTGCGTCGCCGAATCGGCAAAGGTACGGAACCACCACGCCGCTTGCGCGCCGATCGACGGGACGAAATTTTCCAACACCAGCCCCAGCAGCTGATCGCGTACAGGCGCAAAGATCGGAAAGCTCGATAGCGAGCCGAGGGCAATCACCGCCAGCGGCACCAGCGAAACGAGCGTCGTATAGCTGAGCGCGCCCGATGCCGCGAAGCAGCCGTCCGCGTTGAACCGGCGCAACGAATAGAGCGCGAAGGCGGCCGCCGTCGCCATAAGGTGGCGCAGCCTTCCGCGTCCGCTGGTCGACGGGCCGTCTTCGTCGGCAGCCATCATGCGAAAACCTTAGGTGCCTGTGCTTTGCTAAACAAGGCGTGAGACGGCAACTGTTCCCTTCCCGACCTTGATGACCCCTACGCGTTCGTTCGTGTAGGATGAGCGGAACGGCGAGCACTGGGGAAGACGATGCCGCTGATGGCGGGTAAGCAGGGCCTCATCATGGGGGTCGCCAACGAGCGCTCGCTCGGCTGGGGTATCGCCAAGACGCTGCACGCGAATGGCGCGGCACTCGCCTTCACCTACCAAGGCGAGGCGCTCGGCAAGCGCGTGCGGCCGCTTGCCGACAGCCTCGACAGTGATTTCGTCCAGGACGCCGACGTAACCTCCGAAGAAAGCCTCGATGGCCTCTTTGCCGCGCTCGCCCGGCGTTGGGGCCGCCTCGATTTCGTCGTCCACGCGATTGCCTACTCCGACAAGGACGAGCTGAAGGGAAAGTACCTCCAAACGACGCGCGCCAACTTCCTGCGAACCCTGGAAATTTCCTGTTATTCATTCACCGATGTCTGCCGGCGCACGGCGCCCTTGATGACGGCGGGCGGGAGCTTGTTGACGCTGACTTACGCCGGGGCCGAGCGGGTTATGCCCCACTACAACGTGATGGGTGTAGCGAAAGCCGCGCTCGAAGCCAGTGTGCGCTACCTCGCGGTCGATCTCGGCGGCGACAACATCCGCGTCAACGCGATCTCCGCCGGCCCGATCCGGACATTGGCCGCCTCGGGGATCGGGGATTTCCGCTACATTCTGAAGTGGAACCAGCTCAATTCACCGTTGAAGCGCAACGTCACGATCGAAGACGTCGGCGGCGCCGGCCTCTACCTGTTGAGCGATCTGTCGGCCGGCGTCACCGGCGAGGTCCACCACGTCGATTGCGGCTATCATGTCGTCGGGATGAAGGCGGTCGATGCTCCCGACATCTCGGTGGTGTAATGGCGGGCAACTCGTTCGGAACCCTGTTCCGGTTCACGACTTGGGGCGAGAGCCACGGGCCGGCGATCGGGGTGGTCGTCGACGGGGTGCCGTCGCGGCTAGCCCTCGCCGAGCCCGACATCCAGCAGTGGCTCGACAAGCGCAAGCCCGGCCAATCGCGCTATACCACACAACGGCAGGAAGAGGATCTGGTGCGGATCCTCAGCGGCGTGTTCGACGGGGTGACGACTGGCACTCCGATCCAGCTCCTAATAGAAAACACCGACCAGCGCCCGAGGGACTACAGCAACATCGCCGATCGCTTCCGCCCCGGCCACGCGGACTACACCTATTGGAAGAAATATGGCGTGCGCGACTATCGCGGCGGCGGCCGCGCCTCGGCGCGCGAGACCGCCTCACGAGTCGCGGCAGGAGCGATCGCTCGCAAAATCCTCGGCCCGGGCGTGACGATCCGCGGCGCGCTCGTCCAGATCGGACCACATCCGATCGACCGCAGCGCCTGGGACTGGCGGGTGGTCGAAGACAATCCCTTCTGGTGTCCGGACGCCGCAAAGGCTCTCTTCTGGGCCGATTATCTCGACGCTGTCCGCAAAGCCGGCTCTTCGGCCGGCGCGGTTATCGAAATCGTCGCGAGCGGCGTCCCGGCGGGGCTCGGCGAGCCGATCTACGACAAACTCGACGGCGATCTCGCCCGTGCGCTGATGACGATCAACGCGGTGAAGGGGGTCGAGATCGGCAGCGGGTTCGCCGCGGCTGCGCTCAAAGGCGAGGACAACGCCGACGAAATGCGGATCGACGGCGGCCGGGTCGTCTTCCTGTCAAATAATGCGGGCGGCATCCTCGGTGGGATCTCGACCGGCCAAGACATCGTCGCCCGGTTCGCTGTCAAGCCGACGAGCTCGATCCTTCACCCACTGCGCACCGTCGATGTCGACGGCAACGAGGTCGAGATCTCGACCACGGCCGGCATGACCCCTGCGTCGGCATTCGCGCCGTGCCGGTCGGCGAGGCTATGGTGGCGTGCGTGCTCGCTGACCATCTGTTGCGCCATCGCGCGCTGACCGGAGACATCTGACGGCATGCGCCGCTTGTTGGTCGGATTTTTTGCCGTTATCGGCTTTCTGACCGTACTGCTCGTCCTCGGCGCGGCGCTGCTGATCAACGGACTGAAGCCGGTCGTCACCCCGCTTGCCAACAACATCATCCTGACCGCCGACCTGACGCAGGGGCTCGCCGAAGGTCCCCGCGAGGATCGTCTGCTGCGCCTTTTTGTCGGTGCGGAACCCACCTTGCGCGATGTCCTCGATGGGATCGAAGCTGCTTCGAGCGATCCGCGCGTCAAAGGGCTTCTCGCACGCGTCGGCGGCGACGAGCTCGGTCTCGGCAAAGTCCAGGAGTTGCGCGACACGATCACCGCCTTTCGGGCCAAAGGCAAGTTTGCTCTGGCCTTTGCCGACAGTTTTGGTGAGTTCGGCCCAGGGACGCGGCCCTATTATCTCGCCACGGCGTTCGACGAGATCTGGCTGCAGCCGATGGGGGATGTCGGCCTGACCGGCCTCTATGCCGAGGTCCCATTCTTCAAGGGCGCCCTCGATCTTCTCGGGATCGCCCCGGAATTCGACCATCGCGAAGAGTTCAAGACCGCGATGAACAGTCTGACCGAAACCAAGATGACCCCGCCGCATCGCGAGGAGGTCGACGCGCTGCTCGCCTCGATCGGGGGACAAATCGTCCATGGCATCGCCGAGGGCCGCCAGCTGCCGGAAGCCGAGGTGCGCGCGGCGATCGATCGCGGCCCGTTGCTTGCCGAGGAGGCGCGCCAGGCGAAGCTCGTCGATCGCCTCGGCTACCGCGATGAAGTTTTGGCGCAGGCCCGCGCTCATGCCGGATCGGGTGCCGAGGTCACCGGTTTGACGACCTATCTGGAACGCGCCGGCCGGCCGCATCGCGAGGGTGCGACGATCGCGCTGATTTATGGCTCGGGCCTGATCGAACGCGCCGCAAGCTCGGCCAATCCGCTGACCCAATCGAATGTGATGGCGGCGAACGAGATGACCCGGGCCTTTCGCGCCGCGGTGCGCGACCCCGCGGTACGCGCGATCCTTTTCCGCATCGACAGCCCGGGCGGCTCGGTCGTCGCCTCGGAGTCGATCTGGCGCGAGGTCGTCTTCGCTCGCGAGCGCGGCAAGCCGGTCGTCGTCTCGATGGGCGACGTTGCCGGCTCCGGCGGCTATTACGTGGCCGCGGCGGCCGACAAGATCGTCGCCGAGCCGGCGACCTTGACCGGCTCGATCGGGGTTCTCGCCGGCAAGCTGGTGGTATCCGATCTGTTCAAGAAGCTCGGGGTGTCGGCCGATTCGGCGCAAATCGGCGCCAATGCGGCGATGTTCAGCAGCACTTCCGATTTCTCGGCGCGTGCGCACAGCCGTCTCGAGGCATTCCTCGATGACACCTACAGAGGCTTCAAGGATCACGTGGCGGCCGGACGGCACATGACGCAAGAGGAGGTCGAGGAGGTGGCCAAAGGCCGCGTCTGGTCGGGCGAGGACGCCAAGGCGCGCGGGCTTGTCGACGAACTCGGCGGCTACGCCGTGGCGCTCCGTCTCGCCCGGGAAGCAGCCAAGCTGGCGCCCGAGGCAGCGGTCAAGCTCGCTGTCTTCCCGCCCGAGAAGGAGCCCGTCGAAATCATCTACGACCGGCTATTTGGCAAGGAGCGTGACGCCGACGAGGCCGGTACGAGCGCCGGCTCGATCGAGCGGTCGCTGAAGGCGGCGCAGCCGCTGCTGCAGCGCCTGGAAACCATGCTCGACAGTTCCGGCGTGCTGACCATGCCGGCGATCGGACCCGTGAGGTAGCGCTCTCGCGTCGCGTTTCTTCCGGTTCGGCTCGGCGACCGCAGCTGCTCCCCTGGATACAACGAAAATCGCGCTTTTTCGCCCCAAAATGCCACGGTGACCGGGTACAATCGCTCTTTATTTCAGTCGCTTGCGCAGAAAATTCGTTACTTAGAGGATCAATGGAAGATCAATGGAATTTTCCGGCCTATCAACGAATTAAAGCGGCCGTATCAACCGAAAAACAATGGAAGTCGTGCGGACTCCGAAAGGGACAAAATGTGGTCGCCGCTCAGCGCTCGATCCTCCGCCAACCCCCACGCCGGAAATCGATCCCGGCCGAAGCGTGGCCATGGCGCGTGCGGATCAAATCTGCGAGCCGATCGAATAAGGTCCCGCGGCCCCGCGGCTACTCAGCTGCTGCCGCCGTGGGATGCGTCAGCTCCAAACCGCGCTGAGCGACCGCGGCGGTGGCGGCTGAGGTATCGCCGTCGCCCGCGACCTGCACCGTCGGGAAGGCGAATTTGATACCATTGGCATCGAACGCCGCTTTGATCATGGCAAGCGCCTTTCGTCGGATGACGAAATTCTCGCCCGGCAAGGTCATCATCTTCATCCGGAGCTGGACTGCGAAATCACCGAGTGCGTCGACGCCCTGCATCTTTAGCGGTTCGAGGATCAGCGGCTTGAATTCGGGGTCCTCGGCCAGTTCCAGCCCGATCTGCTTGATCAGCTTTCTGGCGCGGTCGATATCGCTGTCATAGGTGATGCCAACCATGAGTTTGTCGATGACCCAGTCGCGACTCTGGTTCTGGACGGCGCCCAGCAGGCTGAACGGCACCGTGTAGACCGCGCCGCGTTGATGCCGCAGCCTGACCGAACGAATGCTGAAGCCTTCAACCGTACCCTTATAATTGCCGCTCTGGATGTATTCGCCGACCCGAAAGGCGTCGTCGACCAGGTAGAACATGCCGGCGATGATGTCGCGGGCAAAGGTTTGCGCGCCGAAGCCGAGCGCGATACCGAAGACACCCGCGCCGGCGACCAGCGGCGTGATCGGCACGCCCATCGCCGACAGCGCCATCAACACGGCGACGGTGATGACGACGACGAACAGAATATTCCGAAAGATCGGCAGCAAGGTGCGCAGCCGGGACCGCCGCCGCGCCTCGTCGGTGCTCGGCTGGCCCGGATCGGCGCTCTCGGCGAGCTTGCGATCGATCGCCGTCTTCATGGCGTGCCACAGGACATCGGCGACGAGGAGGATGATGATGGCGCTCAACACGCCGTGCGCGAGGCGGGTTAACATGTCATCCCCGGCGGCGAGGTGAACGAGGTCGATACCCCAACCCCAGGCGAGGACTGCTGCCGCGCCGATGAAAAGCAGCGCGCGGATGCCGCGCTCGAGGCTGATCGCGATGACGCCGGGCGGACCCTCGCCGACCCCCTGGGAACCGGGCGGTCGAAGTAGATGTTGGATCGCGCGGCAGGTCACGCCTAATGCGAGCGGCAGGGTCATGACGACCAGAACGAGCCAGAAGCTCCCCATGGCGTGGAGTACCCAGAGCACCCACAACAGCACGATGCCGATCGACAGCAACGCGTTTTGCGCGCCGCGTCCGAGGTGATGCGCTCCGTGTAACGGCGCTCCGGTGACGTCAGCCGGTGCAGCGGGGCGGCGCCAAACCGCTTCCAGCGCAATGGCGAGAAGACCGAGGCCAAGTACGTAAGCGACGAGCTCGCGGCCCGCCGGCGAGAGGCCGAAAGTGGTGAGCAGCCCGATCTCCACATAACCGAAGGCAAACCAGCCGACGAACACGGCAAGCCGCCGGCACCAGAAGCGAGCCGCCGCCGTAGCTGCAGGACAGATGCGAAAGCGCTCGTGCTGAGGCGCCAGCAAGAAATGGCCAACGACGATCGCGATCCGGATCACGAGAAAGACCAGGAGATAGCCGAAAACCATCTCCCGGAGCAGCGGGGGCCAGTCGAATGCGAGGAAGCCGCCGACACTACCGAGGGCAAAGGCCGCCACCAGACCGACGGCAAAGGCGAAGCGCACGGCGACAATACGCAGGCGGTCGTTCACGGTTGCCAAAGGAAGGCCGTCGAGACGGGCGCGGATCCTCCCGGTCGCCTTCCGAAACAGCCACTCGACGCCAAAGCCCAAGGCCACAAAAACGGCGAGGAGCGAATAGACCTTGGCCCTGCCGTGAGTTCCGAGTTCTGCGTTGACGAGACCGGCGGCGTGCCCCAACTCGTCTGGCAGTTCGGGTAATTCGGCGCCGAGCGCGACGATGTGGTCGCGGATCGCGCCGAGATGGGCATCGATCTCGTGCGAGATCGAACTCGTTTCGGCATCCGACTCCCGTGCCTGGGCGGCTTCCGCCTTGCTCTCCTGTTCGAGCCAATCACGCACTTTCGGATCGGCCAGCAGCGTCATCAGCTCTTGGATTTTCTCCGGCGTCGCCTCGCCTGTCGCGGACGCCGCCGGTTTCCCACCTTTGGGCGTCGCCGCCAAAGCGTCGGTTAACGGGGCCACCGCAAAAACGAGTGCGGCAAGGCAAATCGCCCCGAGATACCTCGCAGCACTCGCGATCGGTCCGCCCTGATCCATCTGAGTGTCTCCCGAGCCGATTTGCGCGGCCACATCGTAATATACGCTTGCATGTGCGAAATATCGACAACGGCTACGGTGGGACCTGAAACCGCGCGAGGCAGGACGCCGCGTTGACGCCCTCGGTATCCTTGCCTATTTTCGCGGTTCGTTCCGGAAAGCCCTCTGTGCCGATGCCCACGGATTATCGTCCGACCGTCTTCCTGCCCAAGACCGGCTTCCCGATGCGGGGAGACCTGCCGAAGCGCGAACCGCCAATTCTGGCGCGCTGGGAGGAGATGGATCTCTATCGCCGGTTGCGTGAGGTTTCGCGCGGGCGGGAGAAATTCGTCCTGCATGACGGCCCCCCCTACGCCAACGCCGATCTTCATCTCGGCCATGTGCTCAACAAGATCCTCAAGGACGTCGTCAACCGCTCGCAACAAATGCTCGGCAAGGACGCGCCGTATGTTCCGGGCTGGGACTGTCACGGTCTGCCGATCGAGTGGATCATCGAGGAAAAGTACCGGGCCAAGGGTCAATCCAAGGACAGCGTGCCGATCGACCAGTTCCGGCGCGAATGCCGCGAGTTCGCAGCCCATTGGATCGAGGTACAAAAGCGCGATTTCAAGCGGCTCGGCGTCGTCGGCGATTGGCACAACCCCTACACGACGATGGCCTATTCGGCCGAAGCGCAGATCGTCCGCGAACTCGGCAAGTTTCTCGTCAATGGCGGGCTCTACAAGGGATCGAAGCCGGTTCTCTGGTCGATCGTCGAACAGACGGCACTCGCCGAAGCGGAAGTCGAGTACTACGACCACCGATCGACCACCGTCTGGGTGCGCTTTCCGATCGTGCGGCCGGGGCGGCCGGCGCTTGAGGGCGCCGCGGCACTGATCTGGACGACCACGCCGTGGACCTTGCCGGGCAACCGCGCGATCGCGTTCAGCCCGCGGCTCGACTACGTGGTGATCCGCGTCGAGCGTGCGGCGGAGGGACGGCGCGCTCAACCCGGTGAGACCTTGCTCGTCGCCGATGCGTTGGTCGAGGAGGCGGCGAAACGCGCCGGGATCGAAGCGCACTCGGTGCTCGATCGTTTTTCCGGCGAGGCACTCGCTGGGACGATCGCGAGCCATCCCCTGCGCGAGCGGGGTTACGATTTCGAGGTGCCGCTGCTGGCGGCCGGTTTTGTCGAAAGCGACCAGGGAACCGGGCTGGTTCACATCGCCCCGGGACACGGCGCCGACGATTTCGAGCTTGGCCAGGCCAATGGCCTGCCGGTGCCGGACACGGTCGGCCCGGACGGCGTCTATCTGCCTCAGTTGCCGCTCTTTTCCGGCCGGTCGGTCTATCGTCCGGACGGCAAGCCGGGGGATGCAAACGAGGCGGTGATCGCTGCGATCGATGCCGCAGGCGGGCTCTTGGCCCGCGGGACGCTCGTCCATTCCTATCCGCATTCCTGGCGCTCGAAGGCGCCGCTGATCTTTCGCAACACGCCGCAGTGGTTCATCGGGATGGAGGTGAACGGGCTGCGGCAAAAAGCCTTGGCGGCGATCGCCGAGACGCATTGGGTTCCGCCGCAAGGCGAGAACCGCATCGAGGCTATGGTAGAGAGCAAGCCGGACTGGTGCGTCTCGCGCCAGCGCGCATGGGGGGTGCCGATCGCAGTGTTCACCCACCGCGAGACCGGCGAGCCGTTGCGCGACCCCGCCGTCGTCGAGCGCATCGCCGCCGCGGTCGAGCAAGATGGCGCCGACGTCTGGTTCAGCGCTGACCCGGTGCGGTTCCTCGGCAATACCTATGATCCCACGGAGTGGGAGAAGGTCACCGACATCGTCGAAGTGTGGTTCGATTCGGGCTCGACGCACGCCTTTGTACTCGAGCAGAGGCCGGAGCTCAGATGGCCGGCCGATCTTTATCTCGAAGGCTCGGACCAGCATCGCGGCTGGTTTCAATCTTCCTTGGTCGAGGCCTGCGGCACGCGCGGCCGCGCCCCTTACAACGCGGTTC
>Ga0074045_10005341_pt1 | contig 11248 bp, 9 predicted proteins | sample BogForMeECP23OM2_FD_94442 | JGI IMG/M metagenome (GOLD analysis project Ga0074045, IMG submission 94442) | Bog forest soil microbial communities from Calvert Island, British Columbia, Canada - Bog Forest MetaG ECP23OM2 | ecosystem: Environmental > Terrestrial > Soil > Wetlands ...
ATCCAAGCCTCATACGGTACTCGTGGCGCATAAGGGCAACAGGCAATGTAATCGCCGCGCACTTCCACCACGCGCTGCTTCTGGTCCTGCTCCTGTTTCAGGATGTCGCAGAAGACGCAGCGCTCCTTCACCTGGTAGTGCTGCCGCGCCGCCCGTAATTCGTAGAGCACGCGCCTGGGAACAAACGTCGTGGCGACAATCTCCGAGGTGGGATGGTCAAACTCCTGACCCGACATGCTGCCGTAATTCTTGAAGACGCTAACGTACTTGAAACGAACGTCGCCCTTCAGGTCCTGGATGCGGCGGCCGCAAAGGGCGAGGTACTCCTCAATTTCGCGATCGTCGGCGTTCCACAGATGACGGTCGTGGCGGGCATTTTCGACGATGACCTCATGTGCCCCCACGGGCTGCATCGTGTCATAGAGCCCGTTGCCCGAGCGGCCGGGCTCGCCATCAATCCCATACAACGGATGGGGATGAACTACGGCGCGCGCCGCCCACGGACTGCCGTTCACGGTCGGCGATGTCGCTACCACGTGCAACGACTGCCCCGACTCCGGACAGAAGGGGCAGAAGTAGTCAGGCGGAGAGCTACTTTCAGGCTCGTCCCCGCAGATGACCCAGGAACGTGTAATGGGATCTTTGCGAAGTTCCATCGTTATTTACTGTACGTCGTGGAACGGGGCAATGGCTAGTGGGGCAAGGAAAGGGGGCGCATCGTAGCGTTTGGGAACTCGATCCGTTCTACGGCCGCAAGCTGCGCCCAACGCTTTGACAAAGTAAAATCTTGACGATTATGGTGCGCATTGGTATTTCTCCCTTGACTAATGCGCCCCGATTACAGAAGGTACTAAGTAGCCCCTTGTCTGCCGTGGTTGCTTTTGTCAATGAAGCCACGAACTGCTGTTAGATCTCTGCAGTAGCGTGCCAACAGCCTGCCGATAACGACTCTGGCCTCGAGAGGTTCGTGCATGAGCGCCATGATGACGCTGTTGTTCGTCTGCCATGAAGGTGAAGACAGTTCCCACTTCCTCGCGCCCGCGCCGACTGCCAGCGATCGCCTGTTGGTGGGGAGTTGCAGTCAATATCCGCGACTTCTTTTGCAAGGTGAGCTGATTGATGCCATAGTCATCCATCAAGACCACCTTCAACACGGTTGCGGCGTGATGGCTGATTTTAAGCGCGGGGCTCCCCGGACGCCGATCATGCTGTTGCGCGGCATAAGCCAGCCCACAGGTATCAAACCCCCCGGCATCGTCGCCGTCTGCTGCGCCGATCTCCAAGACGAAAAGCTGGTTCGGTCCATGTGGACGTTCTTTCGTCTCATCCTTGGAAAACAGACTATGAGCTAGGTAGCGACACCTATCCACACGCGGTTTGGGGTACACCGAGGGACGTCGGGGTTGCTGCCGGCGCGTGTATAATTTCGAGCAGCGCGCCCGTAGCTCAGCTGGATAGAGCGATTGCCTCCGGAGCAATAGGTCGGGAGTTCGAATCTCTCCGGGCGCGCCAGAGTTCTCGGCTACTCCCAACAACTCATGGTGAGGTAGAGCATGCAGGGCTGGAAAAAAGCGGTCATATTTGGGTCGATCGGCGCCGGAACCATGCTCATCGTCACTGGCCGCCGCCCCTTGGGAATGGCGTTCACTGCAGCCGGCCTGGCGGTGCTGGCCTCGGAATATCCCGAGAAGTTCGAAGCGTTTTACGAGAACGCCCCAGAATATCTACAAAAAGGCATGCAGATTTTCTCCACTCTGCAGAAACTGGGCGAGGGTTTTGCCGAGGAAGCGGAGCGGCGCAGCGTCAGCACCTGGCGCGAAGTGCGTTCGCAATACGGCTCGTAACAGCGCGGCCTCACTCCGATTCCAGCAGCAGAAAGCTCAACAATCCTGAGCGCTCTATCTGCAGGACAATCGGTTGTCCAGGCTTGATTCGTCGTAACTGCTGCTTCAATTCTGTAAGGTTCTGGACGGGAGTGCCATTGACCGAGTGGATGACATCGCCCGGTTGCGGCCCCTCTCCAAGCAAAGAACTGGTGGGCGTCCTCGCTGCAACGAGCACTCCGCCCGGAATGCGCATGTCGCCACCCAGCACATCCTTCAGTTCTCCGGTGATGTTGACGGCCACCACCCCAATGCGATTCACCACGTTGTCCGGACCGTTCACCAGGTCGGCAAAGCGCATGGGATCGTCGGGCCGCTCCACCACCTGCACAGAGAGTACCGTCTCTTTTCCATTGCGCAAGACACCGATTTCCGCCTTCTGTCCAATCTTATAAGCGTAAAGGTCAAGCGCAAACTGACGGACGTTGTCCACCGGCTTGCCACCCACGCTGGCAACAATTTCGCCGGGTTTCAGCCCCGCCTTGTCCGCAGGCGAACCGGGAGCAACATCGTCCAGCAGCACCCCGTGTGGCGCCGGAAGATGCAGACCCTCGGCGAGTCCCGGCGTAATGGTACGCAGAAAAACGCCGATCTGACCCCGGTGCACATGGCCTTCAGTGCGAATCTGGTCATAGATATTGCGCACCACGTCGCTGGGAATGGCGAAGCCCAGTCCTTCATTGCCGCCCGACTGCGTTAGGATGAAGGTGTTGATGCCGACCATATGACCGTCCACATCCACCAGCGGTCCGCCGCTATTGCCCGGATTGATGGGAGCATCGGTCTGGATGTAAACGGAGGGATTGTCGGGATCGATCTGGCGAGCAGTCGCGCTCACGACGCCCATGGTGACCGTACCCTCTAGTCCCAGCGGGCTGCCGAAGGCGAAGACTACCTGTCCCTGTTTCAACTGATCGGAATCGGCGAACTCAAGCGCCGGCAAGCCAGTCATGTCAATCTTTAACACAGCAACATCGGTCTGGCGGTCCACGCCGACGAGCTTGGCATCGATGGCTCCGAGTGACTCGGACGACGCACCAGCAGATTGCTTCTCCAACCCCTGCAAGCGCACGCGAATCTTTCGGGCGCCCTGCACGACGTGCGCATTGGTCACAATGACGCCATCGGACGACAAGATGGCGCCTGCGCCAATGCCATGCTCCGGGGCCAGATACGCCGTGTCCGTCTTCTGGTTCTCGTTGCTCAACGCATAACCACTGGTGAGGACTTGCACCACCGACTTGCCCACACTGGCCGCCAGTGCCTGCACCGACTGACTGAAAACGTGTAATGGATCGCTATTCAACGCCTTCGCCGCATCCACCGATTTCGTTGGCTGCTCGGTTTGCGCAGCGCCGCGCAGAGGCAAGATCGTCAGGATAAGGACGAGAAGGGTGAGCCGCCGACCGCGAACAGGCATGCATATCATTTTACGGGAAGTCCCTGAAAATCCTTTTGGAGCGAAGCGACGGGCGATTCCTGAGCACGAATGAAAGCCGACCCGCGGGGCCGTGAACGGTGGGCCGTCAATGAACCCGTCCATATACGGTGGGAACCTGCCGAGGCTCTTTAGGCATCTCCGCATGGCGGAGCATCGCACACCGAACCCAATGCGAGTCAAGCTCCCTGTTCATTGAGCATTGGTTCAAAAAACGGTTGCCACCAACACCAACTTTGCAGGCCGGCTATTGGCTGAGATGCTATGGAAAAAGGGCGTGGAAGGCAAGAGGAATACCGCAAATAGTTGGAAATTCACGTGCGGTCAGTCTTGATCGAGACCGCGGTTCTGACCGTGCGGGAAAACCGCTGCGGGCCCGTGTGCCGGCGCGGAACGTCGCCCCGTTACTAGGCTATCCCGCCCGGCGTGGCTCGGCCAGCACCTCGTCCAGCGCCCCTGCCAACTGTTCGGCCCGCGCATTGTAGTCGCTGGCAATGCCTTCTTGTCTGCGTTTGAGCATATGGAACTCGTCGGCGATGTTGAGCGCGGCAAGCACAGCCACGCGCAGAGAATCAACCGTAGCGGCCTGTTGCGAGATCAATCGCATCTTGGTGTCCACGTAGGCAGCCAACTGGGCAATGTATTCCGGGTCGGAGCCCCGGAGATGATAGGTCTGATCGTAAATCTCGACACGGATGCTGCCGTTGCCGTTGGACTGATTCAATCTAGCCTCCCGTCAAAGTGGCTAGTGACCAGTGGATAGCGGATGGAAAGCTCATCGTGAAAACTTTCCAGCCACTGACCATCAGCCACTGCTCCGCATTATCACGCCGATTCTTCCGTCGTCAAAGCCTCAATTTGGTCGAGCATCTTTTCTACTCTGGTACGTACCTCTTCGCGCTCGCGGCGCAACCCGACAAGCTCCTGGCGCATGGTGTCAGCCTCTTCTTCGCGCTCATTGAGCTGTTGGCGCAGGCGCGCAGCGTCGCGTTCGGCCGCGGCTTTGGCCTCGCGCGCCGACTTCAGCAACTCTATTGTGCGCAGAACTTTTTCTTCCAGGGACTTGAAATCGGCTTTGGAAGGAGCAAGGGTTTCAACTGCGTTTGCCGTCATGATAAAGAAGCGACCTCGGAGAAAATTGACCTTGTCAGGGCAGTATATCGCAGAAGTTTTGCACAGGATTGTGGATAACTCGCGACTCCACAAGGCGAACCACGAATGACAATCGGAATTGTTAACGCAAGGTGCGGGACCAGAGCGGTCGAAAGGAAAACCTTCTGGCATGCCAGAGCATCTTGCACCGCGAAGCCTCGGAACCTAGGGCTGCACGGCCACTAGGTTCGGCGCTACGGGATTCCCGTTAGCGTCCTTCAAACTCACCACGATCTGCTGGACGTCGCTGCTGGTGCCAACAATGATGCGGTGTACGGTTCCATCGCTGGTGCCGACATAAACCTGCGACCCGTCGAGCGTGACGCCGCCGCTGTAGCCCACGGCGCCGCCAGAGAACGGAATCACGATCGGCGCCGAGGGCTGGAAGGTGAACTCCAGCAACTCCGGCAGGTTACTGATGATCCAGGCACGCGAGCTGTCAGAACTCATGAACAGTTGCGCCGCAGTAAAGGGCCCAACGCCCAGGTCAAAGGAGTTGAGCGTAATCTGGTCGTTCGTTATCGGGCAGCCTTGATTCAGCGTTGCCGGGTTGGAGACCACGTCAACCGAGGGCGAATCGGTCGCGACTGCGCCAGTGCCGTTTGGAATCGCCTGGATCAGGGTCGGAGCGCTCGCGGAGAGGGTCTGCACCTCCGCCTGGTCACAAGTGGAGCGCACGTCAATCTCGCCGGGGTTGCTGCCGGTAATGTAGGTCAGACCACCCTGACCGCTAATGGCCAGGGCATTCGCCGTGTACGGCAAGGTCGTCGTGCCATTGCCGGGCAAATTCAGATGCAAGCCGGTTTGCAAACCGGACACCAGATCCATGGCGCTTACCCACTCGTTGAACTTGCTATCCGGCGCATAAGCGCTCGAACTGGTGGTAAATCCTGCACTTGTGTACGTCTTCAACTGACTGCTGAGGCTGTAGTAATACACGTCACTGGCAACACCGTCCGAGAGTAGCAAATAGTTGCTATTAGGAGAAATTGCGACCACAGTTCCCGTAACAGACTGGGTAGAAACCGCATTAGAGGTCAGGTTCACCACCATCAGGCCAGAACTTGACCCCAGGTAGAGGTTGGCCCCAGCCGGGTCGGCCACGATCGAGTTGGGCTGGTACGGCAGCGTAATCGTTGTGCCCACCGTATTCGTCGAAGTACTGATGGGAACGAGGCTTGTGGAATTCGTGCTCGTGGCGTAGACGTTAGTTGCCGTGGTGCCAGATACCGTCGCGGTCACCACATTCTGGCTGTACTGCGCAGGGACATTAACGTTGCAATCCGGATAGCTACACGCAGCCGTAATGTAAGCGGTACCGGGCGCGACGCCAGTGAGGGTTGCAGGGTTGTTTCCTGTGGTCCCGGTGGCCACGGAAACGCTCGCGGGAGAGGACGATCCCCAGGTAAGAGTGGGCCTAATAGATTGTCCGGCGCTGTCAAGCACATCGGCGGTTAAGGATTGCGTGCCGGCCGCACTCAGTGTGAATGAGGTGTTGGAGGAGCTGGCGTCATGCACCAGGATGGAAACCGCCGCGCACGTTTGATAAGGAACGCCGACGCTGTTCACTCCTGAAACGCTGCCGAAGATTGTCGTGGAGCCCGGGTTTTCCGCCGTGAAAACACCAGTGCCACTGAGCGCGGTGATGACATTTGCCGTACCGCTGCACATGGCCGTGCCATTGCTCAGCAAAGCCGTCGTCGGCGGTGTCGTGGCACCGTAACCGGATGCCGTAACGGTCAGCGCTGTTCCGGTAGCAATCATGTTCGAGCCTGTCAAAGCTACCGTTGCCGCAGCGCCAATGACAGGCTGACCCACACCGGAAATGCTAGTCAGCGCGGTGAGAACACTTGCCGTACCGCTACACGTTGCGGTGCCATTGCTGAGCGTGGCCGTGGTCGGTGCTGTGGTTGCCCCGGATCCCTGGGCCGTTATGGTCAGATGTGTTCCGGTAGCAATCGCGTTCGTAGCTGTCAAGATTACGGTCCCTGCGGCGCCGCTCACACCGTTGAAGTTAGAGAGGTTGCAGGTTTGGCCGATTGAACCAGTAATCGTCCCCCCAGAAACGTACGTTGGGGTATTCGCAACCGGATCGTAAACCGGGTCTATCCCTGATGTCCCTCCGACCCCGAAATTAGAGAGCTTGCAGGTTTGGCCTTTTGAACCAGTGATCGTTCCGCCCGAGCTATACGTCGGGCTACTGGTAGTCGCGGAGTAAGTCGCCTCTATCCCGGCTGAGTTCGCGGCCACCGTCAAATCGCTTGCTCCAAAGCCGATTGGCCCCACGGTACTGGTAATGTCGCAGGGAACACTTTGGGAGCATCCTGGCGTGGAGGTGCTGTAAACAGATGCCGTAGCAGGTATCATCTGGCCCATGCTGAAACAGCCGCTCAGCGGGTTGACGACGACCCGGTCCACCTGAAGATGGACATAAACGGTCGACGTGGCGGTAGCCTTGCCGGAGGTCGCCGTAATCGTAACCTGTCCCACACCGGCCTGCCCGATCATGGCCTGACAATTAATGATGTTGGCATCCCATACGCCGCCGCAGACGGCACCACCAGTGGACACGGTAGCGATAGCTGTATTGCTGCTGGTAAAGGTTATGTCGGCGGCTACGGTGACCCCAGAAGAGTTCTGGGCGGAAGCCGACAGTGACGCCACGCCGCCTTCGTTCAGCGAGATGGTCGTCGGGGCAAGAGTGATGGTGGCGACCGTGCTATTCGAACTGCTGCTGCTACCGCCGCATCCTACGAGAAGGGCCAGAAGAGCGGCTGTTAAGAGTGCCGCCAGGACAGAAACCACGGGAAACCGCCGCATGTACCCTCCCCGCCGGACGGAAAACCGGCGGATTCTATGACAGCAGAATAATTCCTTGCGGAAAGCCCTCAGTGTAGAAGTTGTTAACGCTTTCAGCAAGCCGCCGGGCAATCAGGTCGATGACTTCTAACGCACGACTCTCGGATGCACTCTGAAACCCCGGCGTCGCCGCCGAGTTGCTGTGGCTGCAATGCTTGATTTGGCTCTTCGGTGAGCGGAGTCCTGGTTTCTCTCGCCAAATGATTGACTCGCCCGACTGGAATTGCTATATTTGAATGGTTCTGCGAGTTGTGTCTGGCCTGCCTGTAGTGTCTGGCTGTGCTGCTGTAATGTTGCACGTCCTGTGAAATGGGTTGCAGGATGTCCTCGCTGAAACGTGCCTGCGCTTCCGCTGGATCTTTCCGGTGGGTATGCAGGCCGAGGCAACGAAACGGAGTGCCCTCGTTCTGAAACTCGGCGACTGGCGTCGTGTCAGTTTGCGGAACGACCGCGGCGCCACCGTCGTACGCCTAACCTGATCGGAAACCGACATTCCCCAGCCTTTGTGCGGGGAAGTATGGGCAGTCGATAGTTGCCCAGCCCCAAACGGGATGAGCCTTGCGTGGCGCTAGTCACGGCGCGCAAATTGCGCGTCCGAGTGTGCGCTAAAGATTTGCTGAGCTGTGCCAGCCGGAAGCTGGTTGTGACGATCGAAGGAGCTGCATACAGTGCCTACATTTAACCAACTTGTGCGCAAAGGCCGCACGGCGCCGAATTACAAGACGGCCAGTCCTGCCCTGCAGTCCTGCCCGCAGAAGCGCGGTGTCTGCACCCGTGTTTACACCCAGACGCCCAAGAAGCCGAATTCCGCCCTGCGCAAGGTCGCGCGCGTCCGGCTGACCAACGGCATTGAGGTCACGACCTATATCCCCGGCGTCGGCCACAACCTGCAGGAGCACTCGATTGTGCTGATCCGCGGCGGCCGCGTCAAAGACTTGCCGGGTGTGCGTTATCACGTGGTGCGCGGCACGCTGGACTCCGTCGGTGTCGCCAATCGCAAGCAGAGCCGCTCCAAGTACGGGGCCAAGAGGCCAAAGGCCTAAAGGATCTATGCCGAGAAAAGGACATATCGCGAAGCGTGAAGCACTGGCTGATCCGGTCTACCAGTCCACGCTGGTCAACAAATTTGTTAACTCCATGATGTGGGACGGCAAAAAAAGCACCGCCCAGTCCATCTTCTATAACGCCATGAAGAAGCTCGAAGAGAAGGGTGGCGACGAGGCGATCAAGCTGTTCAAGAAAGCCGTGGAGAACGCCAAGCCGGTGCTGGAAGTGAAGACCCGCCGTGTAGGCGGCGCCAATTACCAGGTGCCGGTGGAGGTCAACGCCGACCGCCGTACCTCGCTGGCCATTCGCTGGATTCTGACTTTCAGCCGTGGACGCGGCGAGAAGGGCATGATTGACAAGCTGGCCAACGAGTTACTCGACGCCGCCAACGGCCGAGGAGCCGCCATTAAGAAGAAAGAGGATGTGCACCGCATGGCCGAGGCCAACAAGGCCTTTGCCCACTACCGCTGGTAGGAAGGCGGATGCTGCCGTCCCTGGACGGCAAATCATTGTAAGGGTTGAGGAAGTCGCTCTGGCAAGAAGCGCCGGAGCGGCGAGAAACGGAAAAAGATTTTGGCACGACAGGTTCCATTAGAACGCTGCAGGAATATCGGCATCATGGCCCACATCGATGCCGGTAAGACCACCACGACGGAGCGCATCCTGTTCTATACAGGACGCACGCACCGCATTGGGGAGGTCCATGAAGGCACCGCAACGATGGATTGGATGGCGCAAGAGCAAGAGCGTGGCATCACCATCACGTCGGCGGCTACCACCTGCTTCTGGAAAGACGTTCGCATCAACATCATTGACACACCCGGCCACGTAGACTTTACCGCCGAGGTGGAGCGCTCGCTGCGCGTGCTGGACGGCGCCTGCGCCGTATTTGATGCCGTGCACGGTGTCGAGCCACAGTCGGAGACAGTTTGGCGGCAGGCCGATAAGTACGGCGTTCCGCGCATTTGCTTTATCAACAAGATCGATAAGATGGGTGCCGATTTCGAGCACGCCGTCGATACCATCCGCAAACGCCTCAGCGCCCGTCCCGTAGCCATCCAGTTGCCCATCGGCCAGGAAGATAAGTTCAAAGGCGTCGTCGATCTGATGGCCATGAAAGCCATTGTCTGGAACGATGAGACTCTGGGTGCGGAGTACGAACTCCAGGAGATTCCGGAAGATCTGAAGAAGAAGGCGCAGGCCTACCATCAGATTCTCGTCGAGACCGTCGTCGAAAACGACGATCAGGACGAGCTGATGCACAAGTACATCGAAGGCGAAGCCATCGGTGAAGCCGAGTTAAAGGCGGCCTTGCGCCGTGCCACCTTGAAGATGAAACTCTTCCCGGTGATCTGCGGCACAGCTTTCAAGAACAAGGGTGTTCAGCCGCTCCTCGACGCTGTGATCGACTATCTGCCGTCACCGCAGGATGTGCCTCCCGTCAAGGGCAAAGATCCGGAGACAGGAAAAGAGATTGAGCGTCCGGCGGATGACCAGGCCCCATTCTCGGCGCTCGCGTTCAAGATCATGACCGACCCGTTTGTCGGGCAACTGACCTTCATTCGCGTCTACTCAGGCCATTTGAAGCAGGGCGACAGCGTTTACATCAGCGGACGTTCGCGGACGGAGCGCATCGGCCGCCTGCTGAAGATGCACGCCAACAAACGCGAGGACATCACCGAGATCTACGCCGGCGACATCTGCGCTTGTGTTGGACTGAAAAACATCACTACCGGCGACACGATTTGCGACGAGAACCACCCCATCATCCTTGAGTCCATCGAGTTCCCCGCCCCGGTCATCGCGGTCGCTGTCGAGCCCAAGACTAAGGGCGACCAGGAAAAGATGGGCGTCGCGCTGGGCAAGCTGGCCCAGGAAGATCCGACTTTCAAAGTCTCGACCGACCCTGACAGCGGCCAGACCATCATTGCCGGCATGGGCGAGCTGCACCTGGAAATACTGGTGGACCGCATGATGCGCGAGTTCAACGTGCAGGCCAACGTTGGCAAGCCGCAGGTGGCGTATCGCGAAACCATTCGCAAGCAGTCGCAGGCGGAAGGCAAGTACATTCGCCAGACCGGCGGCAGTGGCCAGTATGGTCACGTGAAGATCCGCCTTGAACCCAACGAGCCGGGTAAAGGTTATGAGTTTGTGAACGACGTCGTGGGCGGCGTGATTCCCAAGGAGTTCATCAAGCCGGTGGACCAGGGCATCAAGGAAGCCATGGAAGGCGGCGTTCTCGCCGGCTACGAAATGGTGGACGTGAAGGCCACGCTCTACGACGGTAGCTATCACGATGTCGATTCCAACGAAATGGCCTTCAAGATCGCCGGTTCAATGGCGTTTAAGGAAGCTGCCCGCAAGGCCAGCCCAGTGCTGCTGGAGCCGGTCATGTCGGTGGAAGTGGTCGTGCCTGAGGAGTACATGGGCACCATCATCGGCGACCTGAGCAGCCGCCGCGGACGCATCGAAGGCCTGGAGCATCGCGCCGGTTCGCAGGTGATCAAGGCCATGGTCCCGCTGGCCGAGATGTTCGGCTACGCGACTAACATGCGTTCGAATACCCAAGGCCGTGCGACGTTCTCCATGCACTTCTCGCGCTATGAAGAAGCGCCGCGTGCAGTGGCCGAAGAAATCGTGGCCAAGGTGCAGGGAAAGAGTCCGGCAGGAACGAAATAGTTTGGCGGCGAAAAACCGCAAAGAGTAAGTCATAGATCAGCAGTTTTAAGAGAGATACGGAGCTCCAATGGCGAAAGAGAAATTTGACCGCAGCAAGCCGCACGTGAACGTGGGCACGATCGGGCACATCGATCATGGCAAGACCACGTTGACGGCGGCCATCACCAAGGTTTTGCAGAAGCACAACCCC
>Ga0074045_10005342_pt1 | contig 11248 bp, 7 predicted proteins | sample BogForMeECP23OM2_FD_94442 | JGI IMG/M metagenome (GOLD analysis project Ga0074045, IMG submission 94442) | Bog forest soil microbial communities from Calvert Island, British Columbia, Canada - Bog Forest MetaG ECP23OM2 | ecosystem: Environmental > Terrestrial > Soil > Wetlands ...
CTGCCCGGAGGGCTCGCCGCAGACCGGTTTGAAAGACGCACGATCCTGCTTCTGGGCTTTTGCCTGCAGATCGCGGTTGCCGTCCTTCTCCTTGCTATTTCCCTGGTGCGGGGCGCCCGCGCGGGGTGGATCTTCCCTGTCGTGGCCCTGATCGGCGTCGGCCAGGCGTTCATGGGCCCCGCGAGCCAGTCTCTCGTTCCCTTCCTGGTCCCCCGGAAGGACTTTCCCCGGGCCGTGGCGTTGAATTCGAGCACATTCCAGATTGCGACTATCGCAGGCCCTGCAATCGGCGGGGTGCTGTACGCGTTCGGACCGGCGTGCGTCTATGCCGTGTCCGCGTGTTTCTATGCGTATTCTGTTGTCCTTGTTTCCCGGATACGGAGGCGGCTGCTCGTGGCAGCAGCGGCGAAGCCGGGATTCGAGGGGCTGCTGACCGGCCTTCGCTTCGTCTTCTCCCGACCGCAGATCCTGGGCGCAATCTCGCTGGACCTCTTTGCCGTGCTCTTCGGCGGGGCCACCGCGCTCCTTCCGATCTACGCCCGTGATATCCTCCACGTAGGTCCCTGGGGTCTTGGCCTCCTGCGGAGCGCGCCCGCCGTCGGTGCAGCAATTGTGGCTTTCGGGCTGGCCCACCGGCCTTTGGTGCGGCGCGCCGGGGCCAGCATGTTCTCCTGCGTCGCGCTTTTTGGCATCATGACGATACTCTTCGGCCTGTCCCGATCCTTTCCGCTCTCCCTGGCCGCTCTGGCGGGCCTGGGCGCTGCCGACATGGTAAGCGTGGTGATACGGCAGACCCTTGTGCAGATCAATACGCCGGACGAGCAGAGGGGCCGGGTGAGCGCCGTCAGCTCCCTATTCATCGGTGCGTCCAACCAGCTCGGAGAGTTCGAGTCGGGAGTGACGGCTGCCGGTCTTGGAACCGTCCCGGCGGCCGTGCTCGGCGGTGTCGGCACCCTGGCTGTCGTCCTTGTCTGGATCTTTCTTTTCCCGCCGCTCCGCCAGGCAGATCGGCTGGACGCCGGGACCGCGGTCTGAAACCGGAGAGCTGCTTGTGAAAAAAGGCGCCCTCGTCGGATAGTTTCCTCCGTGCGAAGGCGCCTTCGATTGTCACACCCGACCTTTGTTCTAGTTCTCGAGCTCTCCGATCTGGGCGATTGTGGCCGTGAACGCTGCACCGCTCGATGTCCCGATTACCCCCGCGAGGGTCGTGCCCACCGTGATCAACGCCAGGAAGGCGGTCTGCGTCACGCTGTTTCCATCGGCGTCTCGGAAAGCGGCCGATGAGGTATTTACCGAAATCCCGAGGATCGTCAGGCTGTTGTTGGCTGCCGCGCTCACCGACCCGGCAAGAAGGGCCTGCGGTTGGGCCGTCAGACGTTCAATCCGGGTGGCAAATCCGACTCCCGGGCTTGCGGAAGAGTCCGTGTAGCCGCATAAGCCGATGTAGTCACCGACCATGATATTGGCCAGGCTGAAGGACGCCGGCGTGAGCGAAGTCCGGTCACGGAACACGGTCGTGCTTGTCACCGCGAGGGTCACTCCGTTCAGCGTGATGGTCCCTGCGCCGGCGTTCACCGCGCTCACGGTTCCGCCGAGAAGCAGGTTGCTCTCGCGCTCGACCCGCACGCTCTGGGCATTCAGGACTCCGCCGCTCATGGTCCCTTTCACTTCGACTTTGACTCCGTTGGAAACGCCGGAGACCAGTGAGCTGCCCGCGCTCACGTTGACGCCATCCACCATGAAGGTCGCAGAGCCCCCGCCCGACGCGAAGTTGCCCACCACGCCCTCTACCTCCGCGCGATCCTTGTCGGTGGCCTTCAGCTCCTTCAGCAGCTTGATCTGGTCCGCGGTCGTGGAGAGCGGGTTGCCAAAGACGGCGAACTTCACCTCGACGAAAGCGCCGTTCGCAATGGCAGGGTCGAGTGTTCCGGTGAAGGCAACGGTGATGCCGGTCGCAGCGTGCCGCGGGGTGAGCGTGAATGTGCCGGCAGCTAGGCCGCTGACAACGCCCTTGATCTCGAAGTTCCCCGCCGTGTTCTTCTTCTCTATGCGGGCGGCTTTGATGAGGTGGGAGATGGTGTCAGCCGAGCCGCTGACCTCCACGCGGTCCCCCTGCGCCAGTCCCGAGAATCCGCTCACCCCCTCATAGACCGTGGTCGCGTCCGCAACGACCCTCTGTCCGAAAACGGTGAAGCTCTGCGCCACGGGGTCTATGCTGCCGGTGTCGATCGGACCTTCGAGGTTCGCGTCGTACCGCACCTCCGTGGCGGTTCCCTTGCCGGTGCCGCTTTCGATGGTGCCTTTCACCTCCACCACCATCCCCACCTTCAGGTCGCTGTCCGGGCGGGTGCCGGTGTCATCCATCGTGATGGTGGCGCTCCGCGTGTCGTACTCCACGCCGTTCACGAAGATGCTGCTCTTGGCCGTGATGACGCCTTTTGCGAACCCGGGAACTCCCGGTGCCGGCCTTGCCCCGCCGAGCGCGCAGCCGGCCACCGCGAGCACCACGGTTGCGAGGACAAGCATGGTCCACCGCGCCGCGTGCCGTCTCTGGAATATTGTTCTCAATGCGCACCTCCATTTGGAACGACCCTTTGTATGCTTTCGTTCCTATATACAACTTGCAAGATACAACACGCGCGGGAATGATCTTTGGCACCTCAATGAGGAGAAAAATCGGTCCACGAGCCTCCCCACGAGCATGGCCGTGACAAGATTTCTGTTCGCATGATAATGGTGATAATTGGTTATAACCAATGTGACCGCAAAAACGTCATCGCGCAAGAGGATTATGGCCACAACCGGAAAAAGGAGCGGTTCCAGGTGGAGGTCCAGGGGTTGCTCGATTGATTCGTCAACAAAAGCGGAACCGGCGGCGGAGTAGCTTCATTGACTTTCGCCCGGAAAAGAGGTCTATTCTCCGGAGTCGGGCCATGCGGGTCTTATTGGTCGAAGAAGATGCGGCAGTGGCGGCGAGAATCGGCGGCCTGCTCGTCAACGAAGGCTGCGCGGTTACGCACGCGCGTACCGGGGAAGCGGCAATCGACCTGACCCGGACTAATGGCGCTTTTGATCTGCTCATGGTGGACGTGCGCGAAGGCTCGGTGTCTCCCCTTGCGCCGCTTCTTCGAGACGAACACTCCTTGCCCGTTGTATTCATAACCTCCCTTGCCGAACGCGACTCGCTGGAATGGGCCGTCACTGTTCACTGTCTCGGCTGCATCATCAAAGAGTCTCCTGACGCGGCTCTCCGACTTGCCTTGCACGCGCTCATCAGAAGCCTCACGCCGCCGGGTTTTCGCGAGCTGTTCGCGCACCATACGGCAATGATGCTCCTCGTTTCTCCCTCAGACGGCGCCATCGCGGAGGCGAATGATGCAGCGGTGAAGTTTTACGGATATCCACGGGACACCCTTCTGGGAATGAAAATATTCGACATCAATCAACTGCCTCCGGACGAGGTCAGGAGAAAGATGACGGCTGCCGGGCAGCAGCGCCACACGCACTTCGTTTTTCCCCATCGCCTGTCAACCGGGGAGACCAGGCAGGTGGAAGTGTATTCCAGTCCAATCGAGATGGAAGGACGACAGCTTCTCCTCAGCATCATTCACGACATCACTGAGCGGAGGCAGACCCAGCAGGCCTTGAAGGTTTCGGAGGAGAAGTTTTCCCAGGCCTTCCACAGGAGCCCGGACGCGGTGACCATCAACCGCCTGGACGACGGCCTGTATGTCGACGTCAACCAGGGTTTCACCACCATCCTCGGCTATACGGCTGAGGAAGTGCTGGGGCGCTCATCCGTGCCGGGAGACCTGGGCATCTGGGCACGCCGGGAGGATCGTGCCCGGCTGCTGCGCATCCTCGCGGAGCGCGGCGAAGCAGTCGGATTCGAGGCATTGTTCCGCAGAAAGGACGGGTCGACCATCGTCGGCCTGATGTCCGCCCGGATCATCGAGATCGACGGCGTGAAACACAACCTGGCAATCACCCGCGACATCAGTGAACGCAAACGCATGGAGGAGGAACTGGCCGAACAAAATGAGCGCCTCGCCGTCACCCTGGAAAGCATAGGGGACGGCGTGATCGCCACAGACCAGCGCAAGAAGGTCCTTCTGATCAACAAGGCCGCGGAGGCCCTCACCGGCTGGGAGGAGGGAAGCGCCCTGGGCAGACGGTTGGTGGAAGTCCTCCCCATCGCCGACCGGGTGACCGGAAAACCCTGGGAAGATCCGGAGGCAGTGGCGCTGGCATCCGGGCTGGGCGCCGCTCCGTCACACGGCGCGCTCCTCCTGTCCCGTGACGGGAGAGAGCACATCGTGGAGATCAACGGTTCCCTGATCCATGACATGGACAGCAGGGCCATCGGCACGGTGCTCATTTTCCGTGATATGACGCTCAGGGAGAAAATGGAGGAGAAGCTTCAGACTGCCGACAAGCTGGAATCCATCTCCCTGCTGGCCGGTGGGATTGCCCACGACTTCAACAACATCCTGACCGGGGTCCTGGGGAATCTCTCCCTGGCAGGGCTCGACGTGCCGCGGGATTCTGAGCTGCACCAGAGACTGGATGAAGCGGAGCGCGCCACCCTGCGGGCCAGGGATCTGACCCGGCAGCTCCTCACATTTGCAAGGGGCGGCGCTCCCGTCAAGAGACTCACACGCGTGGACAGAGTGGTGCGGGAAGCCGCCGTCTTTGCCGCGCGCGGCTCGGCTGCGTTCTGCAGGTTCGAAGTGGCTGATGACCTCTGGCCTGCCGAGGTGGATGAGGGGCAGGTCGGCCAGGTCATCCAGAATATGGTGATCAATGCGGTCCAGGCGATGCCGTCGGGCGGCGCCATCACGGTGAGCGTGACCAACGCCGCGGTGGAACCGGGGAGCGCGCATACGCTCCCGCCGGGGCCCTATGTCAGGATCGCCATCCGGGACGAGGGCATCGGCATCCCGGACAAGCTCCTCAAGAAGATCTTCGATCCGTACTTCACCACGAAGCAGGCCGGCAGCGGCCTGGGGCTGGCCACGTCGTATTCGATCGTCAGGAATCACCAGGGACACATCGAGGTTTCATCCGCGCCCGGCGAGGGAAGCACATTCGTCATTCACCTGCCGGCCGTGAAGAACGGACAGGTGTCCCGGGAAGCCCAGGAGGCGCTCGAATCCTCGATCCGGGGCAGGAAGGTCCTGGTCATGGACGATGAAGAGAAAGTGCGGGCAATCGCCATCCAGATGCTCAAGGTCCTCGGATTCCCCGCCACCGGAGCCCGGGACGGAGCGGCTGCTCTGGAGCTTTTCAAAAGGGCACGGCAGGAAGGCGTGCCCTTTGATCTTGTCATCCTTGACCTCACCGTAGCCGGGGGCATGGGAGGGAGAGAGGCGATGGCCGGCCTGCTTGCCCTGGATCCTCACGCACGGGTAGTCGTTTCTTACGGCTACTCCAACGATCCCATCCTGGCAAACTACTACACGTACGGTTTTCGGGCCATGCTGCCCAAACCCTACATGATGAAGGACCTGACCCGGGTGCTGCGCGAGGTGTTTGAGGGGTGAGAAGGGCAGGATATATTCCGGCCGGCTCCATGAGCCCCGCGCAGCCTCCACGGCGGCATCCGCCGGCTGGGCGCAGCCCTGGGCTGAGAGTCCCTGCCCGCGGAACTACTGCTGGCCGAGACCCGCAAGAGTCTCCTGAGCGTTCTTCAGATCGTTCTGCTGGCTCAGCGTCAGGTTGGGGACACTCTGGAGCTTCGAGATCACGAGCTGGCAGAGCTGCCGCCCCTCGGCGCGGTCCGAAATCGGCGGGATTGAGACGATCCCCTCGTAGAAGAAGTTCCTTTCGACCGGGTCGCTCGTTGCATCGAACTTCTGCGCCTCTTTCGCATGCTCCTGGGCGCGTTTTTCACTCGACCAATCGCGCTTTGCCAGGTGGCGGGCAAGCTGAATCGAGTAGTCCAGCGGGACCTCGCGTTCGACGCCGTTCGAGACGTCCTCCCTGCCGGCATCGAGGGCTTTGCGGCCAAGGGATACCGCCCATACTGCGCTGCCAAAGGAAAGGGGCCACCCGGGGACCTGTTCGTAGAGCTGACCGAGGACATACCAGGGACCGCTCAGTTGCGGATCAGCCTGTACCGCCCTGATGAGAAGCGTGCGCATCAATTCCGCCTGGGAAAGGGAGGCGAAGGTTTCACACGCCTGTTCCTGCCGCCCGATGTTGCACGCCTTCAAATAATAGCCCATTGGATTGTTCGGACCAAAGGAGATCGCCTTGTCCGCGAGGTACTCTCCCCTCTTGTAGAGGGGAAGCAATGAATCGAAGGATTCACCCGCATAGCGGCGAATGTCCGTGTCGAGGATGGTATCCCTGGACAGGCGCCAGTAGATCTCAGCGCGCTCCTGGTCGGTTCCTGCGGCCGGAAGCATCTCCATGAGGAGATCAAAGCTCTCCATGTTCCTGTCGGCGAAGCTCAGATCGTCCGAGCGCTCCTGGTAGCCGGGCTGAGCCTGGAGCACGGAAAGGGTCAGCGTGAGGAAGGCCCCGACAGCCAGCAGTTTGTTCATGATTGCGCTCCCTGCCTGGAAACGATCAGTGTCGACTCTTCCTCATCGAAAGCCCGAACCATATCTTGTACAGACGTGGAAGAGATGATTTTCTCAATGAACCCTTTTCTCTTGATAAGCCGGGCGATCTGCATGAGAGCCTTCACGTGCAGGCCATGCTCCTGACTGCTGCATATGAGAAGAATGATGACCTGGGTGGGCTTGCCGTCGAAGGAATTGAACTCGACGCCGCTAAGCGAGCGCGCGACGATGATCATGAGGTCGGGGATTTCGTCGCTTAAACAATGCGGGACTGCAATGCCGTTTCCTACTCCGGTGCTCTGGATGTTCTCCCGCTCCACGAGCTTCACGAATAGATCATTCTCATCCTTGATGAGGCCTTTTTCTGCCACCGTGTGGACGATCCTGCGCAAGGCGTCGTCCCGGCTCTTTTCCACGAGGTCCTGAACAAAGCACTCAGGACGAACATAACGAGTGAGCTCTATCCCCATGGCTTTTCGATACTCCTCTGCCCTTTGCCCATATGATTCGAGAGCAAAAATTACGTAATAGTTCTATTCGAAATAGTATTAGTTCTTTACGCGTGTGTCAAGATAAATAATTCCAGAGCGTAATATTCGCAAATATAAAATTCGATTACGAAATTGACCCCATTCTGTAGTTCGATTCTGTGATTCCTTGGAGAGCGCTTTGATCCTCTTTCGTTCCATGGCTATATTGTGAGCATGAAATACAGGCAAATACCAAACACCGGCGTGTTCGTCTCCGAGCTCTGCCTCGGTGCAATGACATTCGGCGGAGGCACGGAAAGCGTGTGGGGAATGATCGGAAACCTCGGACAGAAGGAAGTCGATGAGCTTGTCCATACCTCTCTCGATGCAGGCATCAACTTCTTCGATACGGCGAACGTATACGGCTTCGGCGCTTCGGAGACGCTGCTCGGCAAGGCTCTTGGTGCGCGTCGCAAGGACGTAGTCCTGGCCACGAAGGTACGAGGTCGGATGGGAGCGGGAGCCAACGAAATCGGGCTTTCACGCGTCCATATCATGCGATCAGTCGAGGAGAGCTTGAAGAGGCTGGGAACAGACTACATCGATCTCTACCAGATCCACGGCTACGATCCCGTGGCGGACTTCGAAGACATCATGCGGACGCTGAACGACCTGGTCAGAAGCGGAAAAGTCCGCTACATCGGCGCGTCGAACCTCGCTGCCTGGCAACTGATGAAAAGCCTGGGCATTGCGAAGCAGGGGGGGCTGGAGGTCTTCAGGACAATCCAATCCTACTACTCCCTGGCAGGCCGCGAGCTGGAAAGAGAGATCATCCCCCTCTTGAAAGACCAGAACGTGGGGCTTCTCGTGTGGAGCCCTCTGGCCGGCGGATTCCTCTCCGGCAAGTTCACACGCGACAACCAGAACGCAGAGGGACGGCGGGCGAAATTCGACTTTCCCCCGTTGGACAAAGAGAAGGCGTTTCACATCATCGATGTGCTGGCCCTCATAGGCAATGAGCACAACTGCACTCCTGCCCGGGTGGCCCTGGCCTGGCTCCTCGCACAGTCCGCGGTGACCAGCGTGATCATCGGTGCAAAGAGAAGGGACCAGCTCGAGGACAACCTGAAGGCAGGAGACCTGGCGCTCTCCCCTGAAGAGCTGGCGAAGCTGGACGAAGCGAGCAGGCTGTCCCCCGAGTATCCTGGTTGGATGCTCGCAGGGCAATCTTCCGACCGGATGCCGGGGACAAAGCGCCCAATTCCCGTACGCAACAGCTGAGGAGACGGCCTTCCTCCTCTCGAAACTCCGGGCACCCCATGACCCGCGTTCGACCGGCCTCCTATTCCGGCAGCGTCTCCCCAATTGCCTGGCGGAGCGCGTACTCGCTCAGCACTTCCTTGTACATGGCCCCGAGGTTTGAGACGTCCGCGGTCTCAAGTGAGGTCTGCGCATCCAAGTACTCCAGGTTGCTGATAACGCCAATGTCGTACTGCACCTTTGCCACTTCCACCATCTGGCGCGCCTGGTCGAGGGCACCCACGGATATCTGGACCTGCTGCCGGGCAGCCCGCACGTCCTGGGCTGCCTGGAGGACCTGGGTTGTCGCGTTCAACCTGACGGCGGAAGTGTTTTCCTTGGCGCCCTCCAGCTTCTTCCGCGCCTCTTGCTGGTTGCGCTCCTGGAGGAATCCCTGAAAGATCGGAACGTTCACCTGGACCCCGGCGACCCAGTTGAAAACCGGGACATTTATGTCGGGGAGGGCACCATTCTTGTATCCCATGGAGGCGTGCGCCGAGACGGTTGGCCAGGGCGAGAGGGATGCAAGGCGCTGGTTGAGGTCTGCAGCGTCCTCCGCTTCGACTGCCTGGCGCACGTCGGTTCTTTTCTGCAGCGCGGAATTGACAAGGGACCCATCGTCGCCCGGCGCGGTGCCAGGCACGAAATCGCCGCTCAACGCGATGTCGGAGGAGGGGTCCAGCCCAGTGAGCTGGCAAAGCGCGATTTTCTGCTTCTTAAACTGGCTTTCCACGTCCGTGCGCTGGCTCTGGAGCGCCGCCATTCGGACCTGCGTGCTCAGGTCCTCGAGCCGCGTCGCGGAGCCGGTGTCCTCCCTCACCTTGATGACCTGCAGGTGCTGCTGGAGGTTCTCATACTGTTCACCCAGCGCCTTATCCTGCCCTTGGAGGAAGAGCGCGGTGTAGAACACCTGGACCGCCTGGTAGGAGATCGCCGTCGTGACCTGGTCCACACCGATGCGCGCCGAAGCAAGGCCGCTCCGCGCAAGCCTGACCTGTATGTCCCTTTTTCCGAACTGGGTGATCACCTGGTTGAGGCCCAGATTGAAGTCCCAGTTGTTGACGGGAACCAGGGAGAATGGGGCGTTGAGGAGACCCTGGTACGCGGAGGGGACCTGCGATGTCAGAAAGGGGGTCAGAACAGAGGCGATGGCGAAGCTCTCGTCCGAAAGTCGATTGTACGATGCCGTCCCGCTGACCATGGGATAGTAGGCGCTCTGCGCTTCTCCGACCCGCGCCCGCGCCGCTTCCACAGCGTCCAGCGCCTGGCGGATCAGCGGCTGATTCGCTTTCGCGCGCGTCACCGCCTGTTCCACGGTCAGGGTCACCCCGGCGCCGGTCGCCGTGGAAGCGCCGTCACCAGTCGACTGGGCGGAGAGGCCGATGGCCACAAAGAGGATCACTGTGGCCATCGGGACAATGCGTGCCCTCGTTGCCCATCTCGAGCTCCCGATCATTGGGCCACCTCCATCCCGTCCGCCAGTGCACTCACGTTCGAAATCGCCACGGAGTCCGAGACGCCAAGCCCTGAGATCACCTGGACCTCGGAATCATTTCGGGGACCCAGGTCGACAGTTCTTGCGTGCACCTTGCCCTCTGTGACCACGAAGACGCTTGCGCGCCCGTCCTGGTTGTCCTTCACCGCACTGAGGGGAATGAGCACCCCATCGGCGCCGGTCCAGCTAAAAGAGGCCTTGGCCGTCATGCCGGCAAGCAGCCGCCCGTCGTTCTTCAGGTTCACCACGACAGGGAAATACTGCCCCGTGGCGGCCGCAATGGGCCCGACCTGCTCGACCCTGCCGGCGTAGCTGTTCGTCGGCAGCGCGTCCACGGACACGTTCACTTTGCCGCCCACTGCGATGCGCACCACGTCCTCCTGGGACACGTTGCCCTGGAGCTTCAGGGTGGCCACGTCAGCAACGGAGAACAGCGGCGAGCTGGTCGAAGTGATCTCTCCGGGATTGATGTTGCGATTCGTCACGATCCCGCTGATCGGGCTGGTGATCGTGCTGTTGGAAATCTGCACCTTGATATAGTTCACCTGCGCCTCCGCCTGGGCGAGCCCGGACCCGGTAATGGTCTGGTACTGGCGGCTCGAGTTGTCATAAGCGGTTTTTGCCAGGTCCAGCTTGGTCTGGGCATCATCGAGCTGGCTCTGCGTGACGACCTTGGTGTCCAGGAGGGTCTTCGTCCGCTCATATGTCCGCTGGGCCATTTCCAGGTTCAACCGGGCGGTTTCAACGCCGCTTTTCACTTGCACGGCCTGGTCCCCCACGCCGGCTGCCGCCGCCTCGGCTACCGCGAGCTGCGCGTTCAGTTCCTTCGTATCGATCTGCACGAGAAGCTGTCCGGCTTTCACCCTGTCTCCAACGTCGACGGTGACTGTTGTGGCCTGCCCGCCTATCTTGGCAAATACGTTTACCGTATGGTTCGGCACAAGGACTCCCGAGAAGTCGACATTTCTTACTATCCGGCCGGCGTGCGCAGCCGCCGTTTTCACGCTGATGCGCGGCGCGTATTTCGGCGCGCAGCCCATGAGACCCATGGCCAGGACCGCGGCCATAGCGAGGGCTCCCCACTGTACCGTTCGAGCTTTCACTCTTTCACTCCTTTGTTCGTTTCATTGACGGAAATCTTGACGGCCGCATTCATGCCGACCATGAGCCGCGCATCTCCCTGGTCCAGAATGCTCACCTTGATGGGGATCACCTGGATGACCTTTGTGTAGATGCCCCCGCTGTTCTGCGCGGGCAGGAGGGAAAAGGTGGAGGAAGTTGCGCGGCCGATTGTCTGCACCCGGCCGTGGAATGTCCTTCCGTGGAATGCGTCCACGTCCACATCCACCGGCTCACCGACCTTCACCCGTGTGATGTCGCCTTCCTTGATGTTCGCGCTGAAATACAGATTGTCC
>Ga0074045_10005343_pt1 | contig 11246 bp, 10 predicted proteins | sample BogForMeECP23OM2_FD_94442 | JGI IMG/M metagenome (GOLD analysis project Ga0074045, IMG submission 94442) | Bog forest soil microbial communities from Calvert Island, British Columbia, Canada - Bog Forest MetaG ECP23OM2 | ecosystem: Environmental > Terrestrial > Soil > Wetlands ...
CAACTCATTCTCAACACCCCGGTCTCCAAGATTCGCAGCGCATCCATGGGCTTGGTCGAACTCAACGGCCTCGCCGTCGGACCCTACACCCTCGCCGCCCCCGTCACCGCGCGCCCCTGTTACTATTACCGCACTCTCGTCTGGGAATATAAGCAGAGCGGCAAGAACAAACAGTGGGTCAAAGTCGCGGCCGAGGGCATGCACGTGCCTTTCTTTCTCGACGACAACACCGGCAAGGTTATGGTCGACCCGCGCGGCGCCGACCTCGATTTGCATTGCGACTTCCAGCAGGAGTTCTGCGATTCCTTCTTCACCACCAAAGAAGAGGTTCCGCCCAGCGTGCGCGTTCTGCTCTCCCGCCATGGCATCAGCACCACCAACAAAATTAAAGTGGAAGAGTACTGCATCAAGCCCAAGAACTCCCTGTTCCTGCTGGGCACGCTCGATGAAAATCCCGGCCTCGAACTATCCCCGCAGCCGACTCAAGATGCCGAAACCGTGATGTCGTTCAGCCAGACGCTTTCGTTCTCCATGGCTGGCTCGGGTCTATCGCTCGGAATCGGCAGTGGGAGTGGTTTCAGCGACAAGTCAGCTACACAATTTCTTTCGGAAGCTTTAAATTCCAGGCAATCGTCCCCCGGCTTATCGCCCGCAGTCGTCCGGCTTTCCCCATCCAACGGCCCAACCAAGACCGCCGACATGACCCAGCAACAGAAAGTCTCTGCCGCGCTCCTCAAAGCCGGCGTCTCCAATCCCGCAGCCTGGGCCGCCGCCGGAGTCACCTCCTCCGCCGCCGCCGCCATCAGCCCCGACCCAGCCGCGCCGCTGAACAACTTCGACCAGCGGCCGCCCGTCGTCCTGATGAAAGGTAAGAACAACCCAACCTTCCTGATCTCCTGGCGCAGCCAGCGCGAACTGGCCAGCTCGCTAGGCTTGAAGTGCACCCTCATGATCTGGGGCGGCCCCGTACTGACCCTGATCAGCCTGTACGGCCTCCTCACCCTGACTCACTTGCTCTAAACATCGATCTGGTTTTGGGTATTGGTTAGGGAAGGGCACGGCTTCAGCCGTGCAGTAAGACCGCCCCATTTGGAAGCGGCTTCAGCCGCCGGGGTGAGCTCGCCCGATGCATCCCGAGCGCGCGGGATTAGCCCCTGCCCAACCGTAACTTCCTCAGCAGGAGAGATCCGAATCAAGATAGGGCGATGCCAATTCAGGTCAAATCCACGATTGCGGCCCTGCTTTGCGGACTCGCTCTGTGTAGTTCGTGGGCCCAAGGAGAACCTCGACCAGCCGGAGCTTCAAGCGCCACACGGCAAAGCCCCAACGCGAGTCAAGGCCGAAAAACCGATCGGACTCTGACTCCAGACGATGGCTTATCCGTGATCGCGGCAGCTCTCGATTCCAAAGTGCTTCGATCTTCCGAGCACGACTGTTCTCACCTGGTTCACGCCATTTACGAACGCGCCGGCTTCCCCTACGCCAGTTCCTCTGACCTCTACGCCGGAACCGAATCGTTTCGCCGAGTCATGCGGCCTCAACCCGGCGATCTGGTGGTGTGGCGCGGGCACGTCGGAATTGTGATCAGACCGTCGCGGCACGTCTTCTTCAGCTTCATGAGCGCAGGGCCCGGGATTGATGATTACGAAGCCCCGTATTGGACCAGTCGAGGACACCCTCGCTTCTATCGTTACCTCAAGAACAATCGTTGCGTCGGATGCGTATCCATTAGCGCCAGGCCGACTGAGTGAACCTCTGCCACCAGCAATCCCAGTTGGCGTGATCGCTTGTTAACAACTGAACGGTCCGAGTCGGCATTAGTCCTTGATGAGCTCAAGCCGGGCGCGTACCATGGCGCAGTCCCGTGATTAGGAGGACACATGAGAAAGAGCGTTTTCTCTCTCTCCTTGCTTCCACTTCTCATCTTCTCATTCGCCCTCTCGGTGCCAGCCTACGCCCAGGACTACAGCTTGACTTTACTGCCCACCCTTGGAGGCAAATTCAACAGGGCGTCCGCGATCAACGAACATGGGCAAATTACGGGCCAGTCCGATGAGGCCATGGTTGCTACTTCCGGCCCATTTCTGTGGTCGAGGACCGATGGTATTCAGGATCTCGGAACGCTGGGCGGGGTTTTGGGTTCGGGAAATGCCCTCAATGCCAGCGCGCAAGTGACTGGATATTCGACCATTTGCTGCGAGCCGATCGCCATCGTGTGGAGCGCGGCGACGGGCATGGAGAAAATCAAGGCATCGCCCGAGTTCGGCAGTGCCGGGAATGGAATCAACGACAATGGCGACGTGGTTGGAGTTTATAACGACCAGACAGAGTCAAGCCATGGGTTTTATTGGACGCAACTCGGGGGCTTGCAAGATTTGGCAAGTTTGGGCTGCGTTGGATGCCTTCCCAACGCAATCAATAATAGCGGAGAGGTAACCGGCACAATTCCGCAGCCCGACGGCTCCAGCCACGCTTTCGTGTGGGCGCCAACCAGCGCCGTGCAGGATTTGGGAACTCTCGGCGGACCGAACAGCGCCCCCCATGCCATTAACAACGCCGGGCAAGTTGTCGGAGTTTCGGACACTGCCGGTGGCGTCCAACATGCTTTTTCGTGGAGTGCAGCTTCCGGCATGCAGGACTTGGGCACACTCCCTGGAGAAAGCTATTCTGGGGCGAACGCGATTGACGATGCTGGTCGAGTCGTGGGGTCTTCGTGGGGCTCTAAGACGACCAAAGGGCACCCTTTTAGCTGGACTCAAGCTGGCGGCATGACGCAGCTGGGCCCCCTTAAACCAGCCAATATTTCGTCGGCCGATGGAGTGAACTCGGCGGGACTGATTATTTTGTCCGCCTATCGTTCCTCAGGCTATTCCAGCTATTTGATGACGCCGCTGATGATCACCACGCTCACCTCTTCGGTTAATCCGTCGCAGGCCGGGGAGTCAGTAACCTTCACCGCTAACGTCAATTCCGCGACTCAAGGTCCCCCGCCCGACGGTGAGATCGTGACATTCACCAGGGCTAAGCAAGTAATAGGCACAGGCACTCTGCTGGGCGGGGCGGCGACATTTACCACGTCGTCGCTGACAGGCGTCTCAGCCATGCAAGCGGTGTACACCGGCGACTCGAATTATGCCTCGAGCAAGTCGGCGCCCCTGAAGCAGGTAGTGGTGAAATGAATCACATAATCCAGGGGAACTGATGCCATCGGCCACCCGACGCGCGCCCGCACCCTGCCGCTCGTTTGATCGACTCAGTTCATTCTCCCTTCAGCCAAGCACCAACGCCCTGGCCGTCCGACCCAATCCCCCTGTGTGGTCGCTTGCCGGTTCATCGACCCAACTTCTGCTAAAATTCCGTCCGTGAAGAGACGAACCTTGCTACAGGCGCTTCCTGCGGCAGCATTGCTTCCGGCATCACTCTGGGCCGCCGCCGAACAAAACAACCCCAATTCCACGCAGGCCACGACGGAAGTTTATGAGCTCCGCATCTATCACGCCGCTGCCGGAAAATTGAACAACCTGCTGTCACGCTTCCGCGACCACACCATAAAACTCTTCGACCGCCATGGTATGAAAAGCGTTGCCTATTGGACTCCGCTCGATGAGCCGGAGAAGAGCAACACGCTGATCTACATCCTTCAGCATCCCAGCCGCGAAGCGGCCGTTGCCAACTGGAAATCGTTCCAGGACGACCCGGAATGGAAGAGCGTGCACGAAAAATCCGAGGTCAACGGAAAACTCGTGGATAAGGTTGATTCCACCTACCTCGCTCTAACCGACTTCTCCCCGCGATTGCGCTAGACGGTGCAGATCCGATCCACCATTTCCCACGGTCGCAGATTGACAACCCGCAATCTGCCTGATCGTCCCAGTCGTTCTCCCCTTCAGCCCAGCACCAACCTCCTAACCTTCCCCATCCAATCGCCTCTGCACCCTCTAGTACAATGACGACGTGAGTGACGCTGTCCGCATCGGAATCCTTGGTGACTTCAATCCTGCATTCCGTTCCCACCACGCCACCGCCGATTCGCTCCAGCACGCCGCCCACAAACTGGGCTACCCCGTCCACTCCGAATGGATCCCCACCCCATCCCTGACTGCTCCCAACGCGGAAGCAATCCTCAAATCGTTCGACGGCCTCTGGGCCTCGCCCGGCAGCCCCTACAAAAGCTTCGACGGCATGCTCCAAGGCATCGAGTTCGCCCGCCGCCGCGACTGGCCCTTTCTCGGCACCTGCGGAGGCTTTCAGTACGCCCTCATCGAATTCGCCCGCAACGTCCTCGGCATCGCCGACGCCGACTCCGCCGAAAATAATTCCGGATCGAAAAATATCGTGATCTATCCCGTGGCCTGCGCCGTGCCCGATCGCAAAGGCAAAGCTCCCAAACTATCCGGCATGGTGCCCGAAATTCGCCTTCGCCCCGGCTCCTACCTGCAGTCGTTTTATGGAAAGGAAAAAGAGATCGTCAGCGAAGAATTTTTCTGCAACTTCGAAGTCAACCCCGAGTACGAATGGTGCGCCATGGAAGCCGGTTTCCCCGTAGTAGCCCGCGGAGCGCAGGGAGAAATTCGCGCCATCGAATCCCCCACTCACCGCTTCTTCATCGCCACCCTGTTCCAGCCCCAACTTTCTTCCACCGAAAAAGATCCTCACCCCCTGGTCCTGGCCTTCATCCAGGCCGCATCCCACTGGTCCCAGAAAAAACTGGACGACGCCGTCCTCGAGTAGTGTAGAGCGGACGCCCCCGTCCGCTCCCTTTGACTTTGATTATGCTTTTGACCTTTATCCGGCATTGATTTCTCTGTGCCCCTGTGCCTCTGTGGTGAAAGCTCTCACCGCAGTTACCAAAGTCCTAGCACTTCACAGGCTCTTCGCCGCTCACCATGCGTATCTAGGGCCGCCACCCCACTCTCGCTAGACTTCCCCCATGCCGACACCGTGGATCAACTCGTTCCGCATTTCGTTCACCACTTTTGTCAGCTATATCCCGCTCATCGCCACCGTGCTGACCTGCTTCTTCAGCGTGATACTGGCCCGCGCCACCCTGCGCTACGTCGAGGCCACTGACAAAGGACTCGCGCTGGCCCGCGAAGAGTTCGAGCGCGAATGGTCGCCCGATCTGCACATCAAACTCGAACGCGTCTCCAGCACCGAAGCCCGGGTAATCGTCACCAATCTGGCCAAGAGCTCCGTCCTGCTGCAACTCCTGCAGCTGCGCAAACTCTCGCACGCTGTTCCGTTTGAACGCTGCCGCTTGAACGATCCGCTGGTCGGCGGCCTCACCTGGACCCAGGAGATGGGCAAGCGCATTCTGGCCTGCACCGGAAGAGAGTTCGAAGGCCCGATCGCGGCCTGCATGACTTTTTACTGCTCCGGACGAATGTTCCGCACCGACTGGTTCCGGTCGCATATCCAGGTGCGCGACGGACGCATCCTCAGCCTTGAGCCCAGCAATATCCCGGCCCGCCGCGTGCGAGTAATCGAACGCAAAGGCCCCGAACGCCGCCGCGAATTCGCCCAGGACGTCACCGGCGGCATCCACCCGGACAAACCCAACAGGAAGCCGGAGGAGGAGAACTCTTTCGCGGCCGGAGCATGAGCCAAATGCGGGGCAGACCAGCCAGTCTTTCCCTTGAATGGACCTTCTTGGTAGGAAACCTCAGGCTGCCAAGAACTACTAGCTCGCCTTCACAAATTTCAGTGACGCCGAATTCATGCAATACCGCAGGCCCGTCGGCCGCGGACCATCATCAAACACGTGCCCCAAGTGGGCCTCGCACTCGGTGCACGAAACCGCCGTCCGCACCATGCCAATGCTGCTGTCCGATATTTCCCGCACATTTTCTTTCGCCAGCGGCTCCCAGAAGCTGGGCCAGCCGGTCCCCGAATCAAACTTCGTCGCCGAACTGAACAGCGCGTTGTCGCAGCAGATGCAGCGGTAAATCCCCGTGTCGTGCAGATTCCAATACTTCCCGCTGTAAGCAAACTCCGTATCCGCGTGCCGCGTGATGTCAAACGCGCCCGACCCCAACTGCTTCTTCCACTCTTCGTCAGTCTTGATCACCTTCGCAACCTTCACCGTGCCCAGACGTTTGCCCGCGTCCGAGAACTGCACGATGGTCACCTCACCCGGCTCGGACTTCGGCATCGCAGCCGCAATCACGTTCGTGTCGTGCCATCGCCACAGCAGCGCACCCCCAATCGCCGCCGCGCCACCCATCAGAAAAACCCGCCGCCTCGTATCGATTTCGCCCGTGCGATCAGTGTCAAACATGAAGCCCCCCTCTAGTTCTCAGGTGTCAGCACTCAGTTCTCAGAAAAAGGTTCTCTTCCACAACCGAGAACTGACAACCGAGAACTGAGAACTACTGCCCTTACTTAGCCGTATACAGCTCCGGAAACTCCTTCTGCAAATGCGCCACTTTGGGCGCATCGTTGTACACAATATAAGGATTGCTCGGATGCGTCGCCGCATAGTTCTGGTGGTAACCCTCCGCCGGATAAAACGCCTGCAACCCGACCACCTGGGTCACAATCGCCCGCGGATAAACTCCCGCTTTATCGAGTTGCGCAATGTAAGCCTCGGCAATCCGCTTTTGCGCGTCGTTGCCGTAAAAAATCACCGAGCGGTACTGCGTCCCCTCATCCGGACCCTGCCGGTTCAGCTCGGTTGGATCGTGCGCCACCGAGAAGAACACCCGCAGCAACTCTCCATAAGTAACCTTCGAAGGATCGTAAACAATCTGCACCGACTCCGCATGCCCGGTAGTCCCGCCGCTGACCGTCTCATAATCGGGATTCTTCACCCTACCTCCCGAGTATCCCGACGTAGCGCTGATCACGCCCTTCACATGCTGAAACACCGCCTGAATGCCCCAGAAACACCCGCCAGCCACCACGGCAGTCTCTTTCCCATGAGCGGTAGCCCGAGCCTCATCCACCGCCGGAGCCGGCACCGTCGCAATCGGCCCACTGGCTGCCCATCCGCCCGCCAGCACTTCCTTCCGCGCCCGAAAAACCATCACCCCAGCCAGCACCACTAAAATCACCGCCACCACCCGCAACGACTCTCGCGACATAAACCCCTCCCGGCCCGTAGCCGCAATTCTACCGAACCGCTGCCCATTAGAGTTACGAACCCCAAGGAAGTTTCGGATGTCTAAGGCTATGCAAATCAAGGGGAGGAGGCAAGTAACGTGGGGAGCCGTCCCGGGACAAACTCATGTAGGGACAGCCGCCCCCGGCTGTCCAGCGGCCCAGCCGTATCGGGCCGCTAGCTCTTGTTCCAAGGGATTCGGGAAGAGCAAGACCGGGAAGGGCACGACGTTCAGTCGTGCCGCAAAACCATCAAGGAAATGGAGCCCGGCTTCAGCCGCGCCCGAACTATCACAACTCGCGTGTGGGGACAAGCGAGCTACATTGGGGAGAACTTAAGTAAATGCTCCGAAACCCATCTCACGTGAAACGCCTTGTCCTGTTGCCCAAGAAGTATTCCAGCCGGGTGCCCCACTTCTCGCATCCTTTGCGAGAAGTGGGAGATGACCGCCAGCCAGAATAGAGAACCCCACGACCCCCAGTAGCTTCGCGGCCGGCAACCATAAACAATAGCTACCCGCCTTTTTTCCACAATCCAACCCACCCCGACTGTGACATCCGACCTTGTGCCCCCTAGCTAAACTAATAGTAGTATGCTTAACCCCCAGAAATACCCCTCCAACCGTGCCCCGGAAGAACTCGCCGCCATTAAATCTCAAGTAATCAATATTTTCCGCGCAAACCCTTGGCTTTCAAGATTTTATCTCGGCTTCTTCCAGCTCCGGTCCCGTAACCCCAGCCTATACAAGAACATACAAGTTCCACCTGAAATTTTTATTGGTCTGAATCTGGCACCCCCGAACCCGAAAGGTCACAAGTCAATGTCGCTCAACAAGAACATTCGCATCTGCACCCACGTCAAGGTCGATGGACTTCGCTGCGGCTCACCAGCTCTGCGCGGCGAAGTCTTTTGCTATTTCCATCAGCGCATGATCCGTGGCGTGGCCACGCCACCCAAGTCGCGCCTTCATCCCATCGCGCTGATCGAAAACGAGGAGTCCATCCAGGCCTCGCTCATGGAAGTCATCAACGCCCTGATCCGCAACACCATCGACGTCCGCCGCGCCCAACTAATCCTTCGCGCCCTCCATATAGCCGTGAGAAATTCTCCCCGCGTCCACTTCCAGCTCTCTCCGCGCGATATGGTCCGCGAAGCTCCCGAGTACCCCGCAGCCCCCGAGCTGCAAAAGCCCACGCCGCCCGTACTCGCACAAGCCGGCGCTCTCCAACGCATAAGGCCGCCGAAGCCAGTAAGCGTTGCTCGGCCAAAAGCGACCATAGATCCCGAACGCCGGAAGCCGCCTGCCAGTGTCAGACCGCCAGCCCCCGCCCGCGTCCTGGCGCAAGCGGCGGCCCAACCCGAACACCGGCGAAGCGGTGGAGTCGCGTGATGCTTCCGGCGCGAGCGCGAGCGGCCCGATACACCGGACCGCCTGGACGGGCGAATGCGTCCGTCCCCACACGAGCAGGGGCGCCACATTCCACTTGACATTCGCCTTCCCTTCGCCAACAATGTGCGCATGGCGATTACCCGCAGGCAGCGCGAAGTCTATGACTTCATCTCCCGCTTCGTGGCCGAGCATGGATACTCTCCGTCGTTTGATGAGATTGGCAAAGGGCTCGACCTGAACTCGCTGGCCACGGTGCACAAGCACATCACCAATCTCGAGAAAAAGGGACTGCTCACCCGCGACTACAACCGCAGCCGCTCCATCGACCTGCTGCCGCCCAAGGGACGGCTCAAGCAGGCCATGAGCGTCAACACCGGCGTGATCCTGCCGCTGGTCGGTCGCATCGCCGCCGGCCAACCCATCGAAGCCATCGAGAATCCGGAAACCATCTCGCTCGCCGACTTCGTCCGCTCGAAAGAAGTGTTCGTGCTCGAAGTGCGCGGCGATTCTATGCAGGATGAGGCCATCCTCGACGGCGACTACGTCCTGGTCGAGAAGCTGAAGACGGCGCACAACGGCGATATCGTGGTCGCGATCGTCAACCGCGATGACGCCACGCTGAAGCGCTTTTACCGCGAAGGCGACAACATCCGCCTGCAGCCCTCGAATGCAACCATGAAGCCGATCATCGTTCCGGCCGCAGCGGTGGAAGTTCAGGGCAGAGTGATCGGCGTGCTGCGGAAGTATTGAAGAACAGTGCTTGATACGAAGCCAAACCCGACGTGAAACTATTCCGCGACATCAAAACGATCGACCGAGATTATTCGCTTTCGAGGCGATCTCAGTCATCTGCCGGGCAAGTAGTTTCCAAAGTTTGCGATTGGCGCACTAACAAACTGTGCTCTCTATTCGGATTTCCACGCCACTTTGAAGCTGCTTCCGTCCGTAGTGAGCGCCGAAGGCAACGCTTTGTCCTTGCCCTTGGTATTGACCATTATGATCTCTTCGACGGTGCCCCCGAAATCACTGATCGGACCCGTTATCGACTTATCCGTGGCGTAATTGGTGTCGTTCACACTCGTCGAGTCCTCGCCAGAAAGGGCTTTGCCGAAATCGGAGAGGGGAAGAAAATCCCCGCCAGTCGTACAGCATGGCGCCTCAGCGATCCATTCCGCGGATGACCGTTTTGCTCCGGAGACCGACGCTTTCTTGCTGAAGGACTTTCCCGTAGTTTCGTTCGTAATGGTGGTGACGAACTTCGAGCCATTGTAGGCTACTTCCGCCGAGATCTTATCGCCCGGCGAGACCGGAACGCTGGTGATCAGGAAAGTGGCTTTTGGGTAAAACTCATACCAGGCGTAATACTCGGGGCTCGTGCCATTACAAAAGACAAGCGTTCCCGTTTGCTCAACAGTGGGAGAGGAGTATCCGTCGATGCCAACCCAAAACGCCGCGTAAGTGTTCGGAGTTTTTGTGCAGTTGGTCTTAGGAACGACCCATGAGCCCTTGGCGTCGGTGAAAGCGGAACCGGTCACAGCGTAGCCGCTCCAATTGCCGCTTTCCACTGACCCATCGAGACGCTTAGCGTGGAAACGCATGGGCGCGCTCCGAAACTTGGATATCACTTCGGTTGCTCGCGGGGAAACGGGCCCGCTCGATACCTGCGCTAAGGCAGAGGTTGCGGCGAGCACTCCCAGGACTCCGAGCCGTTTCGATAGCATAGATCCTCCATTCTCCTATGCCGGGCTTTGGACGAGAGTCCCGGAATCGGGCCATTCTATAGGCAAAGGCAGAGAGGTCAAGCCAATTTCTATTGAATAAACGCACAGTGCTGACTGACAAGGCCATGTCCTTCAATTTCAACGAATGATGAATGAAGAGGGGATGCGGTGATGTGCAAATCGTTGCGATTTTACGATGACAATGTGGTCTGTCCCCCGACGAGGCAGTAGGAAGGACGATCAGTTATCCACGCAGACTCAATGTCGTGTACGCCGTCTTTGGCGTGCACTCAAGGTCGGTGCCTATCGTGCCCCATCCCGCTTTCTCTTTCCTCGCGAATCTGCTTAAATCAGAGCAGGACGCAACCCCGGTCGCGCCTTTGTGTTCATCGAATCGTGGTCGACATTCACTCCCATATTCTTCCGGAAGTAGACGACGGACCCAAGTCGCTGGAAACCTCCGTCGCCATGTGCCGCATGGCTGCGGCCGACGGCATCACACACCAGGTCGCGACTCCTCATGCCAATGACCGCTATCATTACGATCGGACGTATCTTCAAGGATTGCTCGCCCATCTGCAGCAACTGGTCGGGGACGCGCTCACCCTGAGTCTGGGCTGCGACTTTCATCTCTCTTACGACAATTTGCAGGACGTGCTGGCCAATCACGCCCGCTACGCCATCGCCGCCACGCGCTACATGCTGGTCGAACTGAGCAATTACAGCGTTCCGCCACAGACCACCGACTGCTTCACGCAACTGGGCGACCTCGGCATCACGTCGATCATCACCCATCCCGAGCGCAACCCCATTCTGCGCGAGAACCTGCAGCGGGTGCTCGAGTGGGCTGAGCAGGGTTGCGTGATTCAACTTACGGGGTCGGCTCTCACCGGATTCTGGGGCGACCGCACCCGCCGCGCCGCGCACTGGCTGCTGGAGCACGATGCCGTCCATGTGCTGGCCACTGATGCGCACGATACCGAGAAGCGGATCCCCATACTCTCCACAGCTCGCGACGCCGCAGCCGAAATCTGTG
>Ga0074045_10005344_pt1 | contig 11246 bp, 10 predicted proteins | sample BogForMeECP23OM2_FD_94442 | JGI IMG/M metagenome (GOLD analysis project Ga0074045, IMG submission 94442) | Bog forest soil microbial communities from Calvert Island, British Columbia, Canada - Bog Forest MetaG ECP23OM2 | ecosystem: Environmental > Terrestrial > Soil > Wetlands ...
TCAAGAGTGGTATGAAAAGGTCGCATTCCGGGAAAGCGAGGGCTATAATCGAAGTGGTTACGCCGTGAGCTTGAAACCACGCTTCGCGCGCCAAGTCTGGTGGATGGCCGGCGTTGTGGGATGCGTCGCCTTGGGCGCCGCCACGGGCGGGCTCACGCTGGCTGAATCGGGCCACCGGGAGGCGATTTACGTCGGATCCTTTGGCGACAAGCGGGGCGCCGACACTCTGCGCCAGGATCTCGTTGAGGTTCTGAAGCACACGCCGGGGCTGGCGGTGGTGGACTCGGCCGACAAGGCCGATGCCGTGGTGGAAGGCGCCGGCGAGGTGTGGGTGAAGGGCTATTACACGCTCAACCCGCGCCAGCGGATGGTCAGCTCCGAGGTCCGGCGGGTGTATGCCGGCTATCTGTCCATCGAGTTGAAAGACAAGCACAACGCAACGCTGTGGTCCTACCAGGCGACGCCCAAACCAGAGGGCGGCGAGGACGTCCCGCGGACGATGGCCACGCAGGCGGTGAAGAAGCTGCTCGTGGCGCTGGACAACATGCCGCCGGCTCCGCCCGAGCGGGGTGCGCATTAGCGCCGGCCCTCACATCCCGCGTTCAGTTCCCCGGTCGTTCTGCCCTGACTGGCCATGCGTTCGAGAAGTGTCAAACCGCCGACGCCGGCGGTTGGGAGAAAGCACAGATAAATGAAATCAGCGATTTGGAAGGGAGGATCACCGATCCTCGGCGGACTATCGCGCTGCGCTGGAAGACAAATTCGGCCTCGCGCAGTGAAGAGAGCTTTGATTGGGGTGGGGTTGTCCGTGCCATTGGTTGCACGGCATGCAGGTTGAATTACCCAACCAATTCGAGCAGGCCGACGATCAACTGGCTGAGCGGCTCGCTGTCAAGGGTGGCGATTTTCTTGCCCAGGCGATCGGTGGAGATGGTCCGAATCTGTGAGATCTTTACCCATGAGGGCTTAGGAAGGAGTCCCTCAGGCAGAGTCAGGGTCAACGGGAATCCGGCCTTCTGCGGCTGGCTGGTGATCGCCATGGCGATCGCCGTTTGGGAACTCCGGTTGAACAGTTCGTGACTGAGGATCAGAACGGGCCGCAGTCCGGCCTGTTCCCGGCCCCGCACGGGATTCAGGTCCGCCCAGTAGATTTCGCCCCTCAGTATTCGGGCCAAGCGCGATCACCCAGGCCCTGTTCGGCCATTTGCTTTTCTTCGCGCGGATCCAGCTTCGCCAGTTCGCGCACTAAGCGGGTCCGCTTCTCACGCTCGCTGAGCAAATTCACGGCCGATTGCAGGGCGCGGCTGCGGTTCGGGTACCGGCCCTCGCTCACCCAGCGGTCGAGGTCGGCAACGGTTCTGCGGTCCAAGGTCACGGCGATCTTCTGAACCACGACGGTAGTATGACAAATCATCCTACCCCAGATCAAGGCCTAGCCCCCACCGGACCGCGCCGCGGGCACCGCGGTTTCGCCGGCTTGTTCGTTGATGGTGAGGATCTGGTCGGCGGGGACGTTGTGGAGGGTCTGGTGGATGCGGCTGGGCCAGGTGATGTCCATCTCACGGATGAGCCTGTTGGGGCCGAGGCCGAAGTGGACGCGGGGGTCGCTGGAGCAGGCGTAGCCGGTGGAAGTGGTGGCGTGGTTCCACTGCTTCAGGCCGTCGGGGGTGGTGATGCGCACCTGCGCGCCGAGGCCCATGCGGTTGCTCTTGACGCCGACCAGCTTCAACAGAATCCAGTGGTTGTCATTCTGCGAGATGTTGTGGAAGTACTTCATCTTCCCGTTCAGCACGGTGATGACGGCGTCGACACGGCCGTCGTTGTCCATATCGCCCAGTGCGACGCCGCGGTGCGGTGAGGCCTCCTGGAAATCGGGCCCGGCCTGGGCGCTGACGTCCTGGAACTTGCCGTTGCCGAGGTTGCGGAAGACGGCGTTGGGCTCCTCGTAGGTGCGCAGCGACATCTGCGCGATGTTGTCGAGGACGTTGCCGCGGGCGACAATCAAGTCCTTCCAGCCGTCGTTGTCGAAATCGGCGATGCCGTTGGACCAGCCGGACATCTGGCGGGTGACATGGCCCAAGCCGCTGGGATTCGTGATTTCGACGAAATCGCCGGTGCCATTGTGATTGCGGTAGAGGGGGAACGACTCGCCCTCGATGGCGGTGTGCCAGATGTCGTCCCAGCCGTCGTTGTCGATATCCACGAACACGGAACCCATGCCGGAGATGAAGTTGCCGGATTCGGGGTAGGCGACGCCGGCCTGCAGCGCGATCTCCTCGAACTTCTTGCCGCCGAGGTTGTGGAACAGCTGGTTGGGGGCGTTGTCGTTGGCCACGAAGACGTCCATGAAGCCGTCGTGGTCGAAGTCGGCGAAGGCGACGCCCATGCCCTTGCCGTAGGATTTGCTGATGCCGGTTTCGACCGAGACATCGGTGAAGGTGCCGTCGCCGTTGTTGCGGTAGAGCGTATTGGGGAGGGCGGCGTAATTTTTGGGATGGCAGTAGGCGCGCATGCCAGGGTGGGGGCCGCAGACGGGGTCCTTGTTGACCTCCCACTTGCAGTAGTTGGAGACGAACAGGTCAAGGTTGCCGTCGTTGTTGTAGTCGAACCAGCCGGCTGAGACGGACCACATTTTCTTGCCGTCGAGTATGCCGCCGCCGACGCCAGCCCGGTCGGTGACGTCGGTGAAGGTGCCGTCGTGGTTGTTGTGGAAGAGCTGGTTCTTGGTCACATTGACGACGAAGATGTCGGGCCAGCCGTCGTTGTCATAGTCGCCGATGGCGACGCCCATGCCGTAGCCGATGCCCTGGACACCGGCCTTTTCGGTGACGTCGGTGAAGGTGCCGTCGTGGTTGTTGTGATACAGGCGGTTCCAGTATTGCGGGCCTTCCTTCTGGAGCGAGGGGATGGCCGCGCCGTTGACCACGTAAACGTCGAGGTAGCCGTCGTTGTCGTAGTCGAACAGGGCGACGCCGGCGACCATGGTTTCGGGCTGATTCTTAAGGGGCGTGGGAGAGCTGTTGGAGGCGAAGACCAGACCGGCCTTCTGGGCAATCTCCTCAAAACGGATGGTGCTGGGGACCGGGGCGGCGAGAAGCGCGCACAGCAGCAGCGTCAAAGCGAGGGCGAGGATCCTCATCCCGGGTTCGACTTCAGTTTAGCAGCCCCGCCGGCGGGCGCTCCGCGGCGGCGCCTCAGCGGGCCGGCGCGAGGGCATTCAGGGCATCCAGGGCCTTGAAGCCTACGGTGGCGGGCAGGGGGACGTAGCCCAACTGGCGGGCGTAGGTCTGGCCGTCGCTCAAGGCCCAGCCGAAGAGGTCGCGGAGGGCCAGGGCGCGCGCCGGGTCGGGGTAATGGCGGTACAGCAGCACCCAACTGAAGGTGACGATGGGATAGGAGCCGGCGCCGGCCGGATCGGGAACGAAGAGGCGGAGGTTTTCGGGCAGTTGGGCCGAGGCTAAGGCGGTGGTGACGGATTCATCAGTGGCGCGCACGAAATGGCCTTCCCTGTTCTCCAGCAAGGCGGTTTTCAAACCCAGCTTGCGGGCGAACTCGAGGCCGACGTAGCCGACGGAGCCCAGCGACGTCTGGACCAGCGCGGCGACGCGCTCGTTGCCCTTGCCGCGCATGGAGGTGCCCGGCCAATTGATGAGCGTCGCGGCGCCATAGGCGTCGTGCCAGGCGCTGCTGATGGAACAGAGGTGATTGGTGAAGGCGAAGGTGGTGCCGCTGGAGTCCTGGCGAACGGCAGTGACGATGGTGAGGCGGGGGAGCTTCAGGCCGGGGTTGGCGGCGGTGATGCGGGGGTCGTCCCAGCTCTTGATGTCACCGCGGAAGATGCCGGCATAGGCCGCGCGCGAGAGGCGCAGATCGCCGGGCAGACCAGGGAGATTGTAGGCCAGCACGATGCCGGTGGCGGTGGCGGGAATGAGCAGCGCGCCGCGGGGGACCTGGGCGATCTGGGCGTCGGTCAGAGCGGCGTCGCTGGCGCCGAAATCGACCTGTTCGCCGGGCTGGAGATTCTGGCCGATGAAGCGGCGGATGCCCTCGCCACTGCCGACGGGGTCATAATCGACCGCGTGTTTGGGATTGGCCTGTTGGTAGGCGTCGAACCATTTGGCGTAGAGGGGCGCAGGCAGAGTGGCGCCGGCGCCTTTCAGAAGCATGCCGCCGGGCGGGGCGGTTTTGACGCGGGGGCCGGGCGCGGAGCAGGCCGCCAAAACGGCGAGCAGAGTGACGGCCAGCAGAAGTGGCGCCCGGCGCGCGATCCCGAAGGGCAGTTTTCCCGATGTAGACCCGGATGAAGGCATTGCGATTCCCTTCCCGTTCACCACGATTGGCCGGCGCAGCCGAAGCGAGGACGGGCCGGCGCGGCGGAAGGCTCAACTGAACTCACCGCGGATGTAGTCCTGGGTGTATTTCTCCTGAGGGTCCATGAACATCTGCTGTGTGTCGCCATACTCGACGAGATAGCCGGTGCGGCCGCCTTGCGTGGTGTCGACGTAGAGGAAGCCGGTTTTGTCGGCGACGCGCTGGGCCTGCTGGAGGTTATGGGTCACGATGGCGATGGTGTATTTCTGTTTCAACTCGAGCATCAGCTCCTCGATCTTGCGGGTGGCGATGGGATCGAGGGCGGAACAGGGCTCGTCCATCAGCAGAACGCCGGGCTCGGTGGCGATGGCGCGGGCGATGCACAGGCGCTGCTGCTGGCCGCCGGAGAGCGAGAGGCCGCTCTTGCCGAGCTTGTCCTTGACCTCTTCCCACAGGGCGGCCTGGCGCAGGGCCTGCTCGACGCGGGCGGGTTTGTCGCCCCTGTAGCCGTTGAGGCGCAGGCCGAAGGCGACGTTGTTATAGATGCTGGTGGCGAAAGGGTTGGGCTGCTGGAAGACCATGCCGATGAAGCGCCGCACGGCGACGGGGTCGACGTTGGGGGCGTAGATATCCTGGCCGCGGTAGTGCACATGCCCGTCGAAACGGAAACCGCGGACGAGATCGTTCATGCGGTTGAGGCAGCGCAGAACGGTGCTCTTGCCGCAGCCCGAGGGGCCGATGAAGGCGGTGATGGAGTGCTTCGCAATCGGGATATTGGTATCGCGGACCGCCTTGAAGTTGCCGTAGAAAAGCTCCTTGATGCGGACGTCGATGACGACGTTGGGGTCCGGGGCTGCCTTCTGCCGGGCCGGGGCGGCGGCGCCGCCGCCGTTCAGCGGTCCATTGGAATGTGCGGCATTGGACATAGGTCAAAATCTCCTATTGCTTAGCGGATCTGGCGGCGGGACAAGGCCTGCCCGGTGAGGTTGGTGACGAGCACGATGAGAACCAGCACCAGGGCGGCGGCCCAGGCGAGTTCCACCTGATTGTCAAACGGCATACCGGCGAAGTTGTAGATCAGGACGGCCAGGGAGGCCGTGGGCTGCATGAGATGGACCTGGCCGCTGGCGATGGGCCAGTAGTTGCTGAACAGGGCAGTGAAGATGAGAGGCGCGGTCTCACCGGCGCCGCGGGCGATGGCCAGCATGACGCCCGTCAGGATGCCGGGGAAGGCGGTAGGCAGCAGCACCATCCAGACGGTCTGAGTGGTGGTGGCGCCCATGCCGACGGCCGCCTCCTTCATCTTCACGGGGACCATGCGGATGGCATCCTCGGCCGTCAGCAGGATGGTGGGCAGCATCAGGATGGAGACGGCGATGGCGCCGGCGACGGCCGAGAAGCCGCCGGTGAGCAGAACGATGGCTCCATAGGCGAAGACGCCGGCGAGGATGGAGGGGAAGCCGGTGAGCACTTTCGCGGCGAATCGCACGGACTCGGCCAGGCGGCTCTCCTTCTTGGCCTGGGCCAGGAAAACGGCGCTGAGGATGCCGACGGGCACGCTGATGAGGGCGGCCAGGACGATGATAATGAGCGTGCCGAGGATGGCGTTGCCGAAGCCGCCGCCCTGTTCGAGCGGGGCGGGCGGCAATTGGGTGAACAGGCTCAGGCTGAGCCGGCGTCCACCGCGCCAGAGCAGCATCCAGACGACTGAAAAGAGCGGGACCAGGGCCACGAGCGTCATGAGGGTGACGAGGCCGCTGAGCAGCGCGCTCATCAGCGTCCGGGGACGCTGGAGCGATTTTTCGAGATCGGAAAAATCGACACCTTCGAAGGGATCGAGGGCGACCTGCGGCGGCAGGGGGGGATTGTGAGCGCTCATTAGTGGCCTCCTTCGGTCTGCGCGGCGGCGCGCTGGAGGATGTAGGCGCCGATGATGTTGACCAGCAGCGTGATGGTCAGCAGCACCAGTGCGGCGTACATGAGAACCGCGACCTCCTTGGGGCGGGCCTCGGGGAAGTTATTGGCCAGCAGGGCGGCCAGGGTGTTGGCGGGGGAAAAGAGCGAGACGCTGATCCGGTTGGCGTTGCCGACGAGCATGGCCAGCGCCATGGTCTCGCCCAGGGCGCGGCCGAAAGCCAGGACGACGCCGCCGAAGACGCCGCGGGCGGCGGTGGGCAGGATGACGGCGAGAATGGTCTCCCAACGGGTGGCGCCGAGACCGTAGGCGGCCATGCGCAGTTTGGGCGGCACGGCGGTGAGCGCATCGCGGCTGATGGCGGTGATGGTGGGCAGAATCATGATGGCCAGTACGATGACCGCGGGCAGCATGCCGGGGCCGCTGAGGTCGGTGCTGAACAGCGGGAACCAGCCCATCTTCAGGTGCAGCCAATTGCAGGCCGGGCGGATCAGCGGTATAACCACGAAAATGCCCCACAAGCCATAGACGACGCTGGGGATGGCAGCCAGGAGTTCGATCAGATTCTTGAGCAGATCCTCGATCTGCTGGGGCAACTGGCCATAGACGGGATGGAAATGGACGCGGAAGAGCTTGAGGAATCCGAAAACGAATTCACCGAGGTAGCCCTCGCTGAGGAAGATGGCGGCGGCGACGCCAAAGGCGGTGCCGATGATCAGCGAGAGGAGCGAACTGTAGAGGGTGCCCCAGATTTCGGGCAGGATGCCGAACTGGCCGGTATTGGGATCCCAGACGGTTCCGGTCATGAAACCGGGTCCGTACTGGCGCATGGCCGGGACGCCGGCGATGACGATCTGCAAGATGATGAAAACGATGCTGATGACGGTGAACCAGGCGAAACCGTGGCAAAGGTGGCGGAACGTCCGGTCGATCAACAACTGCAGCCGCGAAGGCGGTTGGGAGATCTGGGTCTCGATAGGCACGATGGCTGGTTCCTCTCAACTCAACTCCCAGCCGGGGACGGCCACCGGCCGGGAGGCATTCAGACGGGGCCGGGCCGCAAACAGCGCGGCCCGGCCAACGGACGAGCTACTTGATATTCGCGAGGGCGGCCTTGTCCCGCTCCACCATGGTGGCCGGCAGGGGGATATAACCCATTGATTCGGATTCCTTCTGGCCGTCGGTCAGGGCGTAGAGGAGCAGGCCCTTCAGGGTGTCCAGCTTGGCCTTGTCGGGGTACGATTTGTAGCACAGAAGCCAGGTGTAGGTGACGATCGGGTAAGCGTCCTTGGCTGCAGGATCGGAAGCCCAAATGATCAAGTCATCGGGCACCTGATCCACGACCAGTGCGGCCTGGCCCGAGGGGGTGGAGGGGGCGATGAATTCGCCGGACTTATTCTCGAGTTTGGCCATCGGCATCTTCTGGCTGTGGGCGTAGCCGTACTCGATGTAGCCGATGGAGCCGGGGGTGGTCTTGATGGCGGCGGTGACGCCTTCATTGCCCTTGGACTTGGTGCCCACGGGCCAATTCGGCATTTTGTTTACGCCGGGGCTCTTGGCGAATTCAGGGCTGATGGCGCTGAGGTGCTTGGTGAAGACGTAGGTAGTGCCGCTGGAGTCGGCGCGAACGACGACGTTGATGGGCTTGGCAGGCAGCTTGAGGCCCGGGTTGGCCTGGGCGATGAGGGGGTCGTTCCACTGCTTGAGGGTACCCAGGAAGATGCCGGCGTAGGCCTGGCGGGACAACTTCAGATCCGTCACGCCCTCGAGGTTGTAGGTCAGCACGATGCCGCCGGCGGTCATGGGGAGCAACTGCACGCCCGCGTCGATGTGGGAGATCTCCTCGGGCGACATGGCGGCATCGCTGGCGCCGAAGTCGACCGTCTTATCGGAGAAGCTCTTGATACCGCTGCCGCTGCCGACCGACTGGTAGTCGATCTGAACGTTGGGATGGGCGGCGCCGTAATCCTTGAACCACTTGGAGTACAAGGGGGCGGGGAAGCTGGCGCCGGCGCCCTGCAACTTCACCATGTTGCCGGAGGGTCCGCCGCACGACGCCAACATCAAGACGGACAATGTAATCGAAGGAATGCCAATCCAGTGCGCAAAGCGCATGCCATAACTCCTTAATTATCTATCGCTCTTCTATTGCCGAGAACATTGGGTTGTTTGTAATCGAATTGAAATAAATTGAAACTGTAATCCGATTGAAATATTTGCAATCAGGCATTGTTTCAATTCTGTTTCAACAAAGGGCTATCCAGGGAAAACTATCATAGCACGACCAAGCTTTTTGGTCGCGCTGAACATGTTGCATTAAATGGAGCATTAAAACAAGGAACAAGCTAATATGCAATTGTTTCGGCGCGGCCAGGCGGCGCGCCAAAGGCGGTATTCTGCAGGGTAGACGTCCTCGTGCGGAGGGGCGCATCCGAGGGGCCCGGCTTACGATGGCTGAGCCGGCCGGCAGGAGAGAAGCAGCGAGAGAATGCGGAGTTCCAACTTTTGGCGCCTGATCTTGACGGCGCTCATCCTGATCGTGATTACACTGGCGGCGGTCGAGGACGCGCTGAGCCGGTATGGGGCAGCGGCGGGCTTGCGGGTGTGGATTCTGGCGATCCTGCTGGCTTCCTCGATGGCGGCGCTCGGGCTGGCGCATGCGGCCTGGCGGGGGCTGATCCAGCGCGTGCTGCGCTTGAAAAGCATGGCGGAGGGGCTGCTGGAAATCCCCCCCAGACAAAACGAAATCAGCGATGCCAAGGACGAACTGGGCGCGCTGGAGCGCTCGCTGTCGGGGGTGGCGGCGCAGATCCGGAAGCTGGTCGAGCGGCTGCAACTGGAGTCGGCACGCCGGGAAGCGATCCTGGGCAGCATCGCGGAGGGGGTTCTGGCGGTGGACAGCGATCTGCGGATCATCTTCTGCAACGATGCGGTGATCCGGGCCGTTGGCGGCGGGCGGCGAGTGACCGAGAACACGCGGCTGCTGGGATTGATTCGGGATACGGGGCTGTTCGAGATGCTGGGCGAAGTGGCGCGGCGGGGGGAGACGCGCAAGCACCGCCTCAAGATCACGGCGGACAAAGAGCGAACCTTCGAGGTGCAGGCGGGCCCGCTGGCGATGCCCAACGGCCAGGGCGCAATCGCGATTCTGTACGACACGACGGACCTGGAGCGGCTGGAGCAGGTGCGCAAGGATTTTGTCGCCAACGTGTCGCACGAAATGCGAACACCGCTGGCGGGGATCATCGGCTACGCCGAGACGCTGCTGGATGGGGCGCTGGAAGACAAGGAAAACAACCGACGTTTCCTGAATATCATCCACTCCAACGCGGTGCGGCTGAACAGCATCGCTTCGGATCTGCTGGTGCTGTCGGAGCTGGAATCGCGGGTCGATCCGCCGGAAGCGGCGCGGATTGCGGTGCGGGAGGTGATCGACAGCGTGTTGGCGATCGTGGCCAGCGAAGCGAGCGCACGGCGGGTGGCGTTGATCCGCGAGCAGATCGAGGACGTGGACGTGATGGGCTCGCGGCTGCGGCTGGAACAGGCAGTGCTGAACCTGGTGGCGAACGCGATCAAGTTCAACCAACCGGGGGGCGAAGTGCGGATCCGGGCGGTGGCGGAGGATGGAAAGGTGTCCATCACCATTGCGGACACCGGCGTAGGGATCCCCTCGCAGGATCTGCCGCGAATCTTCGAACGCTTTTATCGCGTGGACAAAGGGCGTTCGCGGCAAGTGGGGGGGACGGGACTAGGTCTCACAATTGTAAAACATGTCATCGAAAGAATGAGCGGAACTATCGAAGTCCAAAGCCATTTGCGGGAAGGGTCAACGTTTACAGCGCATTTGCCGCTGGCAGAACGGATAAAAGGATAGGCCCGGATTTGTAACCTTCCAGTAATTCAATGTTCACGTCATGCTCATAGCCATTCGATAACCTCTGTGATGACGTGTATGGAAGTCTCGCGATCGACGGCAGTGCGTAGGTGTGCCGTCCGCTCCAGGGGCTGTTCAGACACCCGTTTCAGATTGTCATAGAGACCGCGCATCCGCTGCATGGGGATGCCTAAACCTAAGAACAGGATTATAGACAAATGAGTCAGCACAGAATTCAGGCTTGGGTTGCGGGCCCACTGGTAGCTTGCCTACTAGCCGCGACCACATCGATGATTGCGGCTGAGACCCCGGCTGTGAACGACGGCACACAGGCCGACCAATCACAGAAGGCCCGCAGCCAAAACGTTGACCTTGAGAAACTCCGCAAGCAGATTGCGGACCAGCAGAAGCAAATCGAAGCGCTGCAGAAGACGCTGGCTGAGCAGCAGCGAATGCTGGATGCGGCGGCGACAGCGGAGAAGACGGACGTGGCGGCGCCGGCTCCGACGATGGCCGTTCCGGCTACGCGGGCTCCGCTGGGCGACGTGGCCAGCACCACGCCGATGATCCCGATGAGCCCGTCAGAAGCGGCGATGGCGGCTCCGGCTGCGGAGAAAGCTTCGCCCTTACAATTCAATATCGGCAACGTCACGATCATACCGGTCGGATTCATGGATCTTACCGGCGTGTGGCGCGACAAGGACGCCGGGTCGGGCATTGGTTCGAGTTTCGGCAGCGTCCCATATAACAACACCACCGCGGCGCAACTCAGCGAGTTCCGTTTCAGCCCGCAGAACAGCCGGCTGGGCTTCCGTGTGGATGGCGACTGGAAGGGCGCGCACTTCATCGGCTACAACGAGTTCGACTTCCTCGGCACCAGCGGCAGCAACTCTCTGGGCGTGACCAACGGCGCGTTCGTGCCCCGCATCCGGCTGTACTGGGTGGACGTCCGCAAGGACAAATTCGAGTTTTTGGCCGGCCAGAGCTGGAGCCTGCTGACTCCCAACCGCAAGGGGCTCTCGGCGCTGCCGGGCGACCTGTTCTACAGCCAGGTGATGGACGTCAATTACGTGGTGGGCCTAACGTGGACGCGCCAGCCGGGCGTGCGCTTCATCATGCATCCCAGCGAGAAGGTGGCGTTCGGCA
>Ga0074045_10005345_pt1 | contig 11245 bp, 5 predicted proteins | sample BogForMeECP23OM2_FD_94442 | JGI IMG/M metagenome (GOLD analysis project Ga0074045, IMG submission 94442) | Bog forest soil microbial communities from Calvert Island, British Columbia, Canada - Bog Forest MetaG ECP23OM2 | ecosystem: Environmental > Terrestrial > Soil > Wetlands ...
TAAATGCGATCCTTCGCAATGTCATAAAACATCAATAGCTGTTCATCTTCAAGCAACAAGTTTTGCGGGATCTTATCGCCCATGCTTACGATAGTTTGAAAGTTTTTCTTTTCCCAACAAGATTTGAACCCTGCCCGGAGTGCTTCGATCCTGACTTCTTTCAACTTCTTGGTTTTTGAGGTGCTTAATTCAGCTATATAACGGTCAAATTCTTTTAGGAGTGCTTTGGTTCTGAGTGCTTCCCGATCTTTAGCTTCGTTCATATCAGGCGGACGCCAGCGACTACCCGCTTCCTGGATAAAGTTTTCTTCGAGAACTGTTTTTAATTCTATTTCTCTTTCGCCCTTTCGGGTAGCCACATTAGCCTTACGAAAGTCCGGCATGATGTCCTGATAGGTTTGCGGTTTGTTGCGGAGCCGTTCTTTTAACCACTGAACGGCATCGCTTTCGGAATAAATAATGTCAAATAGGGACAACTGCCAGGTTTCGCCATGTTTGCCAGTTAGCTCGTCATATTCAGACGCTTGCTCCTTTGTAAAATACATACCATCTCGCTCTATAAACTTTTGATAAAGTCCGGCTTGGAAATCCGCTGCGTCAATAGGTATTGGCAGACCACGCATTAAGTAATATGTGATAAGACGATCATACAGTATTTTTGCACTTCGCTCTATAACAGCGGTAGTTTTCTTCTCTTTAAATATATGAATTGGTAGATGTTGCAGATGCTCTAAGACAAAAGTCCAAACGCCAACATTTGTTGCTTGCTGTTGGAAATTGCTTTCGAATTCGACACTTGGTTTATAACAAGTAATAATTAGATCCTGTTTTACCGCCGTTGGCGTTGTAACAGCTTTGAAGCTACCCATTTGTTTATCTAATGCAGATACATTTGCCAATACAAAGCCAGCTCTTTGCAAGGCTGTTTGAATCCCATTCCAGACAGCAGCGCTTGTGTTACTGAACTCAACCGTCATCCATTTGTTCGCCTTTAAGACCCGATAATACTCTTTGAAGCATTTTGACATTAATCCCTGATAATCTAACAAAGATTTACCATGAGACTTATTTTCAACTGCTTCATGGGCATAATTGGTTGCAACTTTTAACCAACTTTCTTGTATAAAATTCAACTCGGAATATGAAATGTTTGCGCCAAAAGGGGGATCAGTAAATATATAATCTATCGAGCTATCTTTTAATAGAGAACAGTCTGTTGCCGAGTGTGTTGAAGTAATCTGATTCTTTCCGATCATTGAAAATGCTTTCTTTAGTCTATCTATTTTGTTTTCATAGGCAATATATACATTGGACTCTGATATCTGGGAGCCTACATAAAGAGTTCCACTCAGCGGATTATATGGGAAAGATACTCCAGGCCGATATCTATTTAATTTGGAAACATTTATCAACTGAGCATTAAAAAGCAATAGAAGTGAATTATCAGAGCATTCTTTTCTAATTGCACTTAAGTAGATTAGATTTCTCTTAGTATAAAAATGGTGTACGTGAGTCATTCCCTCCCTGTCATTCCGTCTTGCTTCACTCCCCTCCATCATTCGCCAAGTTGGAACCCAAGCTGGTAAAGACGATGATGTAATCTTATCTATCAATTTATAATCATCAGCAGTTGGTTTCTTAGTGACTGACATTTGATTAAATTTATAATTAATAAGCACTGGGACAGTCTTATGAACCTTCACTGTCTCGTTGATTTCCGAATCATAGAATGTTGTCCATGCACGTTCCATAGATTTTTTTGTCAGCATAGAGCGACAGTGATTGCAATGGAACTCGTCTTTAACCGTGCCTTCATCGGGATTGACTGCGACATCGTAAAAAATGACTTCACCGTTACAATTTGGACAAACAAAGACATCACTCCATACTGTATAGCTAATTCTTGATTTCTTATTTAACTTATTTGTTGTTTCGTACATCCATCCGTATTGTTTCTCGACACTATCGATTACCTGTTTTGCTTTTTCTGTAAATTTATGAGGGTCAATAGCAATGTTATAGTTAGCGGCAATGAAGCTTGCAACAGGAGATAAGTCTGAGCAAATAGCGTTTCGATAGCCCCATTTCGGAGAACTACTATTCTGAAGCTGCCACTCCTTCTCAATAGTACTTCTTGTCTCATAAGCAGGATCGCCACATATCTGTGCTGCAACACCAGTCATACCAGTTCCAGCAAAACCGTCAAAAATGATATCCCCTGGCTGTGTATAGTGCAATATGTACCTCATAATGGCTGGATGAGGAACCTTTGTGTGGTAGCTGTGGGCGTTGTAGATGGGATTGTTCTTACCCTCGCTTATATCACTGGCGTATGGCTCGTCGACCTTGAAGTTCTTCTTACGGTTGGGTATGGTTTCTTTCTCCTTTTCCCACTCCCTAATAAAATCATTCAACCAAGGATTAGGACAAGCTGTGAAGTAAGGCGGATCACTTAGGGCAATAATATCCTCATTTTCTCCAATAGGAAAACCTTCTATCTTTTTCAGTTCGGGCAATTTTTGTCTAAGCTCATTACGAAAGAAGTCTCTTCGTTCATCCTCACTGGCAAAAGATTTGCCGAGGCATCTAATAGTACTGCTCTTCGTCATTTAATCCCCTCCTATTTAATGATGATCCTTACCTTACCCCGCTCTTTGCCAGCACAAAGGTTATTGATATATTCGGTAAGGGTATCAATGGCCTCCTGTGGAGTCAGTGGCTTGTTAAGCTGTTTGCGAAAATCTTCCAAAGGTATCTCTATCTTATCAATTCCCTGCGCCAACTGGCTGATAAGATTCCTCAGTTTGGCTGCATTATCTGCATTCAGTTCTATCTTACCGTTTCGAAAATCTTCGACTAATTTACGGTCGACGGGCTTAAGAAGCTCCAGGTTATCCTGTACACTAGGATCTTTGAATACAGAACGTATGGCATTAATCCACTTTTCTAATATGTCCTGAAGTTGTTCTTCCAACTGCTGCACTTTGAAGCTGGGTTTGCCATAATACTCACGTGGATTAAAGTCATGATACGGCTCTTCCTTGACCCTGGCCTTAGTGAGCGTTGCGTCAGCTTCACGCAAAGAGGTTATGCTGTTTATCCAGTTTTGGTACTCAGTTGCAGTAATGAATTCAGAGTCCTTAATGATGTCACATGTCCTCTTGGTTTCACTGCTTATTAGGCGGTCTTTTATCCTGGCGTCCGAAGCTGACAGACGACACTTGGTATAGTGTGACAGATAATAGTCAGCATACCGGTCAACCAAGGAATTAAGTAGTGCTTCGTATTTCTTGATATCAGTTTCTTTGCCGGAAGACATCACAGCGCCAAGATTATTAATGGCCTGGTTAATGTCATCATATAGTGGCTTTTCGCTTTCGACCACATACGACTGGGCTGTGTAGAGGTACCCTACGAGTTTTTCAAACTTTTCAGCCCTTTCTTTTAGTTTTTTTATGGTGTCACAATATGGCCAGGCAGTAAAGGCTTTCTTTAATTCATTCTCAGTGTACTTGAAAGCTTTTAATTTTCCATAGGTGTTGTATGACTGAATACTATCGAGCAAGCTACTTAAGGTATCCAATTCTGTCTTCATCTCTTGGGCCTTGTCATCTGTCAGCAAGGCAACATTGCGGCAACGCAGTCCCTGAGCAACCAAGGCCTTTGTCCTAACAACTCGCTCTACGCGGGTTTTAGCCTCAGTGATAATCTTGGTAATCGTCTCGGATTTGTCGAGTTCAGAGGTTAAATCAGGTAGTCCGAGACAGGTAAACAATGCCTTTAGGTTCTTTACTGGAATCCCCTGAGGCTCTTTGACGTGTTGGAAGGTAAAGAAGTCATCATCATTAAGACTCAATAGGGTTTCGATATTGGTAGCTGATAATGTCTTTCCGCCGGACCAGCTTATTTCTACATCTCCCTTGTAGGCAAGGGCAGACAGAACAAGGAACTCCAACTGGTGGTCAATGTTGTAATCAACTGAATACCAAAGATTATGTGGTGCATAGTGGGCATAGATTATGTCATTTCTATTGAGAACAGAACCTTCGCCGCGTTCTTTCATTTTTTTCCGGATGCTGTCAGCATACTTGCTGTTTTGGGTATCAATGCTTTGACCGCTCCACAATCCAAGACCACTTAGAATAGCCTCGCCATCTCTATTCGGCTGTCCCGTATTTGTGATCTTTTTCAAGGCGCTCTTAATACGCCCATCAAAATTATCCTTTGATAAAGGTTGCAATAGGTCTTTAAATGCAGGATAGTGAGGGAACTTGTCATTAAAATGTTTATTAAGGACCCGACCTGCAACATCAGCAAAAATCATGTCTTTAGTGGATCCCTCTCCAAGCAGCGGATAGGATTTTAATGGTTTGATACTGCCTTTATATATAACTTTTGTTTTGTCTGTATATTCCTTTTCAAAAATACTTATGGCTTTTATTAAATGCTCTTCGATCTGACTCCGAAAAAGCTGTTTTTGATTAGACGGCGCTGATGCCTCTTTAGCTTTTGCCGCTCCGTAAAGGCAGATAGTGTCCTTAAAATCATTACTCAATCCGTTCATCTCGAAATAGACTTCATCTGCCTCATCATTACGGTTAATACTGCTGAATACAGGACAAAAGAAAATATAATACTGTTGAATAGGTTCTGTAGTGCTGCGTTCATTTGGATTACCAAAAAAGATGTACCCCAAACGGAAACTTTTCTTGTCGATCCATTCAAGACTGTGCTGCCAAATTTTAAAGCCTGTGCGATAGGTATTCTGCTGTAAGCTGAGAACATACTGCAAAAAGTCATAATAGTATTGGTCAGCCTGGTCAGGATCTTTCTTTATAACCTCATCTGCATAATCACGAATGAGCTGAGGAATGTTAATACCGCCTTCTGTTCGTATGTAGAAATCAGCGCTTATAGAATCCTGATCTACATATTGGCCTGACGTAGCTGTCACCAATTGTTTGGCAGTGCTCTCAATAGCAGCCAACAACAATTCAGGACCATCAGCACTTGTAATGGTATTGCACAGGTCTTCTTTTAGGCTTTCAGCGCTGGCACCATTGCGCTTATCAAGATCATCACAAAGTATCCTTATAGCCAGGGCATTGGCAATTTTTGTTGCTAACTCTTTTCTGTTTGCCCTTGCTCCTATAAAATGGTTCTTTATACGATCATTTATGATCTCAACCTTGTCTTTCACGGCTCTTATATCAGGAAAGGTAAGCATAGCAGGGTTCTGAGAGAGGTCTGACCAATAGGTGTCGTAGGTGATAAGACCAGGATTCTTATCCGGAACCTGCTGTCCCATCAGTTCTTCAAACTTGGAGCTTAATATCTTCAGAATTTCCCGCTGACTTTTACCATGCTTTATGCGCTCAAAATAGCTTATGTAATTAGGATGCACAGGGAAAAGATCAACAAACGCATTCAGGTTGGTGTTTATCCCTTCGAACAGATGAGCAAATTTCAATAGATGCTCGCGAATTTTCTCTTTCTGGTAGATGTCCTTCTTGAGCAGGCGCTCCTTAACCACAAAGGAAACATCTTCCTTGGTGATGATTAAATCAGAATAGCGATCCTCGATCTTGTTTAGCATCTCTGCTTGGAACTGAAATTCAGGAGCCCTGTAGAGAAGTTCCTGGACACCAAACATTAATTTGAACCTTGAGTTGTCGCAGGACTCACCTAACTGGCGCAAGAGCATTAAATCATTATTCAAAGCAGTCGGATTGCGGCCCTTCAGGTATTCGAGCAATTCATCAATGACGATCAGAAAGTGATGTTTAGGGAACTTGGCCTCAAATTCAGCCATCATTTTAGCGATTTCGACCTTCCAACTATCCAATGATTTTTCACTAAAGGTGAAATCAATTTTCTGTTTGTTTAGGTATCTTTCGATCTGTGCGAATACTATATCTTTAAGCGGTTTATCAGTACCAAGCTCAAACCTTAATACTTTGTAATGACCGGCAATTTTCTGAAAAGCCTGCTTGATGTCATCTGATGTCAAATGCTTTAGCAAGTCCGCATTTTCAGCAATAGCCGAAACGAGTGACATTAAGTGAGATTTACCGGTACCATAGCTACCGACGATTTGTACGCCCTTGGTTTCATAAGTGGCGTTTGGAACCAGGTTCTTGATGATAACTTCCTGCGCGTCCTCCTTGATCTTTTTGGAAAAAACGAAGGTTTTAACCAGGGTTTCCGCGACAGCTAATTCACCGGCATTTACTAACTTGACAACTGACGTAATTGGATCGAAATGGATGAGCTCTTTATACTTCATATTTTGTGCCCCCCTCCGCTATGTAGATGTCTGATAGATTCAGATGATATTGCTCTTGTTGAATACCCCAATGCAATAGCCCCCCGGAACTAAGATGATCCCACAAGATTACTATTGCTACATTTTTTGAGATTTCCTTGAGTAGATTCGATGCATTCAGGCTTAACGACGGTTCAAGCAAGATTCCTAAGTTGTAAATGGCCACTACTTTAGGTTTACCCGGAATGACCTGTCGTGCTTGCTTTTCAATCAGCACATACAGATATTCTTGTGATTCTATGGTCAGAAACTTTGCCGATTCAATCGCCTGGAGCTTTTCAGATAATTCCTTTCCGATATTGATGACATGGATGCCAGCGTGTCTGAGCTTCTCAATAGTTTCTTTTAATGCGTGGGTGTCACATCTCAACAATATAAGGTTGTGCCTACCGGCCTCGCCGATGTTATTCAAAAAATCTAATCCCATGTGTTCATTTGTCCAAGTGTAACTTCCTAATATTAAATGGCTTAGGGAATTTGCAGTATTTTATCACGATCGGCATAATCACGCTTGAGCTTTCTCGGATAGACCACTTTGGAAGTCTGCAAAGGTCAGGGCCTCCGTCTATTTTGTCAGCCTTTCGAACTTTTCTCCGGATTGCTCTCACTTAGGCAGAGAGCTAATCCGTTTTGCCTGTTTCTACAAGCGGAACTCCTCATATCGCCCGCAAGACGCGAGTTTCGACCGGAGATAGACATACCCGGCGAGTTGTCCGAGGTGCGGACTTTCAGGTGAACCACTCTGATTCCGAAGACGAATGTATTGCACCGTCACCTCACACAATACCTACTGTCTTTTGCTCAATACCTCTATCGACAATGGTATTGTGCTGATAGCTCCAATAAGCAATAGTGTCCACCCTATGGCCTTTCTCTGATCGTCGTTGAATCTGTCTGCCAATAACAGACCAAGTCCTGCTCCAAGCATTCCGCGTGTGCCAGCTATAAGGGCTATTTCCGGCAATGTCAATTCCGCTTTCTTCATAGTTCCTCCTTGATTGCTTAAAGTATACCAGCTCTTTGATGCGAGCGCCAAAGGAAGGCATCGCAAAGCAGGACAGACCCTCAAATGTGTCAGTTATTTTCCGTAATCCTCGGATTTAATCAATAGAAATATATGTTGGTTAGCAGGTGGTGCTGAATGCTTGATCTTGATGATGCGAAAGTTATAAAAGAAGGTTTATGATGCGTCTTAATTGTGCAGAATTACGGTATATATAACTATGGGTAACACTTGAATGAACAAACCCACTCTATCCGATCTCAGCTAAACGAATCGTGCTTTTATTAATATCCTTAGATGCTTGAGCATCTTCAGATAAAACTCAAGCTCCATCTTTTCCGTTGGCGCATCAAAATATTTGGATCCTGATCTCCATGACGAATCTAGATATCCAAAATTTAGCTTCAAGTGTACCATGGGCAATACGTGGTCGTTAATTGTTAATTTTTGAACCTGTATTGATTTCAATAATTGGATCCTTTTCCCCTACTTTGCAGGTCGACTTCCGGGAGGGCCGTAATTTCATTCTTTTTCAAGCTCCGTTGATGCACCGGAAGACGGAGCTGTGTCAGGAGTAATATCTGTAGTACCTTTCTTTGTTTGCCATCGTTTATATTTCTTTTCCCACTTATCGTGCCATTCAATATGCCATGACGGCAGATTCAAATAGATTTGTTGGGTCGCATCGCAAATGTTGAGCAGTCCATGGGTGCGGTCAAATTTTTTCCTCACTGAATTCTCCCAGCAAGAAGGTGGCCCTAACCAGCTCAATAGCTCTGTGCCAGTTAAAATCAATACTGGGTTGATTGGCCGTTCCGCCTTCCAATACTTTCTTCCGGCTTTTGCTATAAGAGTCATCATGGTAACTTCTTGAGGGTCTAAGGTCTTGCGCAAAGTGCTGAATACCAGGATCGCTCCTGGGAATGTCTTCCCCAAATACCGCATTCTATCAATATCTTTCTTCTCGAACTTACCGTATGTCTTACACTCTCCAAAAACGAGTCCATCTTCTTTGCCGCCAAATGTTGATTCCTGCCAGAACAAGGCGAAATCGACTTCAAGATCTTTTTTATTGGCCACTTCCGCCTTAAAACTGAAAACCGGGCTAGTGCGCATGGTTGCCATATTGTGGTCACTGAAAAACTCCAGCGTTAGGAGCACAGCATAGGCCCCATCAGCATAATCAGGCACGCTGAAAGGCCCCGTTGTTTTGTAACACCACTCAGCGTTTTTGACATTTACGATTGCGGGGAACACATTCAAGCATTTCGGACAAGTAAGAGTATCGCGCAAACTCTCAAGTGAAAACCAAGAATTGCGAAGACACTGGGAACATTGTGTTCGCAGCCCTAGCTTGAATATTCCTTTGGAAAGCAGGTAATCGCGGAGATTACTTCTTTTGGATGCCGCTTCCAATTTTAAGTTTACCTCTCCAACGGGGAGTTCTCTTTCTTGCCCAATTTTTACTTTCCTGGATGGATCAGGGCTCCCATCTCTTTTGACCGTCCCTCCATTCATATGCTCAAGCAAGCCAAGCAGTTTCTCATTTTGAAGAACTCTAGGATATCCGTCAAGCTGTCTGTAAATCTGTTTCGCCAATAACCCCGACGTGGATAATCGCGGCTTAAAGCCCAGATCAGTCAACCAAGCAAAGACAATATTCTCGGCCAAAGGCAGCTCCCTTCTTTCGTAAGAATCATTTTTGACTAGCATGACGAGTCCGTTTCTGCCTACTCGCCAGTCACCCCTTAGAGAAGCGAAACTGGAGATTGCGCGCTCAAAGTTTTGTCCCGACGATTTCGGAAACACTTCGGCCAGATACTCCGTTGAACCGTAAACACGGAAGCTGATTTCATCAGCGCACCGCGGCCAGCCATGTACGCTATATCTATGTGCGAATTTCGGCAACAAAGGCTTAAAGCCAATTTTGAGTTCCTTGGTGTCAGCTAAGTCTAGTGTGTGTTCATTCTGGCCGTATATTTCGTCTGGAAAAGCGCCGTCCTTCTCCCGGGCCCATGCGTCCCATATCCGAGGATACCACCTCTGCAGGGCGACAAACGGTGTTCCTGAAGCGTCGCCCGGTTTTAGCTCAATATTCAAGGTTTTCGTGTATTCTTCCATTTCCTCTATAGTGCAGTTGCGCCCTCTAATCATTGAAGCGAAATCATAGGCTTTAGGATCATTCCGCAAAGGACGCCGATGCTCCCTCAAGAAATTGATCACGATTTCTTTTAACTGCGGATCTTGCTGAAGTTGTTTTGGAAGCGGAATTACTATCTTGCCTAGCGCGCGCAAATTCCAAAAATCAATAATGTCCTCCACCTTCCTAGCGTCCAGAAAAAAGACACTTGCGTCTCTGCTGAAAACTGAATGTTTGAATTGGTTTAGTCCGTGCTGAGCGATCCTCCTCGGGAAAAGGACATTTCCAGCCATAACTTCGCCTAAGTTTTTCAATTGAAAAGATATATCTTGTATTTCCAGCGGTTCTAAATAGCGTTTCCTCAGCACGGGCATTAGATGTTCCGGAATTTCTCCTAAAAGGCTCGCCCAAAACAAAGAAAGCTGCTGAGGAATTTTTGGTATCAACACTTTTACGGGATACTTGGTTTTATATTTAAAATGTTCCTGATAGATATCATCCAAGAGCTCAAAGATCCCAATGCCGAATTTAGGGGACAGGATTCTCTCATTGTCTACATATTGCCAGATCTCTTGCGGCTTAATGATCTTGAGTCCGGTTTTTGCTATGGCCTGAGGAACATCTTTTGCAAATTGAACCAGCAGGTCAGGATCAAATGCTTCTATATATCCGGAAATAACGTTCTCCGCCAGGGGAGGTTTGAACTGCTCTTCTTTCCAAGTGTATGGCATTCTCCTGTACAAGCAAATGATTGGGAAATAGGCTCCTCCCCAAAGAGTGGAACTTAAACGGATCGCCTCCCTGGTTTGCTTGGCATTATTGGGATCGACAAGATGGGCAAGTCTTATTGGCCTGACTTTTATGTTAACACTTCCGAGCATATTTCAATATAATTTGCGTGCTGTGGATTTATTACCTTGCATTCTCATAATGCATTTCTTTGGCAACCAACCAGCCTTAGATACATTTTCATATATAGTTGGAGCACTCTACCTTGATCCATCTGGATCGTCTCTCGACAAGCCTGACCTTAGTCAGTGTAGTTGTCGATGTTTTAGTGTCTGGGCCGCTGCTCATGGCGATCGGACGTTCGACTACGAAGAATGTATCTTTTTCTCTTTGTTCCTCCAAAGCAACTAGTTACTCCTGATGTGCACATCCAGAGCTTGAATCTTGCTGAGAATCCGTTGCTCAGAAAAGCTACCAAGCTTCTGCGAAAGCAGCAACATGATCAGGGTAAGGACCAAACTGAGATAAAACTCTGCGCCAAGAGATCCTTTAGGAGGATCGATTGTCCGCATCTCTAATTCAGTGACAACTTTTTCCCAGGGCTCCGAAACATCGTCCTTCCTGGCACGGTCGTAGGTTTGGAAGACTATCTGGAACGCTTCTGTGAAAGGGAGAGGTCCCAGATTAGTGGAGCGAATCTTGCTGGCCATATCCGAGAACTCTCTCATGGCCGGCGCATCCTCAAAACTCTTGATGGCTTTAATCATCAGTAAAAGTTCAAGACTCTTAAAAACCGTTATCAGCGAAGAATTCTCGAGACTCTTGCTGGCTTTTATCAGCGAGAACTTTTCAAGATCCTCAAGCGCTTTCAGCATCGGCGATTTAGTCATTGCAGTCAGTAAATTGTAACACAGTGAATAGGCGAGTGGTACAGGAAAACATCTCAAGAAGCATGATGATGGGTCCTTAGTCTGACAGTTTTTTTCGGAAACCAACATAGCTGCCGTCATCGCTTAAGTGTTGGCTTTCAGGTGCTATACGTAACAAA
>Ga0074045_10005347_pt1 | contig 11244 bp, 6 predicted proteins | sample BogForMeECP23OM2_FD_94442 | JGI IMG/M metagenome (GOLD analysis project Ga0074045, IMG submission 94442) | Bog forest soil microbial communities from Calvert Island, British Columbia, Canada - Bog Forest MetaG ECP23OM2 | ecosystem: Environmental > Terrestrial > Soil > Wetlands ...
CCGCTGGCGCCAATGGTGAGGCTCAGCGATCCCGCCGTGTGGTTCGTGAGAGTCACCGTATGGGAACTGGTGGTGACACCTACCGTCTCGCCCCCAAAGCCCACGCTGGCTGGGGATATAGTCAACGGCAGGACGGCGGTGCCCGAAGCGTTCAAAACCTCCGGACTTACCGACGTGCCATCAACTAGCGCAAGTGACCCTTTAATCGTTCCGTTGGTGGACGGACTAAAGGTAGCCGTCAACGTACACGTACCTCCCGAGGCCAAGACTCCAACGCAGCCGGACACGGAGTAATCGCCGCTGGCCGAAACGCTGGTAACGTTTACCGACGATGCACTGACGTTCTTCACCGTCACGGTTTTCGTTGAGCTCGTGCCCACAACCACATTGGTAAAGGCAAGCGTCGCCGGCGTAAAGCTCAGTGGGTTAGTAACTCCAAGGGTGCCGCTGCCCGACGCCGATACTACGAGCGGGCTCAAGGAAACACCATCTGTGACCGTAACCTCGCCATTGATCGCCCCATTCTGGTGCGGGTGGAAGGTTACGTTAACGGTACAACTTGCCCCGCCCGCCAGCGTCGCTCCGCAAGGAGTTCCGCCGCCGGTGACCGTAGAGTAGTCGCCGTTGGACGAGTAGCCGATGTTCAGGGCCGTGCTCGGGTTGTCATTTTTCAGCGTCACCGTCTTGGCAGCGCTGGTCATGCCCACGGTTACCGTGCCGAAGGCCAGGCTGGTCGGTGTGGCCGTAAGCGGAGCCAACCCCGTGCCCGTCAGGTTCAGTCGGTCCGGAGAGCCGATGGCACTATATCCAATCGTCAAATCTCCGGTAATCGCGCCCAGCACCGAAGGCTTGAAGGCTACTGTAACGATGCAGTGCCCGCTACCCGCCAACGTCCCAGGACAGGTGTTCGCCGTAATGCTAAAGTCCCCGAACGCAGTTATTGACGTGATGGGCACCGACGACGAACTGATGTTGGTGATGGTTACGTTCTTTCCCGCACTGGTCGTACCCAACAGCTCATTGCCAAACGCCAGAGTCGCCGCAGACAGGCTCAAAACCGGCTTGATTGTGAAGGTTTTGGTTTTAGTGACTTCGTGATTTCCGGCATTATCGGTGCTGTAGAAATGAACCGTGTAGCTGCCCGTGTACGACACCGTAAACGGACCGCCGTAGGCGCTATACCCCCCACTGTTAAGTGCGTAGTAGGTAGTGGCAAGGCCGCTTCCCCCAGTGTCGGTCGCCGTGAGCGTGACCGTCACCGCACTCTTGAATGTCGTGCCGCTGACTAGAGTGCCGCTCAATGTAGCCGTGGTGACGGGCGCCGTCAGATCGATGCTTACCCACTCATACGGCTCGGTCGAGAAGTTTCCCGCATTGTCTTCTGTGAAGTAGTAGATGTAGCTTTGCTGCTGCCCAGACATGGTAAACGGGCCGGTGTAGGTGTTGCACGGGCCGAGATTTCCCGGGTAGCACGAACCCGTATTGATCGCGTAGTACGTCGTTTTGATGCCCGATGCGTCGCTGCCGCCGGGATCGCTTGGATTCAACGTGACCACGACGGAAGTGTCCCACCAGCCGCTTCCCGGAGTGGTGGGGTTGTTGGAGACGGTGATGGTGGGCGGGACCGAGTCGTAGCAGACCGGCCCGTACGAACCGTTGGTGGTGTTGCCCTGGTTATCCCAGCCTCTGACATGGACTGTGTGGCAGCCCTGGCCGGATGCGGCTTCGCAATAGGTGCCGTTATTGTCCACGCACCCGAAACCGGAGTATGTATACTCCGGGCCGGTATAGAACGTGTCTCCGTCGCCGCCGTGTGGCTCGCTATGCGAGTCGGACGGGATGGAGTCCCAGCCCAGCGTGAATCCGGCGTTGCCGGGTGGCGTATAACCGTTGCTGGATCCGTCGGTCAGGTCCCAATCGACAATCTGGTCGGTGTTGAACCAGGTGTTTGTAGCCGGCCCGCCGAAGGAGAGCGAGGGGGTGCCATCTGCTGGAATTATATACCAGTTGATGCCCCAGGCCAGTTGCATCATGTTGGCCGAGCCCCAGCCGGTAATCGGGTCGTAGCCGGCATAGGCGCAGTAATAGAACAGATTGTAAGTGGCTGTAATGTCATTGTTGCTGCAGCCGCTGAGCATGTCGTAGAAAGGATTGTGCGGCGCGCCATAAATGGCGTCGTCGTAGAACCACGGAGCCGCGTTGCCAACCGGGGAGCAAGCCGAGGTGCCGCTTCCTCCGCACGCGTTGCCAATGTAGTCCAGGTAGGAGTTTTCCTGGGCGAAGAAGCCCGCCAGCTCAGGCGCCACAATGCTCGTGCCGCCTTCATCCTGCCATGACCCGCCGGAGTAATACCACTGGCCCAGGACATCCGGGTTGGCCGTCAGCGAAATGTCGGGCACCATGCGGTTCGTGTTGCCGGTATATACGTATTCCGAGCCGGCTTTCCACAAGTAGAAGGGAGATACTACGGTCGACTGCCAGGAGGGCGCAGCAAACAGGACGCTGACTCCGCCGGTGCTGCCGCCATGGTTACTGCCGCATGCGCCTGACCAGGTTTCACCCTGCCAGGCGGTTTCACTGTAAAAGATCCCGTTGGTATACATGTTCAGCTGTGTGCCGCCCGCCGCAATGAAATCGGGATCGGCGGACGGGTAATCCACTGCGGTCGCGTCCCCGCAGCCATCGCTGGCGCCGTTATCGCCGGAGGCCGCGATCAGCGTGAAGCCCTGGCCCACCATGGTGTTGAAGAGAGGATGCATGGTACCGGTCGCATATGAGCCGGAGAATCCTACATTTTCCTCCCAGCCGTAGCTGGTTGAAGCCACCTTCGCCGTATTGTTGGTTAAAATGTCGTCCCAGGCGTCGTAGTACGTTGTGTACAGGCCGTTCGTCATTTCGTACTCAAAGATATGAGCGGTGTCAAGATAGGAGCCGTAGCTGTTGGACATTGCGCCCGAGTACTCGACATCCAGGGGGGCTTCACCGTCATTAGAGGGACAAGACCCTCCACCGATGCAGTACCAGGTGAGGTTGCCCGCCATTCCGTAGTAACCGAAGAATGTGCTCAAGTCGGAGACGTTGAAGCCTCCATAACCGACCAGCGCAATCGAGGATTCAGCGGGTGAGCCGCCAGCAGCGCCAGGTTCATTGCAGCAGAAGCTCAGCCTCTGCAGGGCGTTATAGTCGTAGCCGTTCGAACTTTGAACGTTGTCCGGATCCATGGCGTACGTGCCGCTCATATAATCCAGGGGATAGTTGTCATTGGACTTCGGTTGGGAAGGCGCCCCGCTGCTCTTGTCCTTCGCCGCGGCCCGCGACGTGATCGCAGCGGGCCGAGCCCACGGAGCCTTCGCCGGGTCGCCGTCACGGTGCATGTTCTCTCCTGCGGAGTAAACGGGGCCGGGAACATAGTCCGCACCCTTTGTTGTCGTGCTCTTGCCCTTGCCGGACCCTAGCCTATGAACCCTCTCGATGTTGTTGAGGCCCACCACGGTGTGGAGGATACCGGAGAGGCTCTCCGGGATAGCCGGGTCGCGATCGTTGGAAAAATCCACTTCGTCGCCAACCTGGTAATTGTTAATCGTGACGCCAAAAACCTTCTCGATCACGCCGGCTGGAGCTTCAACGTCCACCATGAGCCGATCGGGATGGCGTTGGGTCACGGTGAGGCCCTGGCTCTGAGCCCAGTCCACTACCTTCTGCTCATCCTCGGCGGCAGGCGCAAAACGCGCGTTCCATTCCGCGGCGGTTAGAAACTTGTGAAAATTGGGTGACGCCTTGGTCAACAATTCCTTGATGAACTGCTCTTCTTCCGCCATGTGCGGCGCCTGAACGGCCAGCCCGAGACGCAGTATTTGATTGGGATTGTAATGGCCAACCAGCATAGCCGAGCCGTTTTCGACTTTCATCGGCACGTGCGTGGAGAGCGTGACGCTATCGGAAGTTTGCGCCCATGCTGCCCACGAGGCAAACACGCACAACGCGACGATCAGCAGAAATGGACGTATCCAGGCGCTGTTCGCGGAACTGGACGAATGGCAATAACGCATATTCTTCTCCTTGGGATTCCCACTTTGGGGGAATGGTAGCGGGTGTATTCGTGAGTGACCATAAGCATCACTGAGGAACTTTCTGCGCTTCTCCAGTTGCCTCCGCGCGGCGCGGACCTCCTGGATCTGGTTGGGACGCACAAAACGCTACGGCAGAAGCTGCCAAGAAGCACGCTTGCGGCCGGTGGGTCCCACAACAGTTACCTGCTTGGCAAATCAGACTACTTATTTATTAGGTGGGGAAGGACGTTAACGGACCACAACACACGTATGTCATTATGTCCAGTTCGCGATTGGTGTCAAGAGAAATCGGCGACGGCGGAGGTGATTTTAACGGGACTTTCTTCTCGCGTTCTTCGGGCGCTCTGGGCAATGCAGATAGAGTGCAAAACTTTTCAGATTGCGGTGAAAATTTCACCAGTGAGCCGGGAATGGCGTTGCGAAGGGTAGTCTCGAGACTTTAAGGGGGGTATCTAAAGCGCATCCTGCTACGGCCGCCGAAACGCTGATTTCGGCGCCCTCAAAACGCCATCGCTGCTACTTTTCTTTGGCAACATCCAGACGGGTTTCCGCGCGCTGCAAAGCATCTTCAGCGCGGGTGTAATCCACCTTGGGATCGTTACTCTTCAGGCGCTCCTCGGCCCGGGCCTTGGCTTTCTGCGCGCGTTCTACGTCAATTTCCTGCGGACGCTCGGCCGTCTCCGCCAGAATCGTCACCTTGTCGGGTAGGACTTCCGCAAACCCCCACGCCACTGACAGGGTGTGCTCCGCACCACCCGCCTTGTAAGTAATCACCCCGACGCCAAGCTCAGTAATCAGCGGAGCGTGCCCGGGAAGAATCCCCAGATACCCGCTCAGCCCCGGGATCTGCGCTTCCTCCGCTGCGTCCTTCACCATCAGCTTGACGGGGGTAACGATTTCGAGTTGGAAAGTGTTGGCCACAGTCTTCAGTTCCGGTATCTCAGTTCCCAGTCCGCATTGGCGGTGGTTCTGGCTAAATGCTAATTGCTAAGCGCTAACTGCTGAGCATCTACGCTGCTGTTGCCTTCATCTTCTCCGCCGTCTCCAGCACTTCGTCGATCGTTCCCTTCATGTAGAACGCCTGCTCCGGGATGTCGTCGTACTTCCCTTCCACGATGCCGCGGAAACCTTTCACCGTGTCGGCAATCTTTACGTAGCGTCCCGGAGTGCCGGTGAACTGCTCGGCCACAAAGAACGGCTGCGAAAGGAACTTCTGGATCTTGCGCGCCCGTGCAACCGTAACCTTCTGGTCTTCGCTCAGTTCGTCGATGCCCAGAATGGCGATGATGTCCTGCAGGTCTTTGTAGGTCTGCAGCGTCTTCTTCACCATCTGCGCCACATCGTAATGATCCTGCCCGACGATTCGCGGATCGAGAATTCGCGAGGTGGAAGCCAGCGGATCGACGGCGGGATAAATTCCAATCTCCGTCAACGCGCGCGACAGCACGGTCGTGGCATCGAGGTGAGCAAACGTGGTTGCAGGCGCGGGATCGGTCAAGTCATCTGCCGGCACATAAATCGCCTGCACCGATGTTACTGACCCTTTCTTAGTCGAAGTAATACGTTCCTGTAGCTCACCCATTTCCGTGGCTAAGTTGGGCTGATAACCCACGGCACTCGGCATGCGGCCCAAGAGAGCAGAGACTTCGGACCCGGCCTGGGTGAAGCGGAATATGTTGTCGATGAAAAGAAGGGTGTCGGAGCCCTCTTCGTCGCGGAAATACTCGGCGACGGTCAGCGCGGTGAGCGCAACGCGGAGGCGGGCTCCGGGGGGCTCGGTCATCTGTCCATAGATCAACGCGGCTTTGGATTCGGCAGGTACGCCAGGCTTGATGACTCCCGACTCGCTCATTTCCAGCCAGAGGTCATTGCCTTCACGCGTGCGCTCACCCACGCCGGCGAACACGGAAAATCCACCGTGCTGCTTGGCGACGTTGTTGATGAGTTCCATGATGACTACGGTCTTGCCCACACCGGCGCCGCCGAAAAGGCCGATCTTTCCACCTTTCAAGAAGGGCTGGATGAGGTCCACAACTTTTACACCGGTCTCAAACATTTCCGCGGTGGTCGACTGTTCATCGAACGCCGGCGCGAGACGGTGAATGGGCATTCTTTTTTCAAAGGTGATGGGGCCAAGATTGTCGACGGGTTCGCCGATGACGTTCATCACGCGCCCGAGCGTGCCGCGGCCTACGGGAGCCGAGATCGGTCCGCCCTGATCGATGGCTTTCATGCCGCGCACCATGCCGTCGGTGGCTTCCATGGCCACGCAGCGCACCCGGCCTTCGCCGAGATGCTGCTGCACTTCCAAAATGACGTTGATGGGGGAAGGCACGGTAAAGCCCTCGCTGACCACGCGAAGCGCCTGATAGATGGGAGGCATGGAGCCTTCGACGAACTGGACGTCGACGGCAGGGCCTGCAATTTGAATTACGTTTCCGATATTTTCTGACATAAGACCTCAAGACCAGCAATTAGCACTTAGCACTTAGCTTAAAACCCCGAGGTTCTACTAAGTGCTAAATGCTAATGGCTAAGTGCTGCTCTACTGCGCTGCTGCTCCGCTCACGATCTCGATAATTTCTTTCGTGATCTTGGCCTGGCGCGCGCGATTCATTATTAGCGTCAGCGAATCGATCATATCGCTGGCGTTGTTGGTGGCCGCGTCCATGGCCGTCATACGGGCGGCGTGCTCGGCGGCTACGGACTCCAGCAGCGCATGAAAAATCTGGATGCCGAGGTACTTCGGGAGAATACCCTCGAAAAGTCGCTCGGGCTTTTGCTCGTAGATGTAATCCACGGGCAGGGTCGCGAATCTTGCGGCCGCCTCATCAACCGCGCTGGTGTCGATAGGACGCAAACCGACGTGGGCTGACTTCGCGGCTTCGATTCGCCGCTTGAGTTCCTCTTCCGAAGCCTCTTCCACCATGTGGATGTCGACTTCACCGATTTCCTTGATCGGCAGCAGGCGCTCGGCCACTAGACGTTGCGCGATGACCGACTTGAATTCGTTAAACAGAAGATAAACGCCGTCAATCTCGCCGCGGCAGTAACGGGCAATCACACTCTCGCTCAGAGTGGACGCGAAATTGTGCTCGACTTTGCCCAGAACTCCAACATGTTCGCCTGTAATCTGCACACGACCAGCGCGCCGTGGAGCAACTTCTGTACCCGACTGGACGGGCGAGGCGTCCGTCACTCCATCGGCAGAGGCCCGCTCTGGCGCCATCGGATAACGCCGCCGCATGAAGTCGCGCCCCTTGCGCCCGATGCATTCCAAGTCAATGTTCTGATCCGGCTTGGACGCGATGAATTTCGCAGCCATCTTAAGAATATTGGTGTTGAAGGCCCCCGCCAGACCCTTATCTCCGGTAACCAGGATAAGCAGGATGTTGTTTTCCGGACGTTCGGCAAGCAGGGGATGGCGCGGCAATCCGGTAGCGGGATCGTAGACATCGGCGCGCGACACCAGCGACTTGAGCACGTTGGTGAGCATCTGCGAATAGGGACGCGCGGCCAGAGCGCCCTCTTGCGCGCGGCGCAACTTCGCCGCCGAGACCGTCTTCATGGCCTTGGTGATCTGCCGCGTGTTGACCACGCTGCGAATACGGCGCCGGATGTCGAGAACGTTAGCCATAATAAATCAGGTGTCAGTCTTAGGTGTCAGGTCTCAGGCTTCGGGTCTCAGCGAATCTCCAATCCGGGAGATTTTCCTGAGACCTGAGACCTAAGACCTGAGACCTGAGACCTTTTTTACTTCGCTACTGCCTGCCGTGCATCCACGAACTGCTGCTTCGCCTCCTGGATCACTCTGGACATTTCCGCTTTCAGGTTGTCGTCCAGGATTTTCTTTTCCGCGATCGTGTTAAGCAGACCTGGATTCGTGGTTTCCACATACTTGTAAAGATCTTGCTCGAAATCGCGAACCTGTTCTACCGGCATGTCGTCGAGCACTCCGCTGGTTCCGGCGAAGATGATCAGAATCTGTTTCGAGAACGGTAACGGCGAGAACTGGCCTTGCTTCAGCAGTTCCACCAGCCGTTTTCCGCGATTGAGTTGCTGTTGGGTGGCTTTGTCGAGATCGCTGCCGAACTGGGCAAAGGCGGCCAGTTCGCGATACTGGGCCAGTTCCAGCTTCAGCGTTCCGGCGACCTGGCGCATGGCCTTGATCTGCGCGCTGCCCCCGACGCGGCTGACGGAAAGTCCGACGTTCACGGCCGGACGGACGCCCTGGTTAAACAGGTCGGTTTCCAGATAAATCTGGCCGTCGGTAATCGAAATCACGTTGGTCGGAATGTAGGCCGAAACGTCGCCCGCCTGGGTTTCGATTACGGGTAGTGCAGTTAGCGATCCTCCACCGTTCTTATCGCTGAGTTTGGCGGCGCGCTCCAATAGACGCGAGTGGAGATAGAAAACGTCTCCGGGATAGGCTTCGCGGCCGGGGGGACGACGCAGCAGAAGCGAGATTTCGCGATAGGAGGCGGCGTGTTTCGAAAGATCGTCGTAGATGCAGAGGGCGTGGCGTCCGGAATCGCGGAAAAACTCACCCATGGCGCAGGCCGCGTAGGGAGAGATGTACTGCATAGGGGCAGGTTCGGAAGCCGAAGCCGCAACCACGATGGTGTATTCCATGGCGCCGGCATCTTCGAGAATCTTTACTACCTGCGCAATCGACGAGCGCTTCTGTCCGATGGCGTTGTAGATGCAGATCAGGTTGTTGCCCTTGCTGTTGATGATGGTGTCGAGGGCAACGGCGGTCTTCCCGGTCTGACGATCGCCAATGATCAGTTCGCGCTGTCCGCGGCCGATCGGGATCATGGAGTCGATAGCCTTCAATCCGGTGGCCATGGGTTCGCGCACAGGCTGGCGGGCTATGACGCCGGGAGCAAGGCGCTCAATGGGAATAAATTTGTCGGTGGCGATCGGACCCTTGTCGTCAATCGGCACACCCAGCGAATTCACGACGCGGCCAATCAGGGCGTCGCCTACGGGCACGCTCATGATGCGGCCGGTGCGCTTGACCTCGTCGCCTTCCTTGATCTCGGTGTATTCGCCAAGAATGACCACGCCGACCTGATCTTCTTCGAGGTTCATGGCGATGCCGGCGATGCCGTGCGGGAAGCTGAGCAGTTCTCCGGCCATGACCTTGTCGAGGCCGTAGACACGCGCGATTCCGTCACCGAGGGTGATGATGGTGCCGACTTCATCGACCGCGATTTTCGACTCGTAGTTCTCGATCTGCTCGCGGATTAATTGCGTAATTTCGTCTGCTTTGATTTGTGCCATAAAAGTCGCTGGTCGTTAGTCGTTAGTCGTTCTTTAGCCTTCCACCAGTTGCTCTCTCATCTTTTCTAACTGGCCTTTTACAGAACCGTCGTAGATGGTGCTGCCTACTTGGACTACTGCTCCACCTAGTAGCGAGGCATCTTGTTCGTAGATTGCCCGTACCTTTTTGCCCGTCATCTTTGCGATCTCGGCTTCCAACATTTGCTTTTCCGGGCCGCTTAGCTGGCGCGCGCTGCTGACTTGCGCCTCCGCGAAGCCCTGGCGGTCGTTCAACTCCTGCTCCGTCTGTTTCAGGATTTCGCTGAACAGCGGCAGTCTTCGATTATCGGTCAGCACAGCTACGAAATTCCGCACCTGCCGGGTCGTGCCCAGGCGCGCGGCGATGGCATCAAGCACGGCGCGTTTCCGGTCTCCGGGGATGGACGGGTTTTCCATGACGCGGCGCAACTGGTCGCTTTGCCTCAGCAGGGCCTCGATTCCGTATAACTCCCGCAGCACATGGTCGGAATCGAGCTTGTTCTTCGGAGTCATCACTACATCGGCGAAGGCGCGGGCGTAGGTACCGACAACGGAAGCCACGGCTAATGGCCATCCTTTCCGCCGTCTTTCGGCGCAAGGTTGCCGGCGAAGTCGCGGACCAGAACATGGTCGGTGTTGGCGTCGACATTGATCTGCTGGCGGGCGAGGGCGATGGCTAGGCCGGCGGTGTGGGAGGTCAATTCGCGGCGGGCTTGCTTGGCGGCAGCGGCGATTTCCTGCTCGGCGGCGAGCACCACTTTACGAACATCCTCTTCAGCGGCTTGCTGGATGCGAACATCCTCGGCATCGCCTTCTTTCTCCGCGGCAGCTTGCATACGCCCGATTTCTACATCCAACTGACGCAGACGATTCTCGATCTCGGCTAAACGGCGATTCGCATCCTGGCTGGCAGCGCGCGCCTCTTCCAGAGCCTGCTGGATGGCCGCCGTGCGGTCGCGCAACACGCCGGGCACGAATTTGCGCGCAGCCCAGAACACGATGCCGGCAATGATGGCGAAATTCAGCCAGAGCGCCAGCAAATGCGCTTGATGCACACTCAGACCCGTTATGCGCGCCAGCCATTGAACCGGGGCGGCGTACTTGAGCTTTGCGTTTTCTTCTTCCTCGTCCGCCCCAGTAGCCTCGCGGGTCTCCTTGGTCAGCTCTCCGCCGATGGTCGTTTGGGGTGGAGCGGGCTGGTTAGCATCTCTTGCGGGTTCTGCGGATGCAGGCTGGGAAGACGCCGGCGCGGATTGCTGCTGCGCGTAGGCAGTCGGCACGAAGGCCAGCAGCGCCAGCACGAGCAACGCACAGATAAACGGTTCGTGTGGGGACGGGCGACTCGCCCGTCCAAGGTCGCGTAGGGACGGCCGCCCCCGGCTGTCCAAGCCGCGCGTAGCTCGGCAACTGTCGGGAGTCACGACCTCTGGCATAGTCTTCATTGGCCACCCGCTTGACCGGACGATGCCATGGGCCGCAGCACGGTGCGCACGATGTCGCCGGCGAGTCGGACGGCGTCCGCTTGCAGCTTCGACATGGCTTGCTGCTTATCCTGCTCCATGGCCGCGCGGGCCTGCTTGACCTGTTCCTGGGCCCGGGTACGGGCTTGATTCACGGCCTGGGTGCGCGACTGTGCAGCCTGCTGCCGGCGGGCTTCCTGGTTCTTGAAAACTTTCTGGCGGGCTTCGCGGAGGCGTTGCTCGTAGTCGGCGGTGCGGGCCTCAGCGGCCGCGATATCAGCGCGCGCTTTTTCCATGGCACCCTGGGTCCGGCTGCGGCGCTCGGCGAGCACGGCCGTGAGTGGGCGGTGAACCAGGAAGGTGTAGAGGATATAAAGCGTCCCGAGCAGGATAACCGTGGGCACGGCTCC
>Ga0074045_10005348_pt1 | contig 11239 bp, 10 predicted proteins | sample BogForMeECP23OM2_FD_94442 | JGI IMG/M metagenome (GOLD analysis project Ga0074045, IMG submission 94442) | Bog forest soil microbial communities from Calvert Island, British Columbia, Canada - Bog Forest MetaG ECP23OM2 | ecosystem: Environmental > Terrestrial > Soil > Wetlands ...
GCATGCTCAGCAACATCCGCGTCGCCAAGTCGAAGAAAGGCGACCTCTACGCCCAAGGACAGCTCGAGGACATGAACGGCTCGGTGGACATCCTCTGCTTCGCCGACGCCTACAAGCGGCTTGCCGACAAGCTGCGGCTGACCGTACCGGTGTTGGTAAAGGGCGGCGTTCGGGTGGAAGAGGGCTCGAACTCGAAGCTTATGATCGGTGACATCACGCCTCTGGAGCAGGCCCAGCCCAAACTGCCAAGTCATTTGCGCATCAAGGTCCCGCTCGAAAATGCCTCGGCCGCTACAATCGACGATCTTCACGAGCTATGCCGCGAGTGCAAAGGCGAGGCCCGGGTGCTCTTCGACCTCGAACGCAAAGGCGACTTCACCGTGGTGATGGAGGCTGAGGGCTATAATGTGTTGCCGGACCGAGCGTTCATCCATCGGGTTGAAGAGCTCTGCGGTCGCGGCAGCGTGCGGGTGGTTGATTGAGTCTAATGCCGCCCGACCCCACACCAAACGGTGCAGCCGCGGGCCGCGATGAGGAGTTGTCGCTTCTCCGCTCAGGAATCCTGCAAGCCGTGGATTACTGGATTTCCGCGGTGGAAGCCGTGTACCGCGAGTCAAAGCGGCGAAAAGACATTGATATGGAACCTGCTTCCAAGGCGCAGAGCGAGCTGGAACGCATCGAGAAACAGATTGAGCAATTGCACAGTGTTGCCGGCGACAACAAGGACGCTCAACGGCAGTTGCAGGCAGCGCACGAAAGGATCGAGGCCCTCAAGCGCCAGATGTCGGGGCAATTGACCGCTTGGGAGCGGGCGGAATTGGCTCGTCATCCAATGCGTCCTTATCCGCTGGATTACATTGAGCGGATGCTTCCGGACTTCAGCGAAATCCACGGCGACCGTGGCTTCGCCGATGATCCCGCCATGGTGTGTGGCATGGCACATTTCCATGGCCGAGAAGTAGCTGTCGTCGCTACGCAAAAAGGACGCGACACCAAGCAGCGCCTCTATCGCAATTTTGGCCAGCCGAACCCCGAGGGCTACCGCAAGGCGTTGCGCACGATGAAGTTCGCCGAGAAGTGGCGCCGGCCGGTAATTGCGCTAATCGATGTGCAAGGCGCATATCCTGGCCTTGGCGCCGAAGAGCGCGGCCAGGCGGAAGCCATCGCGCGCAACCTGCGCGAGATGGCGCGCCTGGAAGTGCCGTTCATCGCTGCCATCACCGGCGAAGGCGGAAGCGGCGGCGCGCTGGCCATTGCCGTCGCCGATCGGGTGCTGATGATGGAAAACAGCATCTATTCGGTCATCTCGCCGGAAGGCTGCGCTGCCATCATGTGGCGCGATTCCAGCAAGAAGGAGCTTGCGGCTCAGGCGCTGCGCATCACCGCACAGGACAATCTAGATCTGGGCTTTTGCGATGCGATCATTCCCGAGCCGCCTGGCGGCGCACATCACGATTACGACGCGGCGGCGAACGCTTTGGCCGACGCTCTAGAAAAGCACCTGAGTGAGCTGGAGAAGATGCCGGTCTCGGACCTAATCGACGGGCGTTACAAGAAGTTCCGCAACATCGCGCAGTACTTCCAGACGGTGGAAACGAGCGCATTCGCGCCAGCGTAAACACCTAAATCGTCAACTGTCGCGGCCATTCCCACAAGCTTGTGCACTGCCCTATAATTGGATTGTTCCCCGCACCACCGCATCGATCGCTAGTAAGGGGTATTGATGGCCACAACCGAATTAGCAGTACACGGCGCCGAGCGCGACGCCGTGCGTGAGCCTGTCGTCAACGATTTCAGTATCCAGGTTGCAACCGTAAACGGCTCGGGATCGCAGAGCGCCAACACGGTCCTGCTCCGCACCATTTTCCAGATGGGCGTTCCTGTCTCCGGCAAGAACATGTTTCCCTCGAATATCGCCGGCTTGCCCACCTGGTACACCATTCGGACAAGTAAGAAGGGCTACATAGCGCGCAAGAAAGAAATTGATTTCCTGGTCGCGATGAACCCTGAGACCGCGAAGGAAGATGTGTTGGCACTTGCCTCGGGCGCTGCGGTCCTTTACGACGAGCCGCTGATGCTGAACGATCTCCGCTCCGACCTAACTTTCTACGCCGTGCCCTACGACAAGCTCTGCGCCGCAGTCTGCCCCGAAGCCAAGCTGCGCAAGCTGGTCAAGAACATGATTTACGTCGGGGTTGTGGCGCAGCTGCTCAACCTCGATATGGTTGAAGTCGAAAAAGCACTCCGCAAGCAGTTTGCGAAGAAGGTCACGGCCGCGAATTTGAATTGGAATGCCGCCAAAGCTGGATACGATTACGCAGCTTCGTCGCTGACCAAGGCTGACCCATTCACCATCGAGCGCATGGACAAGACAGCAGGCATGATCATCATCGACGGCAATGCCGCCGCGGCTCTGGGCTGCATGTTCGCCGGCGTGACGGTGGTTACCTGGTATCCGATCACGCCTTCGTCGTCGCTAGTGGAGACCCTGATCGATTACATGAAGGAGTACCGCGTCGGATTGGATGGCAAAGCTACCTTCGCCATCGTTCAGGCGGAGGACGAACTCGCCGCCATTGGCATGGTCCTGGGTGCTGGATGGTCAGGAGCCCGCTCCATGACCGCCACCGCTGGGCCGGGCGTCTCGCTCATGGCCGAGTTCGCAGGACTGGGGTATTACGTCGAGATACCAGGCGTTATCTGGGACATCCAGCGCGTTGGTCCCTCTACAGGACTGCCGACGCGCACGTCGCAAGGCGACATCGAGTTTGTGGCCAAGCTCTCGCACGGCGACACCCGGCACCCGATGCTGTTGCCTTGCAGCGTCTCTGAATGTTTCAGCATGGCGGGCGATGCGTTTGATCTTACGGAGCAGTTGCAGACGCCGGTGTTCGTCATGTCAGACCTCGATCTCGGCATGAACAACTGGATGTCGGAGCCGTTCCAGTATCCCGAAAAGCCTCTGAACCGCGGCAAAGTGCTGACTGCGGAGGACCTCGAACGGTTGAGTGGCTTCGCGCGCTACAAAGACGTAGACGGTGACGGCGTCGGCTACCGAACATTGCCGGGGACGGATCATTCCGGCGCAGCGTGGTTCGCGCGCGGCAGCGGGCACAACGAGAGGTCGCAATACAGCGAGCGGCCGGACGATTACGCCAACAACATGGACCGCCTGGCGCACAAGTTCGAAACTGCGCGCATGCTGGTTCCCAAGCCGGAAATCGTGCGCAACGACGGCAATGAAATAGGTATCATCGCATATGGAACGTCGCATCATGCGGTGGTTGAAACCCTCGATCAGTTGCAGACCGAATACGGCGCAAAGGCTGACTATTTGCGCCTGCGTGCCTATCCGTTTGCCAGGGAAACGCACGATTTCATTGCCGCGCACAAGCGCGTATACATCATTGATCAGAACCGTGACGGGCAGATGCTGCAACTGCTGAAGCTCGACACCGCAGTTGCGGACATTGCCAAACTGCGCAGCGTCCGCCACTACAATGGTTTGCCGATCGACGCGCGTTCTATTACCGACGACATCATCTCCCAGGAGGGCAAGTAAATGGCGGCGACAGCCACGCCTCACCCCAAGACCAACCGTATTGGACTCACGGTGCTCGACTACCGCGGAGGCAAGACGACCCTGTGCGCCGGATGTGGCCACAATGCCATTTCCGAACGCATCATCGATGCCTTCTACGAGATGGGCATCGCGCCGGAGCGCGTCATCAAGCTGTCGGGTATCGGCTGCTCATCGAAAAGCCCGGCCTACTTCATGAGCCGCTCGCACAGCTTTAACGCTGTGCATGGGCGCATGCCTTCAGTCGCAACCGGCGCGGTGCTGGCGAACTCGAAGATCATAGCCTTGGGCGTCAGCGGCGATGGCGACACAGCTTCCATCGGCATCGGGCAGTTCGTGCATCTCATGCGTCGTAATCTGCCGATCATCTATATCATCGAAGATAACGGCGTGTACGGGTTGACCAAAGGGCAGTTCTCCGCCACAGCGGACCTTGGCTCCAAGCTTAAGACGGGCGTCATCAACGACCTGCCGCCAATTGATACTTGCGCGCTGGCGATCATGTTGGGCGCGACCTTTGTTGGCCGGTCTTTCTCCGGCGACAAGCGGCAGTTGCACACGATGCTGAAGGCTGCGCTGGCGCATCGTGGCACAGTGATGCTCGACGTGATCTCACCTTGCACCACCTTCAACGATCACGAAGGCTCAACCAAGTCGTATAAGTTCGTTAAAGACCATGAAGAGCCCCTGAACGATTTGAACTTCGTGCCGCACTTCCACGAAATTGACATTGACTACGACGAGGGCTCCAGCATCAACGTCAGCATGCACGACGGGTCGTCGTTGCGCCTGCGCAAGCTGGAGCATGACTACGATCCCACCAGCAAAGTGGCGGCGGTCTCACGCCTCATCGAGTCACACGATGCCGAGGAGGTGCTTACGGGAGTGCTCTACGTGAACACGACCGCGCCCAACTTCATCGACATGATCGATATGACCGACCAACCGCTGGCCGCCTTGCCGGAGAGCGTAACCCGCCCCTCGCGCGAGGTGCTGGAAGAATGCATGGAGGCGTTGCGGTAGCTTTACACAGCTGACGACTCCCCAGCGGCGAACCACAATTAGGAGGTACCCTCCTTTTCCCGCCCTCCCGCAAGGTTATCGAAAACCAAGAGCCAGAAGAACTTTCCCTTGCAAAATATTCCACAGAAGGGAGTAAACGGCGACATTCCATTCTCTTCCGGGGGAGGCAACCAGTGGTTTTTATACATCTTCGTTGCTTTACGGATCTCACAAGCGAGAATATCAACTGCATTTGCCGTGATGGTTCCTTTGTCTCCTCGCCCAAGAAGAAGGCGATGAATGGTTGTCTCCGCTGGCGGTAAATTCCCTGTCAGACCATCGGATTCGCCGCGATTCGATCGGTCACATCTTCGAGGCCAAATTCCCGGAACTGAATTCTGATACGCGCGCAGCCGCCGATTATGGTTCGTTTCCTCCAACTGGGGTAATATTCGTGCATGGCTAAGTCGTCGCTCCAATTCGAAGTTCCCTGTCCCTGCTGCGGTGCGTTGCTGAAGATCGACAGTGACACCAAGGCTGTCATCGCACACACCCCCAAGGCTGCTCCCAAGACCTTCGAGGACCTGGAATCGGCGGCGCGCGCAATGAAAGACCAGAACAGCCGCAAGGAATCCATCTTCCGACAATCCGTGGAGGCTCAAAAGCATCAGGGCGATCTGCTGGAGAAAAAATTTCAGGAAGCGCTAAAGCGCGCCAAAGAAACGCCTGATACCGGAAAACCGCTGCGGGACTTTGATCTGGACTAGATCACCACCGAGAAAGGCCGTCTTAATCCTTCGTTGCAGCTCGATCTTGAGACCGGAATGGATCTCCCGAAAAATGATGAAAAACAAGAATCTGCGGTGAAACCCGGCAGCTCACGTCCGCTCCTCCTTGGCCATCGCGGTGCGCGCCCACTGCCGCGCATCGGCGCTAGCTCGGAAGATTTGCCCGCTGAAAACACTCTTGCCGCATTTGACTACGCTCTCGCGAACGCCTGTGACGGATTCGAGTTCGACGTGCGCTTTACCCGCGACCGGCGCGCCGTCTTGTGTCACGATCCGCAGCTTGATGGCAAGGAAATCTCAGCCACGGACTACTCCGATCTGTTGCGCGGTCGCAATGAGCTGGCCTGCCTCAAGGATGTGTTTACACGCTTCGGCGATACGGCGTACCTTGACATCGAGTTAAAGGTTGGCGGCCATGAGGCACAAGTGGTTGGAGCACTTCGGGCGAAGCCGCCCTCGCACGGTCACGTCGTATCTTCGTTCTTCCCAGAAGTATTGGTACGCATTAGCCAACTCGATGCCGCGTTGCCACTCGGCTACATCTGCGACCGTCCCGAATGCGTCAAGATTTGGACTGAACTGCCAATCTCAGTTTTCATCCCACAGCACAAGCTGGTTTCGCCAGAAATGATTGACGCGGTGCATCGTAGAGGGCTCAAGCTATTTGTCTGGACCGTAAATCAGCGCCGTGACCTCTTGCGCCTCGCCGATGGCGGAGTGGATGGACTTATCTCCGACGATCCCGCACTCTTGAGCTGCACATTCCCTTCAGTAGCGTGATTAAGGCCAGCTTTCTTGCTTGAGCGGCAGAAACCGAACCACGGCCTTAAATGCGGGGATAAAGCGGTGCTCTACCCGGATGTCCCAACGTAGAACCTGTGTTATCAGGCCAGAATCTGCCGTGTGGTTTTGCCGTTACAGAGAACTGGCCCCCTACCTTTGCGCCCTCCGTCTGCCGTCATTTAGATTGGTTCTGATGGCGACCACAGGAGAACGATTTGAGCGCGCCGTGTCAATCATGGCGCGACTGCGCGGCCCCGGCGGGTGCCCGTGGGACCGCGAGCAGACCTTCGACACCATCAAGCCCTACACGCTCGAAGAGACCTACGAAGTGCTGGAAGCCATCGACGCGCGCGACTGGGACGAACTGCCGGGCGAACTCGGCGACCTGCTGCTGCAAGTCCTCTTTTACTCACAGATGGCGGCGGAAGAAAAGCACTTCTCGATTGACGATGTTCTTGAGCGGTTATCCAACAAGCTGGTGGACCGGCATCCCCATGTGTTCGGCGATGTAAGCGTCAACACTGCCGCTGAGGTGTTGCGCAATTGGCAGGCGCTGAAAGCCGGGGAGAAGAAAAAGCGCGCGGGTGAAGATCCCAAAGCGGCGGCTCATCCTGAGCCTGTCCTCGCAGGCGTCTCTGCCGCGATGCCGTCCTTGATGGAGGCTTACAAGATCAGCTCGCGAGTAGCTCACGTGGGTTTTGACTGGCCGAATATCGAAGGTCTGTTCGCCAAGCTGAGCGAAGAGACCGCGGAACTGCGCAAGAACCTCGAAGATTATCCCGAGCCTGGACCGCAGCCCGAATCGGCTGCGGGGATTGCTGGAGCGCGCGGCATGAAAATTTCGGAGGAGTTGCGGGCTCGGCTTGAAGATGAGGTCGGCGATCTGCTGTTCGTGCTGGTGAATATTGCGCGCTATCTTTCGCTCGATCCCGAGTCGGCTTTACGCAAGACGAATCGCAAGTTCCGCCGCCGCTTCGAATATCTGGAAGATAAGCTGCGTCGGCGCGGACGCGAGCCAGCAAACGCGTCGCTCGACGAGATGGAGTCGCTGTGGCAGGAATCGAAGCAACGGGAAAAACCGTGACGACGGGCACCGCCGAGTTGCGTAACTGCACCGAACTGGAAGAATTCCGCGCGTGCGTCGCCCTGCAGAAGGAAGTGTGGGGGTTCGCTGATAACGAATTGGTCCCACTCCGCATGTTCTCGTTGGCGCCGAAGATTGGCGGTCAGGTTATCGGCGCATGGCAAGGCGAAATGCTGGTGGGCTTTGCGTTTTCGATTCCGGGGATCCGCGATGGACATCCCTATCTACACTCGCACATGCTCGCGGTCAAAGCGGGGTACAGAAACAGGGGCCTCGGCAGGCGCATCAAGCTGTTCCAGCGCGAGGACGCTATCACCCAGGGCTACGAGTTGCTGGAGTGGACCTTCGATCCGCTGGAGATCAAGAACGCCTATCTCAATCTCGAACGCCTCGGCGCCATCGCGCGTCGCTACAACATCAATCAGTACGGCATAACCTCATCGCCATTGCAGGGATATCTTCCCACCGACCGCCTTGTCGCGGAGTGGTGGCTGACGTCGAAGCGGGTTGAGACACTGCTGTCGACCGGTAAGCATCCGTCATTTGCGCAAGAGGAACGAATCGAAGTCCCCGCCGACATCTATGCTTGGAAGGCACAGCCGGAAGTGCGCCAGCAAGCTGCGGATTTGCAGTTGCGCAACAGGAAACAGTTTCTTGCAGCCTTCTCGGGCGGGCTAGCATGTCTGGGATACGAGCGTGATGTGCGGGGTAATGGCGCATTTCTGCTAGGGTGTTGGGATGAAGACTGGTCATACGCGAGCAAGCGATCGGCAAGGCTTTAGCCGTGACCTCCAAAGCAACAGGCTGGCCTAGGGCCACATATGTAACTCCATGAGAATTGAAGCTATCACACTGCGCGAACTGAAGATTCCTCTCGTCCACTTCTTTGAGACCAGCTTCGGCCGCACCTACACCCGCCGGATTCTGCTGACTACGATCCACTCCAATGGCCTGGAAGGCTGGGGGGAGTGCGTCGCTGGGGAGGGTCCGTACTACAGCGAAGAATACATCGAGGGCGCGTGGGACGTGACCGCTCGCTACTTGGCTCCGGCCCTGCTGGGCCGGGCGGTACAAACGGGACGCGAAGTTCCAGCGCTGCTGGCGCGTGTGCGCGAGCATCGCATGGCCAAGGCTGCGCTGGAAAATGCAGTTTGGGACGCCGAGGCGCAGGAGAAGCTAGTTCCGCTGTGGAAGCTGCTCGGCGGTACAAACCGCGAGATCGCATGCGGGGTCAGCATCGGCATCCAGGACTCGCACGAGCAACTGTTGCAGAAGATTGAAACCGAACTGGCCGCTGGATACCAGCGCATCAAGGTCAAAGTGAAAGCTGGCTGGGACCTTGAGGTGCTGGAAAAGATCCGCGCGCTCTGGCCCAATATCCTGCTGAGCTGCGACGCCAACTCGGCCTACACACTGGCCGACTCCCAGCACCTTGAGAGCTTCGACCGATTCAAGCTGCTGATGATCGAGCAACCGCTTTGGAGCGATGACTTCTACCTCCACGCGCGCCTTCAGAAGCAATTGCAAACCGCGCTTTGCCTCGACGAAGCCATCCGCAGCGCCCGCGATACCGAGGCCGCACTGGAGTTGGGCGCGTGCCGCATTGTCAACATTAAGGTCGGACGCGTTGGTGGCTTTTCCGAGGCCATCGCCGTCCATGATGTGGCGCAGCGATTCGGTGTCCCCGTCTGGTGTGGAGGCATGCTGGAGTCGGGCGTCGGACGCTCCCACAATGTGGCCCTCTCGACCTTGCCCAACTTCAAGCTGCCAGGCGACGTCTCGGCGTCAAAGCGTTACTGGAACGAAGACATCATCGCACCGGAAGTCGAGGTTTCGCGGCAAGGCACGATCCAAGTCAGCGACCGGGCCGGTCGTGGCTACGAGTTGCGCACGGATTTCATTGAGAAGCTCACGGTGCGGAAGGAAACCCTCACAGACTGATCTCCTACAAGCAAAACGCGTGTGGCGGCTCCGCGTGATCATAACCTGGCTTGCGATTACTTGTGGTTGCTGTCGGCTCCCTTCGTCGCGCCGCCGTTCTGGGCAACGATTTCCTCGCTCTTATGCAGCAATTGAAGCGCTTGGGCGGTCGTGATGTTGGCAGGCACTGGGCGAAAGTCGGTCGCTAGCTCCGTAGACCAGATCGTGAGCGGCTTGATCATCAGGATTTTGCCGTAGAACTCCAGAGTTTCGCGCACCGTCTCCCACCTTCCGCCGCCAACGTCACGCTGTTCAATCAAGAATTTTCCGCCCTTGTCGAGTCTGCCTAAGATACCCCAGCCAAACTCGACGTCCTTAAACAAAGTGCCGTCGATCTTGGCGATGCGCATTGCCTTGCGGTCGATGAGCATGTCTCCCTGCATACCCAAGTAAACCCGGGTCTCATGATTCGGCGGGTTGAAGTTGGGGTTCGGCTGGAAGGTCAGGTGCACCAATTCGTCGCCGTTCGGGCCGCGCTCGGTTCCCGCATAGGTGTAGAGGAAAGCGTCAGGGAGGCTCGTCAACATCAGCTCGGCACGTTTGTCTTCCTCGTGGCTCGACTGTTGTCTCTTGCTACGGGCTTCCGGGTCGTTGGCAAACTTCTCCAGCCTCTCATTATCTTTAGCGCGCTGCTGGGGCGTCAGGGCTTGGCCATTGATCGCGATCGTGCTTATAAGACCTCCTTGCGGCATCTCGACTACTTCTTTGGTGATAGAACGATTCTTGTATTCGGTGTGGTCCCGGTACATAAAGTACTGATAAATGTTGTTCGCCTTGATCTCATTCTTCGCCGCACCGCGCACCAGCTCCTGAGGATCCAACTCCGGCTTCTGTTGGGCGACCCCTAGAAGATTCGACACCAGGAGCACAACCGCTCCTGCTATTGTGCGATGAAGACGATTCCCTGTTGTGTACACAACGTCTCTCAGTTAGTTCGTCCAAACTCCGTCAGCTTAGTTAGACGAAACATTGAACCCAGACGTTGCTTTTTCGACATTCCAGCTTGCGGAGCAAAGACCGCTCCGCGGCCCGATCCAGCCCCGCTTAGAGGTTTTTGGAGCCATCTTGCAGAAAACCCTCGGTCAAGATGGTCCCCAAGCCGGGCTGCGCTGGCAAGAAATCCCCTGTGTTGGGCGTATGCTGGAAAACACTATTGTGTCATCCAAGGAGAAGCCATCAATATTCATTCTTGGAGCCGGCGCCCTTCTCGAGGCCCTGGATGGCACGTCAAACTGTAGCACTCCAACATGCAACGCAAAGTAATCCCCGAATTGCTTGACGACGACCTCGGCACGGCCGCGGAGATAGTTGCCTCGCTTGCCGACTTGCGGCATATCAATGATTGGTTCGGCGGCGCGCGCACTACCATCGCTCTGTTGCGCCGAGTCGCACGGGCGAGCGGCAGCCAGCAGCTGTCGCTGCTGGAAGTTGGCGCCGGAGCTGGAGACGTACCTCAAGCAGCGCAAACAGCACTCGGCAGAGAAGGTATCCAATTGCGCATCACGTTATTGGATCGCATTGGGTCGCATCTGCCGGCCGACGGCACGACTGCGATCGTGGGGGACGCGCTGCATCTCCCGTTGAGGGACGACGCATTCGACGTCGTGAGCTGCTCCCTCTTCGCTCATCACTTTGAGCCCGACGCGTTACAGCTCTTCGCTCGCGAGGCACTGCGCGTTTGCCGGCGCGCGATGCTCATCAATGACCTCATCCGCAGCCGGTTGCTTCTCGCATTGGTCTATCTCGGACTGCCGCTTTTCCGCAGCCGCATGACATGGCATGATGCGCCGGCGTCGGTGCGGCGGGCTTATACGGTGGACGAGATGCGACAGTTGCTCTCGCATCTTCCGGCGCAGCGAATCGAGATTACCAAGCACTATCTCTATCGCATGGGCGTGTTGCTGTGGAAATGATTGCGGTTGCTGGGCAATTTGATCTTGCCGTGGTCGGCGCCGGGCCGGCGGGTAGTTCGGCCGCGATTAGTGCCGCGCGCATGGGCGCGAACGTTGCGTTGTTTGAGGC
>Ga0074045_10005350_pt1 | contig 11239 bp, 12 predicted proteins | sample BogForMeECP23OM2_FD_94442 | JGI IMG/M metagenome (GOLD analysis project Ga0074045, IMG submission 94442) | Bog forest soil microbial communities from Calvert Island, British Columbia, Canada - Bog Forest MetaG ECP23OM2 | ecosystem: Environmental > Terrestrial > Soil > Wetlands ...
CTGTTCGTGCGGTGCAACATACGGTGCGGCCAGATTCGGCAAATCCGTTCAATCTTGCGCAATCCAACCGCGGTCTTGAAATCTGATCTTGAGTTGAGTCGCAATCTCGTCGGCGGTTGACTTCGCGCGACCTTCGAGCCCCGACCTGCCGCTCGCTGCTCCATAGACCCTCAAGCCGCCAACAACGATGAGACCTATCGGATTCGCGGTGGCTATGGCGACTGCGGCAGGTACTACTAAGCCGGGCGTTTTGTTGCCCGCCGAGGTAAGGGTGCCGGAACCCAGCCTTCGCAGACCTTGCGCGGTCATCACATATCCCTCCACTACCGTATCCATCTCAGCTGTTCCGGCGCCAAATCCGATTACGAGACGCTTGACCATGGCTTTCGTACCACCACCCTCCGTTGAAACGATGTATCCACGAATTACGCCGTCGCCGACCTGCGGCGACGCACCCGGGCCAGCTTCAATCGCGGGCATGCCCATATTCTGAATGTCCGTGACCAATTGCTGAGCAATCATTGCGCCGTATTTGCGCCCAGTCTCAAGATCTTCTGGCGTGGGCGGAGTACTTGGCGCACCGACCTGTCCGGCCAGCGACGAATCGGCCGGCATATCGGAGGGCGCGGCTACGAAGTCATACACCCAGATCTGATTTGGACGCGCGAGCCCAGGAGCGCTCAACGGCGTTTGCTCGGTAACTTTGGTTGACGCGCAGGCGGCCAGCATCGCCATCACAAAGAGGAGTCCGATCGCTTTAGCGTAAGATTTCATGGCCGCCATCGTAGCCCCCACCCACTCGTCCAGCAATGGAACGCGGCCTTGCTTGGTTCTACGAAGCAGGTGACGTTCAACTGGACCGCTATGTGCGGCCAAAGGATGGAGAGAGTCGCGCAGCGTCGAATCCCGCCAGGGCCGGCAGCGCGCCAACACCCCCGGCGCATCTGCCATGCCAGCACTGATATCGTCGACCCCAATCTCCCCATGGATTCTTATAAACGGCTGCGATTGCCGGGCCGGCCTGCCAAGCCCCCTGGCCGGCGCTCCGAGACGTCGCGGTAGGAAACACAAAGGTGGGACCTATTCCGATCAGGAGCCCCGTTTCCCTGCGCGGCCACGGCAGCACGGCCACGTCGAGCAATTGCATGTCGCCGAACTCGGTGCGCGTGCCGCATCTGGAACTTGGGACCGTCACCAGCGCAAAGCTCGGCCGGATCAGCTGGACGAAAGGGAGTAGTGAGAATCGTGGTAACCGCGGAATGATCGGTCTCACAATGACCTGGTTGGTCTGAACATGAGTACCGAAATTCGCTGGAGTGAAGGCGTCCTTGATGGAAATCTGCGGCAATGCTGTGAGTGGATCAGTGAAGTCCGCGATGAGTTTTTCTTCGGTGGCTAGACCGGTCGTTTGAGCCTGTGCGGAATTTATAAGCAAACCCATTACCCACGGTACGATCCATAGCGCACAGAGCGCCGCACGAGCTTTTGATATCGCTTTCCCGGAGGACTTCAAAAGGGATCGCGAGCGAACCCGATTGCGAATATTGCTCATAAAGATGGAGCGCAACGAGACGCATTCGCTGACACAAATCATAGTTACCTTACGGAGCAGACGTCTGGAATCATCAGTCTTCTTCGCCTGACTGTTTGGTGCCGGAGTCGCGGGACTGATCTTCGGCGTTATGACTCGCGGACTGGCTCATCTGCATGCCCACCAGCCGCGCGACCAGAATTGCCAGGTAAAACTGGCCGGCGATACCTTCGGCCACCGACGCGTAGCGGGCCTGCAGAGTCGCGGGAGTGATGTCGCCGTAGCCGACAGTCGCGAGCGTGGTCAAACTGAAATAGATGAGCACAGGAATGGTTTGCTGTTCAGAGGGAATCGGCGCACCCCCGAAGGAGAAGGCGTTGGGCTGAAATTCAAAAAGCACGATATCGAAAAGACCCCAGGTCAGCCCGAGCAAGAGGTACACCGAAATCGACATACTGATAGTTTCGCGCGTGACGTTTTTCTGTTTCAGCACTCCGCGTAGCTGTGTGAGCGTGACGAAACCGAAAAATACCAGCCAGGAAATTGACCCTGCCGTGGCTAATTGGTGGTTCGGAAAAGCGATCTCGCCCAGGCGTAAACCAATCGCGATCAGCGCGAGTACCCATCCCAGGACTCCACGCCTCCTTCGCTGATGCTGGAGGCGCTCGTGATCGCCGAGCAATTCATCGACCTGGATGGTGTAGAGCGCGACGATGAGCAAAAACATTATTGCGACACTGAACGTGGCGGGACCGGCGCCGGTGCCGCTGACCAGCGGGCGCACCGCGAACAGAGTAATGATCGCCACCAGGAGCGCGGTGTGCCTGCGCGGGAGAAAGTAGTTGCGGAGTGCTCTGCGCATTTGACCCACGATGCTGTTGTTCGTTGGCATAGGCGTGCGGTCCCGTCGCTACGGATATCTGTCGGCTGCGGCGCGACTGGCGGCGGCGATGTCGCCGCTCCTCCGGGTCCGCCAAGTCGACATGCTCTCAAGGTCGAATGCGCTCGTGTTAGACACGGACACTTCCTCAGGTCACCGCTCGAACAAGTTGTCACTTGCTCTAAGCTCGCCGCGTCCCTGGACCAGCTCCAGCGTCCTTAGCCGGCCGAGGGCGTTGTTGAAGCCGCCACCGCTCGCTTCGTACCCGGCACGCGCGGCTACTTCCTCTTTGTTCAACCCAGCCGGATAGGCCTGGCTGAGCGTATCCAGAATCGATCGCTCCGCTTTGCCGAGCCGGTTACGCCAGTAATTGACGAGTTCGGACCCCGTGGGCAAGGGTTCCCACGAGCCCAGCGTTCGAAATCCGGCCTCTGTAATCGTGAGACTATCCCCATCGCCCTGGATCAGTCCTCGCGACCTTAGCGCCCCGAGGTAGTTGTTGAACCCGCCGCCGGCGGCGGCGTAGCCAGTCAGAACGGCCACCTGGATTTTACTTCTACCCTCCGGATATTGGGCCAAAGCGGTTAAAATTCTGCGTTCCCCGGATGCCAGTTTGAACGCTCCATCCAGCTCCTCGCTTGAAGGAACGCGATCGTGTGCAGGCTTCGCGACGTGCTGCGTCCGGTGATTGACGGACGTCCCCGCCGTTTCGTTCATCACCGGTCGAGTCAAGCACGCGCCGTCAACTTCCTCAAGTAACGCTTTAACATTGTCCAAGGACTGCCCTATCGTGGCGAGTCCATCGGTTATCTGACGAAGGCGCGACTGAGCTCGCATCAACTTCCGCTGCCATGACGTGCGCTCCCGTTCAATGGCAGCGGTAGCAGCACGCTCAATGGCCGCCTGGTCCACCGCCGGCGTTACGTGGGCGTTTCTTACACTCTTGATTTGCCGCTCCAGTTCGGCGATCCGCCGGCGCGCCTCATCGAGGCCGTGGATTTCGTCCTCCGCCTCCTGTGGCAGGTCAGCAAACTTGCCTAGTACACCACGAATCGCGCGCGATGGCGCAGGCGCTGTAAGCAGGTGCCTTTCACCGGGGCGGGGATGCGTGGTGCGGACATCGTCCGAGCGGAAGTGCACGACTCCCGGCTGACCCAACGCCGGGCCGAAGGCGTAAAACTCACCCTGCCCCACGTCACGCAGCTTGAGCCGATCGGCCTTGGAAAGGCCCAGCGCGTCCCCTGCCCTCACCTGGTCGGCATCCAGCCACGTGCGCCCGATGATCACGTTGTTGGCTTCAGCGGCAGCATCCTTATGGAGCTTCGACAGACGCTGCGTGGCGATGATCCCGGCGAACCCGCGCTTGCGCCCCTGGCTCATCAGGCTGATGACCGCCTCGGTCGATTCCGCTTCGCCCGCGCCGCGCTCCGGGCAATAGATATGCGCCTCGTCAAGGATCACCAGAGTTGGCCGCCAAAGGTCGCGTGGCAGGTGAATAAGCGACTCGAGAAAAAGCTTTACGAAGCGGCGCCGCTCAGCAAGCTTCAGCTCATAGAGATCAATCACTGCCGAAACTTTGTATTCAAGCAGGCGCCGCGCGAGCAGCGCGGCGTGGCGCGGATTGGCCGGCAGTTCGCCGCCGGCGCCGACCAAAAGAACGTCCACCGCCTCACGCAAACTTGCGAACTCGCCCTCATTGTCGAGGACGATCGACTGGATCCCGGCACGCTCGGCGATAAGCCGTAACAGCCACGACTTGCCGCCGCCCGAATTGGCCTGAATGAGAAGGCGGGTATCGACCAGCGTAGGGAGGTCGAGTTCCAGCTTCTCACCGTTAACGATTTGACCGATGATCATCGCTGCTTCCGCACGCGCCTATCCCCGCATATCGCCAGAACCACGCCGAGCTTCCCGCCACCAGGTACCAGCGGCTCCAATGCCGCCCGCAGCCGCCGACGCCTCTGGTTATGAATGGCAATGATACCGGATACCGCGGTCACCGCGCCCGATAGCCGACTCGCCGTAACGAGCGCGGATTAGCGCAATCACCGTATTCACAACTTCTTCCGACGTCCCGGCCGTGGCCGCCGTGAGTTGCGCCGGGCCGCGATAGTCTTCGCCCGGCTTTTGACCAAGCCACCCTTGCGGCCATTTTCGCGATTGGCCCGCTGCTTGGCCTCGCTGCGCACGAGTCCACCTAACCTGCCCAGAGCCACGGCGTGAGGATTCTTGCCTTTTCGTTTCTTCATCCATCCGCTCCATCACTTCACCTCCGCGCCTTCCCGCAGACGCACTGCCCGCCCGATCTTATTATCTATCTTAACCGCTTTGCTTCGTTAAGTCAACAAACGAGCGCAGCTACTTTCCGGAGCAGAGCACAAAAAGCAACGTGGTTCCGCGCGAAATGTCAGATTGATTAATGTCGAAGGAGCAGCGGGACGCCCTCTCACGAAAGCGTCTCCCCGAGGACGTTATGATAAATCAACAATGGAACGGGCGGGCAATGGTCAGACGGAGAACTAATTGAAGATTGCGACCTTCAACGTCAACGGCGTCAATGGTCGCCTGCCGGCGCTCCTGCGTTGGCTCACCGAATTCAGGCCAGATGTCGCGTGCCTGCAGGAGTTGAAGGCGCCGCAGGAGAAATTTCCAGAAGCCGCGCTTCGCGAGGCGGGCTACGGCGCAGTCTGGCATGGCCAGAAGAACTGGAATGGCGTCGCCATTCTTGCCCGCGGACTGACGCCGGCCGAGAGTCGTCGAGGCCTACCCGGCGATCCAGACGACACCCACAGCCGCTATATCGAGGCGCTGATCGGTGACGTGCGGGTCGGCTGCCTTTATCTTCCCAACGGCAATCCAGCGCCCGGCCTCAAATTCGATTACAAACTCCGCTGGTTCGACCGTTTCTATGTGTAGTGCCGTGGCCGGCCGAAATTCCGACTATGGCCGAGGTCAGCACTTCGCCCTCGACCGTCTGATGCTAACCGATAATTGATTGTTTGCTCGGGCCTACCTCCGTGCTCCCTTCAATAGGATTGCTCCAAGGGCCCTTTCGGTGGGCGCGTCGCCAAAAAATGTTCGGAGCAATTCGTTTGCCTGTGGCGAATACTGTTCAATCGCGGCTTGAGCGCCGTTCCTAACGCCGCCGAAAGCGTAAACAGGGTCCCATCGCTAGCCGTCGGGATGCGGTCTAGCGACCACCGGGTCACATATCGGGGCGATTTCGAATAAGACTCAATCGGGCGTTTGGATGTCTTTCGCTCGTGATCCAGCCGAACGTGGAAATTCGGATTGACATACTGAGGATCCCCCAACACCATGATGCGCGCAAGCGGCGGAGCTTGCGGAGCCTCGTGCGGGCGTCTCAGGCAGAAAACATGGAGTGAAAACTGGGCCGACGGCGTCCCTCTCTTTGACGCGAGCTGGCCGTTCATGCGGCTTCGCCGCCGACTTCCTGTGCCCGTGTTATGGCGGGCGTTCGGTAAAGACCGAAATACGTTTTGAGTGCGGCGATCACGAGCGGGACAACACCCAGCACGATGAAGATTAGATCGCCCGGAAGTCGCGCCCACTCGAGCGTCTGCTTCAGCGGGCTGTGCCCGAACGCCGCACTTCGCGCGTGCCAGTACCCGTTTTGCAGCACGTCATAGAGCTGCACAATTTCGCCCGGGGGGAAACCCGCGCATGGGACTCGTCAGGTCGCTCGTCGTTACCAATGCAGCGGGCAAGCCGGAAGTAAGTATCGCCTACCCGACCCCGCCTCCAGCTACGTAGAGCACCTGACCAGTCATGTACGACGCCTCATCACTGGCAACGAACGCAATCGTGGCAGCAACTTCATGCACTTCACCAGCTCGCCCCAGAGCTGCATCGCGGATGCTTTGCGCAAGGATTTCATTCCGCCACTCTTTTTCACGTTCGCTTGGTGGCACTGCATTGCGCGGAATCACGCGATTGGAGTTGATAAGTCCAGGTGCCACGCAGTTGACGCGAATGCCGAACGGCGCCAGTTCCATCGATAGCGCAACGGTCATCGCAGCAACGCCGCCCTTTGCCGCTGCATAAGGTACCCGGTAGAGGCCGCGCGTCGCGGTCGAGCCAATGTTAACTATCGAACCACGTCGCTGTTTTATCATTGCCGGAACCACGGCCCGCGCGCAAAGCAGGGTGGGCCAAAGCGATCGCCGAATCTCGCGCTCCATCTCCGGCACCTCGTATTCCCAGAACGGCTTGGTCCAGATCGTGCCGCCGACATTGTGAATGGCCACGTCCAGCGAATCATGCAAATTCAAGGCTTGCGTGACCATGCGGCTGGCGCCTTCAGATGTCTCGAGATCGGCCTCCATGAAGTGTGCATTCCCACCGAACCCCCGAATCTCCTGCTCCACTTCGCGGCACGCTTCCGGAACGCGGTCGACCAGTAGGACTGATGCACCTTCTGATGCCAGGCGGATCCCGGTCGCCTTGCCAATGCCCTGCGCGGCTCCGGTGACGAGAGCCACCTTGCCCGCGAACCGTTGTGGCATTGCTGCAGACATCAAAGTGGAAATACCAGATATCTGTTAAGGATATGGCCATCCACGACCACTTCTTTTTTCATGAACTTCAGCTCGCCTGCTTCGAATCGCACCACATCATGATAAACACCCGAAGCGAACACTTCGGTCCGCCGTACATCCGCTGACGAATAGGTCACGATGAAATTGGATTTGAAGGCGAAGTTTCCTGCTTCCAAAGCCACGTACGAGGTGCGCTGCGTGACATGACGGGTGCGGTGGACGTTGTAGGTACCTGCCCACACTTTATTGACGAAGGTTACGCGGTCATGCAACCGCGCGCGGCAGTCATCCAAGATCCAAGCGATTCTGAACCCCGCCTCCACGTTCTCTGCCGTCGTACAAATGTAAGCGGCCGACTCGTCATTGCAAAAGGTATCAAGCCAGACGTCCATGTCCTGCTTGTCAACAGCGGCGACATACCGGCCCTGTAGCGTATCGAACTCCATGAGCACTTCAAAAGGAACTGCGCTCATAGCTGCTCCCGCTCGAAGCCCATTAGCGCGCGATAGTATTCCCAGAACGGCATGTTCGCCGATTCGTCGGATTGGCTAAACGAATCGGGTATGCAATTGGCATCTTTGGCGCCCTTCAAGAAGACGGAGACACCGGGCGTGTGACTACCCACGTGAACGCGGTGGAAGACTGCGGCGTCCTCCATGCTGACCATCCCGCATGGTCCGAGCAGATTCGAAGCCTGACGAATCCGGTGATTAACTAGTTCCTCGGAATCTTCGGCCCGCGCAAAATACGCGTAATGCACCTCGGTTTCGTCGACGGACAATGCGTTGGAAAGTCGAATATTGATCGAATCCATGTGACGCGTTATGCCCGAGAGTGGGAAGAACCGAACGTTGGCCGATCCTTTTTGGAGATCGGAGTGACTGCGCAGCGCGATGAGCGACGAATCCTTGAGCAGCTTTGTTGTTTTCGGCAAAGAGATTTCACTCGTGTGCCCGCGCTGGCCCCTCGCATTGGCCATCTGCGAGCCCCGGCCCCCTGACCAGTTCAACAAGCGGAAGGCGGTGTGCAGAAGGCCCGCATGATAGTTGCAGTTGTCTGCGTAGGTCTTCCAGTTGGCGCGATACATCACCTTTTGGTAGCCCAGCAGGATAAGCTTCCCGTCTCCTCCGAGTGCTTCGGCGATCTGGTCGGTGAAACCCTCAAGATACTGCTCGATGGGCGGAGGATCACTACCGAGAGAAACAAAAATGAGACCGTGTACGACGGAGCAACGCGGCCGACGCAGGGCGAAGTTCTTCCGGTCAAACGATTCGGGATAATCTCCGGGCCGATTGGGCGTGCCGATCAGATCGCCGGTGGCTCCGAAAGACCACCTGTGATAGGGGCAGTTGAACGCCCTCCGGTTGCCGCGGGTGGCAGTTTCCAGCTGCGTGCCGCGATGCGTGCAGCTGTTGTAGAAAACATGAATATGGCCCTCCATGTCACGGTTGATCAGTAGCGGAACGCGGCCAACGGTGTAGGTCTTGAAATCACCTTTGTTCGGGATTTCAGCCTCGTGTCCAACAAGCAACCACTCGTTCGAGTAGAAAATGCGGTTCAGCTCGGCTTCGAAGATATCCGGGCGAACGAAGATCTCCTTCGGAACCGCCGCAAATCGAGCGGGCCACTTGAACCGATCGGTCGTCGTGGCCCTCGGCATGGGCAGCACTGTTTCCGGCCTGGTCGTCGCGTCCATATACGAATTCTCCTGTTCAGTGTTCGCTTCGCAGCAAGGACGAGCGGGGGGCCAATGTCTTCATGTGCCGGTAAACACGGACTGCGCTTTTCCAGGAAAGCGGCACGGCCGGCACGGTAGTCGTCGCTGTTTGCATACTGATACAACTCTCGCCGCTCGGCCAATGACGGAAGGCCGGCTCGGTCCAGAAACTTTCGTATCAGCCCCTTGTTGAACCGTGCGGATGTATTGAACAGCCTGATATCGCAGACCGATGCGATCTCAAACCGCCACCGATCCATGCCCCGCGGATAGCGGCGACGACCGGAACGTCGCACGCGCTATTGCGTCCAGGTCTCCAGGCACCGTGTCGTCGCGGTGTTGCTCGACCTGATCACGCGTATTCCGAAGCGCCTCGAACTCCGAGATGTCTGCTCCGGCAGCAAACGCGTCCGTGCCCGCTCCCATTACGATCACGCATCGAATGTCACGTCGTTCGGTCAACGACTGAAATTCGTGCCTGAGATTCACCCACATTTCCGCGGTCAACGCGTTGAGCTTCTCGGGATTGCGCAGCGTGATCTGCACCACGACGCGGTCTTCGGTCGCGATCACTCGGGACGTTGTGCCGCCCTGCTCGGCTGCAGGTTCTGCCATGTGACGAGCCCTTTTATCCAGGTTGCAAGGATACATATAGCTCGTATCGGTGTACAGTTGAGCCTTATGTGTGGACGTATCGGCTTCGTGGCGTGCGAAGCTTGGAGAAGATGTGTGCAACCGCATCCAGACATGAATACGGGGGATCAGCGATGGGCAAGGAACCGCTTCTGATTACGCAGCTTGGCTATGTGGGAATCGAAGCCACCGATATTGAGGCGTGGAGACAGTACGCCCGCGACTTTCTTGGAATGCATGTTGTGGATGTCGGAGCGAACACGCTTCACCTGCGAATGGACGAGAGACCCTTCCGGCTGTTGGTGACGCGGGGGGATCGAGATGGCCTCGCTTGCGTGGGTCTGCAGGCAAGAGACGCTTCTGCATTGGGTGACTTGTCCGGACGATTGGCGACCGCCTCGATGTCGATCCAAATGGGCTCGGAGCACGAGTGTCGAACCAAAAGGGTGGCAGCGCTGAACTGGTTCCGCGATCCCGATGGGAATCGGATCGAGCTGTTTCACGGCCCATTGCCCGAACCCGCCGCGTTCACTCCCGCCCGTGGCATCAGCGGATTCCGGACTGGAGACCTCGGCTTGGGACACGTAGTCCTGCAGACCTCGAACATCGAGGCAATGAGCGCGTTTTACCTCGAGCTGGGTTTCCGTCTGAGCGACTACATGGAGTCACCGATCGATGCACGATTTCTGCACACAAATGCACGGCATCACTCGCTCGCGCTACTTCAAGCTCCTGAAGCAAAGATCCACCACATAATGATCGAGTACCTCTACTTGGACGATGTCGGTCGCCTTTACGACCGCGCTCAGGCCTCGCCCGATCGCATTGTGACCACGCTCGGGAGACATGCGAACGACCACATGCTGTCGTTCTACTCTCGAACGCCCGGTGGATTCATGATTGAAACGGGTTGGGCCGGCAGGCTCATCGACCCTGATACTTGGCAGCAGGAGCGCATATCCGCGCCGAGTCTATGGGGACACGATCGGAAATGGCTGCCCGAGGCCACACGCCAAGCGATTCAGGCCGAAATGCTTCAATTGGCGGCCTCCGGAGTTCGTGCTCCGATAGAGGTGACTGATTCGCCCGCCTTCAACATTTCCAACATTCCACGAAAGCCATCGGCTTGAGAGTTCTCTGTAGCGGAGTGGATTCAAATTGTCGTTACCGGGTTCTAAACTCACAGACGACAGCTTTTAGGCGACGTTTGCACATCCCCGCGGACAAAGATTAATCCCGCGGCTGATCTCACCTGATACCCGACCGACCGGCAACCCGCGCCGAACCGTTCAAGTATCGTGACCGGCCCCGGGGGGGAGTCCCGGTACTATTTGTTCGAGCAATTGCTGGACTAACGCGGCACCCGGAACCGAGATGCCAAGCTCATGGGCAAACTTCAGACAGATCTGGAGATCCTTGAAAAAGACTGGCGTCGCGGATCGCAGGGACAGCTGCGACCAATGATCGGCGATACGGCTCTGAGCGCCGCCTTCATGCACCACCTGTTCGAGGATCACGCTGGATAAGCCCGCGGCGCGGCCAACACGCATCCCCTCGGAAGCGGCCAGTATATTGAGACAAACGATCAGTTGATGGGCGAGCTTGGCGCGGATGCCGCTGCCCGACGGCCCGGTGCGCGTGATGGCGTGCCCGGAGGTTTGGAACAACGGCAAGCATCGCTCGACCGCTTGATCGCTGCCGCCGACCATATAGGACATGGTCTTGCCCTTGGCGCCCGGCTCGCCGCCACTGACCGGCGCGTCAACCACTTCAATGTTCAAAGGCGCGGCGGCCGCGGCGATCTTCGCGATCGAAGAGGGTTCAACCGTGCTGTGAATGACGAGGACGGAGTCGGGCGCGGCAGCCGCTAGCACTCCGTTGGGCCCGAGGACGGCGGCCTCAAGCTGCGCGTCATCCAA